>VFQN01000031.1_pt1 | contig 315327 bp, 299 predicted proteins | sample 3512371 | NCBI WGS metagenome assembly VFQN01 (sample SAMN10412370, study PRJNA504923) | tailings metagenome | isolation source: Replicate 2 from Balatoc abandoned mine | place: Philippines: Itogon, Benguet | collected 2017-08-28 | reverse complement strand
CTCATCGTGGCTCCTTCTCACAAATAGGAGCCTCCGGAAAACCCGGGACGCTTCACTGCTTATGGAATGTGAGGGTGTCGCTAGATGGCAAAAAAATCCAAAGGCAGAAAAGCTTCTGAAGGCAGAAGGCCGAACCAGCCGGTTGTTAGCCCCAACCTAGTCAAAACGATCGTCTCAGAAGACCCGCCTACGCTCACACAGACGTTCTCACAGCTCGAAAGTCTATGCAAGCAAGTTGGCTACGTCCACGCCCTTACTGCGCTGGTCTTTCGCGATAACGTTATAACCTTCGGTGAAGAGTTATCGAAGGAGGACTACTCCAAGATCTACCACCCTGGCCGGCTAATTCGCACTGAAATCGCGGTTCTTGTCGGTCTTTGGCTGCGAGGGGATCGTTCCATCGAGCACCCCGGCGCGGAAAAAGTTATGGCAATGATGGAGGAGTCTGACCGGCTCCTGCATGAGATGCACGCGGCGATGCTCGCTCCGGCACACCGAGATTTCATGGCCGCATTTCACGCAGGGGCAACAGAAGAAATCCTTGGAAGTCCGCTTGGCGCGGCGTCCGCAATGCAGGAAGCAATCTTTTACGCGGCCGAGTCGGCTTTTCCCTATCAGTATACTTCTTTGGCAAGGGCGAGATATAAAAACGACCGTGAATGGCTTGTAAGGAATGCTGGATTTTCGATTGACGAAGCCGCTACATTTATGGAGGAATTAGTCGAATGGCTCGGACAAAATCTTCAAGAGAGGCTTCAGTCGCTTAGGGGTTCTGATCCGAACTACTGGACTTTCTTGGACGTATTCTGTTTTACTCTTGAAGATGTTGCGGCGTTTTCTTCAATTGAGATATCCAAGGTAAAGAAGATCATCGATCGCTTTTCAGTGCCAGATGGCACGAATAATGATGATTTCAATACCGTTTTCAGCAGAAATCACGCGGCCATATTCCCCTTCGTTAAGATATCTGATCGAAGAATAATATTCCTTCTAGAATATGTTGGAAGTGAAGCGATTTATTCATCCCCCGCCTACTGGATGAGAGAGGATAATCACTACTTACCAACTGCAAGTGAGCATCGCGGGAAATTCGCTGAGGATGAGGCTGTACGCCTTTTTGGGCGGGCTTTCCAGCCCACCCGAATCCTGAAGAACGTCGTCTTCCGTAGGTCGAAAAAGTCCATCGCCGGAGAACTTGATGTCCTTATCGTCCATGGGCGACGCGCCTTCATGATCCAAATCAAATCCAAGGGGCTTACCGAAGCTGCCAAGGCTGGCAACAAATTGCAGATTGACAAAGATTTCGAGGCGGCAATCCAGAAGGCTTACGACCAAGCTGTTGAATGCGTGGAGTTCGCGAAAGCGAAAATGGATGTCGAGATCGACGGAAAGATAGTCAATGAAGATCTATTTGCAAATATAGATGAATTTTATCCCATCTGTATTTCTAGTGAAAACTATCCGTCGTTGTCTTTTCAAGTATATCAGTTTTTGAGGCAACGAGAAGTGGCGGGCTTGATGCCACCTATCGTGATTGATCTTTTCACATTGGATGTTATTACAGAGTTTCTTCGAAGTCCGCTTTACTTGTCTGATTATCTTTGCAAGAGATCTAAGCTCTTCGGAAAGCTGATCGCGTCCCATGAATTGAACATTTTTGGCATGCATTTGCGAAACAATTTGTATGTCGAGAGTGACGTCTCTTTGATGATGATCCAAGACGATTTCGTACTAGAGATAGACATGGCACTGGGTGCCCGAAGGAAGGGACTGCCTTGGACGGACACTCCTGCGGGCCTGCTGACCCGTGACCTAGACAACCCACTCGGACGAATTCTCCAGATGGCAAACGCATCTGATCGGGCTGATGTCCACCAGTTGGGCGAATTTCTTTTGGGTTTAAGTTCTGAAGCATGGGTGAATACAAACAGATGGATCAAGAGGGCTATAAGAGAGGCATTAAGGGACGGAGCTAATCACGACGTCACAGTTCCAATTTCAGAGGAGAACGTCGGGCTTACGGTTCATTGTAATGATTTGGAAGATGAAGAAGCTCATCGGAAGCTTCTCGGTCATGTGGAGTTAAGAAAATATATTCACAAGGCGGAACGTTGGTTTGGCGTATGCATAGAACCTGTATCCGCACAGGTCAGATTTGCACTTGGCCGACTTGGAACCTGGGAGTTTAATCCGGCCTTGGATGATGAAGCGAAGTCATTAAGGGTGAAGTCGGTGCCCCGGTGGGTTGGACCGGGTAATCAGCGGAAAAAGGTTGGGCGAAACAGTCTGTGTCCCTGTGGAAGCGGGATAAAGTATAAGCGGTGCTGCCTTCAGCACCATTGATCTTTCCTACACCCCCAAACCCCCTGTACCCTCCCGCGCAGGCGTCGGCCCTGCGCGGACCTCTCCTGCGTCCACCCCTCGCTCCGCCATCCCCTCGGTGCTCCGCCTGAGGGGGAGGGCAGGGGCCTCGGGCGCTCTGCGCGGGGGAAGCGCTGCGCGGCGGGCGCTGTTTTGCTCAGCCGCTCGCCAGGAGCCCCGCGCCCATGATCCGCACCTTTGCGCTGTCTGACACCCCGCTCGTGCCCGTCGATCCCTCGCAAAAACTCCCTGTCGGGCCGACCGATTGGCGCGATCCCGGGGGGCAGGGCTTCGTCGCGGAGTGGCTCTCCCATGTCGAAGCGGGCCGCATCGGCGGGAGTGCGCCCGTCAACGAGGAGGCGCGCGCCATCGTGCTCGCGAACGAGCGGCTGATCTGCGGGGACGGGCGGTTGCCGATCTGGTGAGCGGCATGGTGCGCCGCAGCCGTGGACCCTGCGGCCAACTCTCTGACATCACGGAACATCGCGCGCCCGCGGCCCCCTCGCGGCGGCGCTTTTGCGCGCGGGTATCGCGATGTCGTGTGCAGGTCGTCGCGCGGTCGTTGCGCTCTCGTCAGGGGGTGGTTGGTGCCTGCGGGGCGGCGCGGCGGCGCTCCCAGGCGGTGATGGCGGCGAAACTCGCCGCGCCGCTCGCCAGCATCCACAGGAAGGCGCCGGGCATCCCGAGCCCGTAGTCGAGCACCCCCAGCACCGCCGCCTGCACGAGGATCGCCCCCGCCGCCGCCCGCGCGCTGGTCGACCATCGGGCGAGGCCGACGATGATCGGCACCGCCAGCACCGCCGCGATCGCCCCGGCGTCGAGCACGAGGTTGCGCAGGGACTCCCCCTGCAGCGCCAGCCCCGCCGCGAGCGCCGCCGCAGCCACGGTCGCGGTCCGCGCCGCGCGCAGGAGCTGGAGGGGAGAAGCGTTCGGATTCAGGCGCTTGTAGCCGTTCTCGGTGATCACCGCCGAGACCGCGAGCAGGGCGGAATCGACCGAGGAGAGGATCGCGGAAACCAGCGCGCCGGTGAAGACGATCATCAGCCAGCCGGGGAACAGCGCGCCCGCAAGGCTCGGCAGATAGGCCTCGTCCGCCCCCAGCGGGAGGCCGAGCTGCGGGCCGAACAGGCCGAAGCTCACCGGGATCAGCCCCACGGTGAGATAGATCGCCGCCCCCAGAAGCGCGCCCCGCCGCGCCACCTCGGGCGAGCGGGCCCCGAGCGTGCGGGCGAGCGCCTCCTGGCTGACCATGGTGCCGGCGATGGGAATGAGCCACAATTCAAGGCGTTCCACCCAGGTCTCGCCCGGCGCGGTGAAACTCCACACGGTGGCGGGGGCCGCGGCCCACATCGCGGCAAGGCCTCCCGAGGCATCCACCATCAGGGCGAACAGGATCAGGATCGCGACGATGATGATCGCGCCCTGCACGATGTCGGTGACGACGTCGCCGGCGAGGCCGCCGAACAGGGTGTAGGTCATCACCAGCAAGGTCGCGCCGATCAGCGAGGTGGTGAAGTCGAGCCCCGATGCGCCCGCGATGATCGTCGCGAAAGCAAAGAGTTGCGCCGCCGACCAGGTGGTGGCCGAAAGCGCGATCACCCCTGCGGCAAGGCGCTCGGTGTGGCCGCCGAAGCGCTCGCGAAGGAAATCGGCGATGGTGATGAAGCCTCCGCTCCTGAGACGATGGGCGAAGAACAGGGCGATGGCGAGGATGCCGATGGCATAGGCGAAGGGCTCGGCCCGCGCCCCTGCGAGGCCGTCGCGCGCCACCTCGCCCGAAGTCGCGATCAGGCTTTCGGAGGCGAACCATGTGGCGAACAGGCTCATACCCACGGCGAAGGGGCCGAGCGAGCGGCCGGCGACGAGATAGTCGGCATCGGACTTCGCCCCGCGCCCTGCCCACAGCGCAAGCGCGACCTGGGCGGCGACATAGGCGAGGATCAGCGCAAGCGTGAGCGTGATGGCGAAAACCCCCCGGCAAGCTGCCGCATCCCCGGCGGCGCAAGCCCCTCTTGCGGCGCGGATCGGACAGCAGGACGACGTTCCTAACCGCGCCGTGCCGCCAGACAAGAGGCGCGTTCCGCGCTATCGTCAGGCGGATGCATCCGTCGGGGCGCCGAGGGCGTAGATCGAAACGGACGGGGCAGCGCAAAGGGGCGCCCGATGAGACTGTTCACCAAACGAAATGCCCTGCCGCTGGTCGCTGTCGCCCTTGCGCTGGCCGCAGGCACGCAGGCGGGCGAGATCACGTCCGGCCTCCAGATCGAACCCGGCCAGACCTTCGAGCTCGGCGGCGGGCAGCCCGGCGCATTCGAGGTGACCGGGCGCAATTCGGGCAAGGTCGCGGTGGTGGTGCTCGGAAAGCTGCCCGGTGCGCAGCCGGTGGAGCGGGGGACGGTGGCGCCCGGCGGCCTGGTCGAGGCCCGCTTCGCGCCGGGGGAGCAGGCGCTGCTGCGCAACACCTCGAACCGCGTGACGGCGCGCATGAAGCTGAAGATCACCGGCGAGACGGCGGCGCTGGGAATGACCTATTCCGAAAACCCCTGAACGGGATCAGTCGGCGACGAGGGCGAGTTCCACCGTCGCATGGCCGCGCGCGACGAGCCCGAGTTCCTCGGCGGCGGCGCGGCTCACGTCGATCATGCGACCGCGGGTGAAGGGCCCACGGTCGTTGATCCGCACCACCACGCTGCGGCCATTCGCCGGGTTGGTTACGCGCACGAGGCTGCCGAAGGGCAGGGTGCGGTGCGCGGCGGTCATGTCGGTATTGTCGAAGCGTTCACCGCTGGCGGTGCGCTGGCCGTGGAACCTGGCGGCGTAGTAGGACGCGCTGCCGCGCCCGATCACGGTGTCCTGCGGCGCGGAGGGCGCGCGCTCTTCGATTGCGGGGGCGGGGGCGGTCACTTCGGCGCTGGGCTGGACCGGCACGAGCTCGATCACGGCGGCGCTGGTCGCGGCATCGACCCGCGGGGCGGCCGCGTCGGGGGCGGCTGCCGAGGATGCGGCGAGCGGCATGAGGCCGAGCAGGCCAGCGACAGCGAGAGCCTGAAGGCTCTTCGCGGTCAGGCTGCGGGCGCTGCGGCCATCGAAATGCGTTCCCGTTCGCATGGCGGCGCCGATACAGCGGGCCCGCAGCGAAAGGCAAAGCAGGTTAGGCTTTCATCGCTGCGACGCTTCGAGTCGGGCCCGAGTCGCACCGAAAATGCGACGAACCGTTGGAACGGCTGGCCGTCCATTGCATGGGTTAGGAGCCTTCTGGGGCGGCGAATCGGCTTGAAGGCTCGCATACGGGCAAGGGGAAAGTCCGGAATGCAAATGGGGCCGGCATCGCTGCCGACCCCACTCTCACCGGCGTGTGGATGACCCCGCTCGTGATGCCTCCGGCGAACCTTCGGCCTCATTTGCCTGGGGCCATGCTTGGCGCCCGATGTCTAGCCTCTCGCTGCCTGCGCCTTGCGGCCGGCCCTGCCAGAGATTTGTCACCGGCGCTCGCGCCGGCATCCGACCCTGCTTCCGGCTGGCTTGGCGTTCCGCCTCGGACCGAAGTCCTCCGCTTTCCGCCGCCGCGCGCTTCCGCCTGGCCGAGACCGCGTCCCTTTACCGTCTGCAAGAACTGCGGCTTGGGGGCTCTCGCCGTTTCCGCTGCACTCGCCGTACGGCCAGGTTCTTGGCCTGTCCGGTGCCACCGCGTCGCTCCGATCCTTGAATTGAGCCGACTTGCCTTTGGCCGAAGCCTCCTGCATGCCGTCTCCAGATCGGCGCGTGGACAGATGCCACCGCCATCCTTGGGATAAAAACCTCCGGTTCTTCAGAGCCTTGCGGCCTTCCGTTCCGGTTGCTTCGTGTCCCGAAGACAGGTTGAAAGTGCGCCTGAATCGGCGTTCTGGCAACATTTCCGCAGGCGAGTTTTCCACTTCGGGCCATCTGGCCTGTGGACACGAGTGGATAACTCAACGCTTCGTCGCATTTGTCGCGAAGCGGAGGGGAAAGCAGGAACGAAACTGCCTTCAAACTGTCACGATAAGGGCGCCGTGCCGCTGCGACGAGCGCCGCGACTCGGTTTTCCCCATTCGGGATCGCGAATCAGGCGTCGCGATTGCGGCGCGACAGGAGCCTCAGGCGCAGGCCGTTGAGCTTGATGAAGCCCTCGGCGTCCTTCTGGTCATAGGCCCCGGCGTCGTCCTCGAAGGTCACGTGGGCTTCCGAATAGAGCGAATAGGGCGACTTGCGGCCCACCACGCTGGCCAGCCCCTTGTAGAGCTTCAGCCGCACCGTGCCCGTCACCTTGTCCTGGCTGTGGTCGATGGCGGCTTGCAGCATCTCGCGCTCGGGCGAGAACCAGAAGCCGTTGTAGATCAGCTCCGCATAGCGCGGCATCAGCTCGTCCTTGAGATGCGCCGCGCCGCGATCGAGGGTGATCTGCTCGATGCCACGATGCGCGCGGGCGTAGATCTCGCCGCCGGGGGTCTCGTACATCCCGCGGCTCTTCATGCCGACGAAGCGGTTCTCGACGAGATCGAGCCGGCCGATGCCGTGCTTGCGGCCGAGGTCGTTCAGGGCCGCCAGCAGCGCGGCGGGGCTCATCGCCTCGCCGTTCAGGGCAACGCCGTCACCTTTCTCGAAATCCACCGTGATGTATTCGGGCGTATCGGGTGCATCCTCGGGGTTCACCGTGCGCGAATAGACGTAGTCGGGGGTTTCCTCCCACGGGTCCTCCAGCACCTTGCCCTCGGACGAGGTGTGCAGGAGGTTGGCGTCGGTCGAGAAGGGGCTGTCGCCGCGCTTGTCCTTGGGCACCTGGATCTGGTGCGCCTCGGCCCAGGCGATCAGGGCAGTGCGGCTGGTCAGGTCCCACTCGCGCCACGGGGCGATCACCTTGATGTCCGGATCGAGCGCATAGGCGGAAAGTTCGAAGCGCACCTGGTCATTGCCCTTGCCGGTCGCGCCGTGGGCGATGAAGTCGGCGCCGGTGGCGTGGGCGATCTCGACGAGGCGCTTGGAGATCAGCGGCCGGGCGATCGAGGTGCCGAGCAGATAGTCGCCCTCATAACGGGCATTGGCGCGCATCATCGGGAAGACGAAATCGCGCACGAATTCCTCGCGCAGGTCCTCGATGAAGATGTGCTCGTCGGGGATGCCCATGGCGCGGGCCTTGGCGCGCGCGGGTTCGATCTCCTCGCCTTGCCCCAGATCGGCGGTGAAGGTGACGACCTCGAGGCCCCGCTCGACGCTCAGCCACTTGGCGATGACGCTGGTATCGAGACCGCCCGAATAGGCGAGGACGACTTTCTGGGGCTGGGCCATGGAGAGGGGTTCCTTGGGAGACTGACGCGCGCGCCCCTAACAGTGCGCGCGGGGCGGGGCAATCGGGCAATCGGCCAGCAGCTGCGGCGCCGAGCTAATGTGCTAATGTATCATGGTTTTTCGAGTGACGTCGCGCAGCGGATAGGGTAAGAGAGGGGCGGGATCGTCGCAAGTGGAGGACACGCGAATGAACCGATCCCTGTACTGCGCCGTGTTGGCGCTGCCCCTGTTCGCCGCGCCGGCGATGGCGCACGAGGTGATTCACGGCGGGCACGAAGGCCATGCCCACGCCAAGGGCTGCGGCCATCAGGCTGTCGACCACAACGGCCATGTCGATTACCTGCACGACGGGCATCTCCACCGCGCGCACAACGGCCATGTCGACGAACATGTGCTCGAGGTGACCGACAGCAATCCCGATGCCGAGGAACTGGTCAGCCGCGTCACCACCGACGATCACGCCCACGGCCATTCCGGCGAGGAACACATGACCGTGCAGCACGGCGATCACATGGACTTCGTCCACGACGGGCACCTGCATCACCGTCACGGCGACCACACCGACGATCACGGTGCGGTGAAGCTCGTGGCGGCGCGCTGATCAGCGGTACAGGTAGTCCCGCGTCACCGGCAGGGCGTGGCGGTTGCGGATGTACTGGATCTGGTAATTGCCCATGCTCCCGTGCTCGAACACGGTCGCGGCGCCGGCGAGGTAGAAGGTCCACATCCGGAAGAAGCGCTCGTCATGCAGGGCGACGATCTGCTCGCGGTGCGCGAGGCAGTTGGCATACCATGCGCGGATCGTCTTCGCGTAGTGGAGGCGCAGTGTCTCGATGTCGCTCGCGATCAGGCGGAATTTCTCCGAGGCGGCGAGGGTTTCCGAAAGCGCGGGGATGTAGCCGCCGGGGAAGATGTACTTGCGGGTGAAGGCATCGGTCGTGCCGGGCGAGCCGAAGCGGCCGATGGTGTGGAGCAGCATCACCCCGTCATCGGCGAGCATGCGCGCGCAGGATTCGAAAAAGGTCTCGAACTGCGCGCGGCCCACGTGCTCGAACATCCCGACCGAGACGATCCGGTCGAAGCGGCGGCCGGAGGCGGCGGTGTCGCGGTAATCCTCGAGGAGGATCGTCACCTTGTCCGCGACCCCCGCCTCGCGCACCCGCTGGCGGGCGAGCGCGGCCTGTTCCTCGGACAGGGTGATGCCGGTGACGCGCACATCGTGGTGGCGCGCCAGATGGATCGCCATCCCGCCCCAGCCGCAGCCGATGTCGAGCACCTCCTGCCCGGGCGCAAGGTGCAGCTTCTTCGCAATGTGCGAGAGCTTGGCGAACTGCGCCTCGGCAAGCGTGGTGACGCCGTCTGCCCAATAGGCGCAGGAATACTGCCAGTGCTCGGCATCGAGCATCAGTGCGTAGAGATCGTTGCCGATGTCGTAGTGGTGCGCGACGTTCTTCTTCGATCCGACGCGGTTGTTGATCTGCTCGGCGGCGAAGCTCGCGCGGTTGACGAGGCGCTTGAGCCGCCCGGGTCGCAGGTTGTTGTTGCCGCGCTCCCACGGGTCGTTCATCCGCAGCAGGCTGACGAGGCCCATGACGTCGCCTTCCTCGATCAGCAGCCGCCCGTCCATGAAGGCCTCCGCCGCGCCGAGACGCGGATCGAGCACGATGTCGCGCGGCACGGCGGCATCGGTAAAGCGCAGCACGATCTCGGGAAAGCCCTCGGCAGCCTGGCCGTAGGTGCTGGCGCTGCCGTCGGCGAAGACCACACCGAGGCGCCCTTTCTTGACGGCGCGGGCGAGAAAGCGGTCGAGGAGAGGCTTGCTCATGGGGCTCCTTTCTAGGATGCTGCCATGGTAACTTTAGCCGGACTTGCGGCTATCGCAATATCATGGGCTTGGTGGGGGAGGGGGCCATGGCAGAGGCCAAGACGACGATCACCGATGTAGCGGTCGAGACGTTCATCGCCAGCGTCGAACCACCCGCCAGGCGCGAGGAGGCGAGGGTGCTCGATGCGCTGTTCCGGAAGGTCACGGGCGAGACCCCGCGGATGTGGGGGCCGACGATCATCGGCTATGGCGAATATCGCACCGTCTACGAAAGCGGTCGCAGCGTGCACTGGATGCGCAGCGGCTTCTCTCCCCGCAAGGCCAAGCATTCGCTTTATTTCATGGGCGGCTACTGCGACCCCGTGACCGGATCGGGCCGCGACGAGAAGCTCAAGCGGCTGGGCAAGCATGCGACCGGCAAGAGCTGCCTCTACGTGAACAAGCTCGCCGACATCGATCTCGCCGTGCTCGAGGAGATCATCGCGGCCGACTGGCAGGCGATGCGGCAGCTGTTCCCCGACAGCTAGACCCCGGCATACCACTGGTAGCCGGCGACGTCCTCCCAGAACCCGCCCTTGCCCTGGCCGATGTCGGCGAAGCTGGCGACCGCCTCGATCGCCTTGACGTATTTCGCCTGCTTGTAGCCGAGCTGGCGCTCGATCCGCATCCGCAAGGGCGCGCCGTTCTTCTCGGGGAGCGGCTCGCCGTTGAGGCTGTGGGCGATGATTGTCTGGGGGTGATAGGCATCCACCATGTCGATGCTCTCGTAATAGTCCCGTCCGTAGAGCACGTCGGCGCAGCGGAAGACGATGAAATTCGCGCCTTTCCTGATTTTAGCCGCATCGAGCAGCGCGGCGAGCTGTGGCCCCTGCCATTCGCCGATCGCGCTCCAGCCCTCGACGCAGTCGTGGCGGGTGATCTGGGTGCGCTGCGGCAGGGCACGCAGATCGGCCAGCGTAAGGGTGAGCGGATTGTCGACGAGGCCCGTCACCGCCAGCTTCCAGTCAGGGAAACCCTTGCCCAGCTGATCCTGGTAGAAAGGGTCCGCAACCGTCACCGAGCCGTTGCCCTTGAAAGTAGGCGAGCGTTCGGCGCGGGTGTATTCGGGTGCGAGGCCCTGCTTGCCGGCGAGCGCGCGGTGGACGGCGCGGTGCGCGTCCTCGGCGGCCTCGAACAGCCCTTGCGTGGTCTCGCTCTCGTTGATCTTGGCGCAGGCCGAGGCGCCCATCGCGGCGATCCCGGCAAGCAGCGAACGGCGCGGAAGATCAGCCATGGGCAGGAATTCCCTCTTCGGGTGGCAGGGGCTCGGCCGCGGGCGGGGCGGAGGCCTCGGGCTCGGGCCGCCTGCCGCCGGTGATCATTTCGAGGATCAGCCGCCAGTCGATCAGCGCCAGCACGATGTGGATGACGAAGAAGCCGAAGATGCCCCAGGCGGCGATGAAATGCAGCGAGCGTGCGCTCTGGCGGCCGCCCAGCACCTCGAGCAGCCAGGGCGCGGCGGCCTGGAAGCCGGGGCTGATGGCAAGGCCGGTGAACAGCATCAGCGGCAGCAGCACGCCGAACACCATGCCGTAGAGGATGCGCTGCACCGGGTTGTAGCCATGCGCGGCGCCCGCGCCTGCGCCGGAATGGGCCTTGAGCGATGCGACCACCGCCCCCGGCGTCCAGTCGCGCGGGGTGGTCATCAGGTCGCGGCGAAAATGGCCGTTCGCCAGCATAGCGATCCAGATGAACAGAAGCCCGACGCCAAAGGGCCAGGCTGCGGTGATGTGCCAGTCGCGCGCCATCGCGAGGTTGTAGTGCTGCGGGATCGTCGCCCAGCCGGGGAAGCGGATCACCGAAAGCCAGGCGTCCTTGGGATCGAAGCCGTAATCGCCCCAGTAGAGGTAGCGGTGGGCGTTGGAGATGTTCAGCCCGGTCATGAAAAGCACGATGATCGCGGCGGCGTTCACCCAGTGCCACAACCGGGTCGAGAGCGCGTGCTTGATCATGCCGCGCCCCCGCGGCCCGCCTCGCGCGCCAGCCAGATCACGTCGCGCGGCTGATCAAGCAGGTGCTGGCCGCTGTCGACGAACAGGCTCTGCCCGCTGGCGAGCGCGCCGCTGCTGAGGAACAGCGCCGCCTCGGCGATTTCGTCAGGGCCGGTCTTGCGGCGCAGCAGGTTGAGCCGGTGCGAGATTTCCGTTTCCTCCTCGCGCTGGTCGTGGCTCGCCAGGATCGCGCCGGGCGCGATGCCGTAGATCCTCACGCTGTGCGCGCCGTTCCCCTTGGCCAGCATCCCGATCGTGGCTGCCAGCGCGTGTTTGGACATGGTGTAACTGAAGAAATCGGGGTTCGTATTTTCAATTTTCATGTCCGTGACGTGGATCACGCTGCGCACCCCGGCGCTCGCCGCATGGGCGATGAAGGCCTGGGCAAGGCGGGCGGGGGCGAGGGCGTTGACCTGCATCGCCTCCCTGTTCGTCGCCGGATTGAGACCGGTTACACTGTCGTAATCGAAAACCGAGGCGGAGTTGACGAGGCAGCGCCAGTCGGGGAGGCGATCGGCGAGCGCGGTGACGGCGGCGACCGCGCGCTCGTCGTCGGCAAGGTCGAAGCCGAGCGTCTCGGCCGAAGGCAGGGTGGCGGCGAGCGCCTCTGCATCCGCGGCCGAACTGCGGTAGTGGATCACCACGTGCCAACCGGCGGCGGCAAAGCGGCGGACGATAGCGGCGCCGATACGGGTCGCCCCGCCGGTCACGAGAACGGCGGGGCGGGTCATGGTTGCATTGGGGGGGTGCGGGACATGACCACCCGGCTAACAGGGCAGGGCGCCCGCTTCAATCGCGCAGCGCGCCCCTGAGCGCCTAGCGGCAGCGCAGCTCGCCGCGGTCGATCTCGCGGCCAAGCAGGCCCCCGCCGATGGCGCCGAGCAGGGTGCCCACGCTGCGATCGCCGCGCGTGTCGATGGTGCGCCCGAGCAGCGCGCCGACACCGGCGCCGATCACGAGGCCCGTCGTCCCGTTGTCGCGGCGGCAGTAGTAACGGTCGCCGTCGCGCCAGATGCGGTCGTTGCGCGACAGGCGGCGCGGCTCGATGTAGCGGCCGCGGCTGTCATAGATGCGGTCCTTGCCGCGCTTGCCCCAGGCCGGGGCATGGGGAGGCGGATCCGCCTGCACGGGCGCCGCCATCGGCAGCGTCATGGCGCCCGCGGCGAGCACGAGTGCGATCTTCTTCATGGCAGTTTCTCCTTTTGGGTTTGGCTGCTTCATCAAGGCATCGGCTGGCATTGTCCCGCCAGCCCGGGAAGTGCGGGGGCGACGAGGCGGGCCCGGCATAAGGCCGGTGCCCGCCCGTCAGCCCGGGCATCAGCGGCAGCGGGCGCCGCCGCGCTCGATCTCGCGGCCGAGCAGACCGCCGCCGATGGCGCCGAGCAGGGTGCCGACCGAGCGGTCGCCGCGGGTGTCGATGGTGCGGCCGAGAAGTGCGCCGCCGACAGCGCCGACCACGAGGCCGGTGGTGCCGTCGGGACGGCGGCAGCGCCAGCGCCCGTCATTGCCGCGCCAGTAATCGCCCCGGCGCGCATCATGGCGACGGTCATCCCGGCGATCGTCCCAACGGCCGCGGTTGTCGCGCCAACGGCGATCGTCACGATAGCGGCGGTCGTCCCAGCGACGGTCGTATTCGGCGGCCTCGGCAAAGGGCGAGGAGGTGCCAGCATAGGCGATGCTGACAGGAGCGGGAGCGAATTCGGCGGCCTGCGCGGGAACGGCAAAGGCGGCCATCGAACCGGCGGCGGCGATCAGGGCGAGGTGTTTCATGGTCGTATCCCTTGTGAGGGCTCCCCGATGGAGCACGACCGTTTTCGTTCATCAAACTCGAATGCAGGATGAACGCCCTTGTCAGCAAACAGCAGGTTTTGTTCAGTTTGGGTGGCTTCGGGATGAACCGTGTCTCACCCGCGCCCGGCTGCCGCCCTGGCCCTCAGACGTGGGGTGAGCGCGGCGAGTTCGGCAAGTTCGCCAAGCTCGTCGGGTGTTGCCTTGCCCGCCACCAGCGCGCGGAACACCCGCGCGACGCTCCATTCGGCGGCGCCGGTCGCCACCCGTTCGAGTGTGTCTCCGGCGGCGACCTCGCCCGTTTCGAGCACGCGGAAATACCAGCCGCAGCGACCGCTTTTCACGATCGCGGCGACCATGCCCTTGTGGCCGAAGCGGTGCTCGATCTTCCAGCACGGCTGGCGCGGCTGGCTGATCTCGACCAGCGCCGTCCCGAGGCGGAAGCGGTCGCCGATATGGACCATGTCCTCGGTCAGGCCCGAGACGGCGAGGTTCGAGCCGAAGCCGCCGGGCTCGTCCAGCGCGGTGTGGTCGCCGATCCGATCCCGCCACCAGGCGTGGTGATCGAGCGGGTAGAGATGCAGCGCCATCTCCGGCCCGCCGTGAACCGTGCGGTCGGCCTGTTCGTCGGGGGCGAGGCCTTCGGCAAGCACCTGCACCGCGCCCTCCCGCGGGCGCTTGGCGATCGCGCTGGTCTCGACGCCGAGGAAGGGGCGGGCGGTGCCGGTGCAGACGGCGGTGACGATATGCTTCACGGCTTGCTCGCGATGAGGTCGATCCAGTCGCGCTCGACATTGTCGAACCCGCCGGCCGTATAGCGTTCGGTGGCGACGATCCGCCAGCCGGGAATCGCGGCATATTGCGCGGCGAGCCAGTCGGCATCGGGGAAGTTGTAGAACCGCCCGAAGGCATCGCGGCCCTCGGCCTCGCCAAGCTTGTAGCTGGCGAAGAACCAGCCGCCCGGTTGCAGCGCGCGGTCGATCCGGGCGAGGATTCCCGGCAGGGCCTCGCGCGGGGCATGGAGCAGGCTGGCATGGGCCCAGACCCCGGCATACGCGGCCTCGGCCTCGAGCTCGTGGAAAGCCATGATCCTTGCGCCGAGGTTCCAGCGTTCGTTGGCCTTGGCGACCATCGCGGGCGTGGCGTCGGTCGCGTCGACCACGAAGCCGCGCTCCTTCATCCGCGCCGCATCGCGTCCGCTGCCGCAGCCCAGTTCCAGCACCGCCGCGCCGGGCGGCAGGCGGTCGAGGAAGGCGTCGAGCTGGTGGCTCGGGGCCTCGCCGAAGCGCAGCACATAGTGCGGCGCGCGCGCCTGGTAGAAGGCGATGGTGCCGGGATCGGTGCTCATGCCTGCGTCAGGGCGCCGGTTTCTCGACCGGCATGACGTTGTATTCGCGCACCTCGGCCTGGCTGAGGCAGTAGCGCGTCGAGGGGTTGTCCGCGCTCTTCACCGCCTGCTGGCGATACATGACGTCGGTCAGCAGCTTGCGGCTGATCCCCATGCGGATGAGGAAATCATTGTCCTCGCTCGCCAGCATGGCCGAGGACTGCTCGACACTGGCGATGTATTCGGTCGTGGCCTTGCTGCCCTCGATCACCACCTCGTCGATTGTCGCGCGATCGCCGGTGTGGGTGAACATGTGGACCATGAACACCCCGCCCTCGTCGACGACCCGGCGGTCGCCGCCCATGAAGACGAAGTTGCACGCCGAAAAGCAGGCCCAGCCGGAAGGGATGCGGGTCAGCATTCCCCGGTAGGAGCGGATCACCTTGCCCGCCGCGTTCCCGGCGCGGGCATTGCCCCCGCGCGAGCGCAGCCACACCTCCTCGATCCGCTCGTCGGCCTCGATCGCGGCCTTGAGGCGGGCGGGGAGGGAGGCGTCGATCGTCCCCTCGGCCAGCAGCACGCGCTTGCCGCCCCGGTCTGCCGGGGTCAGTGTCATGGCCGTCTTGGGGCCGAAATCGGGCTCGGCCGGGCAGGTCGGATTCTCTGGGTCCATCGGCGCCGCCGCCCCCGTCAGCAACGCGAGCGCGGCGAGCGCGGCGAGCGGGCGGCCGCCGGCGCGCATCAGGCGACGATCGAATAGCGCGCGGAGCCCGGCGCGCGGCACATCCGCTTCTCGGCGCGGGTTTCCTCGCCCTCGATGATGACGACGTCGGTCACGGTGATGCAGTCGCGCTGGCCTGTGGCATTGTCGCGGCCGGTGACGGTCGAGCTGCCGCTGACATTGGCGCGCGAGGCCGAGGTCCATTCCGCGCTGGCGCCGAGTTCGGGCTGGGCTTCGGCATCGTCGGTGCGGGTGACCGCGAGGGTCGCCTCGGCAGCCTGCTTCTGCTCCTCGGGATCGAGGCGGCAGGCAATGCTTTCGGTGAGCTGGTCGGAGAATTCGGGCACCGGCAGGAAGGAGGGCAGGCCGGCACTGCGGGCGAGTTCGTCGACTGCCCCGCCGAGCAGCCCGCCAAGCGCGCCCCGGCCCTTGTCGCCCTTCTTGCCCTTGCCGCAATTGTCGGCCTTCTCGGCACCGCGGCGGGTGCTGTTGAACAGCCCGCCGAGCTGGGCCTCGGCCGGGATGGGGGCGGCGATGGCGGCCATCAGCCCGGCGGCGAGCGCGATTCGGGTTGCGGAAAAGGCCACGGCGATCCTCCCGGTGGAAGCGCCGCGAGGCTACGCCTGCGGGGCGCCAGCGTCAATCGCGCGCGGCGGCGGCAGCGGCGGCTTCGCGGTCGCGCTGGGCGCGGGACTTCTTCTCGGCGGCGGTCTTGAGCTGGCCGCAGGCGGCATCGATGTCGCGCCCACGCGGGGTGCGGACGGGCGCGGAGAAGCCGCCCTCGAAGACGATTTCGGAGAAGCGGCGGATGCGCTCGGGGGTCGAGGTTTCGTAGCCCGTGCCCGGCCAGGGGTTGAAGGGGATGAGGTTGACCTTGGCGGGGAGGTTGTATTCCCTGAGCAGGCGGACAAGCTCGCGCGCGTCGTCGTCGCTGTCGTTCTTGTCCTTGATCATCACGTATTCGAAGGTGATGCGCCGGGCGTTGGAGGCGCCGGGGTAGTCGGCGCAGGCCTGCAGGAGCTGGTCGATGCCGTATTTCTTGTTGAGCGGCACCAGTTCGTCGCGCACCTCCTTGCGCACGCCGTGCAAGCTGACCGCGAGGTTCACCCCGATCTCCTCGCCGCAGCGTTCCATCATCGGGATGACACCACTGGTCGAAAGCGTGATGCGGCGCTTGGACAGGGCAAGGCCATCGCCGTCCATCACCAGCTTCAGCGCATCGCGCACGTGATCGAAATTGTAGAGCGGCTCGCCCATGCCCATCATCACGATGTTGGTGAGCAGGCGGCCATCGGCGGTGTAGTGGCCCGCCTCATCATCCTCGTCGATCGCATCGGCGTCCGAGACCATGGTCCCGCGCGGCCATTCGCCCAGCGCATCGCGGGCGAGCATCACCTGGCCGACGATCTCGCCGGGGGTGAGGTTGCGCACGAGCTTCATCGTGCCGGTGTGGCAGAAGGAGCAGGTGAGGGTGCAGCCCACCTGCGAGGACACGCACAGGGTGCCGCGCGTCTCGTCGGGGATGAAGACCATCTCGAAATCGTGGCCGTCGGCGGTGCGCAGCAGCCACTTGCGGGTGCCGTCGACCGAGTGCTGGGCCTCGACCACATCGGGGCGGCCGATCACGAAGCGTTCGGCGAGCCACGGACGCATCGGCTTGGCGATGTCGGTCATCGCCTCGAAATCGGTGACGCCGCGGTGGTAGAGCCAGTGGAACACTTGCTTGGCGCGCAGCTTTGCCGCCTTGGCGTCGAGCCCGGCTTCCTCGAACAGCTCGCGGATGCGCGGGCGGGGGAGGCCGATCAGGTCGACGCGCCCGTCGGCGCGCGGCGTGATGTCGCGCGCGGCGGGCACCGGGTCGACGAGGCCCGGGATGGTCATGAGTGCGGTATTGGCCATGGGTGGCGGCCATATAGTGGGGAAGCGGCGGTTTGACCAGTCAGCGCTTGGCGCAGCCTACGGTGGCAGCATCGATGGCGGTGGCGGCGCCCGCGAGGGTGTAGCGGTCGGTGAAACTTCCGCCCTTCGCGCCGGTCGCCGTAACGCTCATCCGGCTGGCCGAGCGTAGCGCGGCGACGATCGCCGCATCACCCCGCGAATCCGCCGCCCAGGCATTGCGGCCCTTGGCGACAAGGTCGAAACGCTTGTCTCCCACCGCGAGCCGCACCGGTCCCCTGGCCGCCGCCTCGCGGGAGAGCACGATATGCACGCTCCCCCGCACCTTGCGCTCCGGCCAGTGCGAGATTGTGGCATAGGCCGGCGCGGGCAGCTTCCCTTCCGCCTTGGCGATGGCATAGCAGCGCTGCGGGCTGGGATCGCGGAACGCGGCCCAGCTCTCGTAGACGCCGAGGCTCTCGCGCGCGGCGAGCGGGGCGGCGAGCGCAAGCAGCGGTAGCAGGGCGAGGGACCTAGTCATAGTCGATCGCCAGCACTTCCCATTCGCGGGTGCCCGAGGGGAGCGTCACCGTGCGCAGGTCGCCGACACCGGCGCCCCGCAGCGCGCGGGCGAGGGGGGCGTTCCAGCCGATCCGGCCCTTGGCGGCGTCCTGTTCGTCGTCGCCCACCAGCGTGACGATCTGGCGGTTGTCGTCCTCGTCGGCGATCTCGACCCGCGCGCCGAAGAACACCCGCGTCCGGTCCACCGCCGCCGCCGGATCGACCACCCGTAGCACCTTCATCCGCCGGGCAAGGTGCGCCAGTTCACGGTCGATCTCGCGCATCTTCTTGCGGCCGTAGAGATAGTCGCCATTCTCCGAACGGTCGCCATTGCCCGCCGCCCAGCTGACGATATCGACGATCGCCGGTCGCTCGGTGCCGAGCAGGTGGTCGTAGCGCGCCTTGAGCGCCGCCATGCCCGCTGGCGTGATGGGAGGCCCCGCCGGTTTCATCGCCGGGATCAGCGCAGGAAGCTGTCGACCGTGCGCGGCATGCCCGCCTGTTCGGGATACATGTGCGAATAGGTCACCGCATTGCCGATCACGCGCATGATGTAATAGCGCGTCTCGAAGTTCGAGGGGATCTTCTCGACCCAGGTCACCCAGTCGATTGCCCCGGTGCGCGGATCGCCGTTGCGGCGCAGCCATTCGTTCACGCGGCCCGGCCCGGCATTGTAGGCCCCCACCGCCAGCGGATAGGCCCCGCCGTAGTAGTTCATCATCCGCGCGAAATAGGCATCGCCCAGCTGGATATTGTAATGCGGTGTCGCGGTGAGATCGGCGGCCAGGTAATTGATGCCGAGCTTGCCCGCCTGTTCGCGCGCGGTGCCGGGCATCAGCTGCATCACGCCCCGCGCCCCGGCATGGGAGACGCGGGTGCGGTCGAACTCGCTTTCCTGCCGGGCGATGGCGTGGACCATCGTCCAGTCATTGACGAAGGAGGGTGTGGAGACGGTCGGAAAACCGATCCGCTCGAGCCCTGCGATGCCGTTCTCGCCCGCCTTCATGCCGAGCACCACGGCCATCTCGTCGAGCCCGGTCTCGCGTGCCAGCATCGCCGCCATGAGCATTTCGGCAGGCGTGTCGGCCTCGTCGCCCAAAGCCTCGAAGAAGCGGCGCTCGGTGCGCCAGTCGCGGCGGTTCTTGGCGAGGGCGCGGATCGCCCTGACGACGGGGCTGGCCTCGAATTCGGCGCGGACGGAGGCGTCCATCGCGGGCTGGGGCAGGCCGGCAAAGGCGGGCATCGGCCGGCCCATCGCTGCAAGCGCGAGCTGGCCGTAGTAGTAATCGGGCCAGCGCGCGGCCATCTCGAACCAGCGCGCCGCACCGGCCTGATCGCCGGCCTGACGCGCGGCGCGGCCCGCCCAGTAATAGCCCTTGGCCTTGGTCAGCGGGGTCTTGGCCGCATCGCCGTAACGCGCGAAGAGCGGCGCAGCCGTCGCGCCGTCGCCGAGGTCCCACAGCGCCTTCGTGCCGCCGAGCCACATCAGGTCGGTCAGCCGGTCGCGCAGGGTGAAGCTGGTAGCCGACAGGTCTGTGCCCGGCGCGAAGAGATCGGCGGTGCGGCTGGCGATGTTCGCCGCGTCGCGCGCGCCGACATCGCCGGCAAGGCGCAGCAGTTCGCCCACGAAGGCCTCGGGATCGACCGCCGGCCGCACGAAATCGGGGCGGCTGGTGAAGACCCGCGCGGCCTCGTAACTCTGGCCGCTGCCGCGCAGGAACTTGACCATGTTGAAGACATAGCCCGGATCGGCTCCGGCCCCGGCGGGGACCGCGATCCCCGCGCTTTCCGGCCGCGCGCCGCGCAGCAGAGACAGCCGCGCGAGCGCCATCGGCCGCTCGCTTTCGGCGAGGTTCATCAGCTGGCGCGAGGCGGCGTCGGCCTTGCCCTGCCACAGCAGCGCATCGATCCGCACCGCGTGGTCCTCGGGCGTGAACTGCGCGCCGTAGAGGCCGGACAGATAGAGCTCGACCGGATCGCTCATCTGCCCCCCGCGCCAGGCGCGGCGAGCCTCGGCCAGGGCCTCGGGGCGCTGCACCGCGGCCAGCGCGAGCGCATAGCGCGCGCGTGCCGGGTTGGTGAGCGGCGGGTTGGCGTCGAAATAGCGCAGCAGATCGGCCTGCGGCGGCGCCTCGTTCTCGAGCGCGGCCTCGGCCCGCAGGCGCAGGATGTCGGTGCGCGGGAAAGTCGGCCATGCGAGGACGAAGCCGGCATAGTCGGCGAAAGTGTGGGTGCGGCTGGCCTGCAAGGTCTCCCAGCGGGCAATCGCGGCGTCCACCGCGCCGGGCTGGCGGGCGACGAGATCGCTGCCCGCGCCCCATCCTTGCGCCGCCGCGGGTGCGGCCATCGCGGCCCCCACACCCATCGCCAGAGCCACAGCACATATCCGCGGGGAAATCACAAGCTTACGGACCATGCTGGACATAGTGCCAATCGGCTCCTTATCAGGCGCTGAACAATGAGGTGACGGGGATCGGATCCCCCCGTCCCGATACCTAGAGATGAAGGCAGGACAAAGGCAATGTTCAGCGGATCGATACCCGCTCTTGTGACTCCTTTTCGCGGCGGAGCGTTCGACGAGGCGGCCTTCCGCCGGCTGGTCGACTGGCAGATCGAGAACGGCAGCGCCGCGCTCGTCCCCTGCGGCACGACGGGGGAGGCCTCGACGCTCTCCAATGCCGAGCATCACCGCGTGATCGAGGTCTGCATCGAGCAGGCCGCGGGCCGCGTGCCGGTGATCGCGGGCTGCGGATCGAACGACACCCGCAATGCCCAGCTCCACATGAACTTCGCCAAGAAGGCGGGCGCGGCGGCGGGGCTGTGCGTTGCCCCCTATTACAACCGCCCGAGCCAGCGGGGTCTGATCGCCCATTTCAGCTATCTCGCGGAAAACTGCGACCTGCCGATCGTGCTATACAACGTGCCGGCGCGCACCGTGACCGACATTCTCGACGACACGGTGGTGGAACTGGTGCGCAAGTATCCCGACCGGATCATCGCCATCAAGGATGCGAGCGGCGACCTGTCGCGCGTCGCCGATCACCGCATGGGCATCGGGCGCGAATTCTGCCAGCTTTCGGGCAATGACGAACTGTGGCTGCCCCACGCCGCGGCGGGCGGGCGCGGGTGCATCTCGGTGACGGCCAATGTCGCGCCGAAGCTGTGCGCCGAATTCCACGAGGCGATCGCGGCGAACGAGCTGAAGAAGGCGCGCCAACTGAACGACCGCCTGTTCCCGCTGCACTATGCGATGTTCTCCGACGCGAGCCCCGCGCCGGTGAAATATGCCCTTAGCCGCGTCCATGACTGGATCGAGCCCGAGGTGCGCCTGCCGCTGGTGGAATGCTCGGATGAGGCGAAGAAGGCCGTGGACGAGGCGCTGGTGAGCGCCGGGGTGCTCGCGGCCTAGACCACCTCGTCCTCGTCGAGCAGGCGTTCGGCGAAGCCTTCGGGCTCGCTGGCGAGGATCGCCTCGGTGATCGAATCGATCCGCGCGCCGACGCGCTCCGGGTGGTCGATCACCGCGATGTGGAACAGCGCGTCGCCCTGGTGCACCACCGGCAGGGTCGCATGGCCGATGACGATGCCGTCGGCGGGGCTGACGATTTCCTGCGCGTCCTCTCCGAACAGGCCCGCCACGCAGGCGAGCAGGTCACCCTTTCTCACCGGATCGCCGCTCCGGCGCACCCGGTGGGTCACGCCCCCGCGCGGCGCCCTGACCCACACCGAGCGATTGGCGCGCGCCGGGATGCCGACCGCGCTGAGCCCGTCGTCGGCCTCGGTCATCCCGAGATGGGCGAGCACGCGGTTCACCCCCGCCACCCCCGTCTCGATCGACAGGCGGTCGAAGCGCAGCGCCTCGCCCGCCTCCATCAGCAGCATGTCGACCCCGTTCTTCTGGGCGAGATCGCGCAGGGAACCGTCGCGCAGCGGGCTCTCGATGATCACCGGCGCGCCGAAGGCCATCGCCAGCTCCACCAGCCGGCGATTGCCGGCGGCGATGCGGATCTGGGGCAGGTTGTAGCGGTGGACCGCGGCCGAGTGGATGTCGATCCCCAGCGAACAGCGCGCCACCACCTCGCGGTAGAAGATGTGTGCGAGCTGCCCCGCGAGCGATCCCCCCGCGCTGCCCGGGAAGCTCCGGTTGAGATCGCGGCGGTCTGGCAGGTAGCGATTATGGGTGATGAAGCCGAAGATGTTGGCGGCCGGCACCAGCAGCAACGTGCCTGCGAGCCCCGCGGGGTCGATCTCCTGCGCGAGGCGCTGGATCACCGCGGTCCCGATGATCTCGTCGCCGTGGATCGCCGCGCTCACGAACACCGCAGGGCCGGACCTGGCACCGTGCAGCACCCTCAGCGCGAGCGATGACGCATTGCCCGTCGCCATCGTTGTGACCGGAAAGGCGACATCGCGCATCGTGCCCGGCGCGATGGTCTCGCCGGCGATGATGTAGGGTTGCGCTGTCGTCATGCCTGCCTGCTGCCCCGTTCTGCCCCGCGCCGATGCTAGCCCGCGCGCGGGCAAAGCGCAAAGCCCCTCGCTTTTTGCCGCCCCAGCGCCTACATCGCCGCCCCTTATGGCACGCCCCAGACCCGTCACCTTCGACAAGCTCAAGATCGTCGCCGAGAACCGCCGTGCGCGCTTCGACTACCATGTCGAGGACGTCTACGAGGCGGGGCTGATGCTGCAGGGCACCGAGGTCAAGGCGCTGCGGGCAGGGGAGGCCAGCATCGCGGAAAGCTATGCCGAGGTGAAGGACGGGCAGGTGTGGCTGGTGAATGCCAACATTCCCGAATACTCCCACGGCAACCGCCTCAACCACGAACCGCGCCGTCCGAGGAAGCTGCTGCTCCACGAACGCGAGATCGACAAGCTGTTCGGCGCAGTCGAGCGTAAGGGCATGACGCTGGTGCCGCTGTCGATCTACTTCAACCGCACCGGCCGCGCGAAAGTCGAACTCGCGCTCGCCAAGGGCAAGCAGACCCACGACAAGCGCGCCAGCATCAAGGAACGCGACTGGAAGCGCGACAAGGCCCGCCTGATGCGCGAGCGGGGTTGAACGCGCGCGCGGAAAATTGTCACGGATTTGTCGATTCACCCACTGGTCAGTATCGCCATGCTACCCATATGGGCACCCACCATGCCGGCACCGTCCTCGCCCTGCCTGACTGCCCTTTCCGCGCCCTGCGGAGCCGTGGCCGCATGAGCGCGCCGCCGCCCCGCAAATCCGGCATCGCCGGGCGCTCCAAGACCTGGGCGATGGACGTGATCCGCCGCAACACGCCCACGCGCGAGGAGATGGCGGCAAACAAATATCTCGCCCCCATCGCCCACCGCTTCCTGTCGCCGGAACTGTGGCGCTTCACCCGCCGCTCGGTGCCGCGCGGAGTGGCGCTCGGGCTGTTCGCGGCCTTCATCGTGCCGATCGGGCAGATCTTCCTGGCTGCCTTCCTCGCGCTGCCCTCGCGCGCGAACGTGCCGCTGGCGGCGCTCGTCACCTTCGTCACCAATCCCTTCACGCTGCCCTTCTGGCTGGTGGTCGCCAACCGCATCGGTGAATTCGTGCTGCGCTTCGATGCCGCCGGGGTGGGCCTCGCCGGCGCGACCGCGGGTGACGAGACCTGGGCCTGGCTGACGATGGTCTACGAGGTCGGCGCGGCCACGATCGTCGGCTGCCTCGTGCTGGCGATCGTCTCGCCCGCGCTCGGCTGGGTGATATCCGGCTGGGTGTGGCGCGCCGTGGTGTCGCGCAAGCGCGCCAGACGGTTGAAGGCGATGGAAGCGCGGCTCGACCAGCGGCTCGGCGCGCAGTAGGACAGGCCTTTGCCGGCGTCGCCCCGGGCGCCGCACCATGCCAGAGGAGCCGACCCGTCTTGTCCCGCCGCACCGGCAAAGATCCGCAAGCCCTGCTCGCCCCCGAGGGCGCCAATGCGCGCGGCGGCCTGCCGCCCGCCAGTCTGCTGGCCGCGCTCGCCGGCGCGCTCGCGGTGAGCGCGGCAGTGCTCTGGTTCGCGACCGGCAGCGGCCTCGTCGCGCTCGCCTTCGTGCTTGCCGCGGGCGTGCTCTTGGGCGGAGTGGTGATGCTCGACGCGGTCCGCAGCGCCCCGGCGGCCGAGGCCCCTGCCGCGCCCGACTGGAGCGTGACCGTCGCCGCGATCGAGCGCGCAGGCGAAGCGATCGCGATCACCGACCGCGCCAACCGCATGGTCTGCGCCAACATGTTCTTCCTCGACAGCTTCGGTGCCAATGCCGCCCCCCCGGCGCTGCCGCTGGGGCGCGAGGGGCTGGAGGAAGTGACGCTGCTTGCCCGCAACGCCTGGCGTGACGGCAGTGCCGCGCTCGAAGCGGTCGAGGCGGCGGACGAGACCAGCTGGCAGATCAGCGCGACCCGCGCGGGCCGCGGCGACGATCACCTGATATGGCGCCTCAAGCCCATCGCCCGCGCGAAAGGTGCCGATCTCGGGTCGCTCGATCTGGCGGGGCCCTTCGGCAAGATGCTGAGCCGCGCCGGGATCGAGACCGCGATAACCACCGCCGATGGCGTGATCCGCGCCGTCAGCGCGGGCTTCGCCGAGCGCGCCGCGGGCGACGAGCGCGCGACGCTGATCGGGCAGGACTTCGTCTCTTTCCTGCGTTCCGACGAGCGCGACCGCATTTTCTTTGCGCGCGAGGGCCGCGCCGGCACCCCGCAGACGCTGGTCGACATTCCGCTGGTCGATCCCGAGGAGCGCGTCACCACGCCCGGACCCGACGAGGCGACTTCGCTGATGCTGCTGATTGATTCGGGCGTCGGCATCGGGAGCGGCTGGGACGGGGCCTCGCAGGCCGGTGTGGCGCAGCTCGACGCGCTGCTCGCGCAACTGCCGCTGGGCCTTGCCATGACCGACCGCGACGGGCGCTTCCTGTTCGGCAACGAGGCCTTCCTGCGCTCGGTCGGCCGCGAGGGGCGGGGGCTGCCGGCCTTCCCGACCGACCTCGTCACGCGCGAGGACAAGGCGGCGCTTTCCGACGCGGTGCGGCGCCACGGGCGCGGGCCTGCGACCAGCGGCGATGTCGCGGTGCGGCTGACGAATTCGCCCGAGGAGCCGGTCAGCCTCGGGCTGGCAGGGGTGCGCGGCCTCGGCGAGGCGGCGGTGCTGCTCAGCCTCGCGGATACGTCGCAGGAGAACCAGCTCAGGCGTCAGGTCGCGCAGGCCACCAAGATGCAGGCCGTGGGCCAGCTCGCAGGCGGCGTCGCGCATGATTTCAACAACGTGCTGACCGCGATCATCGGCACCTGCGACCTGATGCTGCTGCGCCATATCCCGGGCGACAGCGATTATGACGACATCCAGCAGATCCGCGCCAATTCCAACCGCGCCGCCTCGCTGACGCGGCAACTGCTCGCCTTCTCGCGCCAGCAGACCCTCAGGCCCGAGATCATCCAGCTACCCGACGTGGTCAGCGAGGTCAGCCCGCTGATCAAGCGGCTGCTCGGCGAGAAGATCACCTTCTACGTCCAGCACGACCGCAACCTCGGCCCCGTGCGCGCCGATCCGCAGCAGCTCGAGCAGGTGATCATGAACCTCGCGGTCAATGCCCGCGACGCGATCCAGGGCAACGGCGGCCCGGCGCGGGGCGACGGGCGGGGGCGCATCTCGCTGTTCACCCGCGCGCTGCAGGCCAAGCAGGTGGTGCAGCTGGGGTCCGAGGTGCTGCCGGCGGCGGACTATACGGTGCTGATCGTGCAGGACACCGGGGGCGGCATCCCGCCCCACGTGCTGCCCAAGCTGTTCGAGCCCTTCTTCACCACCAAGGAGCAGGGCAGGGGCACGGGCCTCGGCCTCTCGACCGCCTACGGGATCGTCAAGCAATCGGGCGGGTTCATCTTCGCCGACAACGTCACCGACAAGTCCGGGCATCCGGTGGGCGCGCGCTTCACGGTCTATCTCCCGGTCCACCGCGGCGAGATGCCGAAGAAGCGCGAAGCGGCGCCGCTCGCGTCGTCGGACTGGTCGGCGGGGGGCAAGGTGCTGCTGGTCGAGGACGAGGACATGGTCCGCACGGTTGCCGAGCGGGCGCTCACCCGCGCAGGCTACGAGGTCACCGCCTGCGCCAACGGCGAGGAGGGCCTCGCCGCGATCGCCGAGGGGACGGTGGATTTCGATCTGGTGGTGAGCGACGTGGTGATGCCGGGGATGGACGGCCCCGCGATGGTCCGCGCGATCCGCGCCCGCCTGCCGCAGATGCCGGTGCTGTTCATGTCGGGTTATGCCGAGGAGCAGCTGCGCCGCGACATCGACATCCCCGACATGCACTTCATCGCCAAGCCCTTCAGCGTCGCGTCGATCGGCGACAAGGTCGGTGCGGTCCTGCGCGAGGCGCGCGCCAATGCGGGGGCGGGGGCCTGACAATCGGCGCGTGCGCCCCCTCATTCACCTTGGATAAAGCCGCATCATCGTTCATCCTGACATCCACTTGAGGGAAGGGGACAGGATGGGACTTCGCACTATCGCCGCCGGGTGCGGCATCTCGGCAGCGGCGCTGCTGGCAGCGGGCGCACTGGCGCAGGGCGTCCCCGATCCCGATGCGACGGCGCAGGGCGATCTGTCCCTCACGATCTACAACAGCGATCTGGCGCTGGTGCAGGACGTGCGCCAGCTCGCCATCGCGCAGGGGCGCAGCCGCGTCGAGTTCCCCGACGTCTCCGCCCGGATCCAGCCCGAGACGCTGAGCTTTGCGGCGGCGGGCACCACGATCATCGAGCAGAACTTCGATTACGATCTCCTCACCCCCGGCAAGCTGATGGAGAAGGCCATCGGCCAGACCGTCACCCTGCTGCGCACCAACCCCGCCACCGGCGCCGAGACCCGCGAGCGGGCGAAGGTGCTCTCCACCGCCGGGGGCGTCGTCATCCAGATCGGCGAGCGGATCGAGGTGCTGCGCGACGACGGCCTGCCGGTGCGGGTCATCTTCGACCGCGTGCCCCCCGGCCTGCGCGCGCGGCCCACGCTCTCGGTCAACCTCGATTCGGCGCGTGGCGGCACCCGCCCGGTCGCCCTGCGCTACCTGACGAACGGCCTCGGCTGGAACGCCGACTACGTCGCGCTCTACAACGAGGCCGCGGGCACCATCGACATGCAGGGCTGGGTGACGCTGACGAACGGCACCGGCACCACCTTCCACAATGCCGACACCGTGCTGGTCGCGGGCAACCCCAATGGCGGAGGCGGCGGCTACGGTTACAACCAGCGCGGCATGACCCGCGCCGGGACCCAGGCGGCGGAGCGCGAGCGGCTCGGCGATTTCTACCTCTACCCGATCAAGGGCCGCACCACGATCGCCAACGCCCAGACCAAGCAGGTGAGCTTCCTCGACGTGCAGGCCGTGCCCGCGCGCAAGATCTACGCCGCAAGCGTCGACTGGCAGCAGAACGACGAACAGCCCCGCAACGTCCAGAGCCGCATCGCCTTCTCCTCCTCGCGCGAGCAGGGCCTAGGCGATGCGCTGCCCGCGGGCACGGTGCGCTTCTACCAGCGGGACCGCGAGGGCACCCCGCAGTTCATCGGCGAGAACGCCATCGGCCACACCCCGATGGGCAGCGAGCTGTCGCTCGTCACCAGCGATGCCTTCGACATCACGGTGAAGGCCGAGATCGAGAAGCGCGAGACCATCACCGGCGCGGAGTGGGAAAAAAGCGCCCGCTATCGCGTCTTCGAGGGCGGCAAGACCCGCGAGGTCACCGTCGAGCGGCCGAAGACCTTCTACCGCACCACCATGCGCTACACCCTCACCAATGCGAAGGCGGCCCCGGTCGAGGTCGAGCTCACCCAGACCGGCCTCGCGCGCGGCTGGTGGGGCGACGACACCCGCGTCACCCTCGAGGACATCAAGGGCGAACAGCTCAATGCCGACCGGCGCAAATATGTGGTCCCCGTGCCGGCCGAGGGCGAGCGGGTGATCCGCGTGACCTACGAAACCCGCTACTGAGGCGGCGGCGATGCGGCTGCCCGCAACCTGCCTCGTGCTCGCCGCGCTGGCCGGCGGGCCGCTCGCCGCGCGCGAGGTGGTCGACGCCTCGCCGCCCGCCGACCTCTCGGTGACGATCTACCGCGATCCCGACCGCGACCCGGACGAGCGGTTGCGGCGTGAGCGGCCGGGCGGGATCGCGATGATCTCCGAAACCCGCCGCGTGACGCTCCCGCCGGGCGAATCGACCATCCGCTTCGAAGGCGTGGCCGAGGGGATGATCGGCGTCTCCGCGATCGTCACCGGCCTGCCCGGCGGCACCATCGAGATGAACCGCAACGCGCAGCTCCTCTCGCCCGCCGCGCTGGTCGACGGGACGCTCGGCAACCGCGTGACCATCACCCGCACCAACCCCGCGACGGGTGCCGCGACCAGCGAGCAGGCGGTGGTGCGCACCCGCGCCGACGGGGGCCTCGTGCTCGAGACCTCGCAGGGCTTCGAGGCGGTGCGCTGTTCGGGCCTGCCCGAAAGCCTTTCCTTCGCCCGCGTCCCGCCCGGTCTGTCGGCGCGCCCGGTGTTCTCGGTCGACACCCGTTCACCCGAGGGCGGCACCTTCGACGTGACGCTGACCTATCTCGCCTTGGGTTTCGACTGGCAGGCCGATTACGTCGCCAGCCTTTCCGAGCAGGCGAAAGGCGGCGAGCTTAGCCTCGGCCTGCTGAGCTGGCTCACCCTCGTCAACGACAACGGCCAGAGCTTCGATTCCGCGCGCCTCCAGATCGTCGCGGGGCGACTCAACCTGACCAGCGATTACCGCAGACTCGCCGATCCGCCGGTGGCCGAGTCGCTGCGCCTGACCTGCTATCCGATCGGCAGCACCGCGGCGGGCACGGCGCCGCCCCCGCCGCCGCCGCCGCCGGCTCCGCCGCCGCCGCCGATGGCTGCGCCCGTCATGATGGCCGAGGCGATCACCGTCACCGGCGGGCGGATGCAGGCTGCCGATGCCGGCGTGGTGACGGCATCCGAGGAAAACCTCGGCGATCTCAAGCTATTCCGGGTGCCGGGGCGGGTGGACGTCTCGGCCAAGGGGATGAAGCAGGTCGCCTTTCTCGACAAGGACGGGGTGAAGGCGCGGCTGCTCTATCGGACGACCTGCGATCCCTACACCGACAGCGCCGAGGAGCCGCTCGCGGCAGAGCTGCTCCTGGCGACGCGGAACGAGGAGGCGCGCGGCCTCGGGATCGCGCTGCCGCAGGGGGCGATGACGCTCTACGAGCCGGCCGCCGGGGGCGAGCGGCTGGCCGGGCGCACCACCCTGCGCGACTATGCCCGCGGTCAGGAAATGGAGCTGGAACTGGGCGAGAGCGCGCAGGTCTTCGCCCGCTGCGCCGCCCAGCAGGCGGGCGGGGCGGGCGAGATCGCGCGGCAATGGGTGCCGATGCGCGCGCGCCTCACCAACGCCAACCCCCATCCCGTGACCATCCGGCTGCAACTGGGTTACGCGGGCGGCTTCGAGATACGCTTCCCGGGGCAGAAAGTGGTGGTGAAGGACGGCTGGCAGACGGCCGAAGTGACCATCCCCGCCAATGCCGAACGGCGTTTCGACTGGCAGCTGCGCTCGGCCACGCGCCCCTGAGGCGGGGGTAGGGAAGGGCGCGCGGGGCAGGGCGGAAAAATTTTCCGTTCCCTACTTGTTCCATGAGAACAAATGCGATACATGCTGCCCCAGCGGGCGGCGGAAAACTCCGCCTTGCCCCTAGGCAAGCGAAGGAGCGCATGCGATGGCTACCCAGTTGAAATTGGTCGAAGAGGACAGGAAAGCCGTGGATCGTCAGAAGGCTCTGGAAGCCGCGCTTGCGCAGATCGATCGTGCCTTCGGCAAGGGTTCGGCGATGAAGCTGGGCTCGAAGGAGACGATGCAGGTCGAAGCCATTTCCACCGGATCGCTGGGTCTGGACATCGCGCTCGGGATCGGCGGCTTGCCGCGCGGCCGGGTGATCGAGGTCTACGGGCCGGAAAGCTCGGGGAAAACCACGCTGGCGCTGCACGTCATCGCCGAAGCGCAGAAGATGGGCGGCACCGCGGCCTTCGTCGATGCCGAACACGCGCTCGATCCGGTCTATGCCAAGAAGCTGGGCGTCGACATCGACGAGCTGATCGTCTCGCAGCCCGACACCGGCGAACAGGCGCTCGAGATCACCGACACGCTGGTGCGTTCCAACGCGATCGACGTGCTGGTGGTCGATTCGGTCGCGGCGCTGGTGCCGCGCGCGGAAATCGAGGGCGAGATGGGCGACAGCCACGTCGGCCTTCAGGCGCGTCTCATGTCGCAGTCGCTGCGCAAGCTCACCGGCTCGATCAGCCGTTCGCGCTGCATGGTGATCTTCATCAACCAGCTGCGCATGAAGATCGGGGTGATGTACGGCAACCCGGAAACCACCACCGGCGGCAATGCGCTCAAGTTCTACGCCAGCGTGCGTCTCGACATCCGCCGCACCGGCCAGATCAAGGACCGGGACGAGATCATCGGCAACACCACCCGCGTCAAGGTGGTCAAGAACAAGGTGGCGCCGCCGTTCAAGCAGGTCGAATTCGACATCATGTACGGCGAGGGCATCTCCAAGATCGGCGAGATCCTCGATCTCGGGGTCAAGGCGGGCCTGGTCGAGAAGTCGGGGAGCTGGTTCTCCTACGATTCGATCCGCATCGGGCAGGGGCGCGAGAACGCCAAGACCTACCTGCGCGACAATCCTGAGGTTTGCGACCGGTTGGAAGCTGCGATCCGCAGCCGCACCGACCAGGTCGCCGGGGAGATGATGACCGGGCCGGACGCGGACTCGGACATGTGATTCCCAAGCGGGCGCCTGCCTGAGCCCGGAGTGTCCCGCTCCGGTCCGGCTGTCCCCATCGGTGCCCGGACAAGCGGAACGCCGGTGCGAGCCCTCCCCAGGCTCGCACCGGCCTTTCGCGTTTCCGGGGGTCCTTCTGCCCTCTGCCGTCGCGGTGTCTTCGGCCTGTCGTGGCGATGTCGTTGCACGGTCGTCGCGATGCGGTTGTTCTTTGAACCCCGGTCCGGGCGCTCGCAATGCGCGCTCCATTGCGTTCGGCCCGCGCTTTGCCTAACTGCACGCCCATGACGTCGACCAACGAAATCCGCCGCTCCTTCCTCGACTACTTCGGTAGGAACGGGCACACGCCCACGCCGAGCGCGCCGCTCGTGCCCTACAACGATCCGACGCTGATGTTCGTCAACGCCGGGATGGTGCCGTTCAAGAACGTCTTCACGGGCCTCGAAACCCCCGCCAGCCCCCGCGCCGCCTCCTCGCAGAAATGCGTCCGCGCCGGCGGCAAGCACAACGATCTCGACAACGTCGGATACACCGCGCGGCACCACACCTTCTTTGAAATGCTTGGGAATTTTTCCTTCGGCGACTACTTCAAGGAACAGGCGATCGAACATGCCTGGACCCTCCTGACCAAGGAGTGGGGGCTGCCCGCCGACCGGCTCACGGTGACAGTGTATCATACAGACGACGAGGCCCACGCCTTGTGGCGGAAGATCGCCGGCCTGCCCGACAGCCGCATTATCCGCATCCCGACCTCGGACAATTTCTGGTCGATGGGCGACACCGGCCCCTGCGGTCCCTGCTCGGAGATCTTCTACGATCACGGCGATCACATCTTCGGCGGCCCCCCGGGCAGCCCCGACGAGGACGGCGATCGCTTCGTCGAGATCTGGAACCTCGTGTTCATGCAGTACGAGCAGCAGGCCGACGGCACGCGCCGCGACCTGCCCAAGCCCTCGATCGACACCGGCATGGGCATCGAGCGCATCGCCGCGGTGCTCCAGGGCGTGCACGACAACTATGACACCGACACCTTCAAGGCCCTGATTTCGGCTTCGGAATCGCTCACCGGTGTTGCAGCGGAGGGGGATCATGCAGCCTCGCACCGCGTCATCGCCGATCACCTGCGCTCGACCAGCTTCCTCATGGCCGACGGGGTGCTTCCCTCAAACGAGGGCCGCGGCTACGTGCTCCGCCGGATCATGCGCCGCGCCATGCGCCATGCGCACCTCCTCGGCGCCTCCGAGCCGCTGATGCACCGTCTCGTCCCCGCGCTCGTCGGGGAGATGGGTCAGGCCTACCCCGAGCTCGTCCGCGGACAGGCGCTGATCGCCGAGGTGCTCGAGCGCGAGGAAACCCAGTTCCGCCGCACGCTCGACAAGGGCCTGAAACTGCTTGACGAAGCGACCGGCGATCTGGCGCAGGGCGGCGAACTCGACGGCGAGGTGGCCTTCCGCCTCTACGACACTTACGGCTTCCCCTACGATCTCACCGAGGACGCCCTGCGTGCCCGGGGGATCGGGGTTGACCGCGCCGGCTTCGATGCCGCGATGGCGCGCCAGAAGGCCGCCGCGCGTGCCGCCTGGAAGGGCTCGGGCGAGGCCGCCTCGGGCGAGGTGTGGTTCGACATCGCCGAGCGCGAGGGCGCGACCGAATTCACCGGCTATGCGGCCACGACCGGCGAGGGCAAGGTCGTCGCGATCGTCAGGGGCGGAGCGGAAGTCGCCGCCGCCACTGCGGGCGACGAGGTCGTGATCCTCACCAACCAGACCCCCTTCTACGGCGAGAGTGGCGGCCAGACCGGCGATGCCGGGACGATAGCGAGCCTCGCGGGCCTGCGCGCGACCGTCACCGACACGGCAAAGCCGCTCGGCCGCCTTCACGCCCACCAGGTGCGGATCGACGAGGGCGCTGTCAGCGTCGGTGACACGGTCGAGCTCAAGGTCGATGCCGAGCGCCGCGACCGCATCCGCGCGAACCATTCGGCGACGCATCTCGTCCATGCCGCGTTGCGCAACCGTCTGGGCGGGCACGTGACGCAGAAGGGCTCGCTGGTCGCCGAGGACCGGCTGCGGTTCGATTTCTCGCACCCCGTCGCGCTCACGCCGGAGGACATCGCGGCGATCGAAGCCGAGGTGAACGCCGAGATCCGCGCCAACGAGACGGTCAGTACGCGCCTGATGACCCCCGACGATGCCGTCGCGGCGGGCGCGCTGGCGCTGTTCGGCGAGAAGTATGGCGATGAGGTCCGGGTGCTCGCGATGGGGCGCGCCGGCAGCGAGGGCCGCAACTATTCGGTCGAGCTGTGCGGCGGCACGCATGTGCGCGCCACCGGCGATATCGGCATCTTCCGGATCGTGTCCGAAAGCGCGGTTTCCTCGGGCGTCCGCCGCATCGAGGCGATGACCGGCGAGGGCGCGCGCCAGTGGCTGGTCGCGCGCGAGGAAGCCCTGAAGTCGGCCGCCAGCGTGATCCGAGCTACGCCCGAGGAAGTGCCCGCGCGCCTCGCCGCGCTGCTCGACGAGCGCAAGCGGCTCGAGAAGGAACTCGCCGAGGCGAAGAAGGCGCTCGCACTCGGTGGCGGAGGCACCGGCGGGGCGACGGCTCCGGCTGACGAGACCGTCGCCGGCGTCACCTTCAGCGGTCAGGTGCTCGAGGGACTCGATCCCAAGGAACTTCGCCCGCTGCTCGATGCGGCCAAGCAGCGCATGGGATCGGGCGTCGCGGTGCTGATCGCGGTCAACGAGGGCAAGGCAAGCATCGCCGCGGCCGTCACGGACGATCTGACCGGGCGGTTCAGCGCCGTCGATCTGGTGCGCGCGGGAGTCGAGGCGCTCGGCGGCAAGGGCGGCGGCGGGCGGCCGGACATGGCGCAGGGCGGCGGACCCGACGGCAGCAAGGCCGCCGACGCCCTTGCGGCGGTCAAGGCGGTGCTCGAAGGCTGATCGGGACCACCCCGCGCTGGCGCTAGCGCTTGGTCGAGGCCGCGCGGGTCGCGGGCTCGGAGCCGCGCGCGAGATCCGTGTCCGGGCGGCGATTGCCTTCGAGCTGCTTGTCCTTGACCGTGCCGTGTTTCTCGTCGGTCAGGGTCTCGGGGCGACGATCGGCCGGTTTCTCGGACTTGGGAGTGTCGGGCTTGGTCATGGGGGCTCTCCTTTGCCCTGACCTACTCGCGGAGCGCGCGAATTGTTTCTCAGCCCGTCGTGCTGGTGCGCAGCTTCGGCTTTTCGCTGAGGCCCCCGTCGCGTTCCAGTTGCTCGCGGAACTCGTCGCGCTTGGCGTGGATCGAGGCGATTACCGGGCCCATTGCCACGCCGATATCGACCAGCACCGCTTCGGATAGCTGGAGCGAGCTTTCCAACGTCTCGGGCACGGCATGGCTTGCCCCGGCGCGGTAGAGCGCGGCGGCGTGATCCGTGTCGCGCGCGCGGGCGACAATCAGAAGATCGGGATAAGTCTGCCTCAGCTTGGCGACAAGCCGCTGGGCCAGCACCGGTTCGTCCATCGTCAGCACCACGGCCGCGGCGGTTTCGACACCAAGCCGCGGCAGCGCATCGCCGCGCGCGGCATCGCCGAAAGTGGCCCGATAGCCGTCGCGCTTGGCCTGGGCGATCAGATCGGGGTTGGTGTCGATCATGACATAGGGCTTGCCGTGGGTCTGCATCATGTCGGCCACCAGCCGTCCAACGCGGCCGCCGCCGACAATGATGGTGCGCTCCTCGGCGCTGTCCTCCTCGCCGGGCAGGGCGGGCGCGCCGTCGACGCGGCGGGCGATCACCTGACCGAGCTTCGCCAGCAGCGGGGTGATGGTGAGGCCGATGGCGGTGACGGTCTGCCAGAACTGCGCGGTCTCGGTATCGACCACCATCGCGGCAGTTGCCGCCGCCAGCACGATCAGCGTCGTCTCGCTCGGCGAGGCCATCATCACGCCGGTCTCGGCCGCGGTGCTGCGGCGGGCGCCCATCAAGCGCAGGAGGATGCCGGTGACGATCGCCTTGAACACCAGAACGCCCACGACTGCCACCGCGATCATGCCGATCTGCTCGCCGATTTCCCGGAGGTCGATGCTCATGCCGATGGTGATCAGGAACACCCCGAGGGCCAAGCCCTTGAACGGCTCCATGATCAGCTCGACCTCGGTGTGATACTCGGTTTCGGCGATCAGCAGCCCCGCGATCAGCGCGCCGACGATCGGCGAAAGGCCGACGAGCGCGGTGGCGAGGCTGGCGCCGATCACCACCAGCAGCGAGGCGGAGAGGAACAGCTCGGGGCTCTTGGTGCGCGCAGCCTGGGCGAAGAGGCGGGGGAGGGCGATGCGTCCGGCCACGAGCAGCACCGTGATGACGAGGCCGCCCTGCCACAGGGTCTCGACAAGGCCGCTCCAGCCATCGCCCTGCGCATTGGGGGCGAGCGCGCCGAGGATGAAGATGATCGGCACGATCATGATGTCCTCGAACAGCAGCATCGACAGCGCGGCGCGGCCCACCGGCGTGCGCGTGCCCGAGATCGGCAGAACGATTGCAGTCGAGGAGAAGGCGAGCGCGAAGCCCAGTGCCAGCGCCGCCGTCCAGCCAAGCATGCCGGTGAGGCCGAACAGCGCGGCAAGCGACGAGCCGATGATCAGCAGTTCGAGCGCGCCCAAGCCGAATACCAGCTTGCGCAGTTGCCACAGGCGGTTGAACGACAGCTCCAGCCCGATCGCGAAGAGCAGCAGCACGATGCCGAAATCGGCGAATGGCGTGAGCGCTCCGGGGTCGCTGATCGTGATATAGTAGAGCCAGGGTATTCGCTCGACCAGCGAGCCGAGGCCATAGGGGCCGACCAGCACTCCGATGACGATGAAACCGATGATCGGGGTGATGCGGAAGCGGGCAAAGACCGGGATCACGATCCCCGCCGCGCCGAGGATCACCAGTGCATCGGACAGAAAGGGGGAAAGGGTCAGTTCGCCAGCCACATGACGGACTTAACGGGCCGGAAGGGGGCTGTCACCCTTGTGCAGTGCAGAAAAAAGCCGGGCAGGCCATGCGGCCGCCCGGCTTTTGCCTTTGGCAATCGAGAGGCGATCAGGACCAGGAGGCCATTTCGGTCTCAAGGTTCTGGACGATCGTCTCGAAGAACTGCTCGGTGGTCTGCCAGGCCTGCCCCGGGCCGATCAGCAGCGCAAGGTCCTTGGTCATGTAGCCCTTCTCGACGGTCTGGATGCAGACCTTCTCGAGCGTTTCGGCAAAGCGCACCACATCGGGCGTGTTGTCGAACTTGCCGCGGTACATGAGGCCGCGGGTCCAGGCGAAGATCGAGGCGATCGGGTTGGTCGAGGTCGCCTTGCCCTGCTGGTGCTGGCGGTAGTGGCGGGTCACGGTGCCGTGCGCGGCCTCGGCCTCGACGGTCTTGCCGTCGGGGGTCATCAGCACGCTGGTCATCAGGCCGAGCGAGCCGAAGCCCTGCGCCACGGTGTCGGACTGCACGTCGCCGTCATAGTTCTTGCACGCCCAGACGAACTTGCCCGACCACTTCAGCGCCGATGCGACCATGTCGTCGATCAGCCGGTGTTCGTACACAATGCCCTTTTCCTTGAACTTCTCGGCGAAGCCCTCGGTGTCGAAAACCTCCTGGAACAGGTCCTTGAAGCGCCCGTCATAGGCCTTCATGATGGTGTTCTTGGTGGAAAGGTAGACCGGCCAGCCGAGGTTGAGGCCGTAGTTGAAGCTCGACCGGGCGAAATCGCGGATCGAATCGTCGAGATTGTACATCGCCATCGCCACACCGGCGCTGGGGAAGTCGAACACGTCGAGGTCGATCTTGGTGCCGTCCTCGCCGTCGAACACGAGGCGCAGCTTGCCCGGGCCGGGGATCAGCGTGTCGGTGGCGCGGTACTGGTCGCCGAAGGCATGGCGGCCGACCACGATCGGGTCGGTCCAGCCCGGCACCAGCCGCGGCACGTTGTCGATCACGATCGGCTCGCGGAAGACGACGCCGCCGAGGATGTTGCGGATCGTGCCGTTGGGGCTCTTCCACATCTTCTTGAGGCCGAATTCCTCGACGCGCTGTTCGTCGGGGGTGATGGTCGCGCACTTAACGCCGACGCCATACTGCTTGATCGCGTTGGCGGAATCGACCGTGACCTGGTCGTCGGTCGCATCGCGGTTCTCGATCGACAGGTCGTAATACTTCAGGTCGATGTCGAGATAGGGCAGGATCAGCCTTTCGCGGATCCACTGCCAGATGATCCGGGTCATCTCGTCGCCGTCGAGTTCGACGACGGGGTTGGCGACTTTGATTTTCTGCATGGCCTATGCCCTATCCTTCTTGCCCCGTCGTGCGCGGGGCCGTGCTTGATCGACAGGAAGCTGTTGCGGGCCCGTCCGAGGCCCAAAGATCCCGCGCGGGCTTTAGCAGAGGCACGGGGGCTTGCAAGCGCGGGAAATGCGAATGAAACGCAACAGCCCTTGCGCAGCGCGGCGCCCGGCAATTCGGGCACGAAAAAGCCCGCCGGTGAGGGCGGGCTTGTCAGCCTTTCAGCCGATGGTGGGCGTAGCAAGGATTGAACTTGCGACCCCTACGATGTCAACATAGTGCTCTACCACTGAGCTATACGCCCACACCATCGGATCGGCCCCGGCTCGGGGCGGAGCGGCCCTTTATCGCAGCACCCGGGAAGGTGCAAGCGATTCGAGAACGTCTAGCCGCGTGCCGCGTCCGCTTCCTCGAACACGCGCTCCACCTCGAGCACCAGATCGCGCAGGTGGAAGGGCTTCGAGAGCACCTTGGCGGCGGGTTGCTCGCGGCTCGCACGCAGGGATACCGCGGCAAAGCCGGTGATGAACATCACCTTGGTCCGGGGCGAGATCTCGGCGCAGCGTTGCGCAAGCTCGATCCCGTCCATCTCGGGCATGACGATGTCCGAGAGCAGCAGGTCGTAGTCGCCCGTCTCCAGCAGCGGCACGGCATCGGTGCCGCGATCCACCGCGCTGACCGAGTAGCCGGCATTGGTGAGCGCGCGCTCGAGATAGGCGCGCATCGCCTCTTCGTCCTCGGCGAGCAGGATGCGGGGGGTGCGTGTCGCTGTCATGGCGGGGGTGTTAGCAGACCCGGCTTAAGAAATCTTTGTGCTTGCGGCAGGCCGAGGCTGCGCGATCCTGCGGAGGGGCGGGCCGGCGGACGATCAGGCTTTGACACTGCGCGCCAAAGGCTTCAGCTAGGGTGACGATGCCATCGCCTCCGAAGCCTCTCCGCCCGGGCCCTGCCCCGCGCCGTATCGCGATCAGTGGCGGGGTGGTGCCCGGGCTTGCCGAGGCGCCGGCCTTCACCCTGACCCGCCCCGAACGCCTGCGCCTGCCGGTGCTGGTGGCCGTGCCGCACGCAGGGCGCGCCTATCCGCAGGCCGTGACGGCGCGGATGCGGGATGCGACGCTCGCCCAACTGAGGCTCGAGGATCGCCATGCGGACCGGCTCGGGGTCGCGATCGCGCGCGAGACCGGTGCGGCGCTGCTGGTCGCCCACGCGCCGCGCGCGCTGCTCGATCTCAACCGCGCCGAGGACGATGTCGACTGGGATATGATCGAGGGCGGCAGGCCCGCCGATGCCGCGCCGGCAGAACCGGGCCAGCGCAGCAACGCGCGGGCGAGGAGCGGCCTCGGGCTGGTGCCGCGTCGCCTGCCGGGCTCGGGTGAAATCTGGCGCGGGCGCCTCGCGCCTGCCGAGCTCGAGGCCCGGATCGAGGGCATCCACCGCGCCTATCACGCAAGCCTCGCCGAAGAACTGTCGCGGATCCGCGCCGAATGGGGCGCGGCCTTGCTGGTCGACCTGCATTCCATGCCGCCGCTGCGCCCTGCAGAGGGCGAGACCCGCGCCCCGCTGGTGGTGCTCGGCGACCGCTTCGGCGCCTCCTGCCACAACGCGCTGGTCGGCCGGGCGCTCGCCCATCTCGAGACGCGCGGTGTGCCAGCCTCGCAGAACCGGCCCTATTCGGGCGGCTATGTGCTCGACCGGCACGGCGCCCCGCGCGAGGGGATCCACGCGGTTCAGATCGAGGTGTGCCGCGCGACCTATCTCGATCGCCACCTTGCCGAACCCGGCGCCGGCCTTCCGGCGATCGCCGCGATGCTCGCCGGGCTGGTGCGCGAGCTCGGCGCGGAAACGGCGCTGCTGGGCGGTGGCGAGCAGCTGCGGCAGGCGGCGGAATAGCGCCGCGCAGCAAAACGGGCGGGCAGACCAGGTCCACCCGCCCGCTTGATCTTTCCCTCAGGCCGGAGCGCCGCCCCGACCAGATCGCAGGGTCAGTTGACCGCCGGAGCCGGAGCGCCGTTCGGCGTCATCGGCACCTTGCCCTGGGCAAGCTGGCGCTCGAACAGGGTGCGCAGCAGGTTGAGCGAGAACAGGTGTGCATAGATCAGCATCAGCATGCCGTTCTTGGCCAGTTCCTCGAGCTTGGCGGCGGGAAGCTCGCGCAGCTTGTTCTCGTCGACCATTCGGAAGCCGCGATAGATGAACGGGGTGTCGGGCATGTCGTTACGGGTGATCGCGATCTCGCCGTCCATCAGCACGTCGAGCTTGACCAGCTCCTCCATGAACAGCTTGGTGCGCTGACCGGCTTCCTCGAAGCGGCGGCAGAAATCGAGCACGCCTTCGGTGTATTCGGTCGGCTTGCCCTCGCCGTCGAACAGCGCGAGACCCTCGTCGAACTTGCCGAGCAGGTTGGCGCTCGGATCGAAGCACAGCGACATGTCGTCGCTGCCCGGCTGGAGCTTGGCGAGGATGAAGGGATAGCGGCGCGCATAGGCCGGGAGGTAGATCACCTCGTTGATCTTCATGTCGTCGCCCACGAAGGTGTTGACGCCCTCGTTGAGGCCGAACAGCGCGATCGGAAGCGGGTTTTCGCCGGCGGTGAAGACGATCGGGAAATCGCGCTGGGCGTCGACGAACTCGTCCGAGGTCACCGGGATCGCGTGGGTCGCGGCAAGATAGGCGGCGCTTTCGAGCGTGCCGGCCTTCCAGTCGGCGTGATCGCGGCTGTTGAGCGGCAGAAGGTCCTTGTAGAACAGCGGAAGTTGCGGTTGCGGCGCGCTGGCCATGACGAAGTCTCCGACAAACGGTGGTGGTTGATCCCCTCAGCGGAAGACCTCTCGCCCCGCCGAAAGCGCGGCCCTTAGGGCTTTGCGTGCCCCTGCGCAAGCCGCGAGGGTCAGGCTTGCGGGGGCGTGCGCAGCAGTTTCCCCGGATTGAGCAGCCCCGCCGGATCGAGCGCCCGCTTGACCTGCGCCATCACCGCCAGCGCCACCGGATCGTGGAGCCGGACAAGCTCGTCCACTTTCATCTGCCCGATGCCGTGCTCGGCACTGATGGAGCCGCCCCACTGCGTCACCAGATCGTGCACCTTGGCACTCACGACCTTGCCCTCGGCTTCTTCCCATTGCCCCCGCACCGCGCCCGGCGGGGCGAGCACGTGGAAATGGACATTGCCGTCCCCCAGATGCCCGAAGGCGACCGCGCGGGTTCCGGGGAAGGCGGCCTCGACGTCGGGCACGGCGGCGAGGATGAACTCGGGCATGGTTGCGACCGGCACCGAGATGTCGTGCTGCATCGCCGGGCCGATCGCCCGTTCGGCAGCGGAGATGCCGTCGCGCAATTGCCAGAAGGCCTCTGCCTGAGTGTCGCTGGCAGCGATCACGGCGTCGGCGATCAAACCGTCCTCGAGCGCGGCGGCCAGCGCGGTCTCGAGCGCCTCGCGCAGGGCAGCATCGTCCTGGACGGGCGAGACGCATTCGACAAGCGCGTTCCAGGCATGGGCCTCTGCCAGCGGGGAGCGGGCATCGCTCTGGTGGGCCAGCACGCTTTCGAGACAATGGGCAGGCACGACCTCGAACCCCTCGAGCGCATCGCCGAGCGCGCGCTCCATCCGGCCGAGCAAGGTCCCCGCCGCGACGATCCCGCCGAGTCCCACCCAGGCGGTCGCACGGCCGATGGGGGCGGGCAGCAGGCGCAGCCGGGCAGCCGTGACGATACCGAGCGTGCCTTCCGAACCGATCAGCAACTGCTTCAGGTCGAAGCCGCGATTGTCCTTCTTGAGCGGGGTCATCAGGTCCAGCACCTCGCCCGAGGCAAGCACGGCCTCTAGCCCCAGCACCTGCGCGCGCATCGTGCCGTGGCGCAGAACTTGCGTGCCCCCCGCATTGGTCGAGACGAGGCCGCCGATAGTCGCCGACCCCTTGCCGCCGAGCGTCAGGGGAAAGCGCATCCCGGCATTCTCCGCCGCCTCGTGCAACGTCTGGAGGATCACCCCGGCCTCGCACTCGGCCTGCCCGGCCTCGGCGCTGAGGGCGCGGATCCGGTCCATGCGCCGCAGCGAGATGAGGATGGCGCGGCCGGTCGCATCGGGGGTCGCGCCCCCGGCCATGCCGCTGTTTCCGCCCTGCGGGACGATCGGAATGCGATGCGCGGCGCACAGCTTCACCAGCGCGGCGACCTCTGCGGTAGAGGCCGGGGAGGCGAGCGCCAGCGCCCGGCCGGTGTAGCGTCCGCGCCAGTCGGTCAGCCAGGTGTCCATCCGCTCGGGATCGGTGGTCAGCCCGCGCGGACCGAGCAACTCGGTGGCCTCAGCCAGAAAGGCGGCTGTGTCGGGGGCGGGCAGGGGCGGGGCGGCAGGATGATTCATTGTTGTTTCCATGCCACAGTCGGCAGGGAAATTGCCACCGCTTTCGTGCCGCGCGTCGCGGCAGTTAAGCCACGGTTCAACCATCGCTGCTAAACCGCTTCGGCCTTTGGCAGGGGGTCGCGCCATCGGCACGCCCGCCCGTTCCGCCGCTCACGAGGAGAGTGCATCCTCCCATGGACAGCCTGTTCGCCCTCGCGGCGCCGCTGGCGCTGCTGCTGCCGTTGGTGGCGCCGGGTGGCGAGGAGACGGGCGATGAGCGGCCCCGATCCGGCGCTTCGGCCCCGCAATGCGACGCTGCGGCTGCGGCCGGCGACGCGCCGGTCGCGCTAAACCCGCTCTCGGCCTTGCGCGAGTCCGCGATCGCCCGCCAGGTGCGGATCGAGCAGCGGGTCGTGGTCCGGATCGCTCCCCAGCCGTCTGCCGTCCGCCAGAACATGCTTGCCGAGATGCCGCAGCGCCCCCAGCCGCCGCGTTTCGAGGAGCGGGGGAAGGAAAAATGTGTGCCGCTCGACGGCATCGCCGGGGTCCAGACGGGCAGCGGCAACCGGCTCGTCCTGTTCCTGCGCGATCGTCGGATGATGTCTGTCGCGCTCGAAAAAACCTGCCGTGCCCGCGACTTCTACGCCGGCTTCTATGTCGAGAAGAACAAGGACGGGCGCCTGTGTGTCGATCGCGACAAGCTCCAGTCACGCACCGGCGCGCGGTGCGAGGTGGAGACGATGCGCCAGCTTGTTCTGGCGGACGGTTGACGTCGCACCGCCGCGCCCGCGCGATTCCTTGACTTTTGCAGCCGTTTGCGGGAAAGGCGCGGCGGCCTGATCCGGCGCGTCCACGCGCGAGCCGGCCTGCAATCTCCGGCAGCGACCCTGCCCGCTATTCTCGGACACCATACACCTGATGACCTTCGCCGATCTCGGCCTTTCGCCCGAATTGCTCAAAGCCGTGGAAGACGCGGGCTACACGACGCCGACCGCGATCCAGGCTCAGGCGATCCCGACCGTGCTGATGATGAAGGATCTCATCGGCATCGCGCAGACCGGCACGGGCAAGACCGCGAGCTTCGTGCTGCCGATGATCGACGTGATGGCCTCGGGCCGCCGCCGCGCGCTGATGCCGCGCTCTCTGATCCTCGAGCCGACGCGCGAGCTCGCCGCGCAGGTGGCCGAGAACTTCGAGAAGTACGGCAAGAACCACGATCTCAAGATGGCGCTGCTGATCGGCGGCGTGCAGATGGGCGACCAGCTCAAGGCCCTTTCCGACGGTGTCGACGTGCTGATCGCCACGCCGGGCCGCCTGATGGACCTGTTCGAGCGCGGCAAGATCCTCCTGAACGGTTGCGAGCTTCTCGTCATCGACGAGGCCGACCGGATGCTCGACATGGGCTTCATCCCAGACATCGAGTTCATCTGCTCCAAGCTCCCCGAAACGCGCCAGACCATGCTCTTTTCGGCGACCATGCCGCCGCCGATCGAGAAGCTGGCGAAGAAGTTCCTCACCAATCCCAAGCGCATCGAGGTGAGCCGCGCGGCCTCGACCAATGCCGACATCACCGCCTTCAAGGTGCCGGTGAAGTCGCGCGCCAAGCGCGAGACGCTGCGCTGGTTCCTCGAGAACGATCTGGTCGAGACCGCGATCATCTTCGCGAACCGCAAGACCACCGTGCGCGAGCTGAACCAGAGCCTCAACCGCCACGGCTTCCGCTCCTCGGAGATCCACGGCGACATGGACCAATCCTCGCGCCTGAAGGAGCTCGACCGCTTCAAGAAGGGCGAGGTCAATATCCTCGTCGCCTCCGATGTCGCCGCGCGCGGGCTCGACATCAAGGGCGTGTCCCACGTCTTCAATTTCGACACGCCCTGGCACCCGGACGACTACGTTCACCGCATCGGCCGCACGGGCCGCGCAGGCGCCAAGGGACGGGCCTTCACCTTCGTTTCGGAAGAGGACGCCGAGGCGATCGCCAATGTCGAGAAGCTGACCGGCAGCGCGATCAAGGTGTTCGGCAAGGCCGATGTGCGCGTCGACCTCAGCGAGGCGATTGCCAAGGCCGAAGCCGCCAAGACCGAGCGCGGCGCCGCGGAGGCCGACCCGCGCGAGGAGCGCAAGCCCCGCCGCGCCCGCCAGGAACGGGAGGAACGCGAGGAGCGTCCTCGCAAGGAACGCCGCCCCCGGGACGAGCAGCGCGAGGAACGCCCGGTGCGCGCCGAGCGGCCCGAGCGCGGCGCCCGCCGTCACCGCGAGGACGATGAGCCGGTGCCCGCCGGCGAATGGAACGGCCCGCGCCCGAGCTTCCTAGACGTCGGCTTCGGCTAGAGCGTTTCAGGGGCTTTCGCGAAGCAAGACCTTGGGGTAACGGGACAAGGTTCGTCCAACCCCGGCGAAGGATTACCCTTCAGTGAACTGGCAGCAAACGGTCAATGCGCGCGGCTGGAAGGTGCCGTTCGTCAACAAGTCCCTGTTCCAGATCGGCAAGGACCTGCGACCCAAGATCGACCGGATCATCATGAACGCGTCGAAGATTCCCGACACCGCGATCGTGGACAAGGCCGCCTTTCCGTGGATCCCCGCACTCGAGGCGCGCTGGCAGGACATACGCGACGAAGCCGTGCGCATCCGCGCCGAGGACATTCCCTCGCTCGGCGACATCTCCTTCGATCACGGCCGGATCGCCGCCGACCGGCGCTGGCGGGCGTTCTTCATCAAGGGCTACGGCTACCGGATGGAATCCAACGCCCGCCGTGCGCCGATCACCGCCGATCTGCTCGACAAGGTGCCGGGACTGGTCACCGCCAACTTCTCGGTGCTCGAAGCGGGCGGGCACATCCCGCGCCACTGGGGCATGACCAAGGGGATGCTGACCTACCACCTCGCGCTCAAGTCCCCCGCCGAGCGCGCGAAGTGCCGGATGCATCTCGAGGAAGGCGAGGCGGTGCATGTGCTGCACTGGGACGAGGGCGAGTCCTTCGTCTTCGACGACATGTTCAACCACGAGGTCTGGAACGAGACCGACGAGGATCGCTACATTCTGCTGATCCAGATCAAGCGACCCTGCCGCTGGCGCGGCAACGCCATCCAGAACCTGTTCCTGTGGGCGGTGGGACGGTCGCGTTTCGTGCAGGATATCCGCAAGGCGATCGAGGCCGCCGGGGGCAAGGTCACCGCCTGAGCGCGGCTGCGGCTTAACGCTTTGTTGGCGGGTGTCCGGCTAGAACGCGCTGGTGACCGGCACCATCCTCGAAGCCCTGCGCACCGAACTTGTCGAATTGCTGCCGATGGCGGTGGTGTTCGGCCTGCTCGCGCTGGCGCTGAAGCGCGGGGCGGTGTTCTCCGGCATCCGCCGGGCGCGCGGCGAGATCGTCACCAATCTGGCGTTGCTGCTGGTCAATGCCGTCGTGGTCGTGCCGCTGCTGGCGATCCCGCTGATGACCGGCAAATCGCTGCTTCCCCGTCCCGAGGTGCTGGTCGCCTTCTGGGAGGGCGTGCCGGGCCTGCTCCCGCTGTTCGTCGCCATCGTGCTGATCGACTTCGCGGGCTACTGGCGCCACCGCCTCGAGCACACCCGCGCGCTGTGGCCGGTCCATGCGACCCACCATGCCGACGAGGCGATGAACTGGCTGAGCCTGCGGCGCAAGCATCCGCTCGGCGAGGCGCTGAGCCTGCTGTTCGACAATCTGCCGGTGATCCTGCTGGGACTGCCGTTCTGGGCGATCGCGATCGCCTTCATGCTGCGCAGCTGGTGGGGCTATTTCGTTCACGCCGACGTGCCCTGGACCCTCGGGCCGGTCGGGCGGGTGATGATCTCGCCGGCCGCGCACCGACTGCACCACATCCGCGACGAACGGCTGATGGGGACCAATTTCGGCAACACGGTGACGCTGTGGGACCGGGTGTTCGGCACCTACATGGACCCCGCGCCTTTCGTGAACTGCGAGACCGGCATCGCCGAAGGCACCCGCGACGCCTGGGGCGAACTCAAGCGACCGTTCGAGGCGCGCTACTGGCGCAAGAGCGCTGCCGACGTGGCCGAACAGCCCGCCGCCTGACTAGCGTTCAGCCCACCACTGTCACGAAGCTGTCGAGCACCCGCTTCTCGCCCGCTTCCTCGAACAGGATGGTGAGCTTGTTGCCCTCCTGGTCGATCACGCAGCCCGTGCCGAACTTGGCGTGGGTGACCATCGCACCGATCGCGATGTCGGAGCGGGCGGGGGCGGCGAAGCTTGCGGCGGATCGCGTGTTCTCGCGCACCCGGGCAGGCGTGGTGTCGTAGCCTGAGGCGATGGCGCGCTGCCAGCCGGGTCCTCGGGCTTGCGCGCGGTCGGGACGGCTCTGGGCGACGTGGGCGAAGGGGTCTTCTTGCTCGCTCCAGTTCGCCCGCCACAGCGAGGCGCCGCCGGTCAGCGTCGTTTCCTGTTCGATATGCTCGGCCGGCAGTTCATCGATGAAGCGCGAAGGGATCGAGCTGGTCCACTGGCCGTAGATCCGGCGGTTGGCGGCGTGGAGGATGGTGCAATGCCGCCGCGCGCGGGTGATCGCGACATAGGCCAGGCGGCGCTCCTCCTCCAGTGACGCAAGGCCCCCCTCGTCGATCGCGCGCTGCGAGGGGAAGACGCCTTCCTCCCAGCCGACGCAGAAGACGTTGTCGAATTCGAGCCCCTTGGCGGCGTGGATCGTCATGATCGTCACCGTCTCGCCCTCGTTCGCGCGGTCGTTGTCCATGACGAGGCTGACGTGCTCGAGAAAATCGCCGAGGGTCTCGTATTCCTCCATCGCGCGCGCGAGTTCGGAGAGGTTCTCCGCACGTCCTGCGCTCTCGGGCGAGCGGTCGGCGGCGAGCATCGCGTTGTAGCCGGATTCTTCCATCACCAGCCGCAGCAGGTCTGCGGGGCCGAGCGTCTCGGCCTGCTGCCGCCAGTGCAGGAACTGGCGCATCAGCCCGCCGATGGTGATCGCGGCGCGCTTCGGCAGCTCGTCGCTGTCTGCCAGTTGCAGCGCGGCCGCCGCCAACGGCAGGCCGGTGCGGCGGGCGTGCGAGTGCATGGCCTCGAGCGCCTTGGCACCAAGCCCGCGCTTGGGGACGTTGTGGATGCGCTCGAAGGCGAGATCGTCCTGCGGTTGGGCGATGAGGCGCAGATAGGCGAGCGCATCGCGGATCTCGGCGCGCTCGTAGAACCGGAAGCCCCCGATGATCCGGTAGGCGATGCCGATCTGGATGAAGCGGTCCTCGAACTCGCGCGTCTGGTATTGTGCGCGCACGAGGATCGCGACCTGATCGAGGCCTGCACCTTCGCGCTCGAGCCGCTCGATCGCCTCGCCCACCCGGCGCGCTTCCTCGGGCGCGTCCCACACGCCGATGACCTTGACCTTGTCGCCGCCGTTGACCTCGGTCCACAGGGTCTTGTCGTGGCGCTGCGAATTGGCGCGGATGAGGCCCGAGGCGGCGCCGAGGATGTGTGGGGTGGAGCGGTAGTTCTGCTCGAGCCGGATCACCTCGGCGCCGGGGAAATCCTTCTCGAAGCGCAGGATGTTGGCGACTTCGGCCCCGCGCCAGGAATAGATCGACTGGTCATCGTCCCCGACCACACAGATGTTCCTGTGCCCTTGGGCGAGGAGCCGCAGCCACAGGTACTGGACGGCATTGGTGTCTTGGTACTCGTCCACCATGATGTAGCGGAAGCGGCGCTGGTAATCGGCGAGGATGTCGTGATGCTGCTTCAGGATGTTCAGCATGTGCAGCATCAGATCGCCGAAATCGCAGGCGTTCAGTTGCTTGAGGCGCTCCTGATAACGGCCATAGAGCGCCGCGCCGCGGCCGTTGGCATAGGCCTCGTTCTCCACCGCATCCAGGTCCGCCGGATTGAGGCCGCGGTTTTTCCAGCGGTCGATCAGGCCGGCAAGCTGCCGCGCAGGCCAGCGCTTCTCGTCGAGATCGGCCTCGGTGATCAGCGCCTTCAGCACTCGCAGCTGATCGTCGGTGTCGATGATCGTGAAATTGTGCTGCAGGCCGACCAGCTCGGCATGGCGGCGCAGCATCTTCGCGCAGATCGAGTGAAAGGTGCCGAGCCAGGGCAGCCCCTCCGCTGCCGGGCCGAGATGGTGCGCCACGCGCTCGCGCATTTCGCGCGCAGCCTTGTTGGTGAAGGTGACGCACAGGATCTGCGAGGGCCAGGCGCGCCCCGTCGCAACCAGATGCGCAAGCCGCGAGGTAAGCGCGGCGGTCTTCCCCGTTCCCGCGCCGGCAAGCATCAGGACGGGTCCCTCGGTCGCCAGCACGGCCGCACGCTGCGGCGGGTTCAGCCGCGCGGCATAAGCGGGCACCGACTCGGGCGGAGCGGCGGGGGAGGGCAGGGGCGGGCTCATCGTCTTGTGCGAACAGGTAGGGAACAATTATCCCCGGAGCAAGCCGCGAGGCGCCTTGCCGCACAGGCATTGCGACGGGCGGATCCTCGGCCTGCCGTCTTTCAGCCACATTTGCCGACCGGACGGGGCAGTGACGGGTTGCCCGGTCGGCCGGAGCATTGTCCCGGGAAGCACCGTGGCCATATGTGGAGATGTCCGGTTCGCAGGGGTCGCGCCGCCGGACAGAATACAGCGTTCGTCGTGCTCGGGTCAGTTAATGATGGAGTTACCCATGCACAAGTCTCTGAAGATTCTCGGTCTTGCCGGTGCCGCTTCGGCTCTGGCGATGACTCCCGCCCTCGTCTCGGCTCAGGATGAAGCGATGCCCGGCACCACGCCGCCGAGCATGCCGGACACCGGCACCACCACCACGACCACGCCGCCGACGGCGCCGTCCGACACCACCACCGAAACTCTCCCCGAGCCCACCGAGGGCACTGTGGACGACAGCACGATGCCGCCCCCGGCATCTGCGTCCAAGACCATGACGGTGGAAGAACAGCAGGCGGCCGTCGCAACCTGGCCGGCCGAGACCCAGACCTATTACCAGTCGCTCACCGAGGAGCGTAAGAAGATGTTCTGGGCGCTGTCGGATGCGGACAAGGTCAGGCTGAGCCAGCTGCCGGAAGACCAGCGTGAAGTGGCTTGGGGCCAGATCGAAAGCCAGATCAAGTCCTCGCAGGGCTAACTCGCACTTTCGTCGCGGACCGTCGCCGGGCCGGCAGCGGAAGCTTCCATCCGCAAGAGGTGGAGCTTCCCCTTGCCGACCCGGCGTTCGGTGTCGTGCATCAGCCCCTTGACCGCCACGTCCTCGTTGAAGGCGGTCTCGAGCGCAATCCAGGTTTCCGGGCCGATCCATCCCAGCCGCAGCAGCCGGTCGAGCGCAACTTCGCCGGCACCCGACTGGTAGGGCGGATCGGCGAGGATCAGGTCGAGCGGCCTTGGAGAGGCACGCAAGGCCATGACCGAGCCCGCCTCCACCCGCGCCTTGGCAATCGCGCCGAGCGCCGCGACATTGGCGCGGATCACGTCGCACGCGGCGCGGTCCTGCTCGACGAACAGGCACGATGCCGCCCCGCGCGACAGGGCCTCGAGCCCAAGCGCGCCCGAGCCGGCGAACAGGTCGACCACCTGCAACCCCTCGAAATCGCCGAGCCGGCTGGTGAGCATCGCAAATAGCGTCTCGCGCGCCCGGTCGGCTGTCGGGCGCGTGGCCTCGCCCTTGGGCGCGGCAAGCTTCCTCCCGCGCCATTCTCCGGCGATGATCCTCACTTGAGCGGCCCCTTCGCCAGATCGGCAAGGAAGCGGTCGACCGGCTTGCCCTTCAGCTCCACCGCCTGCCCGCGCGGCAGATCGCCGAGCGCGAAGGGGCCGTAGCCGACGCGGATCAGGCGGTTCACCTGCAAGCCCAGATGTTCGAGCACGCGGCGGACCTCGCGGTTCTTGCCCTCGGTGATGGTCAACTCGATCCAAAGGTTGCGCCCGCTCGATCGTTCGAGGTTGGCGTCGATCGAGCCGTAGCGCATCCCGTCGATGGTGACGCCCTCGATCAGGTCCTCGAGCTGCTCCTGCGAGACCGCACCGAAAGCACGGGCGCGGTAGGTGCGGGGCACGCGGCTGGCGGGCAGTTCGAGGGTGCGCTTCACCGCGCCGTCATTGGTCAGCAGCAGCAGCCCCTCGGTATTGAGGTCGAGCCGTCCCACCGGCATCACCCGCCCGGCGTTCTTCGGCAGGGCATTGCGCAATGCGGTGTAGATCGTCGGCCGGCCTGCCGGATCGCGCTCGGCGGTGATGAGGCCGGTGGGCTTGTGGAACGCGAACAGCCGGGTCGGCTCGGCGGCGGTGACGGGCTTTCCGTCGACCGTCACGCCCCTGAGGTTCGGCAGGATGGTCGCGGGGGTTTCAAGTACCTTGCCGTCCAGCGCCACGCGCCCCTCGGCGATCATCCGCTCGACCTCGCGGCGGCTGGCGATCCCTGCGCGGGCGAGGAGCTTCGCGATGCGGTCGCCCTGGGGGCGGTCTTCGGAGCGGGGAGGCTGGGTGGGCATGGCGGGGGCGAGTAGGCGCTCAGCCCGCCGCCCGCAAGGCTTCGCTCACGATCGCATCGAAGCGCGCGATCCCGCCCTCGAGCGTGCCGAGGATGATGTGATCGACCGCACCCGAGGAAAGCCCCTGCTGGCCGAGCTCCGCCGCGCGGAAATCCTCGCTGGCGAAGACCCCGCCATCGAGCAGGTTCCAGCTCCTTTCCCAATGCGCGAGCGCCTTCTCGGTCGCGGGTGCCTCCGGAATGAGCATGAAGTCCTCGACGAGCGTCAGGTCCGCTGCCTGCGGCATCAGCACCATCACGTTGACGTAGTCGGGGCTGGGGACGATGATCGTCGCCGGCAGCAGCTGGTAGGCGAAGGTCACCACCCGCCTAAGCTGCGCCATGTCGGTGAGGTCGACGCCCTCCATCTCCTCGAGCCGCCCGACGGCGCTGCGCTGGTGCGGGCCGATCTGGTCGCCCGCCGTGATCCCGTCCTTGAAGAAGGGGCCAATGGTGGCGGCGTGGAGGCGCGTGACGTGGTAGCTTTCGAGGAAGGCATCCATGATGAGCTTCCAGTTGCCCTTTACCGTGTGGAGCTTGCGCCGGAACAGGTGCGCGCCCGCCAGTCCGAAGGAATCCAGATCCCTGCCCAATTCCTGTGCAGCGCCGAAATCGGCACCTTCGACCGGCGCGAACCAGACAAGGCCCCCTGCCTCGAAACTGGGCAGTTCGACGAGGCCGTAATCCGCCTTGTCCAGCCCGGGGAAGGTCTCGGGCCGGGGCAGGGCCATCAGCCCCCCATCAAGCCGGTAGGTCCACGCGTGATAGGGGCACACGAGGCGCTTGGCGCATTGCACTTCGTTGCCTTCGACCAGCCGCGTGCCCCGGTGGCGGCAGACATTCAGGAAGACGTGGGCGCGCCCCTCGGCGTCGCGGGTAACAAGCAGCGGGCGGCCCGTGGCATCGTGCGGCACCGCCATGCCGGGATCGGGCAGGAGAGCGGAGGGGGCGATCACCTGCGGCAAGCGGTCGAACAGCCCCGCCTTCTCGCGGGCGAAGTGATCGGGGCAGGTGTAGTTTGCGGCAGGCACCCTCTGGATCCCACCCGACACCTTGGCGCGCCCTTCGCGGATCGCCTCGGCGAGCGCCAGCTGGCCGGGGGTCGGCGACATTCTGGGCAAATCTGTTGTTGCAGCGTTCATCGCTCTTTTCTCATCCTCTCGTCCCTGCCTAGTGTGGCACGAAACCGGGCGTGCGCAAATCCGCCCTGTCAGCATGGGATCATCGATGGCTGAAGCCGCACTGGATCAACACACCCGCCTGTCGCGCTGGCTTTCGCTGCTCGCCGCGCTGCGCCATCCGAAGACCGGCTATGTCCTGCTGTTCGGTTTTGCGAGCGGGTTGCCCTATGCCCTGCTGCTCGGCACGCTCTACGCGTGGCTGACCGAGGCCAAGGTCGATGTCGAGACCATGGGCGTATTCTCGCTCGTGGGACTGGCCTATGCCTTCAAGTTCCTGTGGTCGCCCGCGCTCGACCGGATCGACCTTCCGGGCCTGAGGCGGCTCGGCAAGCGCAAGCAGTGGATCGTCACCGCGCAATTGCTGCTGGGGGCGATCCTGGTGACTCTCTCGGCGCTCAACCCGCTGACATCGCTGGGGCTGTTCTCGCTGCTCGCCGGGATCGGGGCCTTCGCCAGCGCGACGCAGGACGTGGTGATCGATGCCTGGCGCGTGGATGTCGCCGACGAGGTGGCGACGATCGACATCCTCTCGACCGTGTTCCAGATGGGCTACCGCGTTGCCGCGCTGGTGGGAGGTGCGCTGGCCCTGTTCATGGCCGAGCGGATGGGCTGGCCGGCGGTCTTCGCCAGCATGGGCGGCATCCTGCTGTTCGTGGGCTTTCTCGGGCTGTTTGCCCCTGACGCCGAACGCAGCGCCGCCGCGCTGGCCGACGAGCGCGCTAACCTCGGCACGCTGCGGCAGGCGGGGCAGATCGAGCCGCGCACCCGCGCGGTGGCACTGGGCGCGGTTGCCCTGCTGTGGGGCTGGGCACTGGTCACGGTGCTCGATTTCATGGTCCGTTCCCTCACCGCCACGCCCGAAACCCGGCCCGATTCCACCGCCTTCGTGGCGCAGATGGGCCCGCTGATCGTGATTGCGACGGTCGTGATACCCGGCCTTATCGCCGGATGGCTGGAGGCGATGCGCAAGGCGGGCCGCCATGTGCTGACCGTCGATGCCCCTGCAAGCGGCGCGCTCGATACCGCGCTCGATCATGGCTACCGCGCGCTGATCCTGCCGCTGGCGGAGATCATCGGGCGTCTAAAATGGGCCGCCGTGCTGGTGATCGCGCTGGTGCTGTCCTACCGCATCACCGATGCGATCTGGGGGAGCTTTGCCTACCCCTTCTATCTCGGCGAACTGCAATACACCAAGGACGAGGTGGCAATTGCCTCCAAGTTCTTCGGCGTCGGCGCGCTGATCCTAGGACTGGCGCTGGGCGGCACCTTGCTCACCGTGATCGGACGCATGACGACGCTGACGCTGGGCGCGGTGATCGCGGCTCTCACCAACCTGCTGTATGCCGACCTCGCTGTCGGTGGGGCGCGGATGCAAATGGCCAGCGATCTGACCGGCTTCACCTGGCTTGCCGGACTGTTCGGCGCGGACGACCGCATGGCGCGCCTGATGCTGACCATCGGGATGGAGAACATCGCTGTCGGCATCGCGGGCGCGGCCTTCGTCGCCTATCTCTCCAGCGTCGTCGCCAAGGGTTACAGCGCGGTGCAATATGCGCTGCTGTCCTCGCTCACGATGCTGGTGGGCACGCTGGGTCGCCCGGCGCTCGGCCAGATGATCGAGGAGCGCGGCTATTACGATGTGTTCCTGCTGACCACCGGGATCGGCGGTTTTGCCGTGATGCTGTGCCTGATCGAGTGGGTGCGGCAGGCGCGGTCGGGCAAGGCGGAGAACGCCCCGCCGCCAGAGCCGGAGCTTGTCTGACCCGGGCTTGCGGATGGGGGCGAAGTTTACAAAGTTGACACTGTAAACTTCGGGTTCCTACAGGAATTCTTCTCTTTCTTCAGCGTGTTGCGTCGCAAAACCGAAGTTGACACTGTGCAGGGCGTTTTCTGGCCCTTGGGCCCGGCACTGGCGGGACCGACAATGGGAAAGAGCGGCTTGAGACTAGCGGATGCCGGCAGAGTAGGAAATCGCCCGATCAGTCCGGCAATTCGTCATTGAGCCGCAGCACCTCGCCCGCGAGGTAGAGCGAGCCGGCGATCAGCACCGGCAGCCCGTCGTCAGGGATCATCGCCATGGCCGAGGGCACATCAGGTGCGGATTGCGCTGCGGGACCGAAGGCGCTTGCGGGGTGCCAGTCATGCGCTGGCACCGGCACGGCGGTGATACTGGCGAGCGAGCCTGCCAGCGGCCCGATCAGCGAGGCGGGGTCTTTCCCCTCGATCATGCCGATCACGAGGTGCAGGCGTTGGCCTGCAAAATGCGCCCCCAGCATCGCACCCGCCTGCGGGTTGTGCCCGCCGTCGAGCCACACCGCGCGCCTGCCCGCCAGCGGCCCTTCGCCCAGACGCTGCATCCGCGCGGGCCAGCGGGCGGCTTGCAGCCCCAGCGAATAGGCGCCGAAGCGCACGGGAAGGCTGTCCTGGTGGCGCAGCATGGCGATGGCGAGCGCGGCGTTCTGGAACTGGTGCGCGCCGGGCAGGGCGGGCGGGGCGAGGTTCATGCTGTCGACGCCGTCCTTTCCGGTGCGATCGGAATAGCCAAGGCCTCCGTCGAAGGGGCCCGCGTGCCAATCCTCGCCCTGAACGATCAGCGGGGCACCTTTTTCGCGCGCGACGGCGGCAATGGACTGCGCCTCGAGCGGGGGCCGCGCGATGCTGACGAGCGGCACGCCTGGCTTGGCGATCCCCGCCTTCTCGAAAGCGATGCGGGCCATCGGCTCTTCGGGCACGCCGTCCTCGGGGGCGAGGAGGAAGCGTTCGTGATCGAGGCCGAGCGCGGCGATCCCGCAGGCGGCGAGCACTTCGGGCTCCAGCACATTGGTCGCATCGAAGCGCCCGCCCATGCCGACCTCGACCACGCAGGCATCGGCCGGGGTGCGGCTGAAGGCGAGGAAGGCGGAGGCGATGGTGACCTCGAAGAAGCTCGGGCCGAGGTCCTCGCCCCCCTGTTCACTGGCATCGAGCACCTCTTCGAGGGTCGCGGCCAGTTCGGCATCCGAGATCAGCTGTCCGGCGATCCGGATGCGCTCGTTGTAGCGCACGAGGTGGGGGCTGGTGGTGACGTGGACGCGGTAGCCCTCGGCCTCCAGCATCGCGCGCAGGAAGGCGCAGGTCGATCCCTTGCCGTTGGTGCCCGCGACATGGAACACCGGGGGCAGCCTGCGGTGCGGGTTGCCGAGGCGCTCCATCAGGGCGCGGATCGTCTCCAGCCCGAGCCGCCCCTGCGGCAGGCTCAGGCGGGCGAGGCGATCGAGCTGGGCCTGAACGCGCGGGTCGTCGGACCGACCGAAGTCGCGCATGGGTGCGTTACGCCGCCTTCACGGGCGCCAGATAGTCGAGCACCTGCGCCAGCGTCGCCTTGAGCTCGTGGCGCGGCACGACCATGTCGACCATGCCGTGCTTGTGAAGGTATTCGGCGCGCTGGAAGCCTTCGGGCAGCTGTTCGCGGATCGTGTCCTGGATCACGCGCTGGCCGGCAAAGCCGATCAGTGCGCCGGGCTCTGCGATGTGGATGTCGCCGAGCATCGCGTAGCTCGCGGTCACGCCGCCGGTGGTGGGGTCGGTGAGGACGACGATATACGGCAGGCCGGCATTCTTGAGGCGACGCGTCATCACCGTCGCGCGGGGCATCTGCATCAGGGAAAGGATTCCCTCCTGCATCCGCGCGCCGCCCGCCGCCGTCACGACGACATAGGCGCAGCCGCGATCCAGCGCCTTCTGCGCGCCGTCGCAGAAGGCCTGCCCCACGGCCATGCCCATCGAGCCGCCCATGAAGCCGAAGTCCTGCACCCCGACCACCGCCGGTTGCGTGTCGATGGTGCCCGAGCCGACCACGAAGGCATCCTCATGCGGGTTCGCGGCGCGCGCGGCCTTGAGGCGGTCGGTGTATTTCTTGGTGTCCTTGAATTGCAGCGGGTCCTCGGTGACCTTGGGCAGCGGCAGCACCTCGAAGCCCGGGTCGAGCAGCAGCGCGAGGCGCGCATCGGCCCCGATGCGCCCGTGATGCTCGCATTTCGGGCAGACCGAGAGGTTCGCCTCGTAATCGGCGACGAACAGCATCTCCTGGCACGAGGGGCACTTGATCCACAGGTCCTTCTCGGTGGTCTTCTTCTCCGAGGCGAAACCGAGCGAATTGCGGACGCGGGTGAACCAGTTCATGCCAGTTGCTCCTGACGGGCGGTGTGGACCGCCTGGGCGAGGGCGGCGGTCAGTTCCCTTAGCTTGGCCGGAGCCGCGGCGCCATACTCCCCGCAGATCTCCACCAGCGCCGAGCCGACGACGACGCCGTCGGCCACCCTGGCGATTTCTGCCGCCTGTTCGGGGGTGCGTACGCCGAAACCGACCGCCACCGGAATGTCGGTCGACTGCTTGATGCGCGCGACATTGGCCTCGATGCTGGCGATCTGCGCCTGCTGCTTGCCCGTGATCCCGGCGACCGAGACGTAGTAGAGGAAGCCCTCCGACCCTTCGAGCACCTGCGGCAGGCGCGCTGCGTCGGTCGTGGGCGTGGCGAGGCGGATCGGGGCGATGCCCTTGGCGCGCAGGGCCGGACCCAGCGCGTCGTCCTCCTCGGGCGGAATGTCGACGCAGATGACGCCGTCGACGCCAGCTGCGGCGGCTGCCTCGGCGAACCACTCCGGCCCGCGTCGCACCATTGGATTGGCATAGCCCATCAGCACCAGCGGCACCTGCGGGTGCCGGGCGCGGAAGTCGGTGGCGTAGCGCAGCACGTCCGCCGTGGTCGTGCCTGCGCCGAGCGAGCGCAGGTTGGCGCTCTGGATCGCGGGGCCATCGGCCATCGGATCGGTGAAGGGCATCCCCAATTCGATCACGTCCGCTCCGGCTTCCACCAGCGCATCGAGATTGGCCGCGGTGTCGCCGTCGCCCGCCGTGATGAAGCAGACGAGCGCGGGGCGGGGCTGGGCGAAGGTGGTGGTGAGGCGGTCAGTCAAAATTCGAAATCCGGCGTGTGTCTGGAAAAGAACGCGACGAGCGATGTCACGCTCGACGCCACTGCAACAAAGGATACCCCTTCAGCAAGCGATACAGGCCACTCGAAGAAATGGGTATAGAGAACCGAGCAGGCATAGATCGGCGTGCTGATCACGAATGCGATCTTGGCGCGGCGGAGACTCCAGTTCCGCACGAAGCGCGCGATGCGCCCAGCGAAAAAGCCTTCTTCGTACCCCTGCATCGGCAGGATCTTCTGCCGCGAGGGCCGACGGCGTCTCAAGCTATTGCCTCCCGGTCACAGGTCCTTGGTCATGCGGCCGGCAGGTAAGCGGCCACAGATCAAAGCTCCACCCCCAGACGCTCCGCCACGGTGAAGATGTCCTTGTCGCCGCGGCCGCACAGGTTGGCGAGGATGATGCTGTCCTTGGACATCGTCGGCGCGACCTTCTTTACCGCCGCGATGGCGTGCGAGGGTTCGAGCGCGGGGATGATGCCCTCGGTCGCGCAGAGCAGCTGGAAGGCGTCCAGCGCCTCCTCGTCGGTGACGGCGGTGTAATCGACGCGACCGCTTTCCTTGAGCCACGCGTGCTCGGGGCCGATGCCGGGGTAGTCGAGGCCGGCGCTGATCGAGTGGCCCTCGGTGATCTGGCCGTCCTCGTCCTGCAGCAGGTAGGTGCGGTTGCCGTGGAGCACGCCGGGGGAGCCGCCGAGCAGGCTCGCGGCGTGTTCGTCGCCGTCGAGGCCGTGGCCCGCCGCTTCGACTCCGAGCATCTTCACACTCGGATCATCGAGGAAGGGGTGGAACAGCCCCAGCGCGTTCGATCCACCGCCGATCGCCGCGACCAGCAGGTCGGGCAGGCGCCCGGTGCGGGCGAGCATCTGGGCGCGGGCTTCCTTGCCGATCACGCTCTGGAAGTTGCGCACCATCTCGGGGTAGGGGTGGGGGCCTGCCGCGGTGCCGATGATGTAGAAGGTGTCGTGTACGTTCGCCACCCAGTCGCGCAGGCCCTCGTTCATCGCGTCCTTCAGGGTCGCGCCACCGCTGGTGACGGGGATGACTTCGGCGCCCAGCAGCTTCATCCGGAACACGTTGGGCGACTGGCGCTTCACGTCCTCGGCGCCCATGTAGATCACGCAAGGCAGGCCGAAGCGCGCGCAGACGGTGGCGGTCGCAACCCCGTGCTGGCCTGCGCCGGTCTCGGCGATGATGCGGGTTTTGCCCATGCGGATCGCCAGCAGGATCTGGCCGATGCAATTGTTGATCTTGTGCGCGCCGGTGTGATTGAGCTCGTCGCGCTTGAACCACACCTGCGCACCGCCCAGTTCCTCGGTCAGGCGCGGGGCGAAGTAGAGCGGCGAGGGGCGGCCCACGTAGTGCTCGAGCAGGTCGTCGAATTCCGCCTGGAACGCCGGATCGGCCTGCGCCTTGCGGTATTCGCGCTCGAGATCCAGTACCAGCGGCATCAGCGTCTCGGCGACATAGCGCCCGCCGAACTGGCCGAAATGGCCGCGCTCGTCAGGCTGGGTACGGAAGGAGTTGGGAGAGTTCATAGGACCATCAATGCCGTTCGTGACGAGCGCAGTCGAGACACTTTTCTGCGCCGCAGGGGTGGCCTCTCGACTTCGCTCGAGGCGAACGGGAGGGGTTATGCTTGGCGTGCCGCTTTGCAGAAGGCCGTGATCTTGTCCACGTCCTTGATGCCGGGGGAACGCTCAACCCCGCTCGAAGTATCCACCAGCGGCGCGCCCGTCAGCCGGATCGCCTCGGCGACATTGGCGGGCGTGAGGCCGCCGGCAAGGCCCCAGGGGAGCGGGGCCTGCCATCCTGCAAGGAGGCTCCAGTCGAAGGCCGTGCCGTTGCCGCCGGGAAGGGCCGAGGCAGGGGCATCGAGCAGCACACGGTCGGCTGCGCCCCGGAAGGCGGCGACAGCGGCGAGGCATTCAGCATCCCTCACGGCCATCGCGCGCCATGCCTCGCGTCCCGTCTCGGCGCGGAAGCGGGCGAGGGATTCGGGCGTCTCGCTGCCGTGGAACTGCACCACATCGGGCGCGACGGTGCGCACCGCTTCGGCAAGGGTCGCCGGATCGGCGTTCACCAGCAGCAGCACCGCCTTGACGTGAGCGGGCAGCTGACGCCGCAATGCCGCCGCATCGGCGAGCGCCAGGTGGCGCGGGCTCTTGGCGAAATGGACGAAGCCGACATGGCTCGCCCCCGCACTGACCGCCGCGGCGAGGGTATCGGGCGTCGAAATCCCGCAGATCTTGACGAGGGTGCCTGCCATGCGGCGGGCCTTACGCGGGCGAGAGCGGCTTTTCCAGCACCACGAAGGTGATCTGCGGACCCGTCTCGGCATCGGCGGGGCGCAGCGCGTGGAAGGGACGGGTCTCGCCGGAGAAGGCGTAGCCTCGCCGGACATACCACGCGATGAGGCTCTCGCGGCTGTCGATCACGGTCATCTCCATGGCGGCAAGGCCGATCGCGCGCCCGTGGTCCTCCGCCGCATCGAGCAGCCGCCGGCCGAGCCCGGAAGATTGGAGCGTCGGCGAGACGCACAGCATCCCGAGATAGCCGAGGCTTTCGTCTTTCCTCGTCACCGCGACGCAGCCGATCAGCGCCCCGCCGTCCCGCGCCGTCAGGATTGTCACCGCCGGATCGGCGAGCATGGCGTCGAGCTCGTCGATGCCAATGCGCTCGTCGTCGAGGATGTCGGCCTCGTGGTTCCACCCCTGACGTGCCGAATCGCCGCGATAGGCGGCCTCGAGCAGGGCCTTGAGCGCGGGCGCGTCGGCGGGTGTGGCGGTGGTGATGGCGAGTGTGTCGGACATGCTCAATCGTTCTGGATCAGGCGCAGCAGCGTCCCGTCCGGGTCGATCAGGTAGGCGATGGTGAGCCCGCTCGGGTCGGGCGCGGCCGGGTGATAGCGCGGGATGCCGTGGCGCGCATCGGGCACGCCGCTCGCTTCCACCTGCCGCATGATCGCAGCGAGATCATCGAGCCGGATGCAGCAGCCGAAGGACGACTGGAAGGGATCGAGGTCGGGGTAGGGGAAGAATTCGAGCGTCACCTCGCCGCGCGAGAGGATCATCCATCCGGACGAGCGGTAGTCCTCCTCGAAGCCGAGCCTGGCATAGAACGCCGCCGTCGCGGCGAAATCGCGCGCGGGCAGGTTGGGGGTGGCGTGATCGGTCATCGACCGGGGCGTCAGAGCGTCGCCTCGATCGCCCGCGCCGCCGCCGCCGGGTCCTCGGCGCGGCTGATCGGGCGGCCGATGACGAGCACGCTCGCGCCGTTGTCCCGCGCCTGGCGCGGGGTGACGACGCGCTTCTGGTCGCCGGTGCCGTTGCCGCTGGGCCTGAGGCCGGGGACGACGAAGAAGCCGTCGCGCCATGCCTTCTTCACCATGCCGACCTCCTGGCCGGAGCACACGATCCCGTCCAACCCCGCCGCGTGGGCGAGTTCGGCAAGGCGCATCACCTGCGTCTCGGCGCTGCCATAGACGCCGGTCGCGGTGAGGTCGCTCGCATCGAGGCTGGTGAGCATCGTCACCGCGACCACCTTCGTGCCCGCAGCCGCCGCGGCCTTGGCATCCTCCATCATCGCGCGCCCGCCGCTGGCGTGGACTGTGACGATCGCCGGTTCATGGACGTGGATCGCCTGCATCGCCGATGCGACCGTGTTGGGGATGTCGTGAAATTTCAGGTCGAGGAAGATCGGCAGACCGCAATGGGCGATCTCGTGGACTCCGTGCGCGCCGTGGGCGCAGAAGAACTCGAGTCCGAGCTTTACCCCGCCGACATGGGCCTTGACCTTCTCGACCAGCGCCTTTGCCGGTTCGAGCTGCGGCACATCGAGCGCCAGATAGACCGGATTGCTCATTCGCCGCCCCCTGTTTCGCCCCCGCCACTATCGGCCGGCGCGAAGAAATCCGACTGTTCTCCTGCGCTTTTGCCGGACTTGTCCACAGGGCTGTCCGCCGCGTGGGCGGCATTCGCGGCCACCGGGGTGTCGGCGCGGTGCGCCATCGCGGTGTTCTTGAGCGAGTTCTCGAGCGTGCGGATGCGGCGGGCCTGCCCCCAGGTCACGCTGCGGTGCACCGCCCACATCGGCAGGAACCCGGCGACGAAGGCCAGCAGCGCCAGCACCGGCACCTTGGTTTCCAGCACGAGGTTCTGCCACAGCCGCAGCTCGACCGGCTGCCAGTTGTAGATCGCGAAGATGAGGAAGCCGAGGGCCGCCAGAACCCAGACAATGGTGCGCAGGATCTTCACGAGCGGTCCCTCTCCCGGTGGCCGTTGCCCTGCGCGAACCTAAGCAATTCGGCTCCCTTGTCCAGCATCGCCGGGCTCACCCGAAAACGCGGGCGAAGATCGTATCGACATGCTTGAAGTGGTAGCCGAGGTCGAACTTCTCCTCGAGCTGCTCGGGCGTGAGTGCGGCGGTAACGTCCGGATCGGCCTTGAGCAGGTCGAGCAGCGAGAGCGCGCCGTCCGATTCCCACACCTTCATCGCGTTCCTCTGGACGAGGCGGTAGCTCTCGTCGCGGGTCAGGCCCGCCTGGGTCAGCGCCAGCAGCACCCGCTGCGAATGGATCAGGCCGCCCATGCGGTTCATGTTCTTCTCCATGCGCGCCGGATAGACCAGCAGCTTCTCGACGACGCCGGTCAGGCGGGCGAGGGCGAAGTCCAGCGTGATGGTCGCATCCGGGCCGATGTAACGCTCGACCGAGGAGTGCGAGATGTCCCGCTCGTGCCACAGCGCGACGTTCTCCAGCGCCGGGGTGACGGCGGAGCGCACCACGCGGGCGAGACCGGTGAGGTTCTCGGTCAGCACCGGATTGCGCTTGTGCGGCATGGCGCTCGAGCCCTTCTGGCCGGGGGAGAAATACTCCTCGGCCTCGAGCACCTCGGTGCGCTGGAGATGGCGGATCTCGGTGGCGAGTCGCTCGATCGAACTGGCGATCACGCCGAGCGTGGCGAAGAACATCGCGTGGCGATCGCGCGGGATGACCTGCGTGGAGACCGGCTCGATCTCGAGGCCGAGCTGCTCGGCGACATAGGCCTCGACCTGCGGATCGACATTGGCGAAGGTCCCGACTGCACCCGAGATGGCGCAGGTCGCGATCTCGGCACGGGCCGCGACCAGCCGGGTGCGACAGCGGCTGAACTCGGCATAGGCTTCAGCCAGCTTGAGGCCGAAGGTCACCGGCTCGGCATGGATGCCGTGGCTGCGGCCGATGGTAGGGGTGTACTTGTGCTCCTCGGCGCGGGTGCGGATCGCGGCGAGCAGGGCGTCGAGGTCGGCGAGCAGGATGTCGCTTGCCCGGGCAAGCTGCACCGACAGCGTGGTGTCGAGCACGTCGCTGCTCGTCATCCCCTGGTGCATGAATCGCGCTTCCTCGCCGACCGCTTCCGCGACCCAGTCGAGGAAGGCGATCACGTCGTGCTTGGTCACGGCCTCGATCGCGTCGATGGCTTCCACGTCGATCTTCGGATCGGTCGCCCACCAGTCCCACAGCGCCTTCGCCGCCGATTGCGGCACTACGCCGAGATCGGCGAGCTTCTGGGTCGCGTGCGCCTCGATCTCGAACCAGATGCGATATTTCGCCTCCGGTTCCCACAGGGCGGTCATGGCAGGGCGGGCGTAGCGGGGGACCATCGTCGACTCCGGCAAAGGGCAGTTGGCGCGCGCCTAGGGAAGGGCGGCGGTCAAGGCAAGGTCGCGGGGGGAATGGGCGCCGGCGCCAGCAGCGCGGGATCGATCCTCGCCGCCACCCGCCGCGCCGCCGACAGGGTCATGTGGCTGCCATCCCAGTAGTTGAGCGTGCCGTCCTGCACGAACAGGCAGCGCCCCTCCCTGCACAGGGCGGGGGCGGGATCGACATAGGCGAGGCGGGGGTCGCCAGCGGCCAGCTGCGCCAGTCGCGCACTGATCCCCCGTCCCTCGGCCAGCGCCTCGGGGTAGCTCGCCGGGCAATCGGTGTTCCATGCGGCGCGGCAACGCAGCCAGCCGTCGGCGAACCGATCGCCGGCGGCCCAGGCGGTCGGCGAATTGCCGAGGAGGATGATCCGCGTGCCCTCGGGCAGTCGCGCGGCGAACCGTGTGATCGCGGCCAGAAGGGTTCGAGCGCCCGCCTCCTCGGTGCTCGATCCGAGCCACGTTTCCGATCCGGCGACGTAGAGATCGCGCTCCCACCGCTGGGCCCAGATGACCGTGCGCACGTCCCGTTCGCGCAGCAGCGCCTCGAGCCTGCCGGGCAGGGCGTCGCATTGGGCCGTGTAGATCCACGAGGGCGGATTGTTGCGCAGATCGTCTGCCGCAAGGCAGCCCGACTGGCTGATCAGCGCGCCCGGGCCGAACCGTTCGGTGAAGGCCTCGTAATACTGGCTTGCATGACTGTCGCCGTAGAGCACGAAGCCGAGCGGGCCGCGCGGCGGGATGATCGTCCTCTCGTCGGCGAGGGGCGGCTTCAGCCCGTCGAGCCGCGCCGCCTCGGGGCCGCTGGCGGGGAGCAGCCATCCGGCATAGCCTTCCGCACCCGCCAGCGCCGGCAGGGCCAGTGCCGCGCCGGCCGCAGCCGCGAGCGCGCCGGGCCGTGCCAGCACGCGCCGCGCGCGCACCGGCTGCTCGATCCAGCGCCACGATGCCGCGCCGAGCCCGACCGAGACCGCGATCAGCACGACGCGCGTCCAGACGGGGAGGCCGCCCAGCCACAGGTATTCGCCCAGCGCCAGCAGCGGCTGGTGCCACAGATAGGTGCCGAAGGAGACGAGGCCGAGCCCGGTCAGGGCCCGCAAGCAAAGCACCCGCATCGCCGGGCCGGGGACCGCGCCATGGCGGATGACGAGCGCCGTCCCGAGTGTCGGCAGGGCGAACCATGCGCCGGGGGCGGAAGCTTCGGGGGTGATCAGCACGAGCCCCGCCGCGATCAGCGCCAGCCCCGCCGCCGCCAGCGCCGCACGTGGCTGCCGTGCGGGCGGCGCGAGCGCGCAAAGCGCGCCGAGGCCGAGCTCCCACATCCGCGTCGGCAGGAGGTAGAAGGCCCCGAGCGGCCAGCGCGGGGCGAGCCACAGCGCCAGCGCGAAGCTCGCCAGCGTGATCCCCGTGACGACCGCTGCCAGCGCTCCTCGCCGCCAACGGAAGACCGCCATCAGCAGCAGCGGGAAGACCAGGTAGAACTGTTCCTCGACGCCCAGGGTCCAGGTGTGGATAAGCGGCTCGGCCCCGGCGGCGCTGTCGAAATAGCCGACATCGCGGGCGAACAGCAGGTTCGATCCGAACAGCGCCGATGCCGCCAGCGCCTTGGCGAACTGGTAGAAGTCAAGCGGCGTCATCACCGCCCAGGCCACCAGACCCGTCACCGCCAGCATGGCCGCAAGGGCAGGCACGATCCGGCGGATGCGGCGCTCCCAGAAGGCCCAGACCGAAAAGCGACCCGCGGCCAGTTCGCCCGCGATGATCGCGGTGATGAGGTAGCCGCTGATCACGAAGAACACATCGACCCCGGCAAAGCCGCCGGGCAGAACCTCGGGAAAGGCGTGATGGACGACCACCGCGGCGATGGCGACGGCGCGCAGTCCGTCGATCTCGGGGCGGTGAGGGGCGGAGGCGGGTGCCTCCGCGCGCGCCTCCTTCGGCAGGGGGTGCATCGTCAGATCAGGCCCTTGGCCCTGAGGCTGATGTGCCCCTCGCGCCCGATGATCACGTGATCGTGGACGGTCACCCCCATGTGTCGCCCGGCCTCGGCGATCCGCTGGGTGATCTGGATGTCGGCGCGGCTGGGTTCGGGCGAGCCGGAGGGGTGGTTGTGGACGAGGATCATGGCAGAGGCGCCCACGTCCATCGCGCGCCGGATTACCTCGCGCGGGTGGATCGCCGCCTCGTCGATGCTGCCGTCGCCCACGTGGTGATCCTCGATCAGGCGGTTCTTGGTGTCGAGATAGAGCACCCGTACGCGCTCGACCGTCAGGTGCGCCATGTCGGTGGTGAGGTAGTCGATCAGCGCCTGCCAGCTGCCCAGCACCGGCTTGCCCATGATCTCCCCGCGCGCCATGCGCCGGGCGGCGGTGGCGACAGCCTTCAATGCGGCGGCGGAATTTTCGCCCACGCCCTTCACGCGCTGCAAGGCCTTGGGATCGGCATTGAGCACGCCGGCGAGGCTCCCGTAGTGCGCCAGCAGCGCCTTGGCGATCGGCTTGGTGTTGCCGCGCGGAATGGCGGCGAAGAGGAGATATTCGAGCACCTCGTAATCGGCGAGCGCCTCCGCGCCGCCGGTCAGCAGGCGCTGGCGCAGCCGCGCGCGGTGCCCGTCCCCGGCGGCCTTGCCCGCGTCCCAGTCGGGCACGGGCCCGTCGAGAAAATCGAACCCCTCTTCAGCTTCCGGCAATGCGACCCCCCGGACAAGCGTTGCGTCTCGCGCTTCATTGCCTTTGGACGATGAAGCGCGCAAGGGTTGGAGACGATGCCGGGAGCGGACGCGCAGCAGATCGAGGGGCCCGAGGGCGGCGAGGCGGGGCAGGCCCGGCCGCGCCGCTGGCCGAGGCGCATCGCCGCGGGCGTGGCGGTGGTGGCGCTCGCCGCCGGGAGCACCGCGTGGCTCGCGCGAGAGCGAATCGCCGCCGATGCGATCGACGGCTATCTTGCCGACAACGGCGTTCCGGCCACTTACGACATCATCAGCCTCACCCCGCGCGAACAGGTGATCGCCAACCTCGTCATCGGCGATCCCGCGCGGCCCGATCTGACGGTGAGGCGCATGGTGGTCACGCTCGGCGCGGGCTGGCAGGGGCCGGAGGTGCGCGCCGTGCGGGTCGAGGGCGCGCGGCTCTATGCCAGCCTGCGCGGCGGGCGCGTCAGCCTCGGGGCGCTCGATCCGCTGGTGTTCACCGAGAGCGATGCCCCGCCGCGCCTGCCGGCGATCGACCTTGCCCTGCGCGATGCCCGCGCGCTGGTGGAGAGCGATTACGGCCGGATCGGGGTGAAGCTCGAAGGCGCGGGGCGGCTCGATGACGGATTCGCCGGCATCCTCGCCGCGACTGCTCCGGGAATCGGCACCGAGGGCTGCCGCGCCGCCGGGGCGACGCTTTATGGCAAGCTCACCACAAACGGCGGTGCGCCCACCATGGACGGCCCGCTGCGCCTTGCCGGGCTGGAATGCGCCGACGCGCGCCTCGCCCGGGCGGATATCGGCACCAAGGCCAGCCTCAGGCCCGATTTTGCCGCGGCGGAAGCCGATTTCGCGATCCGAGGCGCGGGCGGAGCCTATGGCGACCTGTCGGGCGAGGGCCTTTCGGGCACGGCGCGGCTGGGCTGGTCGGAAGGCCGCATGGCGCTTGCCCATGATCTTTCGCTCGTCGGTATTGCCGCTCCGCAGGGACGCCTTGCGCGCCTTTCGGCCGAAGGCACATGGCGCGGCACGGCGGACGGGGCGAGCGGCCAGTGGGAGGGATCGCTGCGCGCCGCCGGCCTTGCGCCCGCCCCCGGCCTCACCTCCAGCCTCGCCGAAGCCGCGCGCGGGGCCGAGGGCACGCTCGCTTCGCCATTGCTCGATAAGGTCCGCGCCAGCCTTGAGGCAGGTCTTGCCGGAGCGAGCATCGCCGTCGACGCGACCCTGCGCCACAGGGGCGCCGAGACATCGCTGGTCATCCCCGAGGCGAGCCTCGCCACCCGCCGCGGCACGCGGGTGCTGGCGCTCTCGCGGGCAAGCGCGGGGCTGGGCGAGGGCGGGCTCACCGGCCTCAGCGGCAACCTGCTCGCCGGCGGCGAGGGCCTGCCCGACATCAACGCCCGCATCGCGCAAGGGCCGGACGGCGGCTGGACCATGCGCCTCGCGATGGCCGACTATGCGGCGGGCGCCAACCGCCTCGCGATCCCGAGCCTGACCCTGCGCGCCGCGGCCAATGGGGCGGTGCGTTTCAACGGCCTGTTGACCGCGAGCGGCGACCTGCCGGGAGGCGGGGTGGAGGACCTTTCCCTCCCGCTCGAGGGCTCGTGGTCGCAGGGCGCGGGCCTCGCGCTGGGCACGCGCTGCACGCCGCTGCGCTTTGCCAGCCTCGCGCTTTCGGGCCTTGCGCTCGAGGGGCAGGCGATCACCCTGTGTCCCGAGCGCGGCGGACCCATACTCGCCTGGCGGGACGGCCTCAAGCTCGCTGCCCGCACCGGCGCACTGCGGCTCGAAGGCACCATGGGCGAAAGCCCCGCGAGCCTTGCGGCGGGGGGCGCGGTTCTGCGCTATCCCGGGGCGTTCCGCATCGAGAACCTCGCCGCCAGCATCGGCAGCGGCGAAAACGCGGTGAACCTTGCCGCTGCCAGCCTCGAGGGCAGCTTGTCGGGCGAGACTGCCGGGACCTTCGCGGGCGGCACGGCGCGGCTCGCGGCGGTGCCCTTCGATCTCGACGCGGTGGGCGGGCGCTGGGCCTTCGCCGAGGGCGCTCTCAAGGTGACCGGCGGGGCCTTCACTCTGTTGGACCGGCCGGAGGCGGGCGCCCCTGCGCGCTTCGCCCCGCTCGTGGCGGAAGGCGCGGGCCTGACGCTCGCCGACAATCGCATCACCGCCGATGCCCGTCTGCGACATCCCGCATCGCAGCGCGCGATCGCCGATGTCGCAGTGACCCACGATCTCGACACGGCCGCAGGCGGGGCGCGCTTCACCGTGCCCGGCATTGCCTTCGACGCGGCGCTCCAGCCCGAGGACCTGTCCTATCTCGCCAAGGGCGTGATCGCGCTGGCCGAGGGGACGGTCACCGGCAGTGGCCGGATCGACTGGCGGGGCGGCGACATCACCAGTTCGGGCATCTTCGCCAGCGACGGGTTCGACTTCGCCGCTGCCTTCGGGCCGGTGCGGGGCCTTGCCGGCAAGGTCGTCTTCACCGACCTCGTCAATCTCACCACCGCGCCCGACCAGCGCCTCACCGTCGCGGCGATCAATCCCGGGGTCGAGGTGCTTGCCGGCACGATCCAGTTCGAACTGCGCGACGGCACGGTGCTCAGCGTCGAGGACGCGCGTTTCCCCTTGATGGGCGGCACGCTGCTGCTGCGCCCGCTGGAGATGGATTTCGGCAAGCCCGAGGAGCGCCGCTACGTCTTCGAGGTGGTCGGCCTCGATGCCGCGCAGTTCGTCGCGCAGATGGAGCTGACCAATCTCTCGGCCACCGGCATCTTCGACGGGACCGTGCCGATCGTCTTCGACGCCCAAGGCAATGGCCGGATCGAGGGCGGGATGTTGATCGCGCGGGAGGGCGGGGGCAATGTCGCCTATGTCGGCGAACTCACCTACAAGGACCTCGGCACGATGGGCAACTACGCCTTCTCGGCCCTGCGCTCGCTCGACTATCGCCAGATGAGCGTGGGCCTCGGCGGCGACCTTGCGGGCGAGATCGTCACCAGCTTCAATTTCGACGGGGTGCGGCAGGGGGCGGGGACGAGCCAGAACTTCATCACCCGCCGCCTCGCCGAGCTTCCGATCCGGTTCCGGGTCAATGTCCGGTCGGAGAATTTCTACGAGCTCGCCACAATGGTGCGGTCGTTCTGGGATGTCGGCTATCTCGGCAATCTCGAGGAACGCTACCGCGTCGAGAGCGGGCGGCTCGTGCCCCGCGATCCCGTTCAACCTCCCGAAAGCGAAAGCCAGCCATGATGCACCACGAATTGACCGCGCCGCGGCGCGCTGCCACACCTCCGGGCATGAAGGGGGCACGGGCAGGCACCATGGAGCGGACAGGCAGTAACCGGCGCCGGGCGTTTGCGGGTGCGGGCCTGGTCCTTTCGGCAATGCTCGCGGGCTGCATCAACATCGCCGCCCCGGACAAGCCGATCGTGATCGAGCTCAACGTCAACATCCGGCAGGAAGTGATCCTTCGCCTGGCGGAGGATGCGAAGAACACGATCGAGGAAAACGCGGACATCTTCTGATGCCGCGACAAGGAGGAAACACGATGCGCAGAGCCATTCTTGCCGGGATCGCCGCCGCGGCCGCGCTCGGCCTCGTGGCCGGGCCCGCGCTCGCCCAGCGCGATCCCGCCTATGCCGCCGCGCGCGAGGCGGGCAAGGTCGGCGAGAAGCCCGACGGCTATCTCGGGATCGTCGGCGATGCCGATCCGGCGCTGCAACGGCTGGTCAACGACATCAACATCAAGCGCAAGGCTGTCTATGCCGAGAAGGCGCTGGAGAACAAGGCGACGCCCGAGGCCTATGCTTTCACCTCCGGCTGCCTTGCGATCGCGGCGACCAAGCCGGGCGAGAAATACATGGGCCCCGACGGCTCGTGGCAGACCCGCACCGCCGCCGCGCCGCTGCGCGATCCGCGCTGTCCCTGATTTTTTCGCACCTGCACAATCTGGCCCTTGGGCGATGTTGACACATATGTGCCCCCCTTCTAAGGGGTCGGCGCCCTCGGCGGGCACCTGGTTGCGCGTGTGCTGGTCTTGCTCTTGGGAGATCAAGGCATGAGCGACGAGAAACCCGCCCGAGAACCCATTCACGAGGATGCGCGGATCGACGCGCTCGAAGCGCGGCTCAGGGCCGCACGCGAGCGCGAAGAGCAGCGCAACCGGCCACAGGTGAAGGGTGTCGATGCGAATTACCGCAGCGGCAACCGCGCCCTGGCCAGTCTTCTGGGCGGGATCATCGGCGGCCTGGTGATCGGCTTTGCGCTCGACGCATTGCTGGGAATCGCGCCCTGGGGTCTGTTAGGCGGGCTGTTCCTCGGAACGGCCTCGGCTTTCAGAAGCATTATCCTGAGCGCGAACACGCGCCCCGCAGATGAGGTCCAGAGCCGGGACGACGAAGGGTAGGCCCCTTCGGGATCCCCTCCAGACCCCGTTCAAGGGGCGTGTTTCATGTGAAACATTTGGGGATCTTTCGATCGTGGCAGCCGAAGAAGGCAAGGTCGATCCGATGAAGCAGTTCACCATCGAACCCCTGCTGGGGTCCGATTGGCAACTGGCCGACGGGATTAACATCGCGTTCACCAATTCCGCGCTGTGGATGGCCGTGACCGCCATCCTCGTCTGGGTGTTCGTCGCGGGCGGCATGAAGCGCGAGCTGGTGCCGGGCCGCTGGCAGATGGCGGTCGAGACGATGACCGGCTTCATCGACGATCTGCTCGAGGCCAATGTCGGCAAGGCCGGGCGCAAGTACGTGCCCTACATCTTCACGCTCTTCATGTTCATCCTGTTCGGGAACCTGCTCGGCCTGGTGCCGCTCGGTCTGATCCCCGGGGTGCACGCCTTCACCTTTACGAGCCACTTCACCGCGACCGGCGTGCTGGCGATCATGAGCTTCTCGATCGTGCTGATCGTCGGCTTCTGGAAGCACGGCCTGCACTTCTTCTCGCTGTTCTGGCCCGCGAACACGCCCGCGTTCCTCGCGCTGCCGATCAGCCTGATCGAGCTCGTGTCCTTCATGGTCCGCCCCTTCAGCTTGGCGCTGCGTCTGTTCGTCGCGATGATGGCCGGCCACGTCCTGCTCAAGGTGCTGGCGAGCTTCGTGATCGCCGGCGGCAGCGGCGGGATCGGCACCGGCGTGCTGGTTGGCGTCCCGAGCTTCGTCCTGATGGTCGCGATCAGCGCGCTCGAGATCCTCGTCGCGGGGATCCAGGCCTATGTCTTCGCGCTGCTGACCTCGCTCTACATCAACGACGCGGAAAACCTTCACTGAGAGCTCGCGGGCTCTCTTAGAAACCCTCACCATCACACAGATTTTACTCAAGGAGTTTGATATCATGGACGCAACTGCTGCAGCTCTCCTCGGTGCCGGTCTCGCCGCTATCGGCGCCGGCCTCGCCGCGCTCGGCGTGGGCAACGTCTTCGCCTCGTTCCTCGAAGGCGCGCTGCGCAACCCGGGTGCCGCCGACGGCCAGCAGGGCCGCCTGTTCATCGGCTTCGCGGCCGCCGAACTTCTCGGCCTGCTCGCCTTCGTTATCGCCGTTCTGCTGATCTTCCGCTAAGATCGGGCGCGCCGGACGCGGGCGGGGCCATGCCTCGCCTGCGTGCCGGCGCCCTTCTCGCGAACTGCCGGTAACAAGGGCGGACCATGCCTCAGATTGAACAAATCGCCGAGACGCTGTCGAGCCAGGTGTTCTGGCTGCTGGTGTTCTTCGGCCTCACCTTCGTGGTCGTCGGTCTCGGGATGGTTCCCAAGATCCTCGGCACGGTGGAGCTGCGGGACAACCAGATCGCCGGCGATCTCGCCGCGGCGCAGGCGGCGCGTGACGCTGCCGATACCGAGGAAGCGGCCTGGCGCTCGCGCGAGAACGCCAACCGTGCCGCGGCGCAGGAGCTGATCGGCGCGGCCAAGGCCAAGGCAGCCGCCACCAGTGCGGCCAAGCTTGCCGAGGCGCAGGGCCGGCTCGATGCCCGCCTTGCCGAAGCCGAGGCCGCGATCGAAGCCGCGCGCAGCAGCGCGATGGCCGAGATCGAGGGCGTCGCCGCCGAAGCCGCACGCGACATCGTCGCCCGTGTTGCTGGCGCCGAAGTGGAACCCGCCGCCGCCGAGGCTGCGGTCAAGGAGGTGATGGCGCATGGCTGACATTCTGATGCTGCTCGCCAGCGGGGCCGAAGGTCACGCCGAACCGGGCGTGCTGGGCCTCGATTCGTACCAGTGGGTCGCCCTCGCGATGACCGTGCTGATCGGCGTCTTCCTGTGGAAGAAGGTCCCCGGCCTCATCACCGGCGGGCTCGATTCCAAGATCGCCGCGATCCGTGCCGCGCTCGATGAAGCCAAGACCCTGCGCGCCGAGGCCGAGGCCCTGCGCGCCGAATACGCCGCCAAGATCGCATCGGCCGAAAAGGACGCCGAGGCGATGCTGGCAGGCGCGCGCGAGGAAGCCGACGCGATCCTCGCCAAGGCCGAAGCCGACAGCGAGGTGATGGTCGCCCGTCGCCAGCGCATGGCCGAAGACAAGATCGCCGCTGCCGAGCGCGCTGCGGTTGCCGAGGTCAAGGCCAAGGCCGTGACCGCCGCCGCCGCGGCCTCGAAGGTCCTGATCGCGCGTGCGCATGATGGTGCCGCCGACAAGCGGCTCGCCGACGAGGTGATCGCCTCGCTCTGAGCGGCGCGTTCGAAGTAACATCGAAGGGCGGTCCTGCGGGGCCGCCCTTTTTTCGTGGCGCACGGCCCGTCGCGGCGACGGGGCGGGCAGGCGGTCCCGGCGAAACAAAGGCGCCGGGAAGCAGCTTCTTCTTCCTTTGCGAAGGAGACCCGCCCCATGCCGCTCACCGCCTGCGCCATCAATTGCTCGCTTGCCGCATCGGACGCCCGCGAAAGTTCGACGGACGCGATGATCGCCTCGCTGCGCGAGGCCTTCGAGAAGCATGACGTGACGCTCGGTAAGCCGATCCGCATCGCCGACCACAACGTCAGGCCGGGGGTGACGTCGGACGAGGGCGAGGGCGACGATTGGCCCGCGATCCGCAAGCAGATTCTCGCCGCCGACATTCTCGTGTTCGGCACCCCGATCTGGCTCGGGCAGGCGTCGTCCGTCGCCAGGCGGGTGCTCGAGCGGATGGACGCCTTTCTTTCCGAGACCGACGACCAGGGCCGGATGCCGAGCTATGGCAAGGTCGCGGTGGCGGCGATCGTGGGGAACGAGGACGGGGCGCACTGGGCCTCCTCGCAGCTCTTCCAGTCCTTGAACGACACGGGTTGGACCATACCCGCCGTGGCAGCGTGCTACTGGGTGGGCGAGGCGATGGGGAGCACCGACTTCAAGGATCTGGACGAGGTGCCGGAGAAGGTCGCCAAGACCGCCGCGATGGTCGCCGGCAATGCCGCGCACCTCGCGCGGCTGCTCAAGGATGCGCCCTATCCGGGCTGAAACACCACCTTGCCGACCAGTTCGCGCCGCGCCATCGCGTCGAAGCCCTCGCGCCAGCGCGACAGCGGCAGGATGCGGTCGATCGCGGGGGTGATCGCGCCCGCTTCGGCAAGCTTCGCAATTGCACGGTTGATGGCGCGGCCCCGCTCGGGAAAGCGGCGCGCGTATTCGCCCGCGCGCAGTCCGACGATGCTGAAGCCCTTGATCAGCGGGATGTTGGTGGAGATGTCGGCGATCCGCCCGCTCGTGAAGCCGACCACCACCAGCTTGCCGCCGAAAGCGACGCAGCGGGTCGATTCGTCGAACACGTCGCCGCCCACCGGGTCGAACACGATGTCGGCGAGGTGGCCGCCCGTCAGGTCGGCGACCTGTTCGCGGAAGCGCCCCTCGGCGGCGATCACGGCCTCGGGGCGGGCCAGGGCGGCGATGCGCTCCGCCTTGTCGGGGGATCCGGTAGTGGCGATAACCCGCGCGCCGTGCGCCCGCGCGAGGTCGCAGGCGGCAAGGCCCACCCCGCCGCTAGCGCCGTGGACCAGCACCCACTGGCCCTCACTGAGGTCGGCCAGCTCCACCAGACCAGTGAAGGCCGTGGAATAGGCCGCACCCATCGCGGCGGCGGCAGGAAAGTCGAGCCCCGCGGGCATGGGCGAGAGCCTCTCGGCGGGCACGCAGGCCTGCGCGGCGAAGGCGCCGGTCTTGTTGCCGCCCATGACCCTGTCGCCCGGCGCGAAGCCGCTGCCCGGGTCGGCCTCCAGCACCTCGCCGGCGAATTCGAGGCCGCTGGTGAAGGGCACCTCGGGCCTGAACTGGTATTCGCCGCGGGTCATCAGCAGGTCGGGGTAGTTGAGCGAGGCGGCGCGCACGGCCACCCGGACCTCACCCGCACGGCGCTCCGGCGTGGGCACGTCTGTCAGGGTCACGCCCGAGAGATCGGACGAGAGCCGCTCGACCCTGAGGGCCTGCATGAGGCTAGAAGTTGTCCTTGGCCGCGCGCAGCGCCGCGAAGGTCTCGGCCGGGGTGCTGCCGCCCCAGCGCGCCATCATGTCGGGATCGTCGGCGCGTAGGAAGGGGTTGGTGGCAAGCTCCCGGCGCAGCGTGGTGGGAACGGTGGGTTCGTCCTTGGCGCGCTTGGCGGTGATCTCGTCGATATAGTCCTGCAGCGCGACATTGTCGGGATCGGCGTGGGCCGCGAACTTCGCGTTCGACGCGGTGTATTCGTGCGCGCAGTAGAGCAGGGTTTCGGGGGGCAGGGCCTTGATGCGTGATAGGCTGTCCCAGAACTGCCCGGGCTCTCCCTCGAACATCCGCCCGCAGCCGAGCGCAAAGACCGAATCGCCGACGAAGGCGATCCCGGCCTCGGGCAGGTGGAAGGCGATGTGTCCGTTGGTGTGGCCCGAGACGTCGATCACGTGCGCTTCGACACCGCCGATCATCACGGTCTCGCCATGCGTCACCGTCCGGTCGAGCGGGAACTTGCCGGAAACCTCGGCCGGGCCGAGGATGGTGCAGCCGGTCTCTTCCTGGATATGCGCGTTGCCCCCGGCATGATCGGGGTGCCAGTGGGTGTTCCAGATCTGGGTGATCTTCCAGCCCTTCATGTCAGCCTCGAGCAAGTACTGCTTGGCGTCGGGCGTATCGATGGCCACCGTCTCGTGGCTCTCGGTGTCGTGGACGAGATAGCCGTAGTTGTCGCTGAGGCAGGGGAACTGGTGAACGTGGATCATGGGCGGGGGTCTTACGCGCGTTGTGGGCGCGTGAAAAGGCCCGCCTGCGGAACGCAAGCGGGCCTGTTTCTTGGCTAAGCCGGATGGAAAGGGCGCCCGCCATAGGGGCGGGCGCTGCCCGATCAGTCGTCCTTGCGCTTGAGGGCTTCGCCAAGGATGTCGCCGAGCGAAGCGCCCGAATCCGACGAACCGAACTGCGCAACCGCTTCCTTCTCTTCGGCGATCTGACGCGCCTTGATCGAGAAGTTCGGCTTCTTGGAACGGTCGAAGCCGATCACCATCGCGTCGACCTTGCTGCCGACCTGGAAGCGGTCGGGGCGCTGCTCGTCGCGGTCGCGGCCGAGGTCCGAACGCTTGATGAAGCCGGTCGCGCCGTCCTCGCCGACCTGCACTTCCAGCCCGCCGTCGCGCACTTCGAGCACGGTGACAGTGACGGTCTGGTTCTTGCGCAGGCTCGAGCCGCTGGCGGTGCCTTCAGCCGAGGGCGCGCCCTTTTCAAGCTGCTTCATGCCGAGGCTGATGCGCTCCTTCTCGACGTCCACATCGAGCACGACGGCCTTGACCATCTCGCCCTTGCGGTGGAGCGCCAGCGCGTCCTCGCCCGAGATGCCCCAGGCGATGTCCGACATGTGCACCATGCCGTCGACGTCGCCATCGAGGCCGACGAACAGGCCGAATTCGGTCGCGTTCTTGACTTCGCCTTCGACGACCGAGCCGACCGGGTGCTTCTCGGCGAACTCGTCCCACGGGTTGCGCTGGGCCTGCTTGAGGCCGAGGCTGATGCGGCGCTTGTCGCTGTCGACTTCCAGCACCATCACGTCGACTTCCTGCGAGGTCGAGACGATCTTGCCGGGGTGGACGTTCTTCTTGGTCCAGCTCATTTCCGAAACGTGGACGAGGCCCTCGATGCCCGGCTCGAGCTCGACGAAGGCGCCGTATTCGGTGATGTTGGTGACCTGGCCGGTGAGCTTCATGCCGACCGGATACTTGGCCGACACGCCATCCCACGGATCGCTCTCCAGCTGCTTCATGCCGAGGCTGATGCGCTGCGTCTCGGCGTTGATGCGCACGATCTGCACGGTCACGGTGTCGCCGATGGCGATCACTTCGCTCGGGTGGTTGACGCGCTTGTAGCTCATGTCGGTGACATGGAGCAGACCGTCGATGCCGCCGAGGTCGACGAAGGCGCCGTAATCGGTGATGTTCTTGACGACGCCGTCGATGATCTGGCCTTCGACCAGGTCATTGATGAGCTCGCTGCGCTGTTCGGCGCGGGTTTCCTCGAGGACGGCGCGACGCGAGACGACGATGTTGCCGCGGCGACGGTCCATCTTGAGGATCTGGAAGGGCTGCGGCACGTCCATCAGCGGGGTGACGTCGCGCACCGGGCGGATGTCGACCTGCGAGCCGGGGAGGAAGGCCACGGCGCCATCGAGGTCGACGGTGAAGCCGCCCTTGACGCGGCCGAAGATGCGGCCTTCGACGCGCTTGCCTTCGCCAAACTCGCTTTCGAGCTTGTCCCACGCGGCTTCGCGGCGGGCGCGGTCACGCGAGAGCATGGCTTCGCCATCGGCGTTCTCGACGCGGTCGACGAAGACTTCGACTTCGCCGCCGACGGTCAGGCCGTGGTCGTCCTCGCCACGCGAGAATTCCTTGAGGGAGATGCGGCCTTCGCTCTTGAGGCCGACGTCGATCACGGCAAAGCCGTTCTCGATCGCGGTGACGGTGCCCTTGACGACGCGGCCTTCGAAGCCTTCGTCGCCGGCGCCGCCGAGCTGTTCGTTGAGAAGCGCTTCAAAGTCAGCGCGGGTGGGCATCTGGGTTGCCATAAGGTCAGCAGGTCCTGTTTCGTTGTGCTACCGGCCACCGGTTTTTCCGGGGTCTTTCTCCGCTTCCCAGGCACCATTGCCGGGGCTGGCGGGGCAAGAGGCAGACTTCCCCGCGCGGCCCCATGCCGGACGCGAGGGTTCCTTCAACCTTGGATGATTGCGAGAACGGGGCCGCGCCTAGGCGAGGCCTGCGCGAAAAGCAAGGAAAACCGGCTCAGCCGGCGCGGGCCAGCACGGCCTCGATCGCCGCCTCGATCGCGGCATCGCGGCCGAAATGGGTGGTGTCGAGCACGAGCGCATCGGGCGCGGCGATGAGCGGGGCATCCTTGCGGCCCATGTCGCGCGCGTCGCGGGCGGCGATGTCGCGTTCGATGTCGGCGAGGGCGGCGGCGATGCCGCGCCCGGTCATCTCCAGCCAGCGCCGCCGCGCGCGCTCGGCCACGCTGGCGGTGACGAACAGCTTCACCTGCGCCTCGGGCGCGATGACGGTGCCGATGTCGCGCCCGTCGAGCACCGCGCCGCCTTCCTGCGTCGCGAAGGCGCGCTGGCGTTCGTAGAGCGCGTGGCGCACGTCGGGGTGGACGGAGACGCGGCTCGCGAACCCGCCGACCTCCTCGGAACGCAGGATGTCGTCTTCGAGCAGGGCGTCGGCGAAGTCGCAGGCCGCGAGCGCCGCGTGCGGATCGTCGGGGTCGGTGCCGTTGATCTGCACCTGCCGTCCGACCGCGCGGTAGAGCAGGCCGGTGTCGAGATGGGGCAGGCCGAAATGGGCGGCGAGCGCCCTGGCGATGGTGCCCTTGCCGCTGGCGGTGGGGCCGTCGACCGCGATGATCATTCCGCCGCCTCCCTGCGCCCGCGCCACGCCTTCACCAGCCCGAGCAGCGCGATGGAGGCCCAGAAGAACTCCAGCAGGAGGCTTGCCCAGTTGGTGTCGTAGATCAGGGAGACCGTCAGCAGCGCGGCGCCGAGCAGGTTGGTGCCGTGGAGCAGGAAGGGATTGGTCGCCTTGGCCAGCGTCAGATAGGCATAGGCCCCGATGATGCAGGCCGTGCCGCACAGGCCGACGATGCTGGGCCAGTCGAGCGGGGTGTTCATGGCGCGGTCGCCTCGGCGAGCAGGCCCGTGAAGGTCGGGAAGCTGGTGTTGATCGGGCTGATGTCGTCGACCTCGACCCCCTCGGCGCTGACAAGACCCGCGACCGCCATGCTCATGGCTATGCGGTGATCGAGCAGCGACTTGACGCGCCCGTTGGCCGTGCCCCTCAGAGGCTCGCCGCCGGTGCCGTGAATGGTGAGCCCGTCCTCGTGTTCGTCCACCCGCGCGCCGGCGGCGGTCAGCGCGGCGGCCATCGCGGCGAGGCGGTCGCTTTCCTTGACGCGCAGTTCCTCTAGGCCCGTCGTGCGGGTCGTGCCCCCGGCCAGCGCGGCGGCGACGAAGAGGACGGGGAATTCGTCGATCATGCTCGGCGCGATGGCCGGATCGACCTCAACGCCGGTCAGGGCCGCATGTCGCACGCGCAGGTCGGCCACCGGCTCGCCGCCGACCTCGCGGGGGTTCACCTCCTCGATATCGGCGCCCATCTGGCGCAGCACATGGAGCAGCCCGGCGCGGGTCGGGTTGAGGCCGACGTTCATGATCGTGAGGTCGCTCCCCGGCACCAGCGTGGCGGCGACCATGAAGAAGGCGGCCGAGGAGGGATCGCCCGGGACGACAACGTCCATCGGGTGCAGGTCCGCCTCGCCGTGGATGGCGATAACTGTCTCGCCGTTCTCCTCGCCCACCTCGAGCTTGGCGCCGAAGCCGGTCAGCATCCGCTCCGTATGGTCGCGGGTGGGGACGGGCTCGATCACGCGGGTGATGCCGGGGGTATTGAGCCCGGCGAGCAGCACCGCGCTTTTCACCTGCGCGCTCGCGACGGGGAGGCGGTAGGTGATCGGCACGGCGGGGCCCGCGCCCCGCAGCATCAGGGGGAGAGTGCCCCCCGCGCTCGCCTCGAAACTGGCGCCCATCAGCGACAGCGGATCGATGACGCGCTTCATCGGGCGGCCCGAAAGGCTCGCATCGCCCGTGAAGGTCGCGGTGATCGCATGGCTTGCGACGAGGCCCATCAGCAGCCGCGTCGAGGTGCCGGAATTGCCCATGTCGAGCGCCTGCCTCGGTTCGAGCAGGCTGCCGACCCCGACGCCGTCGACCGTCCAGCTGCCGTCCTCCCCGCGCGCGATCTGCGCCCCGAAGGCGCGCATCGCCGCCGCGGTCGCCAGCACGTCCTCGCCCTCGAGCAAGCCGTGGATGGTGCTGCGGCCCACCGCGAGGCCTGCAAACATCAGCGAACGGTGGCTGATCGACTTGTCGCCCGGAACGCGGATCGCGCCCCGCAGCGGACCCATGGACGTGAAGCGGTGGCTGGTCATAAGGCGGCGGTCTTTGACAGCGCCCCGCGCTTCTGGCAAGGCGCGCCGCGTTTGCCCGCCCGGCTCTTGATAAAGAGCTTGCCGGGACCCAATTTTTGCGATCAATCGCCCTTCGAATTTCGTGACACTGACAAGGCCCGCCCTTCGCCAAGGGTCGGCCCCAATCGAGGAATACACATGGCCAAGCCCGAATGGGGTACCAAGCGTACCTGCCCGAAATGCGGGACCCGCTTCTACGATCTCGGCAAGGAGGACCCCGTCTCCTGCATCGAATGCGGCGAGACCTGGACGCCCGAGCCCGTTCTCAAGTCCAAGCAGCCGATTCCCTTCGAGGAAGCCGAGAAGAAGGTCGATGTCGAAGCCGACGCCGATCTGGGCGGCGACGATGATCTGGGCGATCTCGAGGACATCGAGGATATCGACGAGGACGGCGATTCGCCCGACAACGATGTCGACCTCGGCGGCGACGACGATCTGGGCGTCTCGACCGGCACCGGCGACGACGACGACGACGAAAACTGATTTTTTCGCTTGCAAGGGGGAGGTGGCCCTTATAATGGCCGCCTCCCGCGAGCAGGGCACCACGCTCTGCTTCGCATGATGACTGGCTCGGGGCCTTAGCTCAGCTGGGAGAGCGCAACACTGGCAGTGTTGAGGTCAGCGGTTCGATCCCGCTAGGCTCCACCAGTCACCAACTGATAAAGTCGTAAGGCGCGTCCCCCAAGGGGACACCTTCCGCAACGCTGGCCGACGAGGTTTCGTCCGCCGGCGTTTTTCGCATTTTCCGGGCGTTTCGGCTCCCGGCAGGAGACGTTGGCGATGTTCGATACGCTGTCCGACCGCCTTGGCGGGGTGTTCGACAAGCTCAAGGGCCGCGGCGCGCTGCGCGAGCAGGACGTGCGCGATGCCATGCGCGAGGTGCGCATCGCTCTCCTCGAAGCCGACGTCGCGCTCCCCGTCGCCCGCCGCTTCATCGATGCCGTCACCGAAAAGGCCGTCGGCCAGGATGTCCTGAAGTCGGTCACCCCCGGCCAGATGGTCATCAAGATCGTCCATGACGAACTGGTCGCAACGCTGGGCGGAATGGAGGTCGAGGGCCTCAAGCTCGACGCCAAGCCGCCGGTGGTGATCATGATGGTCGGGCTTCAGGGCTCGGGCAAGACGACCACCACCGCCAAGCTCGCCAAGCTGATCCGCGAACGCCACGGCAAGAAGGCGCTGATGGCCTCGCTCGACGTCAACCGTCCGGCGGCGCAGGAACAGCTTGCGGTGCTCGGCACGCAGGTCGATGTCGCGACCCTGCCGATCGTCGCCGGCCAGCAGCCGGTCGACATTGCGCGTCGGGCCATGGAAGCCGCGCGCCTCCAGAATTTCGACGTCCTCCTCCTCGACACCGCAGGCCGCCTCCACGTCGACGACGCGCTGATGGCCGAGATGAAGGCCGTCGCGAGCGTCTCGGCGCCCAATGAAGTGCTGCTGGTGGTCGATTCGCTCACCGGCCAGGACGCGGTCAACGTCGCGCAGAGCTTCACCAATGAAGTGCCGCTGACCGGCGTGGTCCTCACCCGCATGGACGGCGATGCACGCGGCGGCGCGGCGCTGTCGATGCGCGCGGTCACCGGCAAGCCGATCAAGTTCGCCGGCACCGGCGAGAAGCTCGACGCGATCGAGCCCTTCCGGCCCGGCTCGGTCGCCGACCGCATCCTCGGCATGGGCGACGTGGTCAGCCTCGTCGAGCGCGCGGCGGCGACGATCAAGGAAGAAGAGGCCGAGAAGCTCGCCCGCAACTTCGAGAAGGGCAAGTTCGACCTCGACGATCTCGCCATGCAGCTGCGCCAGATGCGCAACATGGGCGGGCTGGGGATGCTCGCTGGCATGATGCCGGGCATGAAGAAGGCCAAGGCCGCGATGGCCGCGAGCGGGATGGACGACAAGGTGCTCGTCCACCTCGAGGCGGTGATCTCCTCGATGACGCCCAAGGAGCGCGCCAATCCCGACCTGATGAATGCCAAGCGCAAGAAGCGCGTCGCGGCGGGCAGCGGGACGGACGTGCAGACGGTCAACAAGCTCCTGAAGATGCATCAGGAAATGGCCCGCGCCATGAAGCAGATCAGGAAGATGGGCGGCCTCAAGGGCCTCGCGGCGATGTTCGGCGGCGGGGGCATGGGTGGCCCGGGCGGTCCGATGGGCGGTCTTGGCGGTCCTGGTGGGCTCCCCGGCCTCGGGGGTGGCGGAATGGGCGGCCTGCCCGGCCTCGGCGGCCCGCCCCGCAAGAAATAGTTTCAGTTCAGAAGTTTCGGTTCAAAAGTTCAATTCACTCGAAAGGTAACTACTCATGTCGATTTCCATCCGGCTCTCGCGCGGCGGTGCCAAGAAGCGTCCCTACTACCGCATCGTCGTCGCCAACAGCCGCAGCCCCCGCGACGGCAAGTATCTCGAGCAGATCGGGACCTACAACCCGCTCCTCGCCAAGGACAGCCCCGAGCGCGTGAAGCTGATCGAAGACCGCGCCCGCTACTGGCTCGGCGTCGGCGCCCAGCCGACCGACCGCGTCGCCCGCTTCCTCGATGCCGCCGGCATCAAGGAGCGTGCGGCCCGCGTGAACCCCAAGAAGGGCGAGCCGGGCGAGAAGGCCAAGGAGCGCGCCGAAGAGCGTGCCGCCAAGATCGCCGAGGCCGAGGAAGCCGCGCGCGCTGCCGAGGAAGAAGCCAAGGCTGCTGCCGCTGCCCCGGCTGAGGAAGCGCCTGCCGCTGAAGAAGCTGCCGCCGAGGAAGCTCCGGCTGCTGAAGAAGCCGCTGCCGAAGAGCAGGCCGAAGGCTGAAGCACGATGCCTTCCTCCGTTCGTCCTGAGCCTGTCGAAGGACCGCACTTCTTCTTTTGCGTAGCCGCGAAGAAAGAACAGGGCTTCGACAAGCTCAGCCCGAACGGGGATTGGCAATGACGACCACCAGGCCCGTCACCCTTGCCGCCATCGCCGGCGCGCACGGGGTGGCGGGCGAGGTGCGTCTCAAGCTGTTCGGTGACGGGATCGCCACGCTGGCGAAGCAGAAGAGCTTCAACGACGGCGCGCTCACCCTCGTGAAGATCCGCGAGGACGGGAAGGGCGGCGCGATCGCCCGGCTTGCCGAGAGCACTTCCCGCGCCGATGCCGAGAAGTTGCGCGGCACCGTGTTGACCGTCCCCCGCGAGGCGCTCCCGCCGCTCGCCGAGGGCGAATTCTACCATGCCGATCTGCTGGGCCTCCCGGTCGTCACCGACGCCGGCGATGCGGTCGGCACCGTCCTCGCCATCGAGAATTTCGGCGCGACCGACATTGTCGAGATCGCCTTCGACCCCGTGCCTGCAAAGGGCCCCAAGACCTTCATGGTCCCGATGATCCCCGCCGCGGTGATCGAGTGGGACGACAAGCGGCTTGTGATCAGCGCCGATTTCGCCGATAATTGAGGCGTGCCATCGCCCGCCGACGTCGCTCTCTGGCAGCGCCTCGCCGATCACGCCATCGGCCCTGCGGACGCATCGCTCTCCTTCGCCGCCCGCCTTGCCCGCGAGAACCGCTGGACCGACGCCCATGCCGAGCGGGTGATCGGGGAATACAGGCGCTTCTGCTACCTTGCCGTCACTGCCGGACACGAAGTCACCCCGTCGGATGCGGTCGACCAGGCCTGGCACCTCCACCTCACCTATTCGCGCGATTATTGGCAGGTGTTCTGCCCCGAGGTGCTGCGCGCCGAGCTGCATCACGGCCCGACCAGGGGCGGCACGGCAGAGCGGGACCGCTTCTACCGGCAATATGCCGCAACCCTTGCCGCCTACGAGACCGCCTTCCGCGAGACGCCGCCGGCGGACATCTGGCCCGCAGCCCAGCGGCGCTTCGCTGTGGACCCGCGTGGAGTTCGCGTTAACTTTTCCGATGGTATTTTCGTCACACGCCGGGTCGCGCTGGCGCTGGGCCTTCTTCTTCTTGCCGGGGGATGGCTCGCGGGAAGGATGATGTGATGCAGCTGTTCTCGTCCTGGACGGGCAGCGATTTCCTGCTGTTCTACGCCATGCTGCTGGCATTCGCGTGCCTTGCGGCCTGGTGGATCCCGGCCTCGCTGCGCGAGCCCGGGCGGCGGGGCAGCATCGATGATCTCGAAAGCATCGCCGTGCTTGCGGGCGGGCGCGCCCGGTTTGCGGACACTGCGCTTGCCGATCTGTTCGTGCGCGGGGCGCTGGAACCGGCGGGCAAGGGCAAGCTGGGCGTTGCGGCGCGCGATCTGACGGTGCCCCCTGCGGGGCAGGCCCTGCTCGCCCATGATGCGCCTCTGACGCTCGGTGAGGCGGTCAAGCTGCTCGCGACCCATGCCGATCGGGTCGCGGCGCGGCTCCAGCGGGCGGGGCTGCTGATGCGCGGCGGGGCGGACACGCGGCTGCGCTGGCTCTCGATCGCGCCGTTCCTCTTTCTGCTGGTGCTCGGGATCTACCGCCACCGCGCCGGGAGCGCGCTGGGCGAGCCGACCGAATTCCTGTCGGTCCTGCTGGTGCTGACGGCCGTGCTGGCGGTGATCCGCTATGCCAAGAGCGACCCGCGCACCGCCGCCGGGATCGCGGTGGTGCGCGAGCTGCGCGCGAAGAACGGCCGCTTCTCCCGCGCCCCGCGCGCCGAGGAGGCGGCGATGGCCGTCGCGCTGTTCGGCACGGGCGTGCTGGTCGGAACGCCTTGGGAGCCGGTTCACGCCATGCGCCAGAAGGAGAGCGACGGCGGCAGCGACAGCAGCAGCGACGGCGGCTCGGGCTGCGGCGGCGGCTGCGGCGGTTGCGGAGGCTGAGGCCCGCGCCTAAGTGGCGGCCATGACCAAGCTTCCTGTCGCTGTCGTGCAAGCCGCGCCCGTCCCGCTCGATTTCCAGGGCGGGATCGACAAGGCTGTGGCCCTCGCCCGGGCAGCGGTGGAGAATGGCGCGAAGGTGGTGGCTTTCGGCGAAACCTTCCTCGGCGGCTATCCCCTGTGGCTCGACGAGGCGCCGGGTGCGGCCTTGTGGGATCATCCGGGGTCGAAGGCGCTGCACCGGATCATGCTCGAACAGGCGGTGGTCGCCAATGACGAGCGGCTGCTTCCGTTGCAGGAACTGGCCGATGCGCGCGGGGCGATCATCTCCATCGGCGCGCACGAGCGGGTGCGCAGGAGCCTCGTCAACAACCAGCTGACCTTCCGCCCCGGAGCACCGGTGCTCGATCACCGCAAGCTGGTGCCGACCCACGGCGAGCGCCTGATCTGGGCGCGCGGCGATGGTTCCACCCTCGGCGTGCATCAGGCGGAGTGGGGCCGGCTCGGCACGCTGATCTGCTGGGAGCACTGGATGCCGCTTGCCCGCGCGGCGATGCACAACCTTGGCGAGGACGTGCACATCGCCGCCTGGCCGACGGTTCGCGAGAGCCACCAGATCGCCTCGCGGCATTGTGCGATGGAAGGACGCTGCTTCGTGCTGGCGGCGGGGCTGGTGCAGACGCGCGACGATCTGTTGGGCGGGCTGGAGCGGGTTGGCGGTGATGCCGCCGCTCGGGAACTGCTGGAAGCGATCCCCGCCGAGGTGCTCAACCGCGGCGGCTCGCTGATCGCCGCCCCCGACACCCGCGTGATCGCGCAGGCAGGGGAGGGGGAGGAGACGCTCTTCGCCGAACTCGACCTTGCCGAAGTGGCCGAAGGGCTGACGAACCTCGATACCGACGGGCACTATGCGCGGCCCGATGTGTTCGACCTTATGGTGGATACGCGGGCGAAGGATGGGGTGAACTGGCAATGACCTTCGCCGCCACCATCCTCACGCTTTACCCGGAGATGTTCCCCGGGCCGCTCGGGCACTCCATCGCGGGGCGCGCCATGGCCGAGGGCAAGTGGGCCTGCGAGACGGTGCAGATCCGCGACTTCGCCACCGACAAGCACCGCACCGTCGATGACACGCCCGCGGGCGGCGGGGCGGGGATGGTGCTCAAGTGCGACGTGCTGGCGCGGGCATTGGATCACGCCATGGCCACTCACTCCGTTCGTGCTGAGCTTGTCGAAGCACCGTCCTTGTCTGTCGGACCCTTGGCAGAAGAGAAGGGCGGCCCTTCGACAAGCTCAGGGCGAACGGCTTCTTCTTCTGTGCCCATCCTCGCCATGACCCCGCGGGGCAAATCCATCACCCAGCAGCGCATCCGCGAGCTTGCCGCCGGCCCCGGCGTCATCATCCTGTGCGGCCGCTTCGAGGGCTTCGACGAGCGCCTGTTCGAGGCGCGGCCCGCAATCGAACAGGTCTCCCTCGCCGACATCGTCCTGTCCGGCGGGGAGATGGCGGCGCTCACCCTCCTTGACGCTTGCATTCGGCTGCTTCCCGGAGTAATGGGCGCGCCTTCCAGCGGGACCGAGGAGTCGTACGAAAACGGCCTTCTCGAATATCCGCACTACACCCGACCTCAGGAATGGGAAGGGCGCACGATCCCCGAAGTGCTGCGATCGGGGGATCATGCGAAGATCGCTGCTTGGCGCAAGGCAAGGAGCGAATCTGATACACGGTCACGCAGGCCGGACTTGTGGGAACGCTATCGTGGCGATCCGGTCCAACCTGCCTCTGGCGCGCGGCATGAAACGAAGGAACCGGACCAGTGAACCTGATCCAGCAGATCGAAGCCGAAGAAATCGCCAAGTCCGGCAAGGACATCCCCGAATTCCGCGCAGGCGACACCGTCCGCGTCGGCGTGAAGGTGAAGGAAGGCAACCGCGAGCGTATCCAGGCCTATGAAGGCGTCGTGATCGCCCGTTCGAACCGCGGCATGGGTTCGAACTTCACCGTTCGCAAGATGAGCTTCGGCGAAGGCGTCGAGCGCGTCTTCCCGCTCTACTCGCCGATCGTCGAGAGCATCACCGTGGTCCGCCGCGGCGTGGTGCGTCGCGCCAAGCTCTATTACCTGCGCGGCCGCACCGGCAAGAGCGCGCGTATCGTCGAGCGCAAGGCTTCCGCGCCCAAGGCGTAAGGCTTCCCGGCCAGCGAAACACGAAGGGCGGCTCCGCGAGGGGCCGCCCTTTTCGTTTGCACCTCTTGCCAACCATGTTCGTCATTGCGAGGAGCGTAAGCGACGAAGCAATCCATGGCGCAACGCTCGTCCATGGATGGCCGCGCCGCCTTTGGCGGCTCGCAATGACGAGGTGAGTCTTGAATGCGTTCCCTGATTGCTGCTGTTGCGCTCGGTCTTTCGACCTGTCTGACGACGCCCGTGCTGGCGGAGACGCCCGCAATGGCTGAAGCTGCCCCCATCCTCACCCTCGAACGCGTTTTCGCCTCGCCCGGCCTCGATGGCCCGGCGCCGCGGCAGGTGAAGCTCTCGCCCGACGGGCGCTTCCTCACCCTGCTGCGCAACCGCGCCGACGACCGCGAGCGTTACGACCTGTGGGGCTACGACATCGAGACCCGCGAATGGCGGATGCTGGTCGATTCAGAAAAGCTCGGCAGCGGGCGCGAATTGTCCGAGGACGAGAAGATGCAGCGCGAGCGCGCCCGCGTCGGCAGCCTCAAGGGGATCATCAGCTACCAGTGGGCGAGCGACGGGGCGGGGGTGCTGGTGCCGCTCGACGGCGACCTGTTCCTCGCGAAGCTCGATGGCACCGTTACGCGGCTGACCGACACCGAGGGCACCGAACTCAATCCCAAGCTCTCCAGCAAGGGCGGCTTCGTCAGCTTCGTGCGCGACCGGCGCCTGTGGGTCGGGCCGGTGGGGGGCGAGGCGCAGCCGATCACGCCCGCAGGCGAGGCCGAGACGATCCGCTGGGGCGAGGCCGAATTCGTCGCCCAGGAGGAAATGCACCGCCTCTCCGGCTACTGGTGGAGCCCCGACGACAGCCGGATCGTCGTGCAGCGCACCGACGAGGCGAGCGTCGGCATCGTCACCCGCGCGGCGATCGGCGCCAAGGGCACAAAGGTGTTCGAGCAACGCTACCCCGCCGCGGGCACCGACAATGCGGTGGTCGAGCTCTACGTGATGAACCCCGACGGGACGGGCAGCGTCAAGGTCGACCTCGGGCTCAACATCGACATCTATGTCGCCCGCGTCGACTGGGCGCCCGATGGCAGCGCGGTCTACGTCCAGCGGCAGGACCGCGCGCAGACCAGGATCGACATGCTGCGGGTCGATCCCGCGACGGGCGCCAGCACGGTCTGGTTTACCGAGAACGCGGCGCGGCCCGATTACTGGGTGAACCTGTCGGACAACTACCGCTTCCTCGCCGACGGCAGCCTGCTGTGGTGGTCCGAGCGCGACGGCTACGGCCATTTCTACCGCTTTGCGGACGGGGCATGGCAGCAGCTCACCAGCGGCACCTCGCCCACGACCATGCTGGTGGGGGTCGACGAGGCCGCGGGGACCTTCACCTATCAGGCGACCGCCGATGTGCTGACCCAGCAGATCTACCGCGCGCGGCTGGACGGGACTGGTGAGCCCGAACTGCTGACCGATCCCGCCTTCACCAACTCCGCCAGCATGGACGGGGCGGGGCGGCTTCTCTACGTCACCCGCTCGGGGCCGGACCAGCCGCCGCAGTCCTACCTCGCCACGCCCGACGGCAAGCGCGTGGCCTGGATCGAGGAGAACCGGGTCGAGGGCGATCATCCCTATGCGCCCTATCTCGCAAGCCATGTGAGCCCCGAATTCGGCACCATCGCCGCCGACGACGGCACGCCGCTGCACTGGATGATGCTCAAGCCGAAGATGGAGCCCGGCAAGCGTTACCCGGTGTTCTTCCAGCACTATGGCGGCCCCGGTCCGCAGACGGTGACGAAGGGCTGGAACGGCGCGCTGGCGCAGGCGATCGTGGACAGGGGCTATATCTTCTTCGAGCTCGACAATCGCGGCTCTGCCAACCGCGGCGTCGATTTCGAACAGCCGATCCACCGCGCGATGGGCAGCGTCGAGGTGCGCGACCAGAAGGCCGGGGCGACCTTTCTCAAGAGCCTCGATTTCGTCGATCCGGCCAAGATCGCGACTTATGGCTGGTCCTACGGCGGCTACATGACCTTGAAGATGCTCGAGGCTGATCCCGGGCTCTATGCTGCAGGTATCGCGGGCGCCCCGGTGACGCGCTGGGAGCTCTACGACACCCACTACACCGAACGCTACATGGGCGATCCGCGCGAGGTGCCCGAGGCTTACGAGACAGCGAGCGCCATCCCCGATGCCGCGAAGATCGCCGATCCGCTGCTGCTGATCCACGGCATGGCCGACGACAACGTGGTTTTCGAGAACGCCTCGGAACTCATCAGCGTCATGCAGGAGAGCAACACGCCCTTCGAGATGATGCTCTACCCGGGCTACACCCACCGCGTGTCGGGCGAGAAGATCGGGCCGCACATGTGGAACGCGATCTTCCGCTTCCTCGCGGCGCACGGGGTGACGCCTCCGACCAAGGAATAGGTCTGCGGAGGGCGGTTAGCGGTTGCGCTGGAGCCAGCGCACGCTATTTCGCACCTGCGAAACACAGGAGAATGCCAAGTGGGTTACCGGGTGGCAGTGGTCGGCGCGACCGGCAATGTCGGGCGCGAGATGATGCAGGTCCTCGCCGAACGCGAGTTTCCGTGCGACGAGGTCGCCGCGGTCGCCTCGTCGCGGTCGGTCGGCACCGAAGTCGAGTTCGGCGACACGGGCAAGATGCTCAAGTGCAAGAACATCGAGCATTTCGACTTCGCTGGCTGGGACATCGCCCTGTTCGCGGCCGGGAGCGGTCCAGCCAAGGAATATGCCCCCAAGGCAGCGGCAGCCGGTTGCATAGTCATCGACAACTCGTCGCTCTATCGTATGGACCCCGATGTACCGCTGATCGTGCCGGAGGTTAACCCCGATGCGATCGACGACTACACCAAGCGCAACATCATCGCGAACCCCAACTGCTCGACTGCGCAGCTGGTGGTGGCACTGAAGCCGCTCCATGACTTTGCGAAGATCAAGCGCGTGGTGGTGGCGACCTACCAGTCGACGTCGGGCGCCGGGAAGGCGGGGATGGACGAGCTTTTCGCCCAGAGCCGCGCGATCTTCGTCGGCGATCCGGTCGAACCGCAGAAGTTCACCAAGCAGATCGCCTTCAACGTCATCCCCCACATCGACAGCTTCCTCGACGACGGTTCGACCAAGGAAGAGTGGAAGATGGTGGTCGAGACCAAGAAGATCCTTGATCCCAGGATTAAGCTCGTCGCGACCTGCGTGCGCGTGCCGGTCTTCGTCGGCCACTCCGAGGCGGTCAACATCGAGTTCGAGAACGAAATCAGTGCCGAACAGGCAATGGACATCCTGCGCGAGGCGCCGGGCGTGATGCTCGTCGACAAGCGCGAGGACGGCGGATACGTCACCCCGATCGAATGCGTCGGCGATGCTGCGACCTTCGTCAGCCGCGTGCGCGAGGACCCGACCGTGGAGAACGGCCTGACCCTGTGGTGCGTCTCCGACAACCTGCGCAAGGGCGCGGCCCTGAACGCGGTGCAGATTGCCGAACTGCTCGGCCGGCGGCACCTGAAGAAGGGCTGATGCCGGTGCGGCCTTCGCTTCTCGTGCTCGCGGGCGCCCTGGCGCTCGCCGGATGCGACAGCGGCGAAGTGCCGAGCCCGGCCGAGCGCCAGCAGGGCGAGGCTCCCGCCGCGCCGGTCTCCGCGACCCGCGTCGAACTGCGCAGCGAGGGCCTCGCCGCAGGGGGCGAGGCCTTCTACTTCGCCGCCGGCAAGGCCGAGGTCGAGGCCGCCCTGACGAGGGTGCTGGGTCCGGTGCTGCGGACCGGCGAGAATGCCGAATGCGGCGCAGGTCCGGTGGTCTTCACCGACTTTGCCGGCGGGCTCACGGTCCATTTCCAGGACGACCGCCTCGTCGGCTGGAACTGGCGCGCCCCGCAGGACGGCGATGCCCCTGCCACCGGTACCGTCACGCTGCCCGGCAAGGTACAGCTCGGCACGGCGCGCGCTGTCGTCGAGGCGGCGCCCGGCTTCGCGCCGGTCGAGGGCAGCACACTCGGCGAGGAATTCGCGCTCGGCGGCGAGATCGGCGGGTTCATCGCAGGCGACAAGGTCGACATGCTCTACGCCGGAACGCAGTGCTTCTTCCGCTAGGCGCTATTCCGAAAGCGCCACCGGGCCCGCAGGCCGCGCATTCTTTTGCATCAGCAGCGCGAGCGGCGCGGCGGCCAGCGTGATCCACATCATCGCCCAGAAATCGTCGACATAGGCGATCATCGCCGCCTGCCGGTTCACCTCCGCGTCGATTGCCGTCAGCGCGGTGTCGCCGAGCGCCTGGAAGCGGTCGATGGTCGAGAAATCGACCATGCTCGCCGTTGCCGCGGTGACATGGCTGGCGAGATCGGCGTGCGCCGTCTGGATGTTGCGCGCGAGCAGCACGGTCATCCACGCGATCCCCGCCGAGGCGCCCAGCGAGCGCAACAGGTTGAGGAGGCTCGATCCGTCGGTGCGCAAGGCCGGGCTGAGCGTGGCGAAGGCACTCACCTGCAAGGGGATGAAGACGAGGCCCATGCCGAGGCCCTGCAACAGCCCGCTCATGATGACGTGCATCTCGTCGACCTCGAGCGACCAGTGCGCCATCTGCCACAGCGAGACGGCGCAGATCAGGAAGCCGCTCGCCACCACAGGCCGCGCATCGACCCCGCGGCGCATCAGCAGGCCCGAGATCTGCATCGACACCAGAACGCCCACCCCGCGCGGCATCAGCACGATGCCGGTGTCGATCACGCCGTAGCCGAACAGGTTCTGGAGCATCGGCGGCAGCAGGGCCATCACCGCGAACATGACGATCCCGATCACGACCATGAAGGCGAGCGCGATGGCGAAGTTGCGGTCGGCGAAGAGCGCGCGCTCGAACATCGGCGCGCGCGCGGTGGCGAAGTGGATCACCACCATCCAGGTCGCAGAGAGGGTGAGAAGCAGGTAGACCCAGATCTCGCCCGAGGCGAGCCAGTCCTCCTGCTGCCCGCGATCGAGCATCAGCTGGAACGCCGCAAGCGCGACCGCCAGCAGCATGAAGCCGAGCAAGTCGAACCGCCGCTCGCGCCGCGGGCGCGCCGGCAGATAGGCGATCAGGATCGCGAGCGAGGCGAGGCCGACGGGCAGGTTGACGAAGAACACCCAACGCCAGTTCGCGGTCTCGGTCAGCCAGCCCCCCAGAATGGGGCCGAGGATCGGGCCGATCATGATCCCCATGCCCCACACCGCCATGATCTGCGGATGGCGCGAGGGCCGCGTGGCATCGAGCAGGAAGGACTGGCTGAGCGGGGCGATGAAGGCCCCGGCGACGCCCTGAAGCGCGCGGAAGGCGACCATCTCCTCGAGGTTCTGTGCGATCCCGCACAGCATCGAGGCAAGGATGAACCCCGCGACCGAGCCGATGAACAGGAGCCGCGCCCCGATCCGGTCGGCAAGCCATCCGGTGATCGGCAGGGCCACGGCCGAGGCGATGATGTAGCTCGTCAGCACCCAGGTGATCGTGTCGACCGTCGCGCCCAGCGAGGATTGCATGTGCGGCAGGGCAACGTTGGCAATGGTGGTGTCGAGGATCTGGAGGAGCGATGCCGCCATCACCCCGACGATCATCAGCGGGTAGTTGCCTGTCTCGAGCTCGGCGACATCGCGGGGTGGGGGCGAGGGGGCCGCGATTGCGGGCGCGGCGGTGCTCGCCATCTCAGCGTCTGCCGGTTTCGGTGAAGACCGTCACCTCGCTCGACAGCCCGGCGATCAGGCGCCGCGGGCTCTCGCCCTCGAGCGCGATGCGCACGGGCACGCGCTGTGTGACCTTGACCCAGTTGCCGGTGGCATTCTGCGCCGGAAGCACCGAGAATTCCGCCCCCGTTCCCGCCCCTATGCTGGCAACCCGGCCCTTCAGCACCAGATCGGGATAGGCGTCGAAGCGGACCTCGGCGCGCTGGCCCACGGCCATGTCGGCAAGGTCGGTTTCCTTGAAATTGGCCTCGACATAGGTCGAGCCGGAGCGGACCAGCGTCAGCACGGGGAGGTTGGGGACGGCCTGCTGGCCGACCTGCAACCGCTCGGCCTGCGCGATGCGGCCGGCGGCAGGAGCGCGCACCTCGGTGCGGCTGAGGGCGAGCCGGGCATTGGCGCGGCGCGCCTCGGCGGCGGCGACCTGCGGATTGACGCCGGGTACGGCCGGACCGCTGGCGAGCCGCGCCCGCGCCTCGCGCTGGCGGTCCTCGGCCTGCCGCACCCGCTCGCGCGCCTGCACCACGGCCTGCTCTGCGGCCTCGTAATCGGCCTTGGTCGAAAAGCCCTTCTCGCGCAGCGCCCGCACCCGTTCGAAGCGCGCCTCGGCAAATCCGACGTCGCTGCGGGCGGCGGCGATGTCGTTGCCGGTGAGGTCGGCATCGTTGCTGAGCGCGATGACATTGGCCTGCGCCCCGGCGATCGCGGCATCGGCCTCGGCGATCTGGAGGCGGAAGGGCTCGGGGTCGATGCGGAACAGCAGCTGGCCTGCCGTTACATCGGTTCCGTCGGCGACCAGCACCTCGACGATCCGCCCGCCGACCTCGGCGCTGACGGCCACCATGTCCTGCTTGATATAGGCGTTGTCGGTCGAGACCTTGCCCGCAAGGCTCTGCCAGTAGAGCCACGCCCCCGCCGCGAGCGCCAGAGGCACGACCAGCATCAGCGCCCAGCGCCCCCACGCGCGGCGGGCGGGCACCGGGGCCGCTGCCTCGGCGGCAGCATCGGGGCGGGCGAGGGCGGGGTCGGCCTCAGCCATCGACCGCCTCCGGCTGGCGCGCCGCCGCGAGGTTGAGCGCGATGCGCTCCAGCATCGCGGCGAACAGCGCGCGCTCGCCTGCGTCGAACCCCGCGAGCATGTCCTCGAACAGCCCTTCGACGCCGACGCGCAGCCGGGTGACGATCCCGCGGCTCTTGTCGGTGAGGTGGAGAATCCGCGCACGCCGGTCGGCGGGATCGGCCTGGCGTTCGACCCAGCCGGCATCCTCCAGACGGTCGACAATGCGGGTGAGGGTGATCGGCTCGATCTCCAGTCGCTCGGCATAGAAGGCCTGGTTCTGGTCGGGGTGGCGTTCGAGGGAGAGCAGCAGCCGCGCCTGGGGACCGGTGATCCCGAGGCCGCGCACCCGCTCGTCGAACAGGCGGCGCAGCTGGCGCGAATTGTCGGCGAGTCGGTAGCCGGTCTCGATGCTCATGCGTGCACTTATAATAAGCAGGCTTACTATCGACAAGCGCCCGCAAGGCCGCAAGGGGCTGGCCCGAAGGCGCCGGGCGCGGTAGCACGGGGGCATGACACTCCATGCCGACCTGTTCTTCAGCTTCCGCTCCCCCTATTCCTATCTCGCCGTCGGGCGATACCGCGCGCTGTCGGCGGAATACGATCTGACGATCGCCTTGCGCACGGTCCTGCCGATCGCGATCCGCGATCCTTCGATCCTGTTCACCGGCAGCCCCAATGTCGGGCGCTACATTTTCATCGATGCCGCTCGTTCGGCGCAGATGCTCGGCATCCCCTATCGCTGGCCGCGCCCCGATCCGGTGGTGCAGAACCTCGCCACGCGCGAGATCGCGCAGGAGCAGCCTTACATCCATCGGCTGTGCCGCATGGGACAGGCCGCCGAGCGGCGGGGCAGGGGGCTGGCTTTCGCGGACGAGGTCAGCCGGGTGATCTGGTCCGGCACGGTCGATGACTGGCACGAGGGCGATCACCTGCGCGAGGCTGCGACCCGTGCGGGGCTCGACCTTGCCGAACTTGATGCCGAGGCGCAGGACGATGCCGCCGCGCTCGACGCCGAGATCGCCGCCAACCAGGCCGCGCTCGAGGCGGCGGGTCACTGGGGCGTACCGACCCTCGTGTTCGAGGGCGAGCCCTTCTTCGGGCAGGACCGCATCGCGATGGCGCAATGGCGGATGGAGCAGAAGGGGCTGGTGCGCCGCGATGCTTGAACACTTTGCCAGCTTCGACGGCACGCGCCTTGCGGTCCACACCGAGGGGGAGGGGCGCCCGGTGATCATGCTCCACGGGCTGTTCTCCTCTGCCGAGATGAACTGGATCAAGTGGGGCCATGGTGCGCGGCTGGCGGCGGCGGGCTCCCGGGCGATCATGCTGGACTTCCGGGTCCACGGCCAGAGCGAGGCGCCGCAAGACCCAGCCGCCTATCCTCCCGGCGTGCTGGTGCGCGACGTGGCGGCGTTGGCCGAGCACCTCGCGCTTGAGCCGGGCGCTTTCGACCTCGTCGGCTTTTCGCTGGGCGCCCGCACCGCGATCCACACCGTCGCCCTAGGAATCCTCGAGCCGCGCCGCCTGTGCGTGTGCGGGATGGGGGTGGAGGGGCTTGCCGGATGGGAGCGCCGGGCCGGGTTCTTCAAGCGGGTGATCGACGAGTTCGACACCATACGTCCGGGCGATCCGGCCTACACCGCGCGCACCTTCCTGAAGTCGCAAGGGGTGGACCGGGTCGCTGCGCGGCTGCTGCTCGATGCGATGGACGATTTCGACCTCGCCCGCCTCGCCGCCGTGACCTTGCCGACCGCGGTGATCTGCGGCGATGCGGACGATGACAACGGCTCGGCGACGGCGCTCGCCGCGCGGCTGCCCGATGCGCGCTACATCGAGGTGCCCGGCACCCACATGAACAGCGTGACCCGGCCGGAACTCGGCATGGCGATCGCCGATTTCCTCGCGGGTTGATTCCGGCGGCCTCAGCGTTCAAATCTGCAAACATTGTCACATGACTGACGGGAACCCCTCACAATGAAACTTGCTGCCCCCCTGCTGAAGGGTGCCGCCGCCGCCCTCGCCATCGCCGTTGCCGCCCCGCTCGCGGCGCAGGACGCCGCGCCCGCTGCTGCCGATAGCGCCGCCGCCTATCCCGCCACGCCCGAGGGCGCTAAGGCTTGGATCGCCGCCGTCGAGGCCGAGCTTGCGGCCTTCTCGAAGGAATACGGCCACGTCTCCTGGCTCAACGCCACCTATATCAACCACGACAGCGACACGCTCGCGGCGCGATACGGCGCGGAGCTGACGCTGAAGCAGGTCGGCTGGGCCAACGAGGCGGCGCGCTATGCCAAGATCCCCGGGCTCGATGCGGAAACCGTCCGGAAGCTCGACATGCTGCGCAACAGCATCTCGCTGCCGGCCCCGAACCGCCCCGGCGCGGCCGAGGAACTGAACGCAATCGCGACGCGCCTTAATTCGGCCTACGGGCGGGGCAAGGGCACCCTCAACGGCCAGCCGATCAACGGCAGCGACATCGAGGCCGAGATGGGCAACCTCGAACGCACGCCGGACGAGCTCAAGGAAATGTGGGCGAGCTGGCACGACAATGTCGGCGCGCCGATGCGCGAGGATTACGCCCGCATGACCGCGCTCGCCAACGAGGGCGCCAAGGAACTGGGCTTTGCCGATTACGGCGCGATGTGGCGGTCGGGCTACGACATGCCGCCCGAACAGTTCGCCGCCGAGACCGAGCGGATGTGGCAGGAGGTGAAGCCGCTCTACATCGCGCTCCACACCTACGTCCGGCGCAAGCTCAACGAGAAGTACGGCGATGCCGTCCAGCCGCGCACCGGCCCGATCCGCGCCGACCTGCTCGGCAACATGTGGGCGCAGGAATGGGGCAACATCTACCCGCTGGTCGCTCCGGCAGGCGCGGGCGACATCGGCTATGACCTCACCGACCTGATCGCCAAGAAGGGCCTCGATCCGGTCGGCATGGTCAAGGTCGGCGAGCAGTTCTTCTCCTCGCTCGGGTTCGAGCCGCTGCCCGGAACCTTCTGGGAGCGCAGCCAGTTAGTGAAGCCCGCCGACCGCGAGGTGGTGTGCCACGCCTCGGCCTGGAACATCGACAATGTCGACGACCTGCGCATCAAGATGTGCATCAAGCCCAATGCCGACGACTTCGTGACCATCCACCACGAGCTCGGCCACAATTACTACCAGCGCGCCTACAACAAGCAGGACACGCTGCACCTGACCGGCGCGAATGACGGGTTCCACGAGGCGATCGGCGACATGATCGCCCTGTCGATCACGCCCGAATACCTCGTGCAGATCGACATGCTCGATCCCGCGCAGGTGCCGAGCGCCGACAAGGACATCGGCCTGCTGCTGCGCCAAGCGATGGACAAGGTCGCCTTCCTGCCCTTCGGCTTGCTGCTCGACCGCTATCGCTGGGGCCTCTACGACGGCTCGATCCCGGAAGGCGCGATCAACACCGGCTGGAACGATCTGCGCCGCGACTATCAGGGCATCGTCCCACCGGTGCCGCGCGATCCGGCCGGTTTCGACGCGGGGGCGAAGTATCACATTCCCGGCAATGTCAGCTACACCCGCTACTTCCTGGCACGGCTGCTCCAGTTCCAATTCTACAAGGCCGCCTGCGACACGGCGGGCTGGAAGGGGCCGCTCCACCGCTGCTCGTTCTACGGCAACAAGGAAGTCGGAGCGAAGCTCAATGCGATGCTCGAAATGGGGGCTTCCAAGCCCTGGCCCGACGCGCTCGAGGCGTTCACCGGCGAGCGGCAGATGAGCGGCAAGGCGATGGTCGAATACTTCGCGCCGCTCAAGAAGTGGCTCGACCAGCAGAACAAGGGCGAGAAGGCGGGCTGGTGATGGGCCGAAGGGGGCGCATCGCGGCGGGGGCGGCGGCACTGATGGTGCTGTCCGCCTGCGCGCCGGCCGCGGAGCCGGAGGCGTCTGCGGGCGCGGCGATGCCGCCGACCCTGTTCGTCGCGGCCAAGCGCGGCAACACCCTGTCCAAGGTCGATCTGGCCACCGGAAGGGAAGTGCTGCGCTTGCCGAGCTGCACCAACCCGCACGAGCTCGCGACCTCGCCCGACGGGCAGCACGTGGCGCTCGCCTGCTATGGCGGGACGACGGTCGACATCTTCTCGACCGGCAGCCTCGAAAAGGTCGCCAGCATCGACCTCGGCGAGAACGCGCGCCCGCACGGGATCGTCTGGCACACGCAGGGCGACCTTTTCGTCACGGCGGAAGGCCGCAAGTCGATCTTCCGGATCGCCACGCCCCTCGCCGCCGCCCGCCAGCTGTTCGAGTTCGGGACCGGCAAGCAGGGCAGCCACATGCTCGCCGTGAGCCCGGATGCGCGCACGGCATGGACGACCGATCTCGGCTCGCGAACAGTCACCCGGCTCGACCTCGTCACCCGCCGCGCGCCGCTTTCGGTGACGGTCGGCGAGGAGCCGGAAGGCATCTCGCTTTCGCCCGACGGCACCACCCTGTGGGTCTCGGCGCGGGGTTCCAATCAGGCCTTCGCGCTCGATCCGCAGACGATGGAGGTGCGCTCCACCGTGGCGACGGGCAGGTTCCCGCTGCGCATCGCGGTGCGCCCGCAGGGCGATGTCGCCATCACCTCCGATCTTCAGGACGGCAGCCTCAGCGTCATCGACACCGCCTCGGCAAAAGTGATCCGCACCATCACCGTCTCCGGCCCCGCCGATGCCGAGGCGCGGTTCCAGGTCACGATACTGTGGTCCGCCGACGGCAAGCGCATCTACGTCGCCGAGACCGCCAGCGACACCGTGGCGGAGGTCGATTACGCCGCAGGCACCGTGCTGCGCCGCCTGAAGGTGGGCGAGGGCGGCGACGGGATGGCGATCCTGCCTTGAAGGCGCCGAGGCCCCTGATGGTGGTCGGCTGGCGCGAACTGGTCGACCTACCCGGACTGGGCCTCGCCGGGATTCCCGCCAAGATCGACACGGGCGCGCGCACCTCCTCGCTTCATGCCGACGTGCTGGAGGATTTCCGCCGCGAGGGCGAGCGATTCGTGCGGTTCGCGGTCGACTGGGGCGGCCAGCGGCACTTCTGCGAGGCCATCCATGTCGACGTGCGCGGCATAACATCCTCGAACGGCGAACAGCAGACCCGCTTTGTCATAAAGACGCCTCTCACCATCGGTAATCTCACCTTCCGGGCGGAAATCAGCCTGGCGGACCGGTCCCAGATGCAGTTCCCGATGCTGATCGGGCGCACCGCGCTCAGGCGGCGGATGGTGGTGGATAGTGGCCATTCTTGGCTGCAATCACCTGCGATGTCGCATATGGGGCGCCTCCGCCGGTAAAATGCCGGTCTTGAAAGGGTCTTCATGAAAATCGCGATGCTGGCGCGCAACGCCAACCTCTACTCGCACCAGCGGCTGAAAGAGGCCGCCGAGGCGCGGGGGCACACGCTCGACATCCTCAACACGCTGCGCTGCACGGTGCACATCGCCAGCCACCGCCCGCAGGTGTTCTACAACGGTGCGCCGATCGCGGCCTATGACGCTGTTATCCCGCGTATCGGCGCCTCGATCACCAATTACGGTCTCGCGATCCTCAGGCAGTTCGAAATGCGCGGGATCTGGTCGCTCAACGAGAGCGTCGCCATCGGGCGCAGCCGCGACAAGCTGCGGAGCCTCCAGATTCTTGCCAAGCACGGGCTCGGCCTGCCGCTGACGGCCTATGCCAACGATCCCAAGGCGGCCGAGGAGATCATCAAGGCGGTGAAGGGCCCGCCGGTGGTGATCAAGCTGATCGAGGGGACGCAGGGGATCGGGGTCGTGCTCGCCGAGACCATGTCGAGCGCCAAGTCGGTGATCGAGGCGTTCCGCGGGGCCAACGTCAACATCCTTGTGCAGGAGTTCATCAAGGAAGCCGGCGGTACCGATATTCGCGCGCTGGTGGTTGGCGGCAAGGTGGTCGCGGCGATGAAGCGCACCGGCGCGCCGGACGAGTTCCGCTCCAACCTCCATCGCGGCGGCAGCGCGCAAGTGATCAAGATCACGCCCGAGGAACGCTCGACTGCGGTGCGCGCCGCCCGGCGCATGGGGCTCAACGTGTGCGGCGTCGACATGCTGCGCAGCAATCACGGTCCCGTGATTATGGAGGTCAATTCCTCCCCCGGGCTTGAGGGCATCGAAAGCGCGACCGGCAAGGACGTTGCAGGCCAGATCATCGATTTCATCGCCGCCAACGCCAAGGGCGGGGCGACCAAGACCAAGGGTCGGGGCTAGGCGTTCCGCGCCATCAGCCCGCCATCGACCGGGATCGCTGCGCCGGTGATGTAACTCGCGGCGGGAAGCACCAGCGACAGGGTGATGTGGGCGACCTCCTCGGTCTCGCCGTAGCGTTTGAGCGCGGTGCGGCGCTTGGCGAAGATCGTCTTGTGCTCCTCCGCCACGGCGTCGGTCATCGCGGTGCGGATCGGGCCGGGGCAGATGCAGTTCACGGTGATGCCTTCAGGGCCGAGATCGACCGCAAGCCCGCGTGTAAGGCCGATGACGCCCGTCTTTGCCGCCACGTAAGGCGTATCGCCCGGGGTCGCGCCCAGCCCTTCGGTCGAGGCGATGTTGACGATCCGCGCCGCATCGCTCCGCCGCAGCCACGGCAGGGCCGCTCGCACCATCCGCTGGTGGGCGGTCAGCATCACCGCGATGGCGCGGTGCCAGACATCGTCGTAGGCGGGATCATCGAGCCCGCAGAAGCTCGACACCCCGGCATTGTTCACCAGAATGTCGATTCCCTCAAAGTCCTCGGCGATCCGCGCGACCGTTCGGATGATGGCTTCCCCGTCCGACACATCGAGCGCATAGGCCCGCGCGCCACTGCCGCATTCCGCCGCCACCGCCTCGCAGGCAGCCCGATCAAGGTCGATCACCGCCACCTGAGCGCCCTCGGCGGCAAACAGCCGCGCAGTCGCCCGGCCCATGCCGCTCGCCGCGCCGGTGACGATGGCGACGCGGCCCGCGATGGAGCGCGACAGGCTCACCGGAACGGAGGTTCGTTGAACGCGCGCAGCTTGCGGCTGTGCAGCCGGTCGCCCTCATCCCGCAGCATCGCGCAGGCGACGAGGCCGATCTGGAGGTGGGCGGCGATGGCCTCCTCGTAGAACTTGTTGGCCTGCCCGGGCAGCTTGATCTCGCCGTGCAAGGGCTTGTCCGAGACGCACAGCAGCGTGCCGTAGGGCACCCGGAAGCGGTAGCCCTGCGTGGCGATGGTCGCACTTTCCATGTCGATGGCAATGGCGCGGCTCTGCGAGAACCGCTTGGCCGAGGAGGAATAGCGCAGCTCCCAGTTGCGATCGTCGGTGGTGACGACCGTGCCGGTGCGCATCCGCTGCTTGAGGTTCGCGCCCTGAACGCCGCTGACCGCCTCGGCCGCGCTGGCCATGGCCTGCTGGACCTCGGCAATCGGCGGGATCGGCACCTCGGGCGGGAGGACCGGATCGAGCACGTGATCGTCGCGGAGGTAGGCGTGGGCGAGCACGAAGTCGCCGATCTTCTGGGTCGAGCGCAGACCGCCGCAGTGGCCGATCATCAGCCACGCGTGCGGGCGCAGCACCGCGAGGTGATCGCAGATCGTCTTGGCGTTGGACGGGCCGACGCCGATGTTGACCAGCGTGATCCCGCGCCCGTCCTCGCGGATCAGGTGGTAGGCGGGCATCTGGTGGCGGCGCCAGGCGGTGTCGTTGAGCTGGTCCTGCGCGTGCGCGGTCGGCTCGCGGATGTCGAGCCCGGCCGCGCCGGTCAGGGCGACATAGCCGTCCTTGCCGATCTGCGCTGCGCCCCAGTTCACGAATTCATCGACATAGCGGTGATAGTTCGTGAACAGGATGAAGTCCTGAAAGTCGCTGACCTCGCTGCCCGTGTAGTGCTTGAGCCGCGCCAGCGAGTAATCGGTGCGCAATCCGTCGAACAGCGAGAGCGGCATGGCGTGCTCGCCGTCGATCTCGATCCCGTCGGCGAGTTCGTCACCGATCAGGGCGAGGTCGGTCGAGGGGAAGTGCGCGGCGATGTCCTGCGGCGCGATCCCGACCATCGCCGCTCCGGCCTCGCCGTCGAGCACATAGGGGAAGGGGATTTCCTGGCGCGACCGGCTGACCGTGACATCGACCTCGTATTCGGCGGCGATCAGCTGGAGCTGTTCGGTGAGATATTGCGCGAAGCGGTCCGGGCGGGTGACGGTGGTGGTGTAGGTGCCCGGCATCTCGAGCCGCCCGAAGGCGCGGCTGCGATCGCGCGGCGCGCCCACGCCGTTGTAGCGCAGTGTGATCTGCGGATAGGCGTACGACCCATCGGCCCGCTTGGAAGGCGCGGGCAGGGTGCCGTCGCGCCCGAAGGCGATCACGTCGTCGCGCAGGGTGCGCACCGCTTCGTCGTAATGCTGCTGAAGCTGGTCGAGAATGGCTGGGATGTCGATCATGGCAGTTGTTCTGCTCCTTTGTTGTTATCGTTGTGTGGCAGCACCTTTGCGCGTGCGGGCGCTGTTTACAAGAAGGGCGCGAAGATCGAGGTGATCTTCGCGCCCTGCTGTGTTTCAGGCTGGTGAGGGCCGGATGGCTTACGCCTCGTCGCCGCCTTCCAGCAGCTCGGCCGGGATCTCGCCGGGCTCGAGGCTGGTGTCGATGCGGGTCGCTTCGGCCTGTTCCTCGATCTCGCGCTGTTCGTCGGCGAACATCTGGGCCAGCACGTCGACGCCTTCGCTCTGCAGCTTGGCTTCGTCGTCCGAACGGGCGACGTTGGCCTTCACGGTCACACGCACTTCGGGGTGCAGGGCGATGGTCACGTCGTGCATGCCGATGGTCTTGATGGGCGAGCCCATGATGACCATGCGCTTGTCGACCGAGTGGCCCTGATCGGCGAGCCCGGCGACGATGTCGCGCACGCTGACCGAACCGTAGAGCTGGCCGGCGTTCGAGGCGGCGCGGATCAGCACCACTTCTGCGCCCGCGACCTTCTCGCCGAGGCCTTCGGCCACGGTGCGACGCTCGGCGTTTTCCTTCTCGAGGCGCTCGCGGTTGGCTTCGAAGACCTTCTTGTTGGCTTCGTTGGCGCGGAGAGCCTTCTTCTGCGGCAGCAGGAAGTTGCGCGCATAGCCGTCCTTCACGGTGACGACGTCACCGATCGAGCCGAGCTTCTCGATGCGCTCAAGGAGAATGATGTCCATGTCTCTTTCTCCTCTTACTTCACGATGAACGGCAGCAGGCCGATCTGGCGCGCACGCTTGATCGCCTGGGCCAGTTCACGCTGCTTCTTCGCCGAAACTGCGGTGATGCGCGACGGCACGATCTTGCCACGCTCGGACATGAAGCCCTGCAGCAGGCGCACGTCCTTGTAATCGATCTTGGGGGCGTCCTTGGCCGCGAACGGGCAGGACTTGCGGCGGCGGAAAAACGGGCGGGCCATCAGTCGCGCTCCTCACGGGTTTCGCGGCGCTTCCGCTCGCGTTCGTTCTTGCGCATCATCACGCTCGGGCCTTCCTCGTGCTCTTCCACGCGGATGGTCATGTAGCGAATGATGTCTTCGTTGATGCGGGTCTGGCGCTCGAGCTCGGCAACGACCGAGCCGGGGGCATCGATGTTGAGCAGCACGAAGTGCGCCTTGCGATTGCGCTCGATCTTGTAGGCGAGCGACTTGAGACCCCAGGTCTCGGTCTTGGTGACCTTGCCGTTGCCGGCCTCGACGATTTCGGTGGCTTGCGCCGCCAGCGCGTCGACCTGAGCCTGGCTCAGATCCTGACGCGCAAGAAAGACGTGCTCGTAGAGCGCCATCTTGCGTCCTTTCACTTCCTGCCGATCGCTGGCTGATCCGACCCATGACGCGTCCGGGGCCCCTCCGGCTTTCTTCCATATCCGCAAGGGCGCATCCCAAGCGAAGCGCGGCCCCTTACAGCTTTGCCGGGCAATTGCAAGTCTTGTCCGTCGGGAACCGGAAGGGCAGGCGCTCGGTTTGGGTGCTTGCACGATTCGCTAAAGGGGGGATGGCTGTGCCGTCAGGACTGGTCGCACTGCTCGACGACATTTCGGTAATCGCCAAGGCGGCCTCGGCCTCGATCGACGATGTGGCGGTGGCCGCAGGGCGGGCAGGGACGAAGACGGCCGGCGTGGTGATCGACGATGCGGCCGTCACGCCCAGCTACGTCACCGGCCTCAGCCCGGCGCGCGAGCTGCCGATCATCTGGAAGATCACCAAGGGCAGCCTCAGGAACAAGCTGATCTTCCTGCTTCCGGGCGCGCTGCTCCTGTCGGAGTTCCTGCCTCAGGCGATCACCTATCTGCTCATCATCGGCGGTGCCTTCCTGTGCTACGAGGGCGCGGAAAAGGTGATGGAGAAGCTCGGCTTCGGCAAGCACGGCGAGACGCTCGAGGACGAGATCACCGATCCCGTCGCCTTCGAGAACGAGCGCGTGGGCGGGGCGATCCGCACCGATTTCATCCTCTCGGCCGAGATCATGGCAATCGCGCTGGCCGAGGTCGCGGACGAGAGCCTGGTTATGCGCGGGGCGGTGCTGGCGCTGGTGGCGGTTGCGGTGACGGTGGCGGTCTACGGCGCCGTCGGGCTCATCGTGAAGCTGGACGATATCGGCCTGAACCTGACACGCAGGGCGAGCACCTCGGCGCAGGCCTTCGGGCGGTTTCTGCTGCGCTTCGTGCCCAAGCTGCTCACCGCGCTCTCGATCATCGGCACCATCGCGATGCTGTGGGTGGGCGGTCACATCGTCGTCGACAGCCTGCACAAGCTGGGCTGGGACGGGCTCTACGGCCCGATCCACGCCGCCGAGCATGCCGTCCATGAAATGGCAGGAGCGGCGGGCGGTGTGCTCGGCTGGCTGACCGCGACAACGCTATCGGCGATTTTCGGCCTGATCCTTGGCGGCATCATCGCCCTGGTCCTGCACAAAGTGCTGGGTGTTGGCGAGGGCGAGGGGCACTAAGCCTTCGGCCATGACCACACCCGTTCTCTACACATGCGCCCGCTCGCGCGGTCTGCGCGCGACCTGGGCGGCGGAGGAAGCGGGGGTCGACATCGACCTGCGCATTCTTTCCTTTCCGCCGCGCTACCTCGCGCCCGAATACATGGCGATCAATCCGCTCGGCACCGTCCCGATGCTGGTCGATGGCGAGACGAAGCTGACCGAAAGCTGCGCCATTGCGCATTATCTCGCCACCCGCAGCGGCTACACCGACCTCGCTGTGGGCCCGGGCGAGCGCGATTACGGCGAATATTGCGACTACACCTACCACGCCGATGCCACGATCACCTTCCCCCAGACGGTCTACATGCGCTTTTGCCTGTTCGAGCAGGACAAGGGGCTCGAGGAAGCGGGCCACGCCTATGCCAAGTGGTTCCACAAGCGCCTGATCAAGGTCGAGCAGCGCCTCGAAGACCGCGAATACCTGTGCGCCGACCGCTTCACCGTGGCCGACATCTGCGTCGGCTATGCCCTCATCCTCGCCCAGAGCGTAGGACTCGACGAGGGCGTGCCCGACAGTCTCAAGGCCTATCGCGAGCGACTGACCGCGCGCCCGGCCTACCGGCGGGCCTTCGCGCGCGAGGAGGAGGGGCGCAGGGCGCTTCCCGCCTGAGCCGCAAGCGCAAGGTCACTTGCCGCTGAGGTTCATCGTCCCGTCGGGGCGGCAACCGGGGGTGGTGGGGCTGCAGAAGATCTCGCCCGCAGCCGCATCCGATTGCCGGAGCCATTCCCGGCCCGAGAGCTTGTCGAGGAATTCTCCCGGTGAATTGCTGATCGAGGCGTAGAACAGCAGCCCCGCCGCGAGCGCGCCTGCATACCACAGCGTCATCTCGTCGGTCGCGCCGAGGATGTTGCGGTCGTCCTCGACCCGCCAGCGCAGCTGGTCATACATCCCGCGCTGCCAGGCGCGCGCCGCCTCGCGGTCGAAGACCTGAGCCCAGAGCAGCCACAGTCCGGGACGCCGTGGCACCTCCTGCGACCGGCGGTCGGCGAGGACGAAGCCGTTGGGGCCGGCTTTTGCAATGGTGGTGGCAAGGCCCGCTTGAAGGCCCCGCCGCCCGAAGCCCCCGCTCCCCACGGCGGCTGTAGCGGCCCGGGTCACGGGATCGCGGGTGTCGCGGCGCTGGCGGCCGGGCATGAAGAGCTCGCTTGCCACCCCGGCCATCGCCTCGATCCGCTCCTGCACCGGGGGATGGGTGCCCCCCTGCGCCGCCGGATTGCCGGAAAACAGCAGCGCCTCGTAGCGTTCGGCTCCCTTGAAGTAGCCCTGGCCCTCGCACTTCGCGATTGCCGATTGCAGCGCCTCGGGGAAATGGGTGATCCTGAGCGCCTCTGCATCGGCGACCAGATCGCGGGCCGCGCGCACGCTCGCGTCTGCATGGCGCACGAGACGCCAGGCGAGCGCGGTGATCATCCCGCCGATCCCCATCACGATCAGGAAGATCGGCAGCACGACCCCCACCACCATGTGCCACTGCACCTTCTCGTGGACGTTCTTGTCGATCTTGAGCGGGTTGTTGGTCTGCAGCCACGCCGCGGTCCGGAACAGCGCGTGGTTGAGCGAGAGGAAGGCGGCATCGCCGGCGCGGAAATGGGCGAGCTCATGCGCGATCACCGCCGCGATCTCGTCGTCGTCGAGCGCGTCGAGCAGGCCGCGCGTCACTGCGATCATGCGCTGACCAGGAGTGGCACCGATCGACAGGGCATTGCGCGCGCGGGTCTCGATCACGCCGAAGCGCGGCCGCGCAAGGCCCTGGAGGATCGCCTGCTCCTCGCCGATCCGCACCAGGCGCGGTTCGCTTTTCGCGCTCACCTCGCGGATCGACAGCGCCTCGGCGACCTCGCGGCGGAAGCCGAAATAGCTCCTCGCCAGCAGCGCCAGCACCATTACCGTCGCGAGCGGCGCATAGCGCAGTGCAAAGCCCAGGGGATCGACGAAAACCGATCCCATCGCATTGCCCAGCACCAGCGGGACGATACCCAGCAACAGCAGCGCGACCGGGGCGAAGGTAAGGGCGTAGAGCCCGACGAACATCAGCCCCTTGCGCCGGTTGTGCGCGGCGTGGGCGGCAAAGCCGCGCGCGGCCATCTCGCGCGCCCTCAGCCGAAGGCGACGCGCTGCGGGGCGGCGATCTCGGCGCGCTGTTCGCCCAGATCGAAGCGGTCATGCTCGGGCAGGGGCGCAAAGCGCGCCAGCAGCCCCGAGACGAACCCGCCGCGCGCGGCGTCATATTCGGCGACCGTGGTGTTGTAGTAGCGCCGCGCCGCAGTCACCCGCTCCTCGATCCGCGACAGCTCGAGCCGCAGCTCGGGGAACTGGCTGGAGCTGGCGAGCTTGGGCATGGACCCGGCGATGTTGACGAGCTGGTTGACGGCATTGCCGACCTCGGTCTCGGCGGTCATGCGGTTGCGGCCGAAGGTCTCGAGCGCGTTCTGCTGCGCCTCGAGCAGGCGGTCGAGCACGGCGATCTCGTGGCCGATGTGTTCCTTTGTCACCGCCACCAGGTTGGGGATCAGGGCGTGGCGTTCGGCCAGCAGCGCGTCGACATCGCCGAATGCCGCAGCACAGCGCGCCTCGAGCGCCGCCATCTTGCGGCGCATGCCCATGATCGTGACAACCGCGACCGTCACCACCGCGATGATCAGCCACAGCCACCACAGGTCGAGCAGGAAATTGGTCGAATCGACCGAGCGTTCGTAGAGGCGGGTGTCCTCCGAAAAGCTTCCAGCGGGTGTGGTGGCAGGCTGCTGCATGACGGTTTCCCCCGTAATTTCAGTGGCTCTCTACAAGGTGAAGCACAAAGAACCGGTTAATGTGCCGCCGCATCGCTGATCGACGGAAGGGTTGCCCCTTCGTTCCGCCAAGACAGCGCTCTGGCCGGGTCGGGGAGCGACAACATTCTCAGTTATTTAAGGAATATCTTCTAGAGGTGGCGTCAAGGAGGCGTTGCCACATGAGTTTCTGGAGCTTTGTCGGTCTCGTTGCGGTCGCGTTCATGCTGGCCCTGCGCCTTCTCGCGGTCATCGTCCGTACCATGGCTGCATCGGGCGGCCGACGCCGGCCCGCGACCGCGGCGCCGCATGTTCGGCAGACCGATTTCCGCGACCGCGCTTCGCCCGAGCCGCCCGAGAGCGAATGGCTGCGGCCCGAGCCCCTGGTCAAAGTCATTCGTGCCGCCGCCGCCCGAGCCGAGTTTGCCGAGGATGTCGCGCACTGCGCGGCCGCCCGTGACGAAGCCAGGAGCAAGCACGAGGAACGATCGGAAGACTATCGCAACCGCTGGAACACGCGGCCCGAGCCTGTTCGGGTGGAGGAGCGCGCGACGGTGGTGCTGCGCAAGCAGATCCCCCCGCGCGACGAACCGCCGCGCTCGTGGATCGGCGGCTTGCCGATGATGCCCGAGGACATCGCCTGGCCGCGCTGGGTCAACGACGACAAGGGCGGTGACGAGGAGGAGCCCTGTCATTTCATCTGCCAGATCGCGCTCGCCGATTGCCACCCCGACCTGTGGGGCGGCCTCGGCCCGCGCGAGGGCTGGCTGCTGCTGTTCGCCAACAGCAATGACTGCGAGGGCCATTACAAGTTCATCTACACCCGCGACCTTGGCCCCGAACGAACGCCGCCGGCCGATATCGGCCCGATCCATGACGGCACCTACACCGGACAGACCACCTGGGTTGCGCGCGAGAGCGTCTATCCGCGTTTCCCGGTCGACCTCGTGAGCATGCCCAACCGCACCTACGAGCGCGACGGCGTGATCCACGCCTCGCCCGAAAATCTCGACCGGCTGCTCTACGAGGGCCAGACCGTTGGCGAGAACGGGCCCTATCGCGGGCTCAAGCAGCCCTTCACCTGGGGCTGCGTCGCGCTGGCCGCGCGCGCTGCCATCGCGGCGATGGACGATACGCGCGCGCAGGCGAATTCCGAGCGCTACCGGGCGAGCATGCGCGAAAAGCTGGTCGCCCCCGGCGGGTTCGAAGGGATCATCCCCGACAAGCAGGCCGATGTGGACCGCGTGATGGCCGCGAACGGCATGGACGCGATCCTAGCTGCCGACCCTGCCACGCTCGACGAGACCGGACGCAAGCGGCTCGCCTATCTCGAGACGCAGCGCGAGGCGCTGGCGGCGACCAAGACCCTGCTCGAACGCTATCCCGATCCCGAGGCGTTGCTGGCCTTCCTCGAGAAGGAGGGCGAGGAGACCTGGCGCGCCGAGACCCGCTCCATGCTCGTCGTGCTCGCCGAATATGCCGAGGAAACGGGCCGCGATCACCCGCTGGGCGAGGCGGAGTGGCAGACGGTCTGCGAACAACTCGCCGGCCACGACAAGACCATCTGGACGATGGGCTGGGCGCACAGCAGTCCGCGCGGGCTGCCGGTGACTGTGGTGCAGCGCAAGCTCAGCATTATCGAGCGTCTCGATCACCATATGACTTCCGCCTGCGCCGACGAGGCCAAGCGTTGCTATCTCGATGAGCGCCTGCGCGGGCTGATCCCGGCCGATGCCCTACCCGGACTGGAGGCTCATCTACGCAGCCTCGACAGCAATCGCCCCTGCCGCATGGGCGGCTACAGCGACGGCGTACAGCACGACGTCGCTCCACATCCGCAAGGCAAGCTGTTGCTGCTGCAGATGGCGTGTGACTACAACCTCGAGATGATCTGGGGCGATTGCGGCGCGATCTATGCCTTCATCTCCCCCTCGGATCTGGCGGCGGGCAATTTCGACAGGGCCGACGTCCACCTTGAATGCCATTGACGCCAGCGCGAGCGCGGTCCGGCATGACGGGGCTTCGCTGCGACCGCTGCGCCACACTTCGCCCGCGTGCCGGCGCAGGACCACATCGGCGAGCGCATCTGGCTGAGGGCAACCGACCGGATCGAAGTCCATTACCGCGCCACCGTCGGCATCGAGCGGATCCTGCGCGACGTCGCCGTGCTCCCGGCGCTCCCGCCGCATCGGTTGCCGGGCGAAACGGTGCAGTATCTCCTGCCCTCGCGCTATTGCCCCTCGCACCAGCTCACCGACTTCGTGAACGAGCGCTTCGGGCATCTCGCAGGCGGGGCGAAGCTCGCTGCGATGCGTGACTGGGTGACCGGACACATGACCTACACGCCGGGCTCAAGCGATTCGGAGACCTGCGCCGTCGACACCTTCCATTCCGGCCAGGGCGTGTGCCGCGACTATGCGCATCTCCTCATCACGCTGGCGCGCGCAGGCGAGATACCGGCGCGCTATGCTAGCGTCTATGCGCCGGGGGTGAAGCCGCCCGATTTCCATGCCGTGGCCGAAGTGTTTCTCGGCGGGGAATGGCACCTCGTCGATGCGACCGGCATGGCGAGGGAGGCGGAGATGGCCAAGATCGGCATTGGCCGCGACAGCGGCGATGTGGCTTTCCTGACCGGCTTCGGCCCACTGTTCCTGCGCAGCCAGAGCGTCTCGGTCGGGGTCCTCGCTGGCTGAGGGAGGCGCAGGTTTCCTACGCCGCCGCCTGTCGCTATCCTGCTCGCCGGCTCTTTCGCATCGTTATCGTGGGCGGCCCGCGAGGCCGCGTATTCCGCAGTTTTCGCGCGCATTCCCGTGTCCGTCCGGCTTGCATAACGGATGTAGATACCTGAATTTCAGACGTTATTCGGATGTAGTCGAGCCGGACAGGGTGTCCGCTTTGTCCGCTTGGCGAAGCTATGCCGCCTGATCGGGGGTCACGGGCCGCGCCGAAAGCTCCCGCCGCAGCAGCTTGCCGATCGGATCGCGCGGGAGCTGGTCGACGAACTCGATGTAGCGCGGGCGCTTGTAGCCGGCGATCTGGCCCTTGAAGCGGGCGGTTATCTCCTCGCGGGTGAGGGTCTGGCCGGGCTTGAGCACCACGAAGGCCTTTACCGCCTCGCCCCACTGCCGGTCGGGCACCCCGCAGCAACCCGCGTCGGCGACCTCGGGCATGGCGGCGAAGATGGCGTCGACCTCGGCCGGATAGACATTCTCGCCCCCGGTCTTGATCAGCTCCTTGGCGCGGCCAAGCAGGTAGCCGCGCCCGCGTTCGTCCATCGTACCGAGATCGCCGGTGCGCAGCCAGCCGTGGCCCAGTGCCGCCTCGGTCGCCTCGGGATTGCGCCAGTAGCCGAGCATCACCGATGGGCCGCGCAGGCAAAGCTCGCCTTCCTCGCCGGGGGGCAGGTGGTTCCCCTCGGGATCCAGCACCATCATGGTCACATGCGGCAGCGTCCAGCCGATCGAGCGCGGGGCCTCGAGCATGTCGGGATAGTCGATGAAGGTCGCAAAGCCGCAGATCTCGGTCTGGCCGTAGCCGCCCACGACGCGGGCGTTCCATTCCTTCTCGATGAATTCGTACATCTGCGGACGGCCCATGCCTGCCCCGCCGGTATAGTTGGTGAGCGGCATTCGCCCGTCACGCACGGGGTTCATCGCCTGCCACGGGAAGGAGATGGTGGGGAAGGCGCTGGTGGTGGTGCAGCCCTCGCGGTGGAGCAGGTCGAGGATCGCGGCACTGTCGTCGTCGCGTCCTGCGAAGACGCTGGTGCCGCCGCAGGCGAGCATCGCGGCGACTTGCTGCATGCCTACGACATGGAACAGCGGGTTGACGGAGAGCAGCACCTCGTCGTGCCGAAATCCGCGATGCTGTGCGAAGCCGAGTGCGCTTGCCGCGACCGCGCTGCCCGCTTGCAGGCAGCCCTTGGGCCGTCCGGTCGTGCCGCTGGTGTACATCATGTAGAGCGGCCGGTCGGGGGCAAGGCCGAGGCCTAGGTCGTAGGCATGGGGAACCGGTCCGTGTGCGGTGGTGGCGGCAGTCTCGAACAGGCCATCGGCGGCGTGGGCTTCGTCCACCATGTGCACTTCGCCCGCCTCCGCCTTCGACAAGAGCGCGGCGAAGCGCGGGTTGGCGAAGGTCATCGCCGGTTCGGCATTGCCGCAGATCCAGGCGATTTCGGCCGGGGCGAGGCGCCAGTTGAGCAGGACGGCGATGGCTCCGATCCTGCCGCAGGCCAGCAGAACGGTGAGGAACGGCGCGCCGTCGGTCAGCAGCAGGGCGATCCGGTCGCCGGGTGCGATTCCGCGCGCGAGCATCCATCGCGCGAGATTTGTCACCCGCACGTCGAGCTCCGCCCACGTCAGCCGCTGGCTGCCGTCGACGGTGGCAAGGCGGTGGGCATGGCGCGCGGCGCAGTTCGCCAGCAGCGTGTCGAGCGAGAAGTCGCGGGGATGCATGACGTCAGGCTAGCGCGGGACAGGGCCCTCAGCCATCAGCGTTTTTGGCAAGCGGTCCGTCCAGATCCGTCCCACAACGGGTGCAGATCCGGTTCGGCCAGGGGAAGACGAACACGCCCCGGAGAAAGGCGTTCTTGCCGCATTGCGGACAGTTGAAGCGCATCATCGGCGCATTGGCGAATATGAGCAGCATGATCGCCGCCGCGAAGGCGAGGCTCGAATGGCCGTGGAAGCGGTCGACCGCCAGCACAAGCATCACCGCGAACGCCAGGACGCCCATCATCCGCCAGGCATGGCGCGCGGCGCGGCGGTAGAGCGTCAGGGCAGGCGGGCGAGGATCGATCGTGCGAACTCCGTGAGCGTGTCGTCGCGGGCGCCCATCACCGCTATCCGGTCGCCGGGTCGGGCGAGGGCGGCGATCCGCTCGCCGCAGGCCTCGCGGCTGGCGACATGTTCGGCCTTGCCGCCCGCGGCGTTGATGAGATCGACGATCCGCCCGCTACCCTCGCTGCGGTCGACCGTGCCGCCGAAATAGACCGGATCGCACAGGATCGTCAGGTCATCCGGCCCCAGCTCCCGCGCGAATGTCTGCGCCAGCTCCGTGCCCATCTGGCGCAGCGGCCCGTAGCCGTGGGGCTGGAAGAAGGCGATCACCCGCCCCGGCGTCGCCTTGAGGGTGCGCAAGGTGGCGGCGCACTTCTCCGGATTGTGGCCGAAGTCGTCGATAACCGTGATCCCGCTTGCAGAGGTGCCGATCACGTCGAAGCGCCGCGCCAGCCCGGCGAAACTGCGCAGCGCATAGGCCGCATGGCCGACCCCGATCCCCGCCGCGCTCGCCGCCGCGATCGCCGCCAGCGCGTTCGAGAGATTGTGCAGGCCCGGCATGGGCAGGATCAGCGGGTAAGCCTCGCGCGCGCGATTATCGATGACCGCCGCCCGGATGCCGCGCTCGTCCTGCTCGACACTCTCCGGGTCGACCGTGATGTCGGCCTCCGGCGCCCTGATTCCGAAGGTGACGGCGCCCTCGGTGCGCTGGATGAGATAGGCCGCTTCCGGACTGTCCATGTTGATCACCGCCGTTCCCGCCGTGGCGACATAATCGCCGAACAAGACGCGCAATTCCTCGATGCTCTTGTGGTCTAGGCTGACATTGAGCAGCACGCCCACGGTCGGGCGGTAGAGCGCGATCGAGCCGTCGCTCTCGTCGACCTCGCTGACGAAGACCTTGCCGCCGCCGACCCGCGCGCTGGCGAAGGGGTTCTGCGGGCCGGCGAAGTTCTTCATCACCGCGCCGTTCATCACGGTGGGATCGTGGCCTGCCTCGTTCAGGATCCAGGCGATCATGCCGGTGACAGTCGATTTGCCCGAGGTGCCGCCGATCGCAACGGAGAAATCGGCAGCGTTGAACAGGCGCGAGAGCAGTTCCGCGCGGCTCAGGCGCGCGCATCCCAGCTCCTTGGCGCGGGCGACTTCGGGAACGGTGTCCTCGATCGCCGCCGAGGCGATGAGCACCTGATCGGGCGAGGTCACTCCGCTGCCGTCCTGCGGGTGGAGTGCAAAGCCGTTGGCCTCGAGCCAGGCGAACTTGTCGGGCGTGCGGCCCTGATCGCGGCTGCGGTCGGACCCGGCGACCGGATGGCCGAGCCCGCGCGCGATCTGCGCGAGCGGCAGCATCCCGGACCCGCCGATGCCGCAGAAGAACAGCGGCCGCCCTGCCAGCGACCCGGTTTCGACCCCGTTATCCATATCCGGCTTGGTTATTGGCTTGCGCCCCGCCTGACAAGCGCCATAGGCTGCGGTGCCATGACGAATATCGCCATCTGCGCCCCGGCAACCCCGATCGACCGCGAGCATCAGGCCGCGCTGGAGGCGCTGGTCGCAGCCGAATTCCCGGGGCACCGGGTGACTTTTCACGAGCAATGCTTCGAGCGCGCGGGGCACTTCGCAGGCGACGATCTGCGGCGGCTGACCGCGCTGCTCGAATGTGCCAACGATCCGGCCTTCGATGTCGTGTGGTTCGCTAAGGGCGGCTATGGCTCCAACCGCATCGCAGAGGCCGCGACCCGCCAGATGAACCGCGCGGCGCGGACCAAGACCTATATCGGCTTCTCGGACGCCGGTTACCTGCTCGCCGCGCTCTATCGCGACCGGATCGGGCAATGCGTCCACGGCCACATGCCCGTCAGCGCGCGTTCGGAAGGCGGGAAGGAAGCGATCAGGCGCGTGCTGCGCTGGCTCGAAGGCGACACCAGCGGGGTCGAGCCCAGCCTCGACGGGACGACGCCGGCGGCCGCCTTCAACCTCATCACCCTCGCGATGCTGACCGGCACCCCGATGATGCCCGACCTCACCGGCCATGTGCTGATGGTCGAGGAGGTGAGCGAACATCTCTATTCGGTCGACCGCCTGTTCTTCCACCTCGCCGGAACGCTCCCGCGGATCGCTGGCCTCAGGCTCGGCTCGGTCACCGATGTGCCGGAAAACTACGTCGAATTCGGCCAGAGCGAGGAAGACATCGCCCGTTACTGGTGCGCGCGCGCCGGCATTCCTTATCTCGGGCGGGCGCTGATCGGCCACACCTCTGCCAACAGGGTTGTGCCCTTCGGCCTTGCCAGTCCGCCCGCGCGGACGTAACGGCGCGCCCCACAAAACGACAACGGACGGGGCCAGACATGCGCGCGTTTCTTTTTCCGGGTCAGGGCAGCCAGAAGGTCGGCATGGGCACGGAGCTCGCTGCCGCGAGTGCAGCCGCCCGCGACGTCTTCGGCGAGGTCGACGAGGCGCTGAGGCAGAACTTGTTTGCCCTGATGCGCGACGGGCCGGAGGATCGGCTGACCCTCACCGAGAACGCGCAGCCGGCGATCATGGCTAATGCCATCGCCACCCTGCGGGTGCTGGAGAAGGACTTCGGCGTGAAGCTTGCCGAGCACGGGCACTGCGTCGCGGGCCATTCGCTCGGCGAATACACCGCGCTTGCCGCGATCGGCGCCTTCAAGCTCGCCGACACCGCGCGCCTCCTCAAGCTGCGCGGATGGGCGATGCAGGCGGCGGTGCCGGTGGGCGAGGGCACGATGGCGGTGCTGCTGGGCGCCGATATCGATCAGGCGAAGGCACTCGCCGAAGCCGCCGCGCAAGGCGAGGTGTGCGAGGTCGCCAACGACAACGATCCCTCGCAGGTCGTTCTTTCCGGCCACACCGGCGCGATCGAGCGCGCCGTGGCGCTGACCAAGGAGCACGGGATCAAGCGCGGCATGATCCTCAACGTTTCTGCGCCCTTCCACTCCTCGCTGATGGCCCCCGCCGCCGAGAGGATGGCCCATGCCCTTGCCGCGACCCCGCCCGGGCCGCTTGCCCTGCCGCTCTACGCCAACGTCACCGCCGCGCCCGTCACCGATCCAGAGGAGGAGCGCGCGCTGCTGGTCGAGCAGGTCACCGGGCGCGTGCGCTGGCGCGAAAGCGTGCTTGCCATGCGGGCGGACGGGGTAGAAAGCTTCGTCGAGCTTGGCGGAAAGGTGGTCGGCCCGATGGTGAGCCGCACCGACCGCGAGGCGCAAGTGACCAGCCTCGTGACGATGCAGGACCTCGAGGCCTTCGCGAAGGAGACCCTGTGATGTTTTCTTTGAAGGGCATGAATGCGCTGGTCACCGGCGCGAGCGGGGGGATCGGGTCGAGCATCGCCCATGCGCTGGCCTCGCAGGGCGCACGCCTGGCGCTGTCGGGGTCGAACGCGGCGAAGCTGCGCGCCTTCCGCGACGAGCTGAACGAGACCTATCCGCACCACGATCACGACGGCCATGTGGAGATCACCTGCGACCTCGGCAACACCACGCAGGTCGAGGAGCTGATCCCGGCGATGCTCGACACGCTCGGCAGCATGGACATCCTGGTGAACAACGCCGGCATCACCCGCGACAACCTCGGGATGCGGATGAAGGACGAGGAATGGGATCAGGTGATCCGCATCAACCTCGAAGCCGCCTTCCGCCTTATGCGGGCTGCTGCCAAGCCGATGATGAAGGCGCGCTTCGGGCGGATCGTCAACATCACCTCGGTGGTCGGCGCGACCGGCAATCCGGGCCAGATGAACTACTGCGCCGCCAAGGCCGGCCTCACCGGCATGACCAAGGCCTTCGCGCAGGAAGTCGCCAGCCGCGGGATCACCGCCAACTGCGTCGCCCCAGGCTTCATCCGCACCGCCATGACTGCCGCATTGGACGAGAAGCAGCAGGCCGCGATCAATGGCCGCATCCCGATGGGCCGGATGGGCGAGGGCGCGGAAATCGGCGCCGCGGTCGCCTTTCTCGCCAGCCGCGAGGCGGCCTACGTGACCGGCGAAACCCTGCACGTGAACGGCGGAATGGCGATGCTCTGAGCCGGGCGGGGGCCTCCCCGGCGCCCTTATCCCCAACGGAGTCGCCCCTCGCAATTGCGCCTCCTTGCCCGTATTGTCGCGCGCGCTAAGGTTTTGCGCACTTTCCGGCGCTTGGGGGCGATTCCTCGTCCCCCCGCGCAAGACCCGTAGACCGATAGGGACAAGCGATGAAGGCCACGATCGAACGCGCGACGCTGCTGCGGTGCCTTTCCCACGTTCAATCCGTGGTGGAGCGCCGCAACACCATCCCGATCCTGTCGAACGTGTTGATCGACGCGAGCGACGGCGGCAGCGTGCGGGTGATGGCGACCGACCTCGATCTTCAGGTCGTGGAGACCATGGCCGCCTCCTCGATCGACCAGCCTGGCGCGATCACCGTCTCGGCGCACCTGCTGTTCGACATTGCCCGCAAGCTGCCCGAGGGGAGCCAGGTCAGCCTCACGACCAACGACAACCGTCTGGAAGTCAAGGCGGGCCGCTCGAACTTCAAGCTGCCGACCTTGCCTCGCGACGATTTCCCGGTGATCGTCGAGGGCGACCTGCCGACCAGCTTCGAATTGCCCGCGCGGATGCTGGCCGAACTGATCGACCGCACCCGTTTCGCGATCTCGACCGAGGAAACCCGCTATTACCTCAACGGCATCTTCCTGCACGTCACCGACGAGGACGAGCCGCTCCTGAAGGCCGCCGCCACGGACGGCCACCGTCTCGCGCGCTTCACCCTGCCGCGCCCCGAAGGCGCTGCCGGGATGCCTGACGTGATCGTGCCGCGAAAGGCCGTGGGCGAACTGCGCAAGCTGCTCGAAGAGGCGCTGGACGGTAACGTGCTGGTCGACCTTTCCGCCAGCAAGATCCGCTTTACGCTGGGCGGCGAGGGTGGCGTGGTGCTGACCTCGAAGCTGATCGACGGGACCTTCCCCGATTACAGCCGCGTGATTCCGACCGCGAACGACAAGCTCCTCAAGGTCGATCCCAAGCTGTTCTATTCGGGCGTCGACCGCGTCGCCACCATCGCCACGGAGAAGACCCGCGCAGTCAAGATCGGGCTCGACAATGACCGCGTTACGCTCTCGGTCACTTCGCCCGACAACGGCACGGCGGCCGAGGAACTGATGGCCGACTACAAGGCCGAAGGGCTCGAGATCGGCTTCAACGCCAATTACCTCAAGGACATCCTCGGCCAGATCGACAGCGACACGGTCGAGCTCCACCTTGCGGACGCCGGCGCGCCGACCCTGATCCGCGAGAACGAGCAGGCCCGGGCGCTCTATGTGCTGATGCCGATGCGGGTGTGACGGCGCCCGCGCAGGTCCGCATCTTCGGGACGGTCATCTCGACCTATACCCGCATCTGCCAGATCGCCTGCGAGGAGGCGGGGCTGTCGCATGAGGTGATCGCCACCGCCGCCCATTCGCCTGCCAACCGCCACCCTTTCGGCAAGGTTCCGGTTGTCGAGATCGACGGCTTGGAACTCATCGAGAGCGTCGCGATCACCCAATACATCGACAATGCCCACAACGCTGGCGCGCTCCAGCCCGCCAATCCGGCGGCGCGGGCGATGGCCGACAAGTGGATCGCCGTCGCCAACAACTACCTCTTCCCGCTGTTCGAGCGCGGACTGGTAATGCCCTGGGTGATGCACCGCGTCGCCGGCTTCCCGCTCGAGCGCGAGACCATCGAGCGCGCGCTTCCTGCGATCAGCCGGGCGCTCGGCTTCCTCGAGGGCGATCTGGCGGCGGACGGGGCATGGACCCGCCACGGCTTCACGCTCGCCGACGTGTTCCTCTATCCGATGGTGCGCTCGGTCGAGCTGACGCCGCAGGGGCAGGCGGGAATTTCGCAATGCGACCGGTTGCTGGTGTGGCTCGAGATGTGCCGCGCGCGTCCGTCGATCGCCGCGACACGCTGGGAAAGCGAGCCCTGAGCGGCTAGGGCGGGGCAGAGGGAGAAATGCCATGAACATCACGCAAGTCCATGTCCGCAAGGCCGCCCTGACGCAGGCGGCGCTCGCCGAGGTGCCGCTCGGCCCGCTCGCCGAAGGCGCCGTGAGGCTGGCGATCGAGAGTTTCTCGGTCACCGCCAACAACGTCACCTATGCGGTGGTCGGCGATGGGTTCAGGTATTGGGACTTCTTCCCCGCGCCTGACGGTATGGGCATCGTGCCGATGTGGGGCCATGCCCGGGTGATCGAGAGCCGCCACCCCGAGATCGCGGTGGGCGAGCGGGTCTATGGCTACCTGCCGATGGCGAGCCACCTCGATGTGATCCCCGGTCGCGTCACACCGGGCGGGTTTTCCGACACCGCGGAGCATCGCCAGCCGATGAGCCCGGTCTACAACAGTTACACCCGGCTTGCCGCCGACCCCGAGCACGATCCTGCGCGTGAGGCGGAGCGGATGATCTTCGGGCCGCTGTTCCGCACCGGGTTCCTGATCGAATACTTCCTGCGCGGGGAAGGCTGGTTCGGGGCCGAGCAGCTGGTGGTCACCAGCGCCTCGTCGAAGACCGCGATGGGGCTGGCGAGCGTGGCGCGGCAATCCTCGCCGCAGATCAGGCGGATCGGGCTGACCTCGAAGGGTAATGTCGCCTTCGTCGAAGCGAGCGGGCTGTATGACGAGGTGCTCGCCTATGACGTTCTCGACAAGCTTGCAGTGGTGCGCAGCGTCAGTGTCGACTTTGCGGGGAATGCCGATCTCCTCGCCCGCATCCATCGCCATTTCGAGGACGCGCTGGCGCAGTCGGTGCTGGTCGGCGCCACCCACATCGAGGCGCGCTCGGTGTTCGGCAAGCACGAGCCGCTGCCCGGACCCAAGCCGCAGCTGTTCTTCGCGCCCGACCACGCGGTCGCCTTCTTCAAGGCGCACGGGGCCGATGAAGGCGGCAGGCTGCTCGCGGCCGCCTGGCGCGATTTCCTCGAGGCCGCCGAGGGTACGATCGCGATCGAGCGGCACGCCGGCTTGGAATCGGCGCGTGACGTGTTCACCACGATGGTGGCCGGGCAGATCGACCCGGCCAAGGGCATCGTGATCGAACCCTGAGGGCGGCCTACTCCGCCGCCTCGGCCAGCTCCACCCGCTGCGGCCCGCGGATCACGCCGCCGGGGGTCGCGCCCGTCCACTGCCCGCCCCGGAAGGTGACGACGCCGCTCTTGATCGTGGCGACATAGCCTTCCGCCTTCTGGAGCAGGCGCTTGCCGCCCGCCGGCAGGTCGAAGGCGAGCCACGGCTTGCCGAGCTTCAATCTCTCCAGATCGATCACGTTGATATCGGCGAGATAGCCCGGCTGGATCAGCCCGCGATCCTCGAGCCCGTAGAGCACTGCCGTGTCGCGGCACTGGCGCTTGATCGCCTGTTCGAGAGCAATCCGCGCGCCCCGCCTGCGGCCCTTCACCCAGTGTTCGAGCATGAAGGTCGGCGAGGCGGCATCGCAGATCGTCCCGCAATGTGCGCCGCCGTCCGAGAGCGAGTTCACCGTGTCGTCGGCATGCTGGAGCGGGTGCAGGAAATCGAGATTACCGTCGGCGTAGTTGAGGATCGGCAGGTAGATGAAACCCCTGCCATCGTCGCGGCAGAGCAGGTCGTAGGCATACTCCTGCGGCGACACCCCCGCCGCCGCGGCGCGGGCGTTGATGCTCGCCTCGGGGCCCGGTTCGTAGTCGAAATCGGGATCCATCTCGTATTGCAGCGTCCAGCCCATGCTGATCGCCATCACCACCCCGCCGATGTCCTTGGGGGCATCGGCGTAGTCGTTCGGCTCGGCGAGCATCTGCGCCTTGAAGACGGGGTCGAGGAGCATTGCCTTCTGTTCCTCCCACGGCAGGTCGGCGATCGCCATCCAGCTCGGGCGGAAGCGGAATGGGTGGACAGTACCTTGCCATGCCATGACAATGCCATTGCCACGAAGTGCTATCTGGGCGACGATGTTGGCACCATTGTCGTTCTCGGCGCGCATGGCGTCGATCTGCTCGCCCAGCGACATCTCCTTGGCGATGGATTGCAGCGCAGCGAAGGTGACGGGGATGCCTGCCTCGCGCGAAAGCTGGCCCATCCAGCCGAACTCGTCCCACTCGCGCTTGAGGTCGCTGGCGATCTCGAACACCGCATGGCCGCCCGCTGCCCTGGCGCGGCCCATCGCGCGGCCGATGGCGATCAGCTCCTCGGCCGTGGCGGTGGTGCCGGGGACGAGCTCGCCGTCGACCGACTTGTGGAGCACCGTGCGCGAGGTCGAGAAGCCGAGCGCGCCCGCGCGCACGCCCTCCTCGACGATCCGGCTCATCTCGGCGATGTCCTCCGCCGTGGGAACGGCGCCGGGCTGCTCGCGGTCCCCCAGCACATAGGCGCGCACCGCCCCGTGGGGCACATGGGTGCCGACATCGACCGTGCGGGGGAGCTTCTCCAGCGCATCGAGATATTCGGGGAAGGTCTCCCAGTCCCAGGTGATCCCTTCGGCGAGCGCCGTGCCGGGGATGTCCTCCACGCCTTCCATCAGGCTGATCAGCCAATCGTGGCGGTCGGGCCGCGCCGGGGCGAAGCCGACGCCGCAATTGCCCATGACGACCGTCGTCACCCCATGCCAGCTCGATGGCGCCATCTCCTGATCCCAGGTCGCCTGCCCGTCATAATGGGTGTGGATGTCGACGAAGCCGGGGGCGACGATCATGCCGGTGGCGTCGATCTCCTCGGGCGCGCTCCCGACAATCCGCCCCACCGCCGCGATCAGCCCGTCCTTCACCGCCACATCGCCGGTGAAGGAGGGGCTGCCTGTCCCGTCCACGATCGTACCGCCCCGGATGATCAGGTCGTATTGCGCCATTCTGTCTCTCCCTTATGGGGGCGAGGATGTCGCAAAGCGGGCGGCCCGGCAAGAGGGCCTCGCACCAGCGGACGAAGTGCATCGTGAGACAAGGGTGACTAGATGGGTCGCAGACGGGTTTTTCGCATCGGATTTGCAGGACTTGCGGCATGGGCCGCACTCTCGGCGCCGCTCGCCGCGCAGGATACGGGCGCATGGCGGCTGGCGCCGGAGAGCGATCTTTCGGCCATGCTCGATTGCTTCGAGGCCGCCGGGCAGACGCTGGTGTCCGCCCATCGCGGCGGGCCGACGCCGGGACTGCCGGAAAATGCCATCCCGACGATGGACGCGCTGCTGATGGCCGCGCCCGCGATCATGGAAGTCGATGTCGGACAAAGCGCCGACGGCGTGCTGTTCCTGCTGCACGACGACCGGCTCGATCGCACCACCACCGGCACGGGCGAGGCGGCGGCGCAAAGCTGGGCGACGCTCAGCCAGCTGAAGCTGAAGGACAATTGGGGCTGGGTCACGCCCTACGCCATCCCGACTCTTGCCGAGGCGCTGCAATGGGCGAAGGGGCGCACCGTGCTCCAGATCGATTTCAAGCGCTCTGCCGATTACGGCAAGGTCGTCGCCGCGATCCGCGCGGCGGGGATGGAGCGCAGCGTGATCCTGATCGCCTATTCGGTCGAACAGGCCGCCGCCTTGCACCGAGCCGCGCCCGAAATGCTGCTGTCGGTCTCGATCGACGAGCCCGGCGATGTCGCCGCGCTGGCGGCGGCGGGCATCCCCGAGGAGCGCATGGTCGCCTTCACCGGGACGCGCCTGCCGCGGCCGGAGCTCTACAGCGAACTCGACAAGGCCGATATCGAGGTGATCTTCGGCACCCTGGGCCGCCCGCCGCGTTCGATCGACGCGGTGATCGCGCGGCTGGGCATGGACGAACGCTATGCCGAACTCGGCAAGGAGGGCGTCGACATCCTCGCCACCGACCGCCCGCGCGAGGCCGCTGCAGCGCTTGCCGAGGCGGGGCGGCTGCCCAAGGCAGGGCAGTGCGGGGTCAGCCGGGGCGAATAAGGCGCAAGGGGAGAACGGGCAATGGTCAAGGCAATCTGGAACGGGGCGGTGATCGCCGAGAGCGACGCGACCATCGCGGTCGAAGGCAACCACTACTTCCCGCGGGAAGCCGTCGATCCCGCCGTGCTCGCCCCAAGCGCCACGATGACGGTCTGCCCGTGGAAGGGCACCGCGCATTACCACAGCATCGTCGTGGACGGGGCGACCAACCCCGACGCCGCGTGGTACTATCCCGAACCGAAGGACGCTGCCGCCCGGATCAAGAACCACGTCGCCTTCTGGCGCGGGGTGTTGGTGGGCTGACGGGGCACACGCGCGGCCTCAGGCGGCCGCGCGTTTCGCCTCTTTCGCGGTCTCCGGCGCATCGAGGAATTCGCGGATCGCCGCGACGCTCTCGTCGGCATGGGTCAGCAGGAACAGGTGCCCGCCGCCTGCGAAGGTGACGAGCCGCGAATTGGGGATCATCGCCTTCAGGATCCGGCCGTTGATGACAGGGACGATCTGATCGTCCTCGCCCATCATGATCAGGGTTTCCTTCTTCATGAAGGGCAGGGCGGGCAGGCTGGTCCAGCCCATCATGCACATCAGCTGGTACATGTAGCCGCGCGGGGAAGGGGGCTTCAGCCGCCCGATGTGGCTGTCCTTCTGGTGGCTGGCGCCGTCGCGGTCGACCCCGCCATAGAGCGTGGCGAAATGCTCGTTCATGAACTCGGGATCGATGTATCGGCGCGGGTCGGCCATCTTGGTGAAGGCGGCCGGATTGCCCGGGACCATCAGCATCCCCGGGGTGGTCGCGATCAGCGTCAGCCGCCGGGTGCGCTTGGGGTGCTGGAGCGCGAAGTGCTGCGCCATCGCGCCGCCCCACGAAACGCCCATTACGTCGACCTCGTCGAGCCCGTACTTGCCGAGCAATTCTGCGGCGGTCCAGCTCATGGTGAAGGGGTTGTAGGGGATCAGCGGATCGGGCGATTCGCCGGTTCCCGGCATGTCGAACATCAGGAAGCCGCGCTCGGGCAGGGCGGCGGCGAGCGGGGCCACGGCCTCGATATTCGCGCCGATGCCGTTGAAGAACAGCACCGGCAGGTGATCGGAGGGCATGTCGAGCCGCCAGGCCGCAGTCCGTAGCGTCCGGCCGCCCACTTGCTCCATCGTGACGATGGCATCGTCCATGGGATTGGTCACGTATTCACGTCCTTTCTGCGCCCCCGGAAGAGGGGACGGGTTGGGCGCGCACACCGATCCCATAGCGCGCGCGCCCACAAATGGTGCGCCGCCGTTCCGCTGTGGGAACGGCCTCGGCGCGAGGCTCCTCTATCAGACTTCTTCGACGACGTAGAGTCCCGGGGCCGGGTCGCCGGGCTGGAACGTGTCGTTGCCGAGAGCGGCGGGGGCAGGCTTCTTCTTGCCCGAACGCTTCTGCACCCATTCCATCCACAACGGCCACCAGCTGCCCTTGACCTCCTCGACCCCGGCCAGCCACTCGTCGGCAGTGGCGGGGAGCTTGCCGGCCTTCTTCTGGACGAAATACTTCGCCTTGGGGTTGGTCGGCGGGTTGAGGATCGCCTGCATGTGGCCGCTTTGCGAGAGCACGTAGGTCACGTCCTTCGATCCGAACAGCTGGGTCGAACGGTAGGTCGCCTTCCACGGGGTGATGTGGTCGGTCACACCGCCGAGGATGAACAGGTCAGCGGTGACCTTGGAAAGATCGATCTTGTGCCCGGCCATCTCGACTTCGCCCTTCTTGGTGAAGGCGAGGGTTTCGAACAGCGTGAGGAAGTCGCCCATCAGGCTGGAAGACAGGTTGGTCGCGTCCGCGTTCCAGAACAGCACGTCGAAGGCAGGCGGGTCCTGACCCAGCAGGTAGTTGTTGATGACGTAGTTCCAGATGAGGTCGTTGGGGCGCAGCCAGGCAAAGCCGCGCGCGAGGTCGTCGGCCTTGATCACGCCCTGCTTCATCGCGCGCTGGCGGGCGAGCTGCATCCCGTTCTCGGAGACGAGCGAGCCGGCCTCGATATCGGTGGGCTTGGGGTGGAGCACGCAGACCATCAGCGTCAGCGTTCCGAGGATCGGATTGCCCGTCGCGGCGAGCTTCGAGGCGAGCACCGAGGCGGTCTGCCCGCCCGAGCACCCGGCCGAGACGTTGACCTTCTTCGATCCGGTGATCGAGGAGACAACCTCCAGCGCCTTCTCGCAGGCCGCGATGTAATCGGCCATGCCCCAGTGGCCCTGATCCTTGCTGGGGTTGCGCCACGAGATCACGAAGGTCTGGATGCCATTGTCGACCTGCCACTTGACCACCGATTTGTCGGGGCTCAAGTCGTTGATATACATCTTGTTGATCTGCGGCGGGATGGTCAGCTGCGGGACCTCGTAGACCTCCTCGGTCGAGGGGGCATACTGGATCAGCTCCATCATCTCGTCGCGATAGACCACTGCGCCCTTCGAGGTCGCGACGTTCTCGCCCAGCTTGAAGGGGCGCTTGTCGACCTGGCTCACCATCCCCTTGTTGTGGACGATGTCGTTATAGGCGTTCTGCAGGCCCTTGATGAGGCTGAGGCCGCCCGAATTGATGATCTGCTTCTGCGCCGTGGGGTTGCCGACCAGCGTGTTGGTGGGGGCGAGGCCGTCGAGGATTATGTTGGCGATGAAGTTCGCGCGGTTGCGCTCGAGCTCGTCTAGCTCGAGGTCCTCGAGCCAGTTCTTCATCCCCTTCTGCACGGCGAGGTAATACTGCGCCCCGGCGCGGAAGAAGGGGTTGTACTGCCAGGCCGGATCCATGAACCGCTTGTCCTTGGGATCGGGGGCAAGGTCGCTCTTGCCGGTCATGATCTTGACCATGTCCTGCGCCATCGCGGTGGAATGGCGGATGAAGCGCGAAGGATCGGAGGCGGTCTCGCGCAGGAGCAGGGCGACGGCGCTGACGAAATCCTCCCGCGCCACGCCGATCAGCGGCCCCAGCGCATTGGTGGACTGGGCGGCCTCGTTCTCGAGCTTCACTTTGCTGCTTGCCATGGGATCCCCTTTTCTCACGACCTTGCGTTTCACCCGTCCTGAGCGGCACCGGGTTAACGCGGTCTCGGAGCTCAGAATGCATCGCGGCGACCCAAGTTGCAAGCGGGCGAGGGCGCGGATCGGGGTCCCGGGAAAGGTGCGAAAGCGGCCGGAATCACCGATCGCCATTAACGATTTTCTAGGCGAACCCATGGCATGGGAGGGTGATGGCCGGGGAACCAATCCGTAAATTCGCAACGCATAATCCGCGCCCGCTCGGTTCGGGACGCGATCTGCGGTCTGTCGCCACCGCGCGGCAGGCCGCGGGCGAGGCCGCAGCCTCGGACCAGCGTGGCCGCGGGGAGCGTCGCGGGCCGGAGCGACTGAAAGCGGAACGCGCAGGCGGTCTCCAGCAGGCGATCGACGAACCCGCAAGCGAGCAGAACTTCTTCCTTCCGCGCGAGGCGGGCGGCATGACCATGTTCCTGCTTGCCGCCTTCGGGATGGCGCTGGTGGTGCACCAGGGTCTTCCCTCCACCATCACGCTCAGCTTCGCGCTCGCCTCGGCGGCGCTGTTCGCCTGCGGCTCGCTCTTTGCCGCGACCGAGCGGCAGGCCGAGAAGGCCAGCGCGCTGCGCCTCGGCATCGTGGGGGTGGGGATCGTGCTGCCGATGGCATGCGCGGGGATCGCGCTCGCGATGTGGGTGAGCGAGGGGCTGCCCTGGCAATGGGCGATCGGCACGCTGGTATGCATCAACGCCGCCGCCGCCGCCCTGTTCGACATGCGTATCATCTCGCTGTTCTGCGCCAAGATCGCGAGTTGGGCGGGCTTTGCGCTGCTCGTGCCCGAGGCAGTCACCCTCGCTGCCGTTTTCGCCGCCGCGCTGACTCTCGCGCTGATCGCACGGCTCGAATGGAAAGCCGCACAGCGCCGCCGCCTCGCTCGCGAGGCCCGCGAGCGCGTTGCCGCCCGCGCCGAGGACATCCTGCGCAGCTTCGAGGAGACCGGGCAGGGCTGGTTCTGGGAAACCGACCGCCGCGGGCTCATCACCTACATCTCTCCCAAGGCCGCGCTGGTGCTGGGCAAGACGGCCGACGAGGTGGTCGGCTGCCCGCTGAGCGAGATCGTCGATCCCTCCCAGGGCGCCACCGATGCCGAGCGCACGCTGGCCTTCCACCTTTCCGCCCGTTCGGCCTTCCACGATGTCGAGGTGCGCGCCGCGACCACGGGCGATGAACGCTGGTGGGCGCTCGCGGGCCGGCCGGTCTACGACAGCTACAAGAACTTCTGCGGCTTCCGCGGCCACGGCACCGACCTGACCGAGAAGCGCCGCAGCGAGCAGCAGGTCTCGCGCCTCGCGCATTACGATTCGCTCACAGGCCTCGCCAACCGCGTGCAGATGAGCCAGGCGCTCGAACAGATCCTCGCGGCCCCGAGCGGACGCGAGCGGGCCTGCGCGGTGCTTATGCTCGACCTCGACCGCTTCAAGCACGTCAACGATACCCTCGGCCACCCGGCGGGCGATGCCCTGCTCAAGCAGGTCGCCCAGCGGCTCGAGCGGGCCATCGGCGGGGCGGGGCGCTGCGGGCGGCTGGGCGGCGACGAGTTCCAGGTGATCGTTCCCGGCCATCAGAGCCGCAACACGCTGGGCAACATGGCGCAGGAAATCATCGCCTCGCTTTCGCAGCCCTATTCGATCCAGGGGCAGAGCGTGGTGATCGGCGCATCGGTCGGCATCGCGCTTGCGCCTGAGCATGGTGCCAACAGCGACGAGCTGATCCGCAACGTCGACCTCGCGCTTTACGCCGCCAAGGATGCCGGGCGCGGGGTGTTCCGCTTCTACGCCGAGGACCTCCACGCCGCCGCCGAAGAACGCGCCGAGCTCGAACAGGACCTGCGCGAGGCGATCGCCAAGGGCGAGCTCGAGCTCTACTACCAGCCTGTCGTCTATGCCGCGAACGAGAAGATCGTCGGCTTCGAGGCGCTGATGCGCTGGAACCACCCCAAGCGCGGCTGGATCAGCCCGGCCAAGTTCGTGCCGATTGCCGAGGATGCAGGGCTCATTGACCGCATCGGTCAATGGGCGCTGCGCACGGCCTGCGCCGACCTTGCCCGCTGGCCGCGCGCGATCCGCTGCGCGGTCAACGTCTCGGCGCTCCAGTTCGCCAACCCTGACCTGCCGACCATCGTCGCCAATGCGCTGGCGCACAGCGGCGTCGCGCCTTCCCGGCTCGAGCTGGAAATCACCGAAAGCGTGTTCCTCAACGACAGCCAGGGCACGGACGCGATGTTCAAGGCCCTGAAGCGCGTCGGCGTGCGGCTTGCGCTCGATGACTTCGGCACCGGCTATTCCTCGCTCGGCTATCTGAAGAAGGCGCCGTTCGACAAGATCAAGATCGACCGCAGCTTCGTGCAGGGCGCGACCGAAGAGGGCAGCCGCAACGGCGCGATCATCGCCTCGATCACCTCACTGGCCGAGGCGCTGCACATGGATACCACGGCGGAAGGCGTGGAGACGCTCGACGAGCTCGAGCTCGTCCGCCTGCTCGGGTGCAGCCACATCCAGGGCTACATCTACTTCAAGCCGATGAACGCCTCCGATGCGACCGCGCTGGTCTCGGGCGATCTCATCGCCGAGGCCGATGGTCCGCAATCGGCCCGTGCGCCGCGCCAGAACCTGCTGCGCCGGGTGGTGGTGGTCCACAACGGCAACCGCCTCAACGCGACGCTGCGCAACATCTCGGAAAGCGGGGCTATGATCGAGGGTCTGTGGAACATGCCCGCAGGCAGCACGGTGCGGGTCGAGTTCTCGGCCGAAAAGTCGGTCACGGCGCAGGTGCGCTGGTCGCGTGAGAACCGCGTGGGGATCGAATTCCATGCCCCGCTCAAGCGCCGCGCCGACGGCAGCTTCGCCGTGCTCAAGGGGCCGGCCACCCAGGCCACCGGCACCGGCGGCTGGTAACCCCTGCGGTTAGCGCCGCGTTAGCCAGCCGCTTTAGCGGAATAATAACCATCGGGGTTTAGGCCTTGGCAAACACGGTGCGGCGGCGTGGCAGCGCCTGCCGCCCGAGGTTTGGAGGTTCGACCGCGAGATGTCCCTCAAGGGTCTCTTGTCTTCCCGCAGCCCCGCCGCCGCGCGCGGGGGTTCGCCGATTGCCGTCTCGTCACTGTCCGACGGGGAGCGGCTCGCCATGCTCGATGATCTCGAGCAGTCGGGCCTCGGCTGGTTCTGGGCGAGCAATGCGAGCGGGCAGCTGACCTACCTTTCCGGCGCAATCGCGACGCGGCTCGACTTGCCGCTCGAGGAGCTGATCGGTCAACCGCTCACCACCATCTTCGCCGCCGCAGACCGAGAAGAACGCGGCAAGTCGCTTGCGTTGATGCTGGGTGCGCACAAGGCCTTTGCGGGCATGGCGGTGCGGGCGGCGCGGCGACCCGAGGGCGCGGTGCTGCGCCTTGCCGGCCAGCCGGTGACCGGCGCGACCGGCGAGTTCCTCGGCTTCCGCGGGACCGGCGCCGACATCACCGAGGAGTACCACCGCGAGGAGGAGACCGCGCGGCTGGCGCGCTATGATTCGCTCACGGGCCTCTCCAACCGGCACCGCATGGCGCATCAGATCGAGGCGACGCTGACCGCCTTCAAGGCGGCGCGGCGCAACTGCGCGGTGATGATGATCGATCTCGACCGCTTCAAGCACGTCAACGACACGCTCGGCCATGCGGCGGGCGATGCCCTGCTCAAGCAGGTGGCAAGCCGCCTCACGCGCGCGATCGACCGCGAATGCGAGATCGGACGGTTGGGCGGTGACGAGTTCCAGGTGATGCTCCCCGACATCGACGACCGCGGGGTGCTGGGCGAGCTGGCGACGAAGATCATCACCATGCTGCGCCAACCCTACAGCCTCGAGGACGGGCGCTGCGTGATCGGCGCTTCGGTCGGGATTGCCATCGCCCCGCATGACGGCGTCACCCGCGATCAGATCGTGCGAGCGGCCGACCTCGCGCTCTATGCCGCCAAGAACGGCGGGCGGGCGCAGTACCGCTTCTTCTCGGGCGATCTCGAGAACGAGACGATCTTCCGCCGCCGGCTCGAACAGGACCTCGGGACCGCGCTGCGCGAGCAGCAGCTGTTCCTGCGCTTCGAACCGATCGTCGAGGCGACGGGTGGCGCGGTCACCTCGCTCGAGGCGCATGTATGCTGGAACCATGCCGACCGCGGCGTGATCGACGAGGAGGAATTCGCCCAGATCGTCGAGGGCTCGGCGCTGCTCGGCGATGTCGGCCGCTGGGCGATCGCCGCCGCCTGCGCGCGAGCGGCGCTATGGCCGGAGAGTGTCCGGATCGCGGTCAACGTGCCGGTTGTGCTGTTCCTCGCCGACGACTTCGTCGAGATCGTGGCGGCCGCCATAGAGGCCGCCGGCATTGCGCCCGCGCGTCTCGAGCTCGAGATCAGCGAGGCGGTGTTCTTCGGCGATACCAGCGTCGTTGACCGCACACTGGCGGCGCTGTTCAAGCTCGGGGTGCGCCTGACGCTCGACGAGTTCGGCAGCGGCTATTCCTCGCTCGCCTATCTGCGCCGCGCGCCCTTCGACGCGATCAAGATCGACCAGAAGCTGGTCGCCGAAGCCGAGCGCCACGACGGCCGCGAACTGGGGCTGGTGCGCGCGATCGTCGCGCTGGCAGGCGCTCTGCAAATGGATACGATGGCGGGCGGCATAGAGAGCGCGGGCCTGCTGGCTGCGCTCACCGATTGCGGGGTGCGCTATCTCGAAGGCCCGATTTTCAGCGAGCCGTTGGACGAAGGTACGCTCGATCAGGAAATGGCCGGCGGGGCATGGAAGATCGACCCCGGCGCCGAGCGCACGCGCCGTGCCCGCCGGCGCACGGTATTCCGCAAGATCCAGGTGATCCACGACGACTACGCCTACGAGGTCACGCTGCGCAACCTCTCCAAGACAGGGGCGTTGATCCAGGGGCTGGCCGATGTGCCCAAGGGCACGCAGTTCGTGGTCGATCTGGGCGGCGGGCAGCTCGCGGTCGCGACGGTGACCCGCTCCAACGGCGATGTGCAGGGCCTCGAGTTCGAGCAGTCGCTGGTCGAGGACGGTTCTGGCGGGCTGTGCACCCGCAACCGCGTCTCGCCGTATGCTCTGGCTGCGGCGGGAGCGCCGCTTGCTCCTCTGGGGGCGGGCAAGTTCCTCGGCATGGACCAGGGCGGAGCGGTGCCCAAGTTCGGCTACGCGGCACCCGCTCGCGAAGGGGGCTGAGGGGCACCGCGGGTGTTGCGATTTTGGCGAATGACAATGCGGTGACCCGGCGCTACATCGCGCGGCGATGACCGACCTCTCCCACATCCGCAATTTCTCCATCATCGCGCATATCGACCATGGCAAGTCGACCCTTGCCGACCGGCTGATCCAGTTCACCGGAGGCCTCTCCGCGCGCGAGATGTCCGAGCAGGTGCTCGACAACATGGACATCGAGAAGGAGCGCGGCATCACCATCAAGGCGCAGACCGTGCGCCTCACCTACCAGGCCAAGAACGGCGAGACCTATCAGCTCAACCTGATGGACACCCCAGGCCACGTCGACTTCGCCTACGAAGTCAGCCGCAGCCTCGCCGCCTGCGAGGGCGCGCTGCTCGTGGTCGACGCCGCGCAGGGGGTCGAAGCCCAGACCCTCGCCAACGTCTATCAGTCGATCGAGCATGACCACGAGATCGTCCCCGTCATCAACAAGATCGATCTGCCCGCCGCCGAGCCCGACAAGGTCAAGGCCGAGATCGAGGACATCATCGGGCTCGACGCCTCGGACGCCGTCCTCGCCTCCGCCAAGTCGGGCATCGGCATCGAGGAAGTGCTCGAGGCCGTCGTCGCCCGCATCCCGCCGCCCAAGGGCACGACCGAAGCCCCGCTCAAGGCCAGCCTCGTCGATAGCTGGTACGACCCGTACCTCGGCGTCGTCATCCTCGTGCGCGTGATCGACGGCAAACTCACGAAGGGCCTCAACATCAAGTTCATGCAGGGCGGCACCCAGCACCTCGTCGACCGCGTCGGCTGCTTCACCCCCAAGCGCACCGACCTCACCGAATTGGGCCCCGGCGAGATCGGCTTCATCACCGCGCAGATCAAGGAAGTCGAACAGGCCCGCGTCGGCGACACCATCACCACCGTGAAGGGCGGGGCGACCGAGGCGCTGCCGGGCTACAAGGAAGTCCAGCCGGTGGTGTTCTGCGGGCTCTTCCCGGTCGACGCTGCCGACTTCGAGAAGCTGCGCGAGAGCATCGCCAAGCTGCGGCTCAACGACGCGAGCTTCTCCTTCGAGATGGAGTCCTCCGCGGCCTTGGGCTTCGGCTTCCGCTGCGGTTTCCTCGGCCTGCTCCACCTGGAAATCATCCAGGAACGCCTCAGCCGCGAATACGATCTCGACCTCATCACCACCGCGCCCTCGGTGGTCTACCGCATCCACCTCGGCCATTCGAAGACCGAGGACGCCAAGACCATCGACATTCACAACCCCGCCGACTGGCCCGACACCAACCGGATCGAGTCGATCGAGGAGCCGTGGATCAAGGCGGTGATCTACACCCCCGACGAATATCTCGGCGCGATCCTCAAGCTGTGCCAGGACCGCCGCGGCATCCAGACCGAACTCACCTACGTCGGCGGCCGCGCGCAGGTGACCTACGAGCTGCCGCTCAACGAGGTGGTGTTCGACTTCTACGACCGCCTGAAGTCGATCTCGCGGGGCTACGCCTCCTTCGACTACGAACAGATCGGCACCCGCGAGGGCGACCTCGTGAAGATGAACATCCTCGTCAACAACGAGCCGGTCGACGCCCTCAGCCTGATCGTCCACCGCGCCAACGCCGAGGAGCGCGGCCGCGGGATGTGCGAGCGGCTTAAGGACTTGATTCCGCGACATCTTTTCAAGATTCCGATCCAGGCCGCGATCGGTGGCAAGGTGATCGCCCGCGAGACCATCGCCGCCCTGCGCAAGGACGTCACCGCCAAGTGCTACGGCGGCGACATCACCCGGAAGAAGAAGCTGCTGGAGAAGCAGAAGAAGGGCAAGGCGCGGATGCGGGAGTATGGCAATGTCTCCATCCCGCAGGAGGCGTTCATCGCTGCGCTGAGGATGGGGGAGGAATAAGGCCCGGCGCCTAGCGCAGGCGTTCGCAACGCGAACGACAAGCTGGAAGCGAGAGGCTGCAACTCCGGCCAGCGGGGGCGCGAAGCGCAGCCCGTCTGACGCAGGCCGCGGCTTTGCCGCGGCTAAGCTTCAATCCCCCCGCAAGGGGAGGGGGACCGCCGAAGGTGGCGGAGGGGCGGGCGCCGCGTTCCGAACGTGTCACGCGAAGCCGCGACGATCCCGCCTCACGCCGACCCGCCCGACATCGCCGCGTTGATCGTGTTGAACACCCCCTCGAGCGTCAGCCCGAGCTGCTGGAACGCAATCACCGCCGCAAGCGCGATGAGCGCGGCGATGAGCCCATACTCGATCGCGGTCGCACCCGCCTCGTCCCCGATCAACCGTGCCAACATTGCGTTTCCCATCAGATGCTTGCGCGAAGGTGGGTGCGAAAGGTTGAGCGGGCGTGGCGGGGCTTGGTTGATGGGAATTAAGCCGTACCCGCGAAGTGCTATGGCGGTTAGATCTCCCGGACGAGGAAGCTGCTGGAGAAGCAGAAGAGGGGGAAGGCCAACGGCCGCACTATCTTGAGCCGCGCGCAGCCGCAGAAGTGAAGAACAGTCGTTGACCCTTCGGGTCAGCTTCGCTTCCGGCAAGCCCAGGACGAACGGTTGCGAGTGGCTGATTTCCAATCCTCCCCTCAAGGGGGAGGGGGACCACCGAAGGTGGTGGAGGGACGAGCGCCGCTTTCCGAACGTGTCACGCGAAGACGCGAAGAGGCCGCTCTTTCACCCCTCCCGCTTGCGGGAGGGGCCGGGGGTGGGCACGTCAAAAATTCTCGCTTCGCTCGTTCCCACCCCTGACCCCTCCCGCAGGCGGGAGGGGATTGGCTACAGCTTGACTTGAACCCCCTGACGCGGGATCAATTACCCATGAGCTTTGGCGTATTCATGCACAAGGACGGATCGATCTACGACGACATCCCAGAAGTGCATTATCAGTTCCCGAAGATCTATCTCAGCCGCGCCAAACAAATGGTTGGCGATTGGATCGTCTATCGCGAACCCGTCAAGCTGCCCAATTCGAAGGGTTTTTTCGCGGTAGCGAAGGTTGAGCGGATCATCCCAGACCCGCACATTTCAGACCGCTATAGGGCGCTTATCGAGCCGGGCAGCTACTTGCCGTTCGAACCAACGGTGCCGCACGTGGTTGACGGCTTGCCTGTCGAACGGGACCTCGCCAATGCGCAAGCAGCGGTGCGGCCACTCTCGAATTCGGACTTTGCGCGCATCATCGCTCTCGGATTGCCCGACGACGACACACTCCCACGGGTTGGCGACCCAGATTCGCGTGATCGGGTGCGCGAGCAGCAAACGCCATACGAGATCGAGCGTCCTTTGGTGCAGTCGCTCGTCAACCGTCCCTTCCGTGATCGGGCGTTTCGTCGTGCTGTGCTTCACGCCTATGACGGGCGCTGCGCGGTGACGGGGTGGAGGCTCGTCAACGGTGGCGGGCGTCTAGAGGCTGAGGCCGCACATATCCGCCCGGTCGAACATGGCGGGCCGGATTCACTCCGCAACGGCATGGCTCTGTCGGGCACAGCGCATTGGATGTTTGACCGGGGACTGATTTGTATCTCCGACAGTTACGAGATCATGATCCATCGCAAAGTGAACGACCGAGCGGGTGTCGAGGCGATCATCAACCCAACAGGTCGATTGATCGCGCCACAGCGCGAATCTGATCGTCCCCATCCGCAGTTCCTCGGCTGGCACCGGGATTTTCACGCCTTTAACGCTTAGCGGTTTTGTAGCCCGCCCCTCCACCATCCTGCGGATGGTCCCCCTCCCCTTGCAGGGGAGGATTGGCGCGGCTTCACCGCTCAGGGGTCGAAGCTCTCATCCTTCAACGTCCACCTCGTCTTCGCCTCCCGCTCCGGTTCCGGCTCCGGCCTCTGCCACAAGGGCACGACAATCTCCCTCCCGCCAGGCGCCTCGTCCCGGTTCATCTCGGCGCGCAGCAGGGTTTCGGAGATCGGGCCGGTCGCCTCGAAGCGGGTGGCGGGGGTGTCGTAGTCGGCCGCCATCAGTGCGCGCGTCGCCTCGTCGGCGTTCATGGCGGCGAGGTCACGGTCGCGCAGCGCGATGAAGCGGGCGAAGGCCTCGCGGGTTTCCTCGGACATGGCGGCCCAGCGGGCGATGCGGCGCGGTTCCATCGTGCGGCGGATGTTCTCGATCTTGCGGTCGATGCTGGCGCGGATCTCGGCGACGGAGACGTAGCCCATTTCGGCCTCCCATTCCTTGCGCCACTGCTGCTTGAGCCGCTCGAGTTCGCGCGGGCTCACGCTGCCGCGCGGGCGGGCGTTGCCGGTGGCGAAGCGGTCCCCGGCGCGGTTGCTGAGCAGGAACATCAGCAGCCGGTCGTTGTAGACCTTCCGCTCGCCGACCGCCTCGCCGTGATAGAAGACGGGCTGGTCGACCCCGTTGAGGGCGCGGTCCATCGCCACGTCCTCGATCCGCTGGATGCCCATGTCGAGCGCGGCCTCCCAGGCCTTGCGGAAGGAGGCGCCCTCGGGATGGTTGCGCAGGACATAGACCTGGTGCTCGCCCACGCCCATGCGGCGACAGGCGGCGCGCACGGAGCCGGTTTCAGCGAGGTGTTCGATGAATTCGCGCTGGCGGGCGGCGCTCCACCCGCGGCGGCGCATCCGCTTGCGCGGAACGGGGGTGAAGGCGAGCGGATCGGCCGGGTCGGGGGCGGGCGCGGCGGGGGTGCGGGGCTTGGTCATGGGCGGAGGGGAACATATTTTTCCCGGGTAGGAAAATGCGCAGACGCGGGGGAGGGGGCGCGCGGCTTCACTTCCCATTCACCGGAGGCCCCGTTATAGGTCCGGCCCATGTCGATGAAGCTCACCACCCGGACTCTTGGCCGGACCCTCGGCGCCGCGCTCGCCGCCGCCACGCTGCTCACGCTCCCGGCCTGTGCCGGCGGCTCCAAAGGCAAGGACGTCGCCTATGTCGCGCGCGATGTCGAAACGCTCTATGCCGAGGCGCAGCGGCGGCTCGACCGGGGGAACACGCTGCAGGCCGCGGCGCTGTTCGACGAGGTGGAGCGCCAGCACCCCTATTCGCCCTGGGCCCGCCGCGCGCAGCTGATGAGCGCCTTCAGCTATTACATCGCGCGCGATTACAACAAGGCGATCCAGAACGCGCAGCGGTTCCTGTCGATCCACCCCGGGAACAAGGACGCGCCTTATGCCTACTACCTGATCGCGCTCAGCTATTACGAGCAGATCAGCGACGTGAACCGCGACCAGAAGATCACCGAGCAGGCGCAGACCGCGCTGCGCGAGGTCAACCGGCGCTTCCCGCAGTCCGAATATGCCGCCGACGCGCGGCTGAAGCTCGATCTGGTGGCGGACCACCTCGCGGGCAAGGAGATGGAGATCGGCCGCCACTACCAGCGCATGGGCCTGTGGCTCGCGGCGGACATGCGGTTCCGCAACGTCGTCGAGAAGTTCGACACCACCAGCCACACCCCCGAGGCGCTCTACCGCCTGACCGAGAGCAGCCTTGCCCTCGGCGTGCCGCAGGAGGCGGTGAAATATGCCGCGGTGCTGGGCGCGAACTATCCCGGCAGCGAGTGGTACGAGCGCGCCTTCAAGCTCGTGGGCAAGCACGCCGAGGGCGTCACCGCGAGCTGAGCGTCAGGGGCCGCCGAAAACCCGTTGCCCGCCCGCGCGGTGCTGCCTATCCCGGTGACGGGAGAGGGCATGATGAGGGCATTTCCGGCACATCCGGATGATATAACCGATGACTGGTGGGCAGAGCGGCTCGGCCGTGTGCCCGAAAAGTGGCGCTGGGAGCCGATCGGCACGGGGCAGGTGGGCGATAGCGTGCGCTTCACCCTGCAATTCGCAGGCGAGAGGGCCCCGGTCACGCTGGCCGGCAAGTTCGCCGCCGCCGATCCCACCAGCCGCGGCACGGCGGCGATGCTGGGACTCTATGTCAAGGAGGTGCGCTTCTACCGCGACCTCGCCTCGCAGCTGCCGATCCGCACACCCCGCACCTTGTGCGCCGAGATCGCCGATGACGGCGCCAGCTTCTGCCTTTTGTTCGAAGACCTCGGCCCGGCGCGCGGGGGCAACCAGATCGCGGGGTGCTCGGTAGAGGACGCCCGCGCCGTGGTGACACAGGCCGCTGCGCTCCACGCGCCCAGCTGGCGCAACGAGGCGATCATCGCCCTCGACTGGCTCCAGCCCGATCCTGCCGCAGCTGCCAAGGTCAAGGCGCTCTATCCCCAGGCGCAGGCGATCTTCCGGGAGCGTTACCAAGGCATCCTCGAACCCGAATTCATGACCCTGTGCGACGAACTCGCCGAGATCACCGCCGTAACCGACCGCAAGCAGGAGCGCATCAGCCTCGTCCATGGCGACTTCCGGCTCGACAATGTGCTGTTCGACATCAAGGCCGGCGCGGAAGCCGTGGCGGTGCTGGATTGGCAGACGCTGACCATCGGCAATGGCCTGACCGACATCGGCTATTTCCTCGGCTGCGGCATCGGCGATGCCCTGCGCCGCCAGCACGAGCGCGAGTTGCTCGATCTCTACTGCGCCGCCATGACTGCGCGCGGCGTGCCGTTGACGCGCGAGGCGATCTGGGAGGATTACGTGCTTGGCGCGCTCCACGGGGTCTCGACCGCGGTGTTTTCCAGCGCCTTCGTGGTGCGCACCGAGCGCGGCGATGCCAACTTCCTGTCGATGGCGCGCGGCGCCTGCGCACTGGCGCATCAGCACGGCAGCCTCGATCTCCTGAAGAAAGGATAGCACCATGGCTTTGAGCCGGGGCGATGATTACCCGATCCACCAGACCCCTGATCCGGTCGCCTATGCGGGCACCGATCGCAATTTCTACGATCGCTATTTCTTCAATGGCTACGCGCCCGACGGCAGCGGGTTCTTTGCCGCGGCCTTCGGGGTCTATCCCCATCTCGACGTGGCGGATGCGCATTTCTGCGTGGTGAGGAACGGCGTGCAGCACTGTCTTCACGCCAGCCGCCACCTCGGCATGGAGCGCATGGCGCTGGAATGCGGCCCCATCAGGATCGAGATAATCCAGCCGCTCCAACAGCTTCGCGTGATCGTCGATGGCGAGGGGATCGCCGCCGACATCACCTTCACCGGCCGCGCCTTCCCGATCGAGGAGCCGCGCTTCACCTGGCGCGTGGGGCCGCGCACGGTGATGGATTACACCCGGCTTACGCAGAACGGCCATTACGACGGCTGGACCGAAGTCGATGGCGCGCGCGAGGCGCTTCCCTCTGGCAGCATGGGCACGCGCGACCGCAGCTGGGGTGTGCGGCCGATTGGCGCGGCCGACCCGCAATTTGCCGGGCGCAGCGTGCCGCAGTTCTTCTGGCAATGGACCCCGATCAACATGGGCGCGCGCAGCATCTTCTTTCACCTCAACGCCCATGCCGACGGCACCCCATGGAACACTCGCGCGGTGATCGTGCCCGATGGCGCAGGCGCGCAGGGCCTCGCCGAACACCACGCTCCGCACATGGCGAGTGCGCTGGAGGAAGGCACCCGCTGGCCTGCGGCAAGCGTGCTTGCGATCGGTGCGGAAACCTTCCGCATCGCGCCGCTTTCCCGCTTTCAGATGCGCGGCCTTGGCTACACCTCGCCCAGATGGGGCCACGGGCTCGATCACGGCACGCTGGAGGTGGAGCGCGAGGACATCGTTCTTGCCGACATCGACCCGGCACGGCCGGACAACCTTCACGTCCAGATGCTTTGCCGCGTCACCGGGCCCGAGGGCGAAAATGGCATGGGCGTGTTCGAACAGCTGGCGATTGGCGATTACGCCCCGCTTGGCCTGACGGGGCTTGCAGGGCGCTGACCCTTGGGGATTGGCCGATCATCCGCAGGTGACGCGCGAAAGGCCGTGCGCTATCTGTTCCCCCGCCCATGCTGACCCGCCTGTCGATCCGCAACATCGTCCTCATCGAAGCGCTCGATCTCGATTTCGCGCGGGGGCTGGGTGTGCTGACGGGGGAGACGGGGGCGGGCAAGTCGATCCTTCTGGACGCGCTCGGGCTGGTGCTGGGCGACCGGGCGGAAACTTCGCTGGTGCGCGCCGGGGAGGAGCGGGCGAGCGTCACCGCAAGCTTCGAATTCGCGAGCCTGCCGCGCGCCATCGCCGCCGCGCTCGACGAGGCGGAGATCGCCATCGAACCGGGCGAGCCGCTGATGATCCGTCGGCAGGTGCGCGCCGACGGCGGCTCCAAGGCCTTCATCAACGACCAGCCGGCGAGCGTCGCCCTGCTGCGCGAACTCGCGCCCGCACTGGTCGAGCTTCACGGCCAGCACGACGATCGCGGGCTGGTGAACCCGCGCGGGCACCGGATGCTGCTCGATCGCTATGCCGGGACCGACGTGGCGGGGCTCGAGCGCGCCTATGCCGAATGGGCGCGGGCCGAGGCGCAGCTGTCCGAGGCGCGCGATGCGGTCGAGCAGGCCAGGGCCGATCAGGACCTGCTGATTGCCCATCTCGCCGAGCTTTCGGCGCTCGAGCCGGTGGCGGGCGAGGAGGAACGCCTCGCGCTCGCCCGTGCGAATATGCAGAAGGGCGAGAAGCTCTCGGGCGACCTCGAGGACCTGCGGCACCTGTGGGAGGGTTCGGATTCGCCGCTTGCGGCCCTGCGCGTCGCGGCGCGGCGTCTGGACCGGATCGCCGAGCAGCATCCCCTGCTGGCCGAGGCGCTGGCGGCGCTCGACCGCGCGGTGATCGAGGCGAGCGAGGCCGAGGACAAGCTGGCCAAGGCCGCCGAGGCGCTGGTGCACGACCCGATGGAGCTGGAGCGCGCCGAGACCCGGCTGTTCGAGCTGCGCGCCGCGGCGCGGAAACACCGCTGCGATGTCGACGACCTGCCCGAGCTGATGCGCACCATGCGCGCCCGGCTCGATGCGATCGAGGGCGGGGAGGCGCAGCTCGATGCGCTCGAGGCGGCGGCCAGGGAAGCCCGCGCCGCCTATGTCACCGCCGCCGAGGCCGCGCGCGCGGCGCGCTTGGCCGGGGCCGGGCGGCTCGATGCGGCGGTGGCGGCGGAGCTTGCGCCGCTCAAGCTCGATGCCGCGAAGTTCCGTACCGCCGTCACCCCGCTGCCCGAGGACCGCTGGGGCGCGCAGGGGATGGATGCGGTGGAGTTCCTGATCTCGACCAACCCGGGCGCGGATTTCGCCCCGCTCGCCAAGATCGCGAGCGGCGGGGAATTGTCGCGCTTCATCCTCGCGCTCAAGGTCGCGCTGGCGGAGAAGGGCGGGGCGGCGACGATCATCTTCGACGAGATCGACCGCGGCGTGGGCGGCGCGGTCGCCTCGGCCATCGGCGAGCGGCTGGCAAGGCTGGCGGCGGACGAGGGGCAATTGCTGGCGGTGACGCACTCGCCCCAGGTCGCGGCGCGGGGGCAGCGGCACTACTTCATCGCCAAGGCCTCGAGCGGCACGGTGACGCGGACCAGCGTGGTGCTGCTCGACCATGCCGGGCGGCAGGAGGAGATCGCCCGGATGCTCTCCGGCGCCGAGGTGACCCCCGAGGCCCGCGCGCAGGCCGACCGGCTGCTGGAGGGGGTGTGAGGCATCTCCTGCTCCTGTTGCTCACGGCAGCTGCCTGCGCGCCTGCCATCTCCGCGTCCGAGGAGGCATCGACGAGCGTGAAGCCCAACCATTCGACCTACGGCACCGACGCCAATCTTACCGCCTCCGCTCCGGACGCGATCTTGAGTTATGCCGATCATCCGCGCGGCTTTGCCGAACTGCGGCTGCCGCAAGGGGACGGCCCGTTCCCGCTCGCGGTGATCTATCATGGTGGGTGCTGGAAGACCGGCATCGCGTCGCAGGCCTACATGGCCCCGCTCGCCACGCGCTGGCAGCAGGAGGGCATCGCGACGCTCAATGTCGATTACCGCGAGGTCGGGGACGGGGGCGGGTGGCCGGGCTCCTTCGTCGACTGGGCCGCTTCGACGCGGCTGATCGACGAGGTGGCAGCGAAGCACCCCATCGACCGCGCCCGCGTCACGCTGGTCGGCCATTCGGCGGGCGGATTGCCGGCCGTGTGGCTGGCGCGCGCGAGCGGCGCGGGCGGGCCTGTCGGCAAGCGTGCCGCGCTCAAGGCGCGCGCGGCGATCGTGCTCGACGGGCCGGGCGATGTCGGCGCCGAGCAGCCCGCCTTCGATGCGCTGTGCCAGTTCTCGGCCGTGGAGCCCTTCATGGGCGCGGCGCCGGCTGCGAACCCTTCACGATACGGCGCGATATCTCCCGCCGCCCATGCACCGCAGCTCGCGCAGATCCTTTTCGTGCAGGCCAGGCTGCCCGCCCCCTCGGCCGCTACGCTCTCGGCGCTCGGTGCGGGCGGGGCCGAAGTGACCGTCCGCGAGAATATCGGGCAGAGCCACTTCGCGATCATCACGCCGGGCAACCCCATCCACGACGCGAACGAGCCTGCCATGCTGGCGGTGCTGAAGGGCCGGTAACCCACCCCATGACCGACGTTCAGACCCTCTCGGAAGCCGAAGCCGCCAACGAGCTGATGCGCCTCGCGCGGGCCATCGCGCGGCATGACCGGCTCTATCACGCCGAGGACTCGCCCGAGATCACCGACGCGGAATACGACGCGCTGGTGCGGCGCAATGCGGAGATCGAGGCTGCCTTCCCGCACCTGGTGCGCGAGGACAGCCCCTCGCGGAAAGTCGGCCACGCCATCGCCGCCTCGCCGCTCGGCAAGGTGACGCACGAGGTTCGCATGATGAGCCTCGACAACGCCTTCTCCCCCGATGAGGTCGCCGAGTGGCTGGCGCGGATGCGGCGGTTCCTGAACCTGCCGGACGACGCGCCGCTGGCCTGTACCGCCGAGGACAAGATCGACGGGCTGTCCTGCTCGCTGCGCTACGAGAACGGGTTGCTGGTGCGCGCCGCGACCCGCGGTGACGGGCAGGTGGGCGAGGACGTGACGGCCAATGTCGCGCACATCCCCGATATCCCGCAACAGCTCCCCGCGGGCGTCCCCGCCATCTTCGAGGTGCGCGGAGAGGTCTATATGGAAAAACAGGCCTTTACCGCACTCAATGCTGCGCAGCATGAAGCGGGCGGGAAGATCTTCGCAAACCCCCGCAACGCCGCCGCCGGAAGCCTCCGCCAGAAGGATGCCGGCGTCACCGCGAAGCGCCCCTTGCGCTTCTGGGCGCATGGCTGGGGCGCGGCGTCCGAGGTGCCCGGGACGACCCAGAGCGAGGTGGTGGCAAAGCTGCGGGAGTGGGGTTTTCCGGTCTCGCCGCTGTTCACCCGCATCGAGGGCGATGCCGACGCGCTGATCGCCCATTTCGATGCCATCGGCGCCGCGCGGCCGAGCCTCGCCTATGACATCGACGGGGTGGTCTACAAGCTCGATCGGCTCGACTGGCAGGAGCGCCTCGGCTTCGTCGCCAAGGCCCCGCGCTGGGCGCTGGCGCACAAGTTCCCGGCGGAGCGTGCCGAAACCATCGTGCAGGGCATCGACATCCAGGTCGGACGCACCGGCAAGCTCACCCCCGTGGGCCGCCTCGCCCCGGTGCTGGTCGGCGGCGTCACCGTCACCAACGTCACGCTCCACAACCGCGACGAGATCGCGCGCCTCGGGCTTCGCGTCGGCGACCGCGTGGTGATCCAGCGCGCAGGCGACGTTATCCCGCAGGTGGTTGAGAACCTCACCCGCGAGGAAGAGCGCCCCGCCTTCGCCTTCCCCGACCACTGCCCCGATTGCGGCAGCGAGGCGGTGGCGGAGGAGGGCGAGGTCGATGTGCGCTGCACCGCGGGCCTGATCTGCCCCGCGCAGCGCACCCAGCGGCTCGAACACTTCGTCAGCCGCAAGGCGCTCGATATCGAGGGGCTGGGCGAGAAGACCATCGCCCAGTTCTTCGCGCTCGGGTGGCTCGAAAGCCCCGCCGACATCTACCGTCTGCGCCGCCGCCGCGCCGACATTCTCGCGCTGGAGGGCTGGCAGGAGAAGTCGGTCGACAACCTCCTCGCCGCGATCGAGGCCAAGCGCGCGCCCGATGCCGCGCGGCTGCTCTTCGCGCTCGGCATCCGCCATGTCGGCGAGGTGACCGCGCGCGACCTGATGAAGCATGTTCACGAGCTTCCGGCGCTGCGGGCGATGGCGACGCTCGCCAACGCGGATCGCCTCCCGTTCGCCTCGAGCGACGTCGAGAGGCAGATGCACAGTGTCTCGACTGCGCTCGACACGAACGGAGACATCGCGGCGCAGGCCCGCGCCGAACTCACCGCCATCGACGGCATCGGCCCCTCGGTGGTCGAGGCGCTCGGCGACTTCTTCCACGAACCGCACAATGTCGCGGTGTGGGAGGACTTGCTGAACGAGGTCAGCCCGCCGCGCTACGAGGTGCGGACCGTCGCATCCCGCGTTGCAGGCAAGACGGTCGTCTTCACAGGCAAGCTCGAAACCATGAGCCGCGATGAGGCCAAGGCCCAGGCCGAGCGCCTCGGCGCGAAGGCGGCCGGCAGCGTCAGCGCCAAGACCGACCTTCTGGTCGCAGGGCCGGGGGCTGGATCGAAGCTCAAGAAGGCCGCCGAACTCGGGATCGAGACCACCGACGAGGCGGGCTGGGCGGCGATCGTGGCAGAGGCGCTTGGGGGTTCCGGGGGGAGTGGATGATGATGGCGCGGCGAATCGGGATCGGGATCGGGATCGGGATCGTGGGTGCGGCACTGCTGCTGGGCCTTGCCGCCTGTTCCGAGCCGTCCGCGACCTCGCCCGCCGCCGCACCCGGCCCTCTGCGCTTCGAACGCGCCTCTGCCGATACGGTCAAGCATGGTGAGCGCCTGTCCAAGGTGCTCGGGTGCAGCGGCTGTCACAACGACGCGCTTACCGGCAACGACTGGAGCGAGCCGGGCTATGGCACGCTGTGGAGTGCCAATCTTACCCGCAGCGGCAGCCGGTGGTCGGAGGCGGAACTGACGCAAATGATCGTCGCGGGTAAACGGCCCGACCGGGCGCTGATGGAGATGCCCTCGCATCTCTTCGCCCGGCTTCACCCCGACGATGTGGCTGCGCTGGTGAGCTATCTCCGTTCGCTGGAACCGAAAGGACCTGTCCATCCGGAGGCGACGATCGGACCCTTGCTGCAAAAGGAAATCGACAGCGGGGCCTATCGGAATTCGGCGCAGCAGGTCGAGGAGCGCCAAGACGAGGCACTGCCCGACCTCGGTGGGGATCATGCGGTGGGGCGGCAGATTGTCAGCGTGACCTGCGCCGAATGTCACGGCAGCGATCTGCGTGGCAAGCCGGCGCCCGGGGCCGATACCACCGCCCGCCCGGACCTCAGAATGGTCGCGTCCTACGACCCGGGAGATTTCGTCCGCTTGATGCGCACGGGCAAGGCTGCTGGCGGGCGTGAAGTCGGCCTGATGAGCAGCGCGGCGCGGCGGCGTTATGCCAATCTGACCGACCGTGAAGTGGATGCCGTTCGCGGCTATCTCGTGGAGCTTGCCAGGCGTGATCCTTGAGGAACTCCACCCACAGGCCTTGCGCATCGCCGCTCTGTTGCGCGACCGGGGCGAGAAGGTCGCCGTGGCAGACGGGGCGACCGGCGGGCTCATTGCCGCAACCCTGCTGACCGTGCCCGGCGCGCTCGATTTCTTCGTGGGCGGCGGCGTGGTTTATTCCTTCCGCGCCCGCGATGTCCTGTTCGCCCTGCCGCGCGAGGCCTACAAGGGGATGCGCGGGGCGAGCGAGGATTACGCCCTGCTTCAGGCCCGCGCGATCCGCGAGAACTTCGGGGCCGACTGGGGGCTGGCGGAGAGCGGTTCCGTCGGCGGCTCCAGCCACCCGAGCGGCGCGCCTGCGGGCCGCAGTGTCGCGGCGCTGGCAGGGCCGGGCGGGGAGCATACCCGCCTGCTGGAGACCGCCTCCGACGACCGGATCGCCAACATGGCCGCCTTCACCCGCAACGCGCTCGCGCTGCTGGAGGACGTGCTGGCGGGCTAGGTGCGGGCGGGCCTTGCCGCCATCACTCGGCGGGATGCGGGCCGGCGGCCTGTTTCTGCGGCGGCGCGACCTGATCGGGCGCGGCTGGCCGTTCGCTGGCCTCGGCGTCGCCGCTGCCCTTCATCAGCGCGACCATCCGGTTCATGGCGGCATAGGCCCATTGCGGGAGCAGCCGGCGCAGCCTGCGCTTCAGGGCGTGCCGGCTCAGCAGCGGCGAATCGCTCATCGCGGCGTGACGGCGCATCCCCCGCAGCCGCTGGAGCGCGGCGGTGCCGGTCCAGGCGCCGGGGCTCACCATCTCCTGAAGGTCCGTGCAGAACACCGGCTTGCCCGCGATCTGCGCGATCGCGGCGCTTTGCGCGGGGTCTTCCTCGACCAGGAGCATCTCCCGCGCTTCGCGGTAGAAGCGGCCCTTGATCTCGGCGGCGGCTGGCTGGCCGGCGCAATCGAGCATCACCAGCCGCTCGCAGCCGATGGCGTGGCGGGCGAGCCAGGCCTCGAGTGCGGGACGGCACGATTCCGGCTGGGTGGAGAGCAGGCAGGCGGCCGTCTGGGTCGGGCGGCACAGCGCCGGTGCGGTTTCCAGGAAGGCGGCGTAGTCCGGCGCGCTCTGCCGCTCGGCCTCGGACGGGACCGGGTAGAGCACCCCCTCGACGCTGATGCAGGCGCGCGAGAGGTAGGTGTGGTGGAAGAAGTTCCATTCGAAGATGCGCGGCAGCGGCAGGACCTCGAAGGCGATGTCGACCTCCTCGACCCCGTCGGGCACCACGTAGATCGCGGCCAGCGAGACCCTCGCGGTGACCCCGGCGCGCGCCAGTTTCTCGCGCACCTCGCGCATCGCGTAGCCCCGGTTGAGGCTGTCGTCGACGACCAGCACGTGGCGCGCCTCGGAAAGATTGGCGATCAGCCGCGTGCCCGGCTTGGTCGATCCCGCGCCCGGCAGGCGCCCTTCGCACAGGCTGTCGAAGTCGGCGAAGCGCAGGTTGAGCAGCAGCGCCAGGGTGATCGCCGGCAGGATTCCGCTGCGCGGCACGCCGACGATCAGATCCACATCGCTCGGGACCAGATGCAGGCTGCGCCTGATCAGGTCGGTCATGTCCGCTATGCTGCGGTAGCGCATCTTGTCGCATCCCCCCGTCGTTTCGACGTGCGATGAAGTGATGGCTTGCGGCGTTCCCGCATTAACGTGAGTTAGGCGCGGGTCGCGGCGCAATTTTGCGGAGGGCCTGTCGAATCCGGCTTGGCAAGCGCGTCTTCCTGTCGGAGCCTCGCCATTCCGGTCGGGCCGATGACGGAGATGCACCCATGCAATTCATGCTGATGATCAACGAGGACGAGAGCGCCTATGCCGGCCCCGAGGGCGCGAAGCTGATGGAGCAGGTGATCGCGGGGCACATGAAGCTCGCCGAGGACCTTGCCGCCGCCAACGTGCGGTTCTCGGGCGAGCGGCTCAAGCCCGCCGCGACCGCCACCACCATCCGGTTCGACAATGGCACGGCGACGATCCACGACGGTCCCTTCGCCGAGACCCACGAGGAACTGGGCGGCTTCTACATCATCGATGTCGCGGGGCTCGACGAGGCGCTCGAATGGGCAAAGCGCATTCCGGTGCCCAAGGGCGGGATCGAGGTTCGTCCCGTCTGGCCGATGGAGGGATGACGTCGCCGGCCTCCGCCGCCGCGCGCGAGACGGCGCTGGCGATCATGGCGGCGCGGCCCCGGGTGGTGGCCGCGCTCGCCGCGCGCTTTCGCGATCTCGATGCGGCGGAGGAGGCCTTTGCAGATAGCGCGGCGCGCTGCCTCGCGCTGGCCGAGCCGCCGCGCGATGTCGCCGCATGGCTGTTCGTGGCCTCCCGCCGCCGCGCGCTCGACGGGTTGCGCAAGGCCCGCTCCGAGGCGCGCGCGGCGGACGCGCTGGCGGAGGTTGCCGACATGACCAATGTCATCCCGCTTCCCGAAGCGATCCCCGACGAACGGCTGCGGCTCCTGTTCATCTGTTGCCACCCGGCGCTCGGGGCGGAGGTGCGCGCGGCGCTGGCGCTCAAGGTGATCTGCGGGCTGCCGGTCGCGGCGATCGCGCGCCTTTTCGTGGTGAGCGAGCCCACGATGTTCCAGCGCATCACCCGCGCCAAGGCCAAGGTGCGCGAGGCGGGGATCGCCTTCGAGCTTCCGCCCCGTCGCCATTGGCCCGAGCGGCTCGAGGTGGTGCTGCTGGCGCTCGAACTGGCTTACACGGCCGCCTATTCCGACGCGGGCGGGGAGCTGTCGGTGGCGCTGCCGGAGGACATGGATGCGGATCTTGGCGGGGAGGTCGAGCGGCTGGCGCTGCTCGTCGCCGAACTCCTGCCGCAGGAGCCCGAAGCGCTGGGCCTTGCCGCGCTGGTGATGCTGGCGCGCTCGCGCAAGGGCGCGCGGCTGGATGGGGAGGGGGCGATGGTGCCGCTCTCGCAGCAGGACACGGGCCGCTGGAACCGCTCCCGGATCGAACTGGCGCAGACCTTCATGGTGCGGGCCGGGCGGCTGGGCCGGTCCGGGCCCTATCAGGTGATGGCGGCGATCCAGCTGACCCATGCCCGCCGCGCCTTCGACGGGGTGGTGGACTGGCACGCTGTGCTGCGGCTTTACGACGTGCTGGTCGTCCTGCGCCCCTCGCCGATGGTGGCGGTGAACCGCGCGCTGGCGCTGGCGCAGGTCGAGGGAGCCGCGGCGGGGCTGACCGCGCTCGCGGCGCTCCCCGCCGACCGGCTGGCGCTGGCGCGGCCGTTCCACGTTGCCCGCGCCGATTGCCTCGCCAAGGCCGGGCACCGTGAAGAGGCCGCGGCCGCGCTCAATGCCGCGCTGGCGCTCGATCCGCCGCGGGCCGAGCGGCTGTGGCTGGAGAAATGGCGCGCCGGGCTGGAATAGTCCCCTCCCGCTGGCGGGAGGGGTTAGGGGTGGGAGCGAGCGAAGCGGGCCCTTGCACAGGCCCACCCCCGGCCCCTCCCGCAAGCGGGAGGGGAGTAGTTTAGCGCACGCGCCGCCGCCGCAGCCACAGGATCGCCCAGTCGCCGCGCTGGAGGCGGGCGGCCATGCGGAAGCCGGCCAGATGCATCGCGCGCTTGACCGCCGCCTCCTGCTCGCCCGCCAGCAGACCGGCGAGCAGCAGGTTCCCGCCGGCCGGCACGGCCCGGGCGAAGTCGGGGGCGAGGTTGACGAGCGGCCCCGCCAAGATGTTGGCGATCAGCAGATCATAGGGCCCGCGCAAGCGCAGCAGCGGGTCGTCCATCCCGTCGGCGATGATCATCACCGCCGCGCCCGGGCCGGGGCCCATCGGCACGCCGTTGAGGCGCGCGTTCTCCTCGACCACGCCGGTGCAGACCGGGTCGATGTCGGTGAGGGTGCAAAGCGCGTGCGGCCACAGGGCCAACGCCGCGAAACCGAGCAGTCCGGTGCCGGTGCCGATGTCGGCGATGTTGCGCGCCACCACGCCGCTCGCCTTCATGTGTCCCAGCATCTCGAGGCATCCGGCGGTGGTCTTGTGCTGGCCGGTGCCGAAGGCCTGCGAGGCAGGGATGGTGAAGTCGATCAGGTCGGGATCGGCGGGATAGTCCGGCGTGTGGACATGGAAGCGCCCGGCGCGGATCGGGGGCGCGTTGTGCTGGCTCAGCGTCACCCAGTCGGCGGGCGGGAGCTCCTCGGCGGTGATCTTCGGTGCCGTTCCCTCGAACAGGCCTGCGAGCGCCGCTTTCTCCGCCTTGCCGGGCTTCCTCGGATACCAGCCTTCGAGCACCCAGTCCTCGGGCCGGTCCTCGGCCACCTCGCGCCCGGCGATGACGAGCTCGTGATCCCAGTCGTCGATCAGGTCATGGGCGAGCAGCGCCGCCTGCACCACCGGCTTGGGGGCGAAGGCGGACAGTTTCCACGTGGTGCTATCGGACAAAGCTCGCTCCGTTGGCGTCGATCACCGCGCCGGTCATGCTGGGCGGCGCATCGAGCGCGCAGAAGGCGATGATGGCGGCGATTTCCTCGGGCGTCGCCACGCGGCCCAGAGGGATGTCGGCGAGCAGCCCCGGCCCGCCGCGGCTCGCAAGGTAATCGCCCGCCATGCTGGTGTCGGTGAAGCCGGGGGTCACGGCAAAGCTCAGGATGCCGTCCTTCGCATAGGCGCGGGCAATCGTCTTGTGCATCCCCACCATGCCGCTCTTGGCCGCCGCGTAATGCCAGTGCGCCGGGCTGTCCCCGCGATAGGCCGCACGGCTCGCGACGTGCACCAGCCGCCCCGCAAAGCCGCGCTCCTGCCAGTGCAGCACGGCAAAGCGCGAGAGCTGGGCGGCGCTGGTGAGGTTCACCCGCATGGTGTCCTCCCAGGCATCGAGCCATTCGATGTCCGACCGGTCGAGCCGGTTCGCCTCGAACCGCCCGGCATTGTTCACCACCACATCGATCTCGCCCTGCGCGATGTCGAGCGCCTGATCCCACAGCGATTGCACCGAGAGCGGATCGCCGAAATCGGCGGCGATCACGGGCGCGCCGCCGGGGCCTTCGTATCCCCCGCGCGAGGCATGGCCGATGACCTTCGCCCCCCGCGCCGCGAGGGCCGCAAGCGCCGCACTGCCAATTCCGCGGCTTGATCCGGTTACGAGAATGTGTCCCATGCAAGTCGCTATCCGAAACTTTGCAAGCCATGTCCACTGCTCGCCGCTTGCCTCATGCGCCAGCGGCGTTAAGTGGGAGCCACGAAAAAAGGGACCAGACGGGATCACCATGAACCAAAGACCGCTTTCTCCCCATCTCCAGATCTGGCGCTGGGGGCCGCACATGCTCGTATCGATCCTCCACCGCGCGACCGGCGACGGCATGGCGCTGGTGGGTCTGGCCGTGCTGGTCTGGTGGCTGGGCGCGCTGGCGAGCGGGCCGGCAGCCTATGCGAGCTTCCAGTCGGTCATGGGTTCGCCGCTGGGGATGGTGGTGCTGGTGGGCCTGTCGTGGGCCTTCTTCACCCACCTCATGAGCGGCCTTCGCCACTTCGTGCTCGATATCGGTGCGGGCTACGAGCTCGACACCAACCGCCTGTGGTCGGTGGCATCGCCGATCATTGCCATCGTCCTGACCGCGGCCTTCTGGGCCCTGATCCTGACGCGCTGAGGGGGACGGGACATGGGTAACGGAACTTCCATCGGACGCGTGCGCGGGCTTGGTGCCGCGCATGAAGGTCCGCACCACTGGCTGCTCCAGCGCTTCACCGCGATCGGCAACGTGGTGCTGATGAGCTGGCTGCTGGTCAGCCTCGTCATGCTCGGCGATTTCGGCCACGCCAACGTGGTCAAGTGGCTCAGCCACCCGGTCAACGCGACGGCGATGATCCTGCTGGTCATCAGCCTGTTCTGGCACGCGCGGCTCGGGCTGCAGGTGCTGATCGAGGACTATGTCCACGAAGCCGGCACCAAGTTCGGCGCGCTCGCCGCGCTCAATCTTGCAACCATCGGCGGCGGCGCCTTCGGGATTTTCAGCGTCGCCGCGCTCGCATTCGGAGGTAACGCCTGATGGCAACGTCGGCAGCACACGGAACCGCCAACGATGTGGGGGGCGCCCACCTGAAGGGTGCCTATACCATCGTCGACCACACCTATGACGTCGTCGTGGTCGGTGCGGGCGGATCGGGCCTGCGCGCGACGATGGGCGCCGCGGAAGCGGGCCTTCGCACCGCGAACATCTCCAAGGTCTTCCCCACCCGCTCGCACACCGTGGCGGCGCAGGGCGGGATTGCCGCCTCGCTCGGCAACAATTCGCCCGACCACTGGACCTGGCACATGTACGACACCGTCAAGGGGTCGGACTGGCTGGGCGACCAGGACGCGATCGAATATCTCGCGCGCGAGGCTCCGGCAGCGGTCTATGAACTCGAGCACGCGGGCGTGCCCTTCAGCCGCAATGCCGACGGCACGATCTACCAGCGACCCTTCGGCGGGCACATGCAGAACATGGGCGCCGGCCCGCCGGTTCAGCGCACCTGCGCCGCGGCCGACCGCACCGGTCACGCCATGCTCCACGCGCTCTACCAGCAGAGCCTCAAGTATGACGCGGACTTCTTCATCGAATACTTCGCGCTCGACCTCATCATGGCCGAGCGGGACGGGGTGAAGCAGTGCGTCGGCGTGATGGCGATGTGCCTCGACGACGGGAAGATCCACCGCTTCCGCGCACAATCGGTCGTTCTCGCGACCGGCGGCTATGGGCGCTGCTACTACACCGCCACATCGGCCCACACCTGCACCGGCGACGGCGGCGGGATGGTGCTGCGCGCCGGCCTGCCGCTCCAGGACATGGAGTTCGTGCAGTTCCACCCGACCGGCATCTACGGCGCGGGCGTGCTCATCACCGAGGGCGCGCGCGGCGAGGGCGGCTACCTCACCAACTCGGAAGGCGAGCGCTTCATGGAGCGTTACGCGCCTAGCGCCAAGGACCTCGCCTCGCGCGACGTGGTGAGCCGTTCGATGGCGCTCGAGATGCGCGAGGGCCGCGGCGTCGGGCCGGAGGGCGATCACATCTACCTCCACCTCGACCACATCGATCCCAAGGTGCTCGCCGAGCGCCTGCCGGGCATCACCGAGAGCGGCAAGATCTTCGCCGGCGTCGATCTCACCCGCCAGCCGCTGCCCGTCACCCCGACGGTGCATTACAACATGGGCGGCATCCCGTGTAACTACCACGGGCAGGTCGTCACCCTCGGGCCGGACGGCAACCCCGATCAGGTCATCCCGGGCCTCTATGCCGTGGGCGAGGCGGCCTGCGTGTCGGTGCACGGGGCGAACCGCCTCGGCTCGAACTCGCTGATCGACCTCGTGGTGTTCGGCCGCGCGACCGGCCACCACCTGCGCGACAATCTGAAGCCCGGCGCCAAGCAGCCCGAGCTTCCGGCGGACAGCGCGGACTTCGCGCTGACCCGGCTCGACCACTTCCGCTACGCCAGCGGCGGCTCGCCGACCGCGCAGATCCGTGCGGAGATGCAGAAGGCGATGCAGAAGCACTGCGCCGTGTTCCGCGACCAGAAGCTGATGGACGAGGGCGTCGCCAAGCTCGCCGAGCAGAACAAGCGGATGGAGGATATCCACGTCACCGACAAGTCGCTGATCTGGAACAGCGACCTGATCGAGACGCTCGAGCTCGACAACCTCATGGCGCAGGCCAACGTCACCATGGCGTCGGCCGCCAACCGCAAGGAAAGCCGCGGCGCCCATGCGCACGAGGACTATCCCGAGCGCAACGACAAGGAATGGATGAAGCACACCATCGCGTGGTTCGACGGCTGGGGCGGTCGCGGCAGCAACATCCGCATCGATTACCGTCCGGTCCACGAATACACGCTGACCGACGACATCAAGTATATCGAGCCCAAGGCGCGGGTGTACTGATCGGCGCCGCAAGGCGAGGCTGACACGAAGGCCCGGTCCCGCAAGGACCGGGCCTTTCCTTTTGTGGCGGGCGCGGCGCGATGCCCGCTTGACCCTTGCAAGGCGGCACGGCAGCTTGCCCCTTGCATGAACAGGGGCAGGATCATCGCTGGAGCCTTGGCGGCATTGCTCGCCGTGCCTGCGCTGTCGCAGTCCGCCCCCGCCAACCCCTTCCAGCCCCCGCCGCACACCGCGCCATGGCCCGAACTCGCCAGCGGCAAGACCCCTGCCGAACGCAGCCGCAGCTACGAGCTTTCCCCCGAACTGCGGCGCGGGGTGAGTGCGGGCGAGGTGCGCGCCCAGCAGCGGCGGCTCGATGCCGCGCTGGGGGCGCTGCCCGGGCATACGCCGGGCGTGGCCGAGGCCTATGTCCTCACCGTCGCGCTCGACAGCGATCCCGTCTTCGCCCGCGAGGCGCGCGAGGCGGCGCGGGTGCTCGGCGCGCGCTACGGGGCGGGGGCGCGCACCCTGACCCTCGCCGGGCCCGACGGCACCCGCGACGATGCGCCCCACGGCTCGATCAGCGCGCTGCTGCTGGCGATCGCCCATCTCGGCACGGTGATGGACGGCCGCGAGGACGTGCTGGTGCTCTACACCACCAGCCACGGCAGCGACATCGGGCTGGCCTATCATTACGGCGACACGGGCTACGGCATCCTCTCGCCCCAGCGGCTCAAGGCAGCGCTGGAGGAGGCGGGGATCGCGCGGCGGGTCTTGATCATCTCGGCGTGCTATTCCGGGGTCTTCGTGCCCGTACTCGCCAGCCCCGACACCGCGATCCTCACCGCCGCGGCGAGCACGCGCTCGTCCTTCGGCTGCCTCGCCGAGAACGACTGGACCTTCTACGGCGACGCGCTGATCAACCGCGCGTTGCGTCAGCCTGTCGCACTCGAGGAGGCGGCGAGGATGGCGGGGAGATCGGTCGCGGAATGGGAGACGCGCGCGCGCTTCCTCGCCTCGCTGCCGCAGGTCAGCATCGGCGCGGGCGCGCGGGGCTGGCTGCCGCAGATCGAAGCCGGGATGCCGCGCATCGCCAGCGCCTCGGTCGGCCGCCCGGCCTTCGACGAGGCGGCGCTCAGGACAGCAGCAAACTAGGCGTCACGCGATCGCGGCGTAGGCGGGATTGACGCCGTGCGAGGGCAATGTATCCAATGGATACATTGAACGACACAAGGATTCGCACATGACCCCCTTCGACGCTCTCAAGGCCCAGCTTTCCGTCGCCGTCCCCTTCGCCGCCCATGTCGGCGTCGCGCTGCAGGAAATCGGCGCGGGCACCGCCACCGCCACGCTCGACCAGTCGCACAGCACCAGCAACCACATCGCCACGCTCCACGCCGGCGCGCTGTTCACGCTGGCCGAAGCCGCCTCGGGCGCGGCAATGGCGGGGATGTTCCTCGAACGCCTCGCGGCCCTGCGCCCCGTCGCGGCGAGCGCGACCATCGACTACGTCAAGCCTGCGCGCGGCGCCGTCACCGCGCGTGCGACGGTGGACGAGGGCAAGGACACGCTGTTCGCCGCGCTCGATTCCGAGGGCAAGGTGCGCTTCGCCGTCACGGTGCGGATCGAGGATGCCGAGGGCCGCGAAGTCGCGCGCATGACGGTCGACTGGCACGTTGCGGCGCTGGCCCGCGCCGCCTAGACCGGCCGCATGGCGAGACGGGCTGGCTATCATCATGGCGATCTGGCGGCAGCCGCGATCGATGAGGCGCTGCGCCTCGTCGAGAGCGGCGAGGGTGCGGGCTTCAGCTTGCGGGCGCTGGCCGAGCGGCTCGGGGTGGCGCACCGTGCGCTCTACAACCACTTCGCGACCCGCGAGGCGCTGCTCGCCGCCATCGCCGCGCGCGGCTTTGCGCAGCTGGTCGAGGCGCTCGCGCCCGCGCCCGATCCGGCGGCCTTCCTCGGCGCCTACGTCCACTTCGCACTCGCCCGGCCGGGGCTCTACGACGTGATGATCCAGCGGTCCTACGAACAGATCAACGCCACCCCCGATCTGCGCAGCGCGATCGACCGGGTGATCGCCATCGCGCTCGGCGTGCTGGCAGTGCCCGGCACCGACGAGGACACCCGCCGCCGCGCGGTAATGCGGGTGTGGATGCTCGCCCACGGCGGCATCGGGCTGCACCGGGCCGGGATGCTCCGCCTGCGCAGCGACAGCGAATTCGCCGAGGAGATCCTGCACATCGCGGGCCTCGCGCCGATCAAGGAGACACGCCCATGAACCCCGCCGATGCCATGCCCTTCTCGAAGCTCATGGGCGTGACCGTCACCGCCGCCTCGGCCGAGGCGGTCGAGGGCGAGATCACCGTGCGCGAGGACCTGTGCACCGCGGGCGGCATCATGCATGGCGGGGCGATCATGGCCTTCGCCGACGCGCTCGGCGCGGTCGGGGCGGTGGCCTGCCTGCCGGAAGGCGCGAAGGGCACGACCACGATCGAGAGCAAGACCAATTTCCTCGGCGCGGCGCCGGTGGGCAGCACGGTCAGGGGCGTGGCAAGGCCGCTCAAGACCGGGCGGCGCATGTCGGTGTGGCAGACCACCATCACCACCGCCGAGGGCAAGGCGGTCGCGGTGGTGATCCAGACCCAGCTGGTGCTCTAGGGCTTCGGCTCCAGGCGGCGGGCGGAGCGGATCTTAACCGGCCTGTCGATCATCTGCCCCTTCATCACCCCTTCGCCGCCCTGCGGATCGCGCGGGCTGGCGAGGATCGCGGCGATCACGTCCATCCCTTCGGTGACGTAGCCGAAGGCGGCATAGCCGGCCTGCCATGCCGGGTCCGTCGCGGCGGGATCGGCGTTGAAGCCGGTCTGGTCCTCGACGAGGATGAAGAAATCGCCGTCCGCATCGCCCGGCGCCAGCATCGCCATCGACAGCGCGCCGTGGGTGTGGGTGAGTCCCGTGGCGGTGGTCGGCTCGTGCGCGATCTTGGGCAGGACGCGCTTGGGATCATTGATGACGCCGGCCTGCACCAGTCCCGAAGGCTGGCGCTCCCCGCCCAGTTCCATCGCGCGGTAGAAGGTCACCCCGTCGAACCGCTTCTCGTCGACATAGCGCAGGAAATTGCCCGCGGTGACCGGCGCGCGTTCGGTTTCGAGCGCGATGGTGACGCGGCCGAGATCGGTCTCGAGCACGACATTGACGTGCGCGGCCTCGGGGAAGGGGCGGATGCCGGGGCGCCCCGTGGGGGCCTTGGCGAACTCCGCCGGCGCGGGCGGGGCGGCCTCGGGCGGGCGGGGCAGCTCGAACTTCATCACGAAGGTCCGCTGGCAATCGGCGCGCTTCACGGTCTCGCAATTGCGGAAATTGTCGTCCGAGGCGAGGTAGAGAAAGGTCCGCCCCGGCTCCTCGCGCAGGGCCAGCCCCTCGAAATTGTCGAGCCTGAGCGGCGGCGCAAGGAGGGCGAGGGTGCGGCTTGTCCCGTCCGGAGCGACCTCGACCACGGCGGCGCGGTTGCCTTGCCCCGGCGTGAAGCTGCGGAACAGGACGAAGCAGGTGCCCTCGGCCTTGCAGGCGGCGTCGGTCGGCACGCCACCGGAAGCGGCGATGCCTTCGGGCGGGGCAAGGTGGAAGCTGTCGCTGCCCGCATCGGTGATCCGCAGGCAGTTGGGCCGCGCCGGATCGGCCCATTCGCCGCAGGCCAGGAGGCCGCCCTCGTAGGCGGCGAGGGTCTCGATCCCCGCATTGGCCGCGGCCCCGGCGACGAGCGCGGCGGCGCGCGTCTCCTCGCCGGTTGCGGGGCCTTCGAGGTCGGCATAGCGCCAGATGCGATGCTCCTGCTCGAAGGCGACCAGCCATTCGCCCGAGGGCAGCCGGGTCAAGGCTTCCGCATCGCCGCGCTTCTTGGCATCGAGCGTCTTGCCGCCCGCATCGCGCAAGGGGCCGAGCCGCACGCCGCTGACATCGACCAGCCTGATGCCGACCTCGCTGAGGCTCATTTCCAGCCAGCGTCCGTCGTCGGCCACCGCGAACAGCGCGCCGTCGTGCCAGTGGAGGCTCGATATGCCGCCGATATCGGCCTTGTCGGGGGCGATCTCCACCCCGCCGCGGAACACCAGTTCGCCCACCTTCACGTCCGGCTCGCCCTCGGCCAGCACCACGGTTTCGGTCATCGGCAGGAAGGCATCATCGGCCTGCGCGGCGAGCGGGGCCGGGAGCAGAAGGGCGGCAAGAGCGAGGCCAGTGGCGAGGGGAGCGCGCATCCATGTCATTCGTCCGGGTGTATAGCCGCTTCGACGAAGCGCAAGCGCCGTGGCGTCCGTTCAGCCAAGGGCAAGGTTTACAGATGTAGTCGCAATGACTACAGGTGTAATCATGAGCGAGGGAGACGCCCCGTGAATCCGCCCGACGACAATCCTGCCGACCGCCCCGGCGAACGCATCACCGATGCCGAGCACGCGGTGATGGAAGTGCTGTGGGATCGCCCGCGCCAGACCGCCGCCGAGGTGTGCGAGGAAGTCTGCGGCAATCGTGGCTGGAGCCTCGCGACGGTCAAGACCCTGCTCTCGCGCCTCGTCCAGAAGGGCGCGCTTGCCGCCGAGCCCGACGGGCGGCGCTTCCTCTACACCCCGGTGATCGCGCGCGAGGACTATGTCGAGGGCGAGAGCCGCCGGCTGGTCGACCGCCTGTTCGGCGGGCGCGCGGCCTCGCTGGTGGCGCATCTCGCCGAGACCGAGGCGCTGACCGAGGACGATCTCGCCGAGATCGAGGCCCTGCTGAAGGAGCTGCGGCCATGAGCGCGGTACTGCTCCAGACGCTGGCCTGGACCGGCGTGCTGATCGCCGCCGTGCTGGTGCTGCGCCGCCCCGTGTCGCGCCATTTCGGCCCCGAGGCGGCCTATGCGCTCTGGGCGCTGCCGCTGCTGCGCCTGATCGTGCCGCCGGTGGTGCTGCCCGCGTGGATGGCGCCCAAGACGGCGCCTGCCGCTGCGCCCGAGCTGCCTGCGCTTCAGGCCGCCGCGCCTGCCGACGCTGTCGTGTGGGAAGCGGTCGCCGCGCCGTCGATACCGCCTGCGCCGGTCGAGCCTGCCGGGTTCGATCTCTTCGCCGCGCTCGCCGCATGGCCCATCGCCGAGACCCTGCTGCTGCTCTGGCTGGGCGGGGCAGGGGTGTTCCTCGCGCTGCGCTTTGCCGCCTATTTCACCTTGCGCGACCAGTTGCTGGCCGAGGGCCGCGAGGTCGGGCGCATCCCGGGCCTGTTCGGCAAGGTGCGCCTGATCGAGACCCCGGCCACCAATGCCCCGCTGGCCATGGGCGTGCTCGATCCGGTGATCGCGTTGCCGCCGGGCTTCCTCGCGCTCCACGACCGCGAGGCGCGCGATCTCGCGCTGGCGCACGAGCTGGCGCATCACCGCGGCGGGGATCTGCTGGTCAACGTGCTGGTGCAGCCGCTCTTCGCGCTGCACTGGTGGAACCCGCTCGGCCGCTATGGCTGGCTGGCGCTGCGGCGCGACCAGGAAGCGGCCTGCGATGCGCGGGTCATGGCCCGCCGCACCGCTCACGAGCGCGCCGCCTATGCCGCGCTCATCGCCCGCTTCGCCGCCGCGCCGGGGACCGCCCACCATGCCGCTCTCACCGCGCCGATGGCGTGTCCGGTGCTGGGCGAGAAGTCGATCATTCACCGCCTGAGGAGTCTGTCCATGTCCGATCTGTCCCCCCGCCGCCGCCTGGCGGGCCGTGCGCTCCTCGGCGCAGGGCTGCTGGCGCTGCCGCTGACCGCGAGCATCACCTATGCCGCGACCGAGAGCGTGCAGGAAGCGCCCGAGCCGCCCGCGCCCCCGGCTCCGCCCGCTCCGCCTGTCCCCCCGTCGCCGCCGCTCGCACCCGAGGCTCCCGAAGCGCCCGAGCCGCCCGAAGCCCCCGAGCCGCCGACGATCGTTATGCTCGAGCGCAAGGGCGAGAGCGGCACCGAGGTCACCGAGCATGTCTGGCGCGATGGCGAGGGCAAGGAACGGCGCGTGCGCATGGTGTTTCGCGACGCCCCCGATGCCAAGGTGCTCTCGCGCCGGCTCGAAGGCGTCCACGCCGCCGACGCGGCCCAGCGCGCCGAGATGCTCGCCGCGCTGCGCACCAGTCTCGCCGAGGCCGACCGTGCGCTTGCCGATCTGCCGCGCATCATCGACGAGGCGATGCTCGAGAGCAATGCCTGGCGCGATGAGGCAGGGCGCCAGCGCGTCGTGGTCAAGCATGGCTGCGCGCCCGGCGGCGAGGAGGTCAGCGAGACCACCGGCAAGGACGGAACCCAGGTCGTCCGCATCTGTCAGCGCCGGATCATGGCCTCGGCCCGCAAGGGCCTCGAGGAAGCGCGCGAGGAGATCGCGCGCGACAAGGATATCCCCGAGGACACCCGCAAGGAGATGCTGCGCCACTTCGACCGCCAGCTCGAGCGCTGGCGCGACAAGGAAGGTTGATCGGGAGGCGGCGCGCGGGCCGGGACGCTATTTCCGGCCCGCCGTCGCCGTCGCCGCCTTGGGCCGCGCCGGGTAGGCACATCCCCGTCCGAGGCCCCAGCCTTTCAGGAATGCGCGTCTGACCATCCCCGCAGTATAGGCGGCGCGCAGGGCGCGGTCGTTACCGGCCGCGCCCGTCACCTCGCGCAGGATGCCCCGGAAGGGGATCACCGATCCGACCACGCTCTGCCCGATCCGCCCCTCGCTGAGGCGCTTCTCGCCATCGTCCACGGCAATGTCGTAATCGGCGCCCAGCACCGTATCGAGCTCGGCTATCGCGGTGACCAGCGCATTGCACCGACCGAGCCCTGCCGTGGCGTAGGGATCGGCGGCGGCGGCCTTGAGCACTTCGGGAATGTCGCGCCCGTCGATGTTGAGATCGCGCAAGGGGGTCTTGGCGACCTCCTCGGCATCGGGTTCGGGCATGACCTGCGCGGCGAGCGGCGCGGCAAGCGCGCCCCAGCCTGCAAGGGCCGCAATGGCGAGAGACAGGGATCGCATCGGGTCAGCCTCCTTCGAAGAAAACGTCGCACGCGTTGTCGTCGCGTGCTTCCAGTCCCAGCCTGAGCGCGGCCATGCGCTGGCGGCTGGTGCCGTGGGTGAAGCTCTCGGGATTGATCGACTGGCCGGCATTGCGCATCAGCGTATCGTCGCCGATCGCGCTGGCGGCTTGCAGACCCTCCTCGAGATCGCCCGGTTCGATAAGCTGGCGGTTCTTGCCCGCCCACATCCCGGCATAGCAATCTGCTTGAAGTTCCATCGCGACCTGAAGCCGGTTGGCCTGCGACGGGTTGCGCTGCTGCGCGGCCCGCACCTGCCGGGCAAGGCCGGTGAGGTTCTGGATGTGGTGCCCGTATTCATGGGCGATCACGTAAAGCCGCGCAAAATCCCCGCCGGTGCCCGCCATCTGGGCGAGCTGGTCGTAGAAGGTCGTGTCGATGTAGATGCCCTTGTCCGCCGGGCAGTAGAACGGCCCCGCCGCCGAGGATGCGCTGCCGCAGCCCTCGGTGCGGACCACGCCGGTGCGGTAGAGGTTGAGGAAGGGTTGCTCGAAGGGAATGCCGGCGCGCGCGAAGCTCGCCTCCCAGGTCGCATCGAGGCTGGTGAGCGCATTGCAAGCCTCGGTCGCATAGGCGCTGCTGGTGCAGATCTCCTCCTCCGACAGTTCCCGCCCGCCGCCCGCGCCGCCGCCGGACGGCGCCGACTGCTGCTGGACGCTCTCGACCATGCCGATGGTCTGCATCGGATCGATCCCGAAGACGAGCGCACCGATCAGCGCGATCACCAGCGTCCCGCAGCCGATCCCGCCCGCGCCGATCCCGCCGCCGCCCCCGCCGCCGTCGGCGCTGGAACGGACATTGATCCGCGAGGTGTCGAACGGCCCCAGACGCATGAAAAATTCTCCCCCTGCCGTCCCGTTTCCCAAAGCAATTTGCTGGACAGCCGCGTTTGCCACGGCAAAAGCGAACGCCAATAGCCCGAACGTGCAGGAGATGCGGCGAATGCTCAAGGACAAGCGTGCTCTGGTCACGGGTTCGACCTCGGGCATCGGCCTTGCGATTGCGCGCGCGCTGGCGGCCGAAGGCGCGACGGTGATTCTCAACGGGCTGGGCGATGCCGACACCATCGCCGCCCTGTGCGACGAGCTCGACGCGACCAACAACGGGGCCGACCTGATGGACCCTGCGGCCATCGCCGCGATGATGGACGAGGTCGGACCGGTCGACATCCTCGTCAACAATGCCGGGATGCAGCACGTCGCCCCGATCGAGGATTTCCCGCCTGCGAAATGGGACGCGATTATCGCGCTCAACCTGTCGGCGGCGTTCCACACCACGCGCCTCGCGGTGCCGGGGATGAAGGCGAAGGGGTGGGGGCGGATCATCAACACCGCGAGCGCCCATTCGCAGGTCGCCTCGCCCTTCAAAAGCGCCTATGTCGCGGCCAAGCACGGGCTGGCGGGCTTCACCAAAACCATCGCGCTGGAGCTGGCCACCCACGGCATCACCGCCAACTGCATCTCGCCCGGCTATGTCTGGACGCCGCTGGTCGAGAACCAGATCCCCGACACCATGGCCGCGCGAGGAATGACGCGCGAGCAGGTGATGAACGACGTGCTGCTGGCGAAGCAGCCCACCAAGAGCTTTGTCCTGCCCGAGGATGTCGCGGCGATGGCAGTGTTCCTGTGCTCGGAGGCGGCGCGCAACATCACCGGCGCGAACTACGCGATCGACGGGGGCTGGACCGCCGAATGATCCTGTTCCGGCGGCCCCTGCTGGCACTGCTGCTGGCGAGCCTGATGCTGGCCGGCTGCGCGCGCGCGCCGGCGCTCAGCGTGCCGGTCGACGACAGCGCCGAGATCGCCGCGCGGCTCAGGGCTGACATTGCGGCCCTTGCCGACGATGGAATGATGGGCCGCAAGCCGGGCACGGCGGGGGGACGCGCGACCTATTCCTACATCGAGCAGCGCATGGGCGAGGTGGGGCTCGTGTCGGGCACCAACGATCCGGGGTCCTATTGGCGCCTGCCGGTCGACCTGCTCGAGACCGAGCCGCAGAGCGCGCAGCTGGTGCTGGCGCAGGGTCGGCGTCGGGTGGTGGTGCCCGAGAGCGACGCGGCGGTCTACACCCCGCGTCGCCGCGCGCTCGCGATCGGCGGACCGGGCACCGGCGTGCCGGTGGTCTTCGTCGGCTATGGCGACGGGTCGGTGCTCGGCGATGCGCTGGCCGGCGCGGTGGCGGTGATGCTCGCCGATCCGGGTCGCGACGGTACGCGGCGCGATGCCCTGTTCCGCCAGCGCGCGACAGCGGTGCTGACCGTCGTGCCCGATGCCGAGGAACTCGCGCGGGTGCGCCGCCAGGAGGAACGCCCGCGGCTCCAGCTCGCCAGCGACGAGAAGGACCATCTCGCCGCCTACATCACCGACAAGGCCTTTGCCGACCTCATCGGCGCACGGCGCTGGAAGGCCCTGCGCACCGAGGCCGAGGACGGCGCCTTCGCCCCGCTCGAGCTCAATCTATCGGTCAGTCTCGAGGCGACCTCCGACCGGCGCGAGTTCCCAAGCCAGAACATCATCGGCAGGATCCCCGGCAGCGTGCCGGGTTCGGGCGCGGTGCTGCTGCTGGCGCATTGGGACCATCTCGGCGAATGCGGCGCCCCTTCGGCGGCGGACCGGATCTGCAACGGCGCGGCCGACAATGCCAGCGGCATCGCTATGCTGCTCGAACTGGCACGGCGCATCAAGGCGGGGCCGCCGATGGCGCGCGACATCTACTTCCTCGCCACCACCGCCGAGGAGCCCGGGCTGCTCGGCGCATTGTCCTTCGTGCGCGATCCGCCGATGCCGCTCGGCAGCATCGTCGCCGCCTTCAATCTCGACATGATGGCCGTTGCCCCGGCGGGCAGCCCGGTCGGCTTCATCGGGCGCGGGCAGAACCCGGCTCTCGACGCCGCGATCCTCGAGGCGGTGGCGGCGAGCGGACGGCGCATCGGCGACCAGGCGCTCGCCGACAGCTTCCTGCAACGCCAGGACGGCTGGGCGCTGGTGCAGGCCGGGGTGCCGGCGGTGCTGCTTTCGGGGACCTATGGCAGCCGCGCTGTGCTCGATCCCTTCCTCGTGGCGCGCTACCACAAGCCGGGCGACGAGACGGATGCGATCGAGCTCGGCGGGGCGATCGAGGACCTGCTGCTGCACGAGGCGCTGGTCCGCCGGATCGCCGACCCAGCACGCTATCCGGCACCCGTTCCCGCGCGGCCCTAGCGCTGCGCGGCAACTGCGGTTACATGGGCCGCCACGATTCTCCCGCCAGAGGAGAACCCTCTCTGATCAGGAAGTGGCGCTCATGGATATCCCGCTCGGCTTGACCTTCGACGACGTGCTGCTCCGCCCCGCGGAAAGCAGCGTGCTGCCGAGCATGGCGGATACCTCGACCCGGCTGACGCGCGACATCCGGCTGAACATCCCCGTCCTCTCGGCGGCGATGGACACCGTGACCGAGGCCGACATGGCGATCGCTATGGCGCAGCTGGGCGGCATCGGTGTGCTCCACCGCAATCTCGACATCGAGGCGCAGTGCGCCGCCGTGCGCGCGGTCAAGCGCTACGAGAGCGGGATGGTGGTGAACCCGATCACGATCCAGCCCGATGCGACGCTGGGCGAGGCGCAGGCGCTGATGCAGGCGCACCGGATCAGCGGCATCCCCGTCACCGACGCGGCCGGCAAGCTGGTCGGCATCCTCACCAACCGGGACGTGCGCTTTGCCGAGAACCCGCTCCAGCCGGTGCGCGAGCTGATGACCACCGAGAACCTCGCCACCGTGCCCCTCGGCACCGGGCAGGAGGAGGCGCGCCGCCTGCTCCATGCCCGCCGGATCGAGAAGCTGCTCGTGGTCGACGAGGCCTATCGCTGCATCGGCCTGATCACGGTGAAGGACATCGAGAAGGCGGTGAACTACCCCCACGCGACCAAGGACGGCGCGGGCCGTCTGCGCGTCGCGGCGGCGACCACGGTCGGCGATGCCGGCTTCGCCCGCACCGAGGCGCTGGTGGATGCCGAGGTCGACGTGATCGTGATCGACACCGCCCATGGCCACAACATCGAGGTCGCCCGCGCGGTCGAGCGGGTGAAGAAGCTCTCGAACGCCGTGCAGGTCGTCGCGGGCAATGTCGCCACCGCCGAGGCGACCCGCGCGCTGGTCGACGCGGGGGCGGACGCGGTGAAGGTCGGGATCGGGCCGGGCTCGATCTGCACCACCCGCGTCGTCGCCGGCGTCGGCGTGCCGCAATTGACCGCGATCATGGAAAGCGCCGCCGAGGCCGCCAAGTCGGGCGTGCCGGTGATCGCCGATGGCGGCCTGCGCACCTCGGGCGATGCCGCCAAGGCGCTGGCGGCGGGGGCGTCGAGCGTGATGATCGGATCGATGCTCGCCGGCACTGCCGAAAGCCCGGGCGAGGTGTTCCTCTATCAGGGCCGCTCCTACAAGGCCTATCGGGGCATGGGCAGCGTCGGCGCGATGGCGCGCGGTTCGGCCGACCGCTACTTCCAGCAGGACGTTTCCGCCATGAAGCTCGTCCCCGAGGGAATCGAGGGGCAGGTGCCGTTCAAGGGCCCTGCGGCGGACGTGGTTCACCAGCTCGTCGGCGGGATCAAGGCGGCGATGGGCTATACCGGCTCGGCCACGATCGGCGACCTCCAGGCCCGCGCGCAGTTCGTGCGGATCACCAATGCCGGGCTTTCCGAAAGCCACGTCCACGATGTCGCGATCACCCGCGAGGCTCCCAATTACCCGACGCGCTGAGGTGGGGGCGTGACCCCCGCCGCCCGCGTGCAGGCGGCGATCGAGCTGCTCGATGCGATCATCGCCGCCGCGCGCAGCAAGGGTGCGCCTGCCGACCGGCTGATCGCCGATTATTTCCGCGCGCGCCGCTATGCCGGTTCCAAGGACCGCCGCGCGGTGCGCGATCTGGTCTATCGCGCCATCCGTCTATGCGGGCCGGTGCCGCAGAGCGGCCGGGCGGCGATGCTGGCGGTGGCGGGGCAGGACGAGGCCGTGGCCAGCCTCTTCGACGGTTCGCCCCACGGGCCCGCACCGCGCGGTGAGGGCGAGGAAGCGGCCAACACGGGCCTCGCCCCCAAGTGGCTCGCCGCCGCCTTGCGCGCCTCGGGGCTGGGCGGGCGGGAGATTGCCGCGCTGCTCGACCGCGCGCCGCTCGATCTGCGGGTCAATGCGCTCAAGGCCGACCGCGAAGGATTGTCGCTCCCCGAACCGGGCGAACCCCTCGCCAGTGCACAGGGCCTGCGCTTCGCCTCGGGCACGCCGGTCGAGCAGTGGAAGGCCAATGATCAGGGCCTTGTCGAGATCCAGGACCTCGGCAGCCAGCTGATCGTCGAGGCGCTGCCAGTCTCCCCCGGCGACACGATCATCGACCTGTGCGCAGGCGGCGGGGGCAAGACCCTCGCGCTTGCCGCACGCCTGAACAATGCCAACAGCCTCGTTGCCGCCGATACCGACAAGCGCCGCCTCGGCAATCTCGCCCCCCGCGCCGCGCGCGCGGGGGCGGCTGTGGACCACACCGTGCTGCTCGATCCGGGCCGCGAGATGCGCGCACTCCAGCCCTTCGCGGGCAAGGCCGATCACGTGCTGGTCGATGCGCCCTGTTCGGGCAGCGGGACATGGCGCCGCAGCCCGGAAGGGCGCTGGCGGCTCGACCCGCCGGAACTGGCGCGGCTCAACGCCTTGCAGGATCACGTGCTGGACGTGGCGGCGCAGCTCGTTCGGCCCGGCGGGAGCATTTCCTTCGTCACCTGCTCGGTGCTCGATGCGGAAGGGCCCGACCGCGTCGCCGCCTTCCTCGCCCGGCATCCCGGCTGGACCGCCGAGCCCCTCGCGCTTCCGCTCGGCGCGCCGCGAGGGGCAGGGATCCGGCTCGAACCGCTCCGCGACGGCACGGATGGTTTTTTCGTCGCGTGCTTGCGTTCACCATGATAGCTTCGCATGATATGCAAGAGCCTGCCGGTTCCCGGACTCACGCCCTGAAGGAGCTCCTGATGCGTTTCGCAGCCCCTGCCGCCGCTCTCTCGCTGTGTCTTGCGATTACTGCGAGCATCACCAGCGCAGGCGCTGTCGGAAAGCCCGATCCGCGCGCGGCGGCGCTGATCGCGCAGGGGCAGGCGGCACTGACCGCGGGCGAGACCCAGGCGGCCGTCGACGCCTTCGAAGCCGCGCTGGCAGTCGATCCGGGCTACACGCCGATCTTCATCGACCTTGCCGAAGCCGCGCGCCAGAGCGGGCTGCAGGGCAAGGCGATCCGCTATTACCGCGAGGCGCTGGAGCGCGACCCGGGCAATTTCGCCGCGATCTCCGGCGAGGGCGCGGCGCTGGTCGAGAAAGGCGCGGTCGAGAAGGCCAAGCGCAACCTTGCCAAGCTGCAGTCGCTGTGCGGCGACCAGTGCCCCGAGACGGTGGCGCTGCAGAGCACCATCGCACGCGGCGTTCCGGCGCGTCTGGCGGTCGAGAGCAAGGCCGACGGCGGGCCGACCTCGAACTGACCGCTCAGATCAGGTCCCTGAACTCCGCCAGCACCGCCTCGTAGACCGCCCGCTTGAATGGCACGATCACCTCGGGCAGCAGACCCGGATCGATCCAGCGCCATGCATTGAATTCGGGCGGATGGTGCGCCTCGAGGTTCACGTCGGCGTCTTCGCCGAGGAAGCGCCCGAGGAACCAGTGCTGCGCCTGCCCGCGGTATTTCCCTTTCCACACCTTGCCCAGCAGCTCGGGCGGAAGGTCGTAGGCGATCGGGCGCGAGGCGGGGGCGATGACCTCGACCAGATGCGCGCCGATCCCGGTCTCCTCCTCGAGCTCGCGCAGCGCGGCGGCGCGGATGTCCTCGCCCTTGTCGATCCCGCCCTGCGGCATCTGCCAATAGCCGTGCGCGGTGGGGTCGATGCGCTGGCCGACGAAGACGAGGCCCTCGGCATTCACCAGCATGAAGCCCGCGCAGGGGCGGTAGGGGAGGGTTTCGGGATCGATCATGCGGGGTTCTCCAGCATGAAGCGCATCGCGGCGATCACGCGTTCGAGGTCCTTCTGGGTGCTCGGCACCATCTGCCTGAGGTTGGTGAAGGAGTGGGTGACCCCGCGCATCTCGATGAACACGCAGTCGCGCCCGGCATCGACCAGCGCCTTGGCATAGGCGCGGCCCGAATCGCGGATCGGATCGAGGCTGGCGGTGACGACGATGGTGGGCGGGGCGTTGCTGTGATCGGCAAGGATCGGGAACCCGCGCGGGTCGGCGCGGTCGGCGCCATAGGCGGCGTCGAAGAAGCCCATCGTGTCGGCGGTAAGCAGGAAGCCTTCCGAGAAAGCCGCCATGCTCGCCGAGCCGATGGCGTCCTCGACCAGCGGGAAGATCGGGACTTGCAGGATGACCGGCACGGCGGCGGGTTCGGCACCCAGCAATTGGCTTACTACCACCGTGGCATTGCCCCCGGCACTGTCGCCGATGGTGACGATGCCGCTTGCGGCCAGGCCGAGTTCGGCGGGGCTGGAGGCCACCCAGCGCGTCGCCGCCTCGCAATCGAGGATCGCGGCGGGGAAGGGCGCCTCGGGCGCGCGGGCATAGTGCACCGCGACCAGCGGCAGATCCATCAGCGCGGCGATCTCGGTGCACAGGGCATGGTGCGTGTCGAGATCGCCGATGACGAAGCCGCCGCCGTGGTAGAAGACGATCACCGGCGTCGGTCCGTCGCGGGTCTCGCGCGCGTCGTAGAGCCTGAGCGGGATCTCCCCCGCCGGGCCGGGACAGGCGAGGTCGCGGATCACAGCGAGGTCGCGCGCCGGGCGGTCGGCGAGGTTGTGCATCGCCACGTATGACGCACGCGCCTCCTCGAGGGTCATGTCGGCGAGCTTGGGCCCGTTCACCTGCGCCATCATGTCGAGGAAGGCCTTCATGTCGGGGCGGATGTAGGGCGCGTCGGTCATCGTGGTTCTCTCCCTTGGTCTTGCGGCGATGCGATAGGCGAGGGCGCCCCCAACTTCCAAGCGCGATTTCCAGGCGCATTTGCGGTTCCCTTGGGCAAAGCGGCGCGCTAGCCTCGAAACATATGGACAATCTGACACATAGCCTTGTCGGCGCGGTGCTGGGTCAGGCGGGGCTGAAGCGCACCACGGGCCTCGCCATGCCCGCGCTGATCATCGGCGCGAACCTGCCCGATGTGGACGCGGCGTGCTTCTTCTGGCTGGAGGGCACCGAGCACCTCGCCTTCCGGAGAGGCATCACCCACGGCCCGCCCGCGCTGGTGCTGCTGCCGCTGGTGCTGGCGGGTCTGCTGTGGGGCTGGGACCGCTGGCAGGAAAGGCGCGGTACTAGGCCCGAGGGGCGGCTGCCGGTGCGCTTCGGGTGGCTTTACGCGATGGCCTTCATCGGCTGCCTCAGTCACCCCTTCTTCGACTGGCTCAACGTCTACGGCATCCGGCTGCTGGAGCCGTTTTCCTCGCAATGGTTCTACGGCGACACCCTGTTCATCATCGACCCGTGGCTGTGGGCGCTGCTGATCGGCAGCGTGTGGTGGTCGCGACGGCGGGAGAAGGCGGGAGCCGACTGGGCGCGCGCCGGGCAGGTCGGGGTAGCGGCGGTGCTCGCCTATGTCGGGGTGAATGGGGCGATCTCCCACGCAGCGCGCGATCAGGTAGGCCGCCAGTTCTCGGATGGTCACCATAACGCCCCCGTGATTGCGAGCCCCGTTCCGCTCGCGTTCTGGGAGAGGGAGACGATCCGCACGGCGCTCGCTGGCGGGGAGCCTCCCAGCGTCGGGCCGGAGTATCGCTTTGGTCGCTGGACACCCACTGAAGGCCTTCGCGGCGAAGTCGCGCAAGGTGAGGCGCCTTGCGCGTGGCCCGACTTCACCGCCCTCCGCCGCACAAATTCCCAGCTCGACGCCTTCCTGTTCTGGTCGCGCGCGCCCTTTGCGACCCGTGCGCCGGACGGCTCGGTGATCCTCTACGACGCCCGCTTCTACGATCCGCGCGCGCGGGACCGGTTCTCGGTCGCGCTGCCCGATGTGAAATGCGAGGAACTTCCCAGCCCCTAATTCGTCATTGCGAGGCGACAAAGTCGCCGCGGCAATCCAAGGCGGAACCGTGAGGTCATGGATTGCTTCGTCGCCTCCGGCTCCTCGCAATGACGAGAGTAATTCAGCTTCTTATGCTCCAAACCCAAATCGTATGGCTGCGGCGCGACCTGCGCCTTGCCGACAATCCTGCGCTCTACCACGCCGCCAAGGCTGGCCCCGTCATCGCGGTCTTTGTCCTCGACGACGAAAGCCCCAGGCACCACGCCTATGGCGGCGCCTCGCGATGGTGGCTGCATCATTCCCTGTCGAGCCTGGCAAAGTCCCTTGAGGCAAGGGGCAACAGGCTGATCCTGCGGCGCGGGGAAGCCGTGGAGGTGCTCACCAAGCTGGCGGCTGAGGTCGGCGCGACCACCATCCACGCCAATTGCCACTACGAACCGTGGTGGCTCAATGCCGAGCGCAAGCTTGCCAAGAGCCTCGACCTCCAGCTCCACCACGGCAACTACCTGATGCCGCCGGGCTCCATCACCACCGGCACCGGCGGGCAGTACAAGATCTACACCCCCTTCAGCCGCGCGGTGCGGGCCGAGTTCCCGCCGCGCCCCGAACTTCCTGTGCCCGAGAAGCTGGAAGCGCCCGCCAGCTGCCCCGCCTCGGACGATCTCGCCGCGTGGAACCTGCTCCCCACCAAGCCCGACTGGGCCGGCGGCATGCGCGACTTCTGGCAGGTGGGCGAGGAGGCGGCCCACAAGCGCCTCGCCGCTTGGGACGCCGATGTCGACGACTACGACGACAAGCGGAACCTGCCGAGCTTCGACAAGGTCTCGCGCCTCTCGCCGCACCTGCATTTCGGCGAGATCTCGCCGATCCAGATCTGGCACCGCTTCAAGGACCGCTCGTCTGTCGGCTGGCGCACCTTCGAGGGCGAGCTGATCTGGCGCGACTATTCGGCCAATGCGGTGCTGCAATTCCCCGCATACGCCACGAAGAACTACCGCGAGGATTTCGACCGCTTCCCTTGGCGCGATCCCGCCACGAACGAAGCCGCCGCGCGCGATCTCAAGGCATGGCAGCAGGGCCGCACCGGCTACCCCATCGTCGATGCCGGGATGCGCCAGCTGTGGCAGACCGGCTGGATGCACAACCGCGTGCGGATGATCACCGCGAGCTTCCTCATCAAGCACCTGCTGATCGACTGGCGCGAGGGGGAAAAGTGGTTCTGGGACACGCTGTGCGATGCCGACTACGCCTCCAACGCCACCAACTGGCAATGGACCGCGGGGACGGGGGTGGACAGCAACATGTTCAGCCGGATCATGGCGCCGCTCTCGCAGTCCGAGAAATTCGACGCGGCGCGCTACATCCGCACCTGGGTGCCCGAACTGAAAGGCATCGACGAACCCTACGTCCACGATCCCGAGGAGTTCGGCCGCAGGCCCGCAGGCTATCCGCGCAAGATCGTCCCCCACAAGGCCGCGCGCGAGCGGGCGCTGGCGGCGCTCAGGACGATCAAATCGGCATAGCCAAGGCTTGCTCCGGCGGTCTTCGCAGGCCTATGCACCCTCAACGACACAAGACGAGAGGGTGACATCATGGGGTTGAAACACGGCATTCTGGCGGGTGCGGCATGGGCGCTGGCGCTGGGGGGCACCATGCCGCTCCACGCGCAAGCGGAGCGGCAGGCGCCGGCGCTGGCAGTGCCGCCGCAATATCCCGAAAAACCCGCCGCACGGCTGACCCAGCCTCCGGCGCGCGATCAGGCCGAACTCCAGGTGCTGTTCTGGACCGATGCCCAGCGGGCCGAACGGTTCCGGGCGATGGAGCAGTGGTTCGCCGGCCACGAGGTTCCCGCCGCCGCCACCCCGCGCGCGCTTCCCAAGGGCAAGGCGCTCTCGGCCGGATTGCAGGCCGAGATCGCCGCGCTGATGAAATCCACCGGCACCGCCGGGGTGATGGTGCTGGTCGATGGCAAGGTGGTGCACGAGGAATATGGTCTCGGGCTGGGACCGAAGGACCGCTGGACCAGCTTCTCGGTCGCCAAGAGCTTCACCTCGACCCTGCTCGGCGCGGCGGTGAAGGACGGGCATATCGCCAGCCTCGATGATCCGGTGACCAAGTACATCCCGGGCCTTGCCGGGTCGGCCTATGAAGGCGTGACGGTGAAGCAGCTCGCCACCATGACGAGCGGGGTGAAGTGGAACGAGGACTACACCGATCCCAAGTCCGACGTGGCCCAGATGAACCGCTTCGTGGTCGAGTATGGACCCGAGGCGATCGTCGCGCAGATGAAGGCTCTGCCGCGCGAGGCGGAGCCGGGGGCGAAGTGGGTCTACAAGACTGGCGAGACCAATCTCATCGGCCTGCTGGTAGAGAATGCGGTGGGCAAGCCGCTCGCCGAATATGCCAAGGCCAAGATCGTCGATCCGGCGGGCTTTGCCGGCGACCTGTTCTGGATGGTCGATCCCAGGGGCGGAAACATCGGCGGGTGCTGCCTGTCCATCACGCTGGCGGACTATGCCCGCATGGGCCAGTTCGCACTCGAGGGCGGCAAGGGCGCGGTGCCCGAGGGCTGGTTCGCCGAGGCGACGGACAGCGCGGTCGATTTCGGCGACAGCGGCTTCGGCTATGGCTACCAGTGGTGGACCTACCCGCAGGGCACCTATGGTGCGCAGGGGATCTTCGGGCAGGGGATCACGATCTTCCCCGACAGGAAGGTGGTCTTCGCCTATGTCGGCAACTGGGCACAGGCGAGCGGCGGCCCGATGCGGGGCCAGTTCCTCGATCTGAGCCGCAAGGTCGCCGCCGAGGTCAAATAGACCTCGCGGCGCGCCTGCCTCGCCTCAGATCACCTGCCGGTACACCCCGACATTGCTGTAACGCTGCAGGATGTTGTCGTGCACGATCGGGCTCAGCAGCTCCGAGAAGGCGCATCCGACGATGCAGTTGTCCCACCACACCACCTCGGCCTGGAGCGATTCGAGGCCGGGCAGGGTCAGCCAGCACATCTGGCCTTCGTGCATGCGGTTGATCGAGGCGGCCGAGAAGCCCGAGATCGACAGGTCGTGGACCACGCTCTGGAAGGCGCGGCCTCCCGAGGCGCGCAGCGTCGCGGGGATCGTCAGCCGCGTGCGCGGGCTGCAACGGTCTTCCTGCGCGGCGGTGCGATAGGGATCAGAATTCAGCGGCATCGCTGTCTACCTTGAAATCGAAGCCTGCGGTCTCACGGGGGGCGGATTGGTCCGCACGCAGGTTTGCGCCCGCGAGCCTTAAGGGCAGGTTTGCGAAGAAGGTAAACGGCCCGGCAACCTTGCCTTGCGCCGGTCAGCCGATGCGCTCGCGGTGCAGCCCGTCGTAGCCTTGCGCGAGGAGCGCCACGATCCGGTCTGCGACCACCTCGGGCGGCTTGACCGTCTCGGGATCCTCGCCCGGATAGGCGCGCGCGCGCATCTCGGTGCGGGTCGCGCCGGGATCGATGATCGCGACGCGCAAGGGCGAGAGGCGCTCGACCTCGGCGGCGTAGGTCGCCAGCAGGTTCTCGAAGGCCGCCTTGGTCGCGCTGTAGGCACCCCAATAGGGCCGCGGGTTGGCGCCGACCGAGCTGGTGAGGCCGATGATCCGCCCCGCCGCCGCACGGCGAAGCAGCGGGTCGAACCCGGCGATCAGTGCCTGGGTCGCCACGACATTCGTGAGCAGCGCCTGGTTGAACTGCTTGGGCTCCATCTGCGAGGCCGGGGTCAGTTCGGGCAGGTAGGCCGCGGCAAGCACCATGATGTCGAGCGTCTGCCAGCGCCCCGCGATCGCACCCGCGAGGCGGGTGACGGCGTCGGGCTCGGTCAGGTCGATCGGCGCGATGGTCGAGGTGCCGCCAAGTCCGTGGATCTCGTCCTCCACCGCCTCCAGCGCCTTGACCTTGCGCGCCACGAGAATGACGTGCGCACCCGCCGCGGCGAGCGCCTTGGCGGTGGCGGCACCGATGCCGCGGCTGGCACCGGTGACGAGCGCGGTCTGGCCGGAAAGCGGCTTGGCGTTGGTTTCGGTCATGGCGGGTCAGGCGGCCTTGGGATCAGCGAAAGGAAGCTGGGCGCTCTTGGCCTCGGCTAGCGCGAGGTCGGTGAGCGAGGTCGGATATTCGCCCGTGAAGCAGGCGTCGCAGAACTGCGGGCAGGCCTTGTCGCGCTTCTCCTTGCCGACCGCGCGGTACAGCCCGTCGATCGAGATGAAGGCGAGACTGTCGGCCTTGATGAACTCCCGCATCGGCTCGAGGTCCATGCGCGCGGCGAGGAGCTTGGAGCGTTCGGGCGTGTCGACCCCGTAGAAGCAGGAATGGGCCGTGGGGGGGCTGGCGACGCGGAAGTGCACTTCCTTGGCGCCCGCCTCGCGCATCATTTCCACGATCTTGAGGCTGGTGGTGCCGCGCACGATCGAATCGTCGATCAGCACGATCCGCTTGCCCTCGACGAGCGCGCGGTTGGCGTTGTGCTTGCGCTTGACGCTGGAATGGCGCGCGCCGTCGCCCGGCTGGATGAAGGTGCGCCCGACATAGTGCGAGCGGATGATGCCGAGCTCGAAGGGGAGGCCCGATTGCTGGGCGAAGCCGATCGCCGCGGGCACGCCGCTGTCGGGCACGGGCACGACGAGATCGGCCTCGCACGGCGCCTCGATGGCGAGCTGTGTGCCGATCGCCTTGCGCGCCTCGTAGACCGAGCGGCCGGCGAAGACGCTATCGGGGCGGCTGAAATAGACATGTTCGAAGATGCAGGGCCGCGGGGCCGGGCTGCCGAAGGGGCGGACCGAGCGGATCTCGCCGGCGAAGTCGACCAGCACCAGCTCGCCCGGCTCGACTTCGCGGATCAGCTCGGCGCCGACAACGTCGAAGGCGACGGTTTCAGAGGCGAACAGGATCGCACCGCCGTTCTCGGGGCCCATCCGGCCCATCACCAGCGGCCGGATGCCGAGCGGGTCGCGGCAGGCGATCATGCCTTCGGGCGTCATCACGATGAGCGCATAGGCGCCCTCGACCAGCCGCAGCGCGTCCACCAGCCGGTCGGCAATGGTGGGATAGCGCGAGGTTGCGACGAGGTGGATGATCACCTCGGTGTCGGAGGTCGACTGGAAGATCGAGCCCTTGCTGACGAGGTCCGCCCGCAGCGCCATCGCGTTCGAGATGTTGCCGTTGTGCGCCACGGCGAAGCCGCCGCTGGCGAGATCGGCATAGAGCGGCTGGACGTTCCTGAGGCCCGAGCCACCGGTGGTCGAATAGCGCACGTGGCCGGCCGCCATGTGGCCGGGCAAGGCGGCTATCGCCTCGGAGGAGGAGAAGTTCTCGGCGACATGGCCGAGGCCGCGGCTGGCGTAGAATTCCTGCCCGTCGAAGCTGACGATTCCTGCCGCTTCCTGCCCGCGGTGCTGGAGCGCGTGGAGCCCGAGCGCGGTGGTGGCGGCGGCGTCGTTGGCGCGGATCGCGCCGAAGATTCCGCATTCCTCCCGCAGCTTGTCGCCATCGGCATCGAGGAAGGGGTGGGTCACATTGAGCGGTGTCGTCGGCATCACCAGACTAGTCCCGGAAAGTTGGCCCCTGCGGTGCACCGCCCCAATGGCGATGTGACGGATCAATTACAAGGGCAAGCAGGTCTCGCGTGCCCGCCTTTTTGCCGACCGGAGTGTGACAGGCGGTCGCGGGCGGCACTATTGCGGGGGCGGCATTGCCGCACTACAGGCGGCATTCAGCCAACAACGGGCACCTCCTCGCACCCATGCTCTCCCCCTTCGAATGGATGATCGCCAAGCGTTACCTCTGGCCCGGCAAGGGGGAGGCCTTCATCGCGCTTGTCGCCGGCATTTCGGTGGGCGTGGTGGCGCTCTCCGTCGCATTGCTGGTGGTGGTGATGAGCGTGATGAACGGCTTTCGCGGGGAACTGCTCGACAAGATCACGGGCCTCAACGGCCATGCCGTGGTGCAGGCCTATGGCGGCCGGCTGGAGAACTGGCAGAGCGTGCTCGCCAATCTCGAGAAGACCGAAGGCGTCGTCGAAGCCTCGCCGATGATCGAAAAGCCGCTGCTGGTGAGCTTCAACGGCAATGTCGAGGCGATCTTCCTGCGCGGCCAGTCCGACAAGGACATCGCCGGGCTGGGCGAGAAGGTGCTGCTCGGCGACATCCGCACGCTCGGCAGGGGATCAGGCAAGGTCGCGATCGGCAGCCGCCTGGCGCAGAACCTCGGCATCCGCGTCGGCGACACGATCACGATCATCAATCCCGCGGGCCGCTCCACCCCCTTCGGCACCACCATCCGCCAGGTGCCCTACGAGGTCGGCGCGATCTTCGAGGTCGGCATCTTCACCTTCGACGAGAAGTTCGTGATGCTCCCGCTCGCCGATGCACAGCAGCTTCTGCTGATGGGAGATTCGGTGGCGCAGATCGAGGTCACCGTGACCGATCCCGACCGCGTCGGCGAGATCCTCGCCCCCGTCGCCGAGCGGCTGACGGGCCGCGCGGTGATCGCCGACTGGAAGACGATGAACTCGGCGCTGTTCGAGGCTTTGCAGGTCGAGCGCGTGGCGATGTTCTTCGCGCTCAGCTTCATGGTGCTGGTCGCCGCCTTCAACATCCTCTCGAGCCTCGTCATGCTGGTGCGCGCTAAGACCCGCGACATCGCGATCATGCGCACGATGGGGGCGACGCGGCGGTCCCTGCTCAAGATCTTCGTCACCACCGGCACCACGGTGGGCGCGATCGGGACGATGGCGGGCCTTCTGCTCGGCGCGGTGGTGCTGTTCTTCCGCGAACCGATCGTCGATTTCATCGCATTCGCCACCGGACAGGAGATCTGGGATCCCCAGGTGCGCTTCCTCTCCACGCTGCCCTCGCGGACCGATCCGTGGGAGGTCTTCGGGATCGTGATGCTGGCGCTGACGATGAGCTTCCTCGCCACGCTCTACCCGGCCTTCAAGGCGGCCAATACCGATCCCGTGCAGGTGCTGCGTTATGAATAGCGGGCCGATCGTCAGCCTTCAGGGCCTGAGACGTTCCTTCGAACAGGGCGGACAACGCATCGACGTGCTGCGCGGGGTCGATCTGGCGATCATGCCGGGCGAGATCGTCGCGCTGCTAGGGCCTTCGGGTTCGGGCAAGTCGACCATGCTTCAGGCGATCGGGCTGCTTGAGGGCGGGTTCGAGGGCTCGATCACCATTGCCGGCCAGCAGGCCGAGCACCTCGCCGGGGACGCGCGCACGCAGCTTCGGCGCGAGCATCTCGGCTTCGTCTACCAGTTCCACCATCTCCTGCCCGATTTCGACGCGCGCGAGAACGTGGTGATGCCGCAGATGATCCTCGGCACGCCCCGCTCCGAGGCGGAGGCGCGGGCGGACAGCTTGCTGTCGAGCCTCGGCCTCGGCGCCCGCCTGACCCACCGTCCGAGCCAGCTCTCGGGCGGGGAGCAGCAGCGCGTCGCGGTCGCCCGCGCGCTCGCCAACCGGCCGACCCTGGTGCTGGCCGACGAGCCGACCGGCAATCTCGACGAGCATACCTCGGATGCGGTGCTCGCCCAGTTCCTCGAGCTTGTGCGGGGCGAAGGCAGCGCCGCACTGGTCGCCACGCACAACGAACGCCTTGCGGCGCGGATGGACCGCGTGGTGCGGCTGAAGGACGGCGTGCTGATCTAGGATAGGTCGCCGAGGTCCCTCACAACGCAGGATGGCGCGAGAGGAGACCACAGGAATGTCAGACCACCCCAGCACTTTCGGCAGCGAAACCAATCCTTCGGGCGAACACGCCTGGGACGACCGCGCGCGGATCGTGTCCGCCGACCAGAGCGACAGGCTCGACGGCGGAGGCGTACCGCTGCTGCGCGGGACCTTCGCCGAGATGATCCGCCGCATTTCCCTGCTCGCCGAGGAAGACCGTGCCGGATACGTCATCGAGAAGGCCGGCGACCGCACCTACAGCGCCGAGGAAGCGATGGCGCTTGCCAGCCGCCCCGATTTTCCCGCACAAGACCCCGGTTGATCCAACCAGCGGGGGCTGCATGACCACGATTGCCGATTTCACCGTCACCACCAACCGGGGCGAGACGCTCGATCTCGCGGACAAGCTCGGCACAGTGCTGCTGGTGGTCAATACCGCCAGCAAGTGCGGCTTCACCCCGCAATATGACGGGCTGGAGAAGCTCTACCAGACCTACAAGGACCGCGGCTTCGAGGTGCTCGGCTTCCCCTGCAACCAGTTCGGCGCGCAGGAGCCGGGAAATGCCGACGAGATCGCCGAGTTCTGCAAGGTCAATTTCGGCGTCACCTTCCCGCTGATGGCCAAGATCGACGTCAACGGCGCCAATGCCTCGCCGCTCTACGACTGGATGAAGTCGGAGAAGAAGGGGCTGATGGGTTCGACCTCGATCAAGTGGAACTTCACCAAGTTCCTGATCGGCCGCGACGGCAAGGTGGTGAAGCGTTACGGCCCGACCGATACGCCTGCGGCGATCGCCAGGGACATCGAGGCGCTGCTCTAGCCGACTTTCCTGTGGAAGCGCCTCTTGGCGCTGACGGGGCATGTGCGCATATTCGCGCCCATGCCCTTTGCCCCCTTCGTTCCCCTGCGCGTGATGTCGTCCTATTCGATGCTCGAAGGGGCGATCGACCCGAAGGACATCGCCAAGCTGGCCAAGGAGCGCGGCTTTCCGGCGATCGCGATCTGCGACCGCAACGGGCTCTACGGCATCATGGCCTTCGCTGCGGCGTGCAAGGGTGAGGGCGTGCAGCCGATCATCGGCGCCTTGCTGGGCGTCGCGCGGGACGAGACCCGCGGGGTGGTCGACTACCTGCCGCTCTTCGCGCAGGACGATGCAGGCTACGACAACCTGTGCCATCTCGTCTCGGCCGCGCATCTCGACCGTCCGCTGGAGCGCGATCCGCACGTTACCCTCGCCGATCTGGAGGGCCGCACCGATGGCTTGATCGCGCTCACCGGCGCGGGCGAGGGGGGACTGACGCGGCTACTCGCCGAGGGGCAGCAGGAGGCCGCCGAGCGTCTGGCCGAGCGGCTGGAGGCGCTGTTCCCCGGGCGCCTCTACATCGAACTGGCGCGCACGGGCGATCCGGTCTGCGAGCGGGCCGAGGATGCGCTGGTCGATCTCGCCTATGCCCGCGATCTGCCGCTGGTCGCCACCAACCCCGCGAACTTCGCCGAACCGCACATGCACAAGGCGCATGACGCCATGCTGTGCATCGCCCATTCGACCCAGATCGAGGCGGAGGACCGTCCGCGCTCCAACCCTCAGGCTTTCGTAAAGTCCGCGAGCATGATGGAGGAGGCCTTCGCGGATCTCCCCGAGGCGACCGCCAACACCCTCGTCATCGCTCAGCGCTGCGCCTTCGCGCCGCCCTATCGCAAGCCGATCCTGCCGAGCCTCGCGGGCGATCTGGCGGGCGAGGCGCGGATGCTGGCGGAGGATTCGCGAAAGGGGCTCGTCGAACGGCTGGCCGCTTACTACCCCGACACCGTTCGGGCTGAGCTTGTCGAAGCCCTGCTCTTGCCTTCGGCCGAAGCGATGGAAGAGCAGGAACAATCTTTCGACACGCTCAGAATGAACGGCGTGTGGGACGAGGTTCTCACCTACAAGCGTCGCCTCGAATTCGAGATCGACGTGATCGTGAAGATGGGTTTTCCCGGCTACTTCCTGATCGTTGCCGACTTCATCAAGTGGGCCAAGGAACAGGGCATTCCGGTGGGGCCCGGGCGCGGGTCCGGCGCGGGCTCGGCGGTCGCCTGGGCGCTGACCATCACCGATCTCGATCCGATCAAGCTGGGCCTGCTGTTCGAGCGCTTCCTCAACCCGGAACGCGTCTCGATGCCCGACTTCGACATCGACTTCTGCGAAACCCGCCGCGGCGAGGTGATCCGCTACGTCCAGCGCAAGTATGGCGGCGATCACGTCGCGCAGATCATCACCTTCGGAAAGCTCAAGGCCCGCGCCGTGCTGCGCGACTGCGGGCGTATCCTGCAGATGAGCTACGGGCAGGTCGACCGGTTGTGCAAGATGGTGCCCAACCATCCGACCGACCCCTGGACCCTGCCGCGCTCATTGAACGGCGCGGCGGATTTCAAGCGCGAATACGACAACGACAAGGAAGTGAAGCGCCTCGTCGACCTCGCGATGCAATTGGAGGGCCTGCCGCGCAATTCCTCCACCCATGCCGCGGGCGTGGTGATCGGCGACCGGCCGCTGGCGAAACTGGTGCCGCTCTACCGCGACCCGCGCTCGGACATGCCGGTGACGCAGTTCGACATGAAATATGTCGAAAGCTCGGGGCTGGTGAAGTTCGACTTCCTCGGGCTGAAGACCCTGTCGGTGCTGAGGAAGGCCGTCGATCTGCTGGAGAAGCGGGGCATCGCCATCGACCTCGGCGCGCTGCCGCTCGACGATGCGCAGGTCTATCACCTCATGCAGGCGGGCAACACCGTGGGAGTGTTCCAGCTGGAATCCGAAGGGATGCGCCGCACACTCAAGGCGGTGAAGCCCACCAATTTCGGCGACATCATCGCGCTCGTCTCGCTCTACCGCCCCGGCCCGATGGACAACATCCCGCTGTTCGGCCAGCGCAAGGCCGGGCAGGTGCCGATCGAATATCCGCACCCCAAGCTGGAAGGCATCCTTGCCGAGACCTACGGAATCTTCGTCTACCAGGAACAGGTGATGCAGGCCGCGCAGGTGCTCGCCGGTTACTCGCTTGGGGACGCGGACCTGCTGCGCCGCGCGATGGGCAAGAAGGTGCAGGCCGAGATGGACGCCCAGCGCGGGCGTTTCGTCGAAGGCTGCAAGGCGGTCTCCGACATCGAACCCAAGCGCGCCAACGAGCTGTTCGACTTGATCGACAAGTTCGCCGGCTACGGCTTCAACAAGTCGCACGCGGCCGCCTATGCGCTCCTCGCCTACCAGACCGCCTGGATGAAGGCGCATTATCCGGAAGAGTTCTACGCCGCGTCGATGTGCTTCGACATGCACCAGTCGGAGAAGCTCAACGTCTTCGTCGACGATGCGCGCCGCTATCCGAACGGGCACGGCGGGGTCGAGGTGCTGGCACCCTGCATCATCGCCTCCGAGGCCGAATTCACCGTCGAGCAGACCGATACCGGCTATGCCGTGCGCTATGCGCTCGCCGGCATCCGCAATGTCGGCGAGAAGGCGATGGAGGCGATCGTCGCCGAGCGCGAGGCGAACGGGCCTTTCGCCAGCCTCAAGGACCTGTTCGAGCGGTTGCCGCAGGGCACCATGAACCGCCGCCAGCTCGAAGGCCTGATCTGCGCCGGCGCCCTCGATGCGCTCGAGCCCGACCGCGCGCTGCTGTTTGCCAATGCCGAGCACCTGATGGCGGTGGCGGATGCCGCGATCCGCGAACGCAGCAGCGGGCAGGCGGGCCTGTTCGGCGGGGATGCCGGACCTGCCGAGGACCTGCGCCTCCAGCCCTGCGATCCGTGGTCGCGCACCGACCGCATGGCCAGGGAGCGCGAGAATTTCGGCTTCTACTTCTCCGCCCATCCGGTGGCGCAATACCGCGATGTCGCCTCGGCCAACGGTGCGCGCACCTATCAGAGCCTGATGGAAGCCGGCGCGCCGGTCGGCGGGCGCGGCTCGGCGGTGATGGCGGTGCTGGTCGAAGGCATCACCAAGGCGCGCACCCGCAAGGGCGGCACCTTCGTGCGGGCGGATTTCTCGGACGCATCGGGGCAGTTCTCCGCCGCCTGCTTCGAGGAGGCACTGGTGCCCGACTTCGAGCGCTGGGCGCAGGCGGGCGAGTGCCTTCTGCTGACGGTCGAGCTGGACTCGCCCAATCCCGACGAACCGCCGCGTCTCACCGTGCGCGGCGCGCGGCCGCTGGCGGCGGTCAGCGGGTCGACGGCAATGGAACTGACCGCCGACATCGCCCATGCAGAGGCCCTGCGCGAACTCGAGATCGAGCTTTCGGCGGCGCGCGGCGAGCGGCCCACCGGGGCGGGCGAGGTGGTGGTGCGGCTGGCGCTGGCCGATGGCGGGCAGGCCGAGATGCGGCTGGGCCGCAGCTTCGTGCTGACCGGCGAACTCGCCGAGCGGCTCGCGGCGGTCGAGGGCATCTCGCGGGTCGCGCTGGTGCCCCTCAAGAAGCGCGGCAATCTCAGGCTGGTTGCCTGAGGCCCACGGAAAAAGGGGCCGGATCGCTCCGGCCCCTCCTTTTCATTGCGTCGGGCGGTGAGCCTTACATCCCCGAACCCGGGCCGTAGGTCACTTCGACGCGGCGGTTCTGCGCCTCGCGCACGCCATCGGCGGTCGGCACGCGCGGCTGGCTTTCGCCGAAGGCCTCGCCGCTGATCTGGCCCGCCGGAACCCCGCGCGAGACCATGTAGCCGCGCACCGCTTCGTTGCGGCGACCGGCCAGCGCCATGTTGTACTGGGCGCTGCCCGCCTTGTCGGTGTGGCCCGCCAGCATCACCCGCGCCGTGCCGCAATTGGCATAGGCGGTGACGGCATTGTTGAGGATGCTCGCCGCTTCGGGGCTGATGTCCGAACGATCGAAGTCGAAGAACACGATATAGGGCCCGGTGTTGCACTGCGCCTGCGGCGGCGGAGGCGGGGGCGGCGGCGGGGGAGGCGGCGGCGGGGGCGGCGGGGGCGGCGGCGGGGGTGCCGCGACCGGTGCGGGCTCTGCCTGTCCGCCGAAGTTGTAGGTCAGGCTCGCGAGGATCGAGTGGGACGAATAGTCCGCGCGAAGATCACTGCCGTTGGCGGCTTCGATCTCGAAGTTGTCGATCACGAAATAGCGGTACTTCACCCCGAGATCGACGCTGCGCGACAGCGCGACCCGCGCACCGGCGAGCAGCTGCCATGCGAAATCGGTGGTGCCATCGTCGATCACGGTCCCCACGCCCGCGACCTCGACGGGGAGATTGAGCCGGGCGATGCCGACCCCGCCGCCGCCGAAGACCTGGAAGCCGTCGTCGCTGCCGAACTCCACGAGGCCGTTGACCATGCCGCTCCAGATCTCGAGGTCTTCCTCGTTCTGGACTACGGTGCCCGGCGCAACCGTGAGGCCGCCGGGGAGGATGCCGGAATTCACCACGGTCAGGCGGTCATAGCCGTTGCGCTTGTAGCCACCCTCGGCCTCGAGCCGGAAGGCGCCGAAATCGTAGCCGACCACGATATCGGCATCGATCCCGAGCTTGGTGTCGGCAATGGCGGCATTTTCCAACCGGCCATCGGCGCGGTCGTTGTCGATGTCGAGCGTCACCTGATCCTCGAGGCTGACGCCGCCGTTGATGCCGATGTAGGGCTGGCCTTCGCGTGCCTGCGCCGGCACGGCAACGACTGCGGCAGCGCCGCAGAGCAAAATTGCTGTTCTTTTCATGGGTCTTGTCCCTCTTTTCTGGGTACGGGATGCAGCTAGCCACATCCTGTTTCGCGCGTGTGACAGGCCCGGCCCGCGCCGACCCCAACCTAGGTGGGGATCGGCGGCGGATGGTGCCGGAGCCTGTCCGGGAAGGCGGGGCTCGCGGCCCCTCTTACATCCCCGCGCCGGGACCGTAGGTCACTTCGACCCGGCGGTTCTGCGCCTCGCGCACGCCATCGGCGGTCGGCACACGCGGCTGGCTCTCGCCGAAGGCCTCGCCGCTGATCTGCCCTGCCGGAACGCCGCGCCCGGTCAGGTAGTTGCGCACCGCCTCGTTGCGGCGCCCGGCGAGCGCCATGTTGTACTGCGCGCTGCCCGCCTTGTCGGTGTGCCCGGCGAGCATCACCCGTGCATTGCCGCAATTGGCATAGGCGGTGACGGCACTGTTGAGGACGCTGGCGGCCTCGGCGCCGATGTCCGACCGGTCGAAGTCGAAGAAGACGATGTAGGGCCCCGTGTTGCACTGCGCCTGCGGCGGCGGAGGGGGCGGAGGCGGCGGCGGAGGAGGAGGGGGCGGAGGAGGCGGCGGCGGGGGCGGCGCCGCGGCGGGCTCCGGCTCGGCCCGCCCGCCGAAATTGAAGATCAGGCTGCCGAGCACCGAATGCGATTCCAGCGCGATCTCGAGCGGATTGCCGCCGAAGCCGTCGACATTGACGTTGTCGGCCCTGAAATAACGGTACTTCACGCCCAGATCGACAGTGTCGCTGAGCGCATAGCGCACCCCGGCTAGGCCCTGATAGGCAAAGGTCGTGTCGCTGTCGTCGGCAAGCAGGCCCGTTTCCGGCGTGCTCAACTGGAAATCGACATGGGCGATCCCTGCACCGCCGCCGACGAAGAACTGCAGGCCATCCTCGTTGCCGAAGTCGAGCAGGGCGTTGAGCATCCCGCTATAGGTCTTCTGGGTGCTGTCCGGCCCGAACCGGCGGCCCGGCACAAGGCCGGGAAGGCTGTTGTTGCTGGTGATGATGAGCGTGTCGTGGTCCTGGTTCTTGAAGGCCGCTTCCCCCTCGATCCGGAACCAGCCGAAATCGTAGCCGAGGACGCCGTCCACTTCCCAGCCCGTGCCGGTATTGGCGAGCGCGCGGTTGCCGGGCGTGTCGCTGCGGAAGGGTTCGCTCTCGATCTCCACCTGGTCCTCGAAGACGATCCCGCCGTTGATGCCGGCATAGACCCGGCCGTCGCGCGCCTGGGCAGGCACTGCGAGGATCGTCGCGGCGCTGACGAGCAGAAATGCTGCTTTTCTCATTTCTTGTTTTCCCTGCATTCGTGTTCGCCCGCTGGTTCAGCGAGCCGTGGCGTCGCCGGACCGACCGAAGGTCCGGTCCGTTGACCGGAGGCCCAAGCCTCGGAAGGTGCAAATAGTTCAACGGCTCGCGGCGAAACGTGCCCGCCGTTGGGCGAAGCGATTGCCAATCGTTTTCGCCAGAGGCATGAACGGGCCGAACCGCCCGGCACGACTGCGGCGGAACCACACGCAATCGCAGGAGAGAGAAACATGGCCGCAGGCAAGCTCGGGGCAATGCAGGACTGGACGATGCGGGTCACCGCAGTGATCGATCACGCCGCGCGCGAGGCGGGCGGGCGCGAGATCGTCAGCCGCTGGGCCGACGGCAGCGAGACGCGCACCGACTGGGCAGGCATCCGCCGCGATGCGCTGAAGATGGCGCAGGCCTTGCAGCGACTTGGCCTCAAGCCGGGCGACAAGGTCGCGAGCCTCGCGATGAACCATTCGCGCCATCTCGTCAGCTGGTATGGCGTCGCGGGGATGGGCGGGGTGCTCCACACGGTGAACCCGCGCCTGTTCGACGACCAGCTCGAATACATCGTCAACCACGCCGAGGACCGCGTGCTGTGCTACGACGCGGCCTTCCAGCCGATCGTCGACCGCATGAAGAGCCGCTGGCCGACGGTCGAGCACTACATCTGCTACGATAGCGGCGCCCATGCCCCGGCCTTCGAGGACTGGATCGCGGCCGAGGACGGCGATTTCGAGTGGGTGACCGGGGGCGAAACCGACCCCTGCATGATCTGCTACACCTCGGGCACCACCGGCAATCCCAAGGGCGTGCAGTACGAGCACCGCTCGACCGTGCTCCATGCGCTCGCCGGGCTGCAATCCGCGGCCTTCAACTTCTCGAGCGCCTCGGTGATGCTGCCCGTGGTGCCGATGTTCCACGCGGCGAGCTGGGGTCTCCCCTATGCGGGCGCGATGGCGGGGATCAAGTTCGTGTTCTCCGCCGTGAACGATCCGGCGGTGCTGCACGACCTGATGATCCGCGAGGGCGTGACGGATTCGGCGGGCGTGCCGACCGTGTGGCTGGCACACTTCCAGTATTGCGACGCGAACGGGCTCGACCTGCCTCCATTGAAGGCCGCGACCATCGGCGGCTCGGCCGCGCCGCGCTTCATGATCGAGCGGCTGCTGAAGAACGGCACCCGCGTCCAGCACGCATGGGGCATGACCGAGACCTCGCCCATTGGAACCGTTGGCGGGCCGACCTGGGACTGGGACCAGCTCACGCTCGAGGAGAAGGTCGAGAAGACCGCCATGCAGGGCCGCCCGATCTTCGGCGTGCAGCTGCGCACCGTGGCGCTCGACGACATGACCACCGAACTGCCGCGCGACGGCAAGACCTCCGGTGCGCTCCAGATCCGGGGGCCGTGGATCATCAGGCGCTATTTCAAGGCGGAGCAGGACGCGGTCGGCAATGACGGCTGGTTCGACACCGGCGATGTCGGCATCCTCCACCCCGACGGCACGCTGCAACTCACCGACCGCACCAAGGACGTGATCAAGTCGGGCGGGGAGTGGATCAGTTCGGTCGAGCTGGAAAACGCCGCCTGCGGGCACCCCGCCGTGGCCGAAGCCGCCTGCATCGGCATCTATCACCCCAAGTGGGACGAGCGCCCGGTGCTGTTCGTGGTCAAGAAGGCGGGTGCCGAGGTGACGTCCGAGGATATTATCGAGCACCTGAGGCCCCAGATCGCGAAGTGGTGGCTGCCCGATGCCGTCGAATTCGTCGACGACATTCCCCACACCGCCACGGGCAAGATCAGCAAGAAGGACCTGCGCGACCGCTTTGCGGACTACACGCTTGCCTGACGTGTCGATCCGGCCTGCGCGTGACGGTGACGCGCAGGCCATCGCCGCGATCTACGCATGGCACGTGGCGAACGGCACCGCGACCTTCGATACCGAGGCGCCGGACACCGGCGCTTGGGCGGCGAAGTTCGCGGACTTTGCCGTGCGCGGCTTCCCCTTCCTTGTCGCCGAGCGCGAGGGCAGGATTGTCGCCTATGCCTATGCCGCCCGCTTCCGCGACCGCGCCGCCTATGCCCACACCTGCGAGGACAGCATCTACGTCGCCCACGAGGCGCGCGGGGGCGGGATCGGCAGCGTGCTGCTGCCCGCGTTGATCGATGCCGCGCGGGCGAGCGGGTTCCAGCAGATGATCGCCGTCATCGGCGGCGGCGAGCCGGCCTCGGTCGCGCTCCACGCCCGCTGCGGCTTCGTCCACGCCGGGCGGATGCGCAATGTCGGGAGCAAATTCGGGCGTTTGCTCGATACCGTCTATATGCAACGCGACCTCAGGGAGGACCAGAACCCGTGACCTGCGAAACCTATATCGATCCGTCGCCCGTCAACTTCCAGGCCTTCAAGGACCTGCCGCGCGACACGCCGATCAACATGCTCAACCTGCTGCTCTATCGCGATCTCGCCGAATATCCCGAGGGCCACGAGCACGCCGGCAAGGGCTGGAGCGGGCGGCGGGCCTATGAGGAATACGGCATCACCAGCGGCCCGATCTTCCGGCGACTCGGCGGGCAGATCCTGTGGCGCGGGCGGTTCGAGACGGTCGTGACCGGCCCCGAGGGCGAACGCTGGCACGACGCCTTCATCGCGCAATACCCGAACGCCGGGGCGTTCTTCGCGATGATCAAGGACCCGGATTACCAGAAGGCCGTCGTCAACCGCACCGCTGCGCTGGTGGACAGCCGGTTGGTGCGCTTCGCTCCGGGCGAGGTCGGCGAAGGGTTCGGCTAGACCGCCTCACGGCGCCTGCTTGAGGTGCCTTTCGGCGAAGGCGACCACCCGCTCCACATTGGACTGGCTGAGGAATATCGGCGTCGACACGCCCATGTCGCCGTGGCCTGCACCCTCCAGCAGATCGAGCTCCACAGGCACGCCCGCCGTGGCGAGCGCCTGTTTCAGAAGCTTCGACTGGCCCACCGGCACAAGGCAGTCCTCGCTGCCCTTCTGGAGTAGGAAGGGGGGATCCTCGCCGTCGATATAGGTCATCGGGCTGGCCGCCCTGACCTTTTCGGGCACGGAGGCGATCGGTGCACCGAGATAGGCGGACTCCGGTGAATCCGCCGCTCCGTGGTCGGGCGGGCAGCCCTGCTCGCGCGCCTGCGGGTCCATCTGCAGGAATTCGCTCGGGCCGAACCAGTCGATCACGGCATTGACCTCGCTCGAGACGCCCGGATTGCCGAGTGCGTGATTGTCGAACACCGCGGCATTTCCGGTCGTCCCGACGAGCGAGGCAAGGTTGCCGCCAGCCGACTGACCGAAGACGAGGAAACGTTCGGGGTCAAGACGATAGCGGCCAGCGTTCGCCCGCAGAAACCGCACCGCAGCCTTGGCATCCTCGATCGCTGCGGGGAACTTGGCTTCGTCCGACAGGCGGTAGTCAATCGAGGCGACCGCGATGCCTCTGGCCAGCAGCGCTTCGGCAATGGGCGCATCGACCATGTCCTTGTCGCCCATCCTGAACCCGCCGCCGTGGATGTTGATCACCAGCGGGAAGGGGCCGGTGCCATCGGGCAGATAGAGATCGAGGGTCTGCGCCGGCGACAGGGTCGCATAGGCCACATCCGCGTGATCGGGATCGGGCAGCCCCGAAGAACATCCCCCGAGCACGAGGATTGCCGGGGCAGCGAGCAGAAGGGCGCGCCGGATTGGTGGCATGGGTCGTTCCTCGATCCGGTGTGTGCTGGTCGGGACGACAGCCTAACCGCTTGTCATCAAGTTACAATAACCGCAGTTGTCCGCCGGCTTGAGGAGGCTGGAACCGCGAGCAATCAAGCACGAACCGCGCCTTGCCGATCCCGGCCTTGCGGCAGGCGACGGCAAAGCGCGCGCGGATCAGGTCGGCCCATACGCCTTGCGGGTTGAAGCGGCTGTGGAAATTCGGATCATTGTCCCGCCCGCCGCGCATCTGCCTGACGATGCTCATCACCTTGCCCGCGCGCTCCGGGTAGTGGACGGCGAGCCATTCGCGGAACAGCGGGGCGACTTCGTGGGGCAGGCGCAATGGGATCCAGTTGACGCTGTGCACCCCGATCTCGCCCAGGCTGGCGATGATGCTTTCAAGAAACGTGTCGGTGATCGCCGGGATGATCGGCGAGATCGAACAATGCACCGGGACGCCCAGGTCGGCGAGTTTCCCTAGCGCCGCCAGCCGCTTGGCAGGCGCGGCACAGCGCGGTTCGAGCTTTGCCGACAGCACCGGATCGAGGCTCGTCACCGAGATCGACACGGCCACCAGTTTCTCGCGCGCCAGCTCCGCCAGCAGGTCGGCATCGTCCAGCACCCGGTCGGACTTGGTGGTGATGGTCACCGGGTGCCGGGTCTCGAGGCACACTTCGAGAATCTGGCGCGTGATCCGCCAGTCTCGCTCGATCGGCTGATAGGGGTCGGTATTGGTCCCCATGGCGATGGGTCTCGGGGAATAACCCGTCTTCGCCAGTGTCTTGCGCAGCAGAGCGGCCGCTTCCGGCTTGGCGAAAAGCTTCGTCTCGAAGTCGAGGCCGGGTGACAGATCGTGATAGGCATGGGTCGGCCGCGCGAAGCAGTAGACGCAGCCGTGCTCGCAGCCGCGATAGGCGTTGATCGAGCGGTCGAAGGGCACGTCGGGGGACTGGTTGAAGGTGAGGATCGACTTCGGGCGTTCCTCGGTCACGGTGGTGCGCAGTTTCACCGGCGGGCCGTCCAGCGCCTCGACATGATCGCGCCAGTCGCCATCGACCTCGCGCTCGGCCAGGCCGAAGCGGGTGGGGATCTGCCCCGATTGCGCCCCGCGCCCCTTGATCGGCGAATGTTTCACGTGGAACATTTACGGAACAAATGTCCGTCTGCCAAGCCCCATGTCCACCGCGCTGACCGGCAAGCGCACCGCTATGACGTGACGACGACCTGGCGACGAGAGCGCAACAACCCCGGTTCAGAATTCCCGCAGCCGCGGCATCAGCTCGACGAAGTTGCACGGCCGGTTGCGGCTGTCGAGTTGTTCGGCGAGGATTCCGTCCCAGCCGTCCTTCACCGCCCCGTTCGAGCCGGGGAGGGCGAAGATGTAGGTCCCTCGTGCCACCACGGCCATCGCGCGCGATTGCACAGTGCTGGTGCCGATGGACTTGAAGCTCAGCCAGCGGAACAGCTCGCCGAAGCCGGGGATCTCGCGCGCGCCCTCGATCCTGCCGAGCGCCTCGGGGGTCACGTCGCGGCCGGTGAGGCCGGTGCCGCCGGTGCTGACCACCGCGTCGATGGCGGGATCGTCGATCCATGCCTCAAACTGGGCGGCGAGCAGCGCGGCATCGTCCTTCACGATCGCGCGGGCGGCCAGGTGATGTCCAGCGCCCGTCACGCGCCCTGCCAGAATGTCGCCGGAGGAGTCGGTCTCGGGCGTGCGGGTGTCGGAAACGGTGAGAACAGCGATGTTTATCGGCTTGAATTCACGCGTTTCATCAATCGCCACCTTGTCCGCTCCCCGCTACGGCTCCAACCGTGCCGAACGGGTCGTAGCAGCCCGCGGGAATTCCGGCCAGCGCCCTTGCGCGAGCGCGCGGCGGCTCTGCGAGGGAACACCGGCGGCGCGCTCGTACATCCAGTAATTGCGCATCACGATCGCGACATAGCCGCGGGTTTCCCAATAGGGGATCGATTCCATCCACAGCAGCGGATCGCCCTGATCGTTGATCTCGCCATTCCAGCGCCCGACCGGCACGAGGCCCGCGTTGTAGGCCGCCATGATCTTGGGCAGCGCGCCGCCCGTGGCGGGATGGTCGCGCAGCATCTCGAGGTGGCGCTGCCCATAGGCGAGATTGACCTGCGGATCGTTGAGGTCCGCATAACTCATCCCGAGGTTGAGGCGCCCGGAATGATCCTTCGCAGCCGCCGGCATGATCTGCATCAGGCCCCGGGCATTGGCGGGGCTGACGGCGGCGGCGCGGAAGTTCGATTCCTGGAGCGCATGGGCGAAGGCCAGCGCCGGATCGACCTGCCATCCGCCCACCGGCTGCCAATAGGCCACCGGAAAGCGCAGCGAGGGGTCGCTGCTGGTGCCGTAGGGCGCGTTGTGCGCCATGAACAGCTGGGTCGAGGGCAGGCCCAGTTCGCGCGCGAGGCGGGCGAGGGCGCCATACTGGTAGGCCGGACCGATCTTCGCCTCGTGGCGCAGCACCTCGTCGGCAAGCGAAGGCCGGCCGATCTCGATCAGCGCGGCGGCGACGCGGACATTGGGTCGCTGCTGAAGCTGGTTCCAGTCCTCGCGGCTCATCGGCGCAGGGGGGGCATGGGCTGGCAGCTCGATCCCGAGCTGGTCGGCGGCGAGCATCCCGTAGAGCGTCTCGTCCATTCGCGCGGCGGCGGAAAGGTGCTGCTGCGCCTGCCCCGGCTCGCGGCAGCGCACCGCCGCGCGCGCGGCCCAGTAGTGCCCGGCGGCGGCGAGTTCGACGTTCGACGCGATCCCGGCGACCCGCGCGAAGGCCTCTCCCGCGAGCGAGCAGTGGCCCATGCGCCATGCGGCAAGCCCCTCGACCCATGCGCCCTCGGCGACCCAGGCGCCGGTGCCTTCGGCGACGGTCCGCGCCAGTTCGAGCGCAGCGTTGTCGTTGTTCTCGATATAGTGGCTCCATGCCACGCGCTGGCGCCATTCGGCGCGGGCATCGCCCGAAAGCTGCCAGTCGACCTCGGCGAGCAGGCGCTGGGCCTCGCCCGGGTTGTCGGCCTTGATCGCCGCGAGGATCGCGGTCGCGGTGGCGGGCGGCATGGTGCCGTCGTTCACGGTGCGCGGCAGGATGCGCTTGGGGGCATAGGGCTGGCGCGCGAAGCCCTGTTCGCCCGGGATCGGCGGCAGGGTGGTCAGGCCGCGCTTGGCGCCCATGCGGGCGAGCTGTTCGGCCTGGGGCAGATCGGTGCCGGCGGCGAACCATGCGGAGATCTGCTCGGCGGTGATCCTGGGGCTCTTGGCGTGGGTGAAGTATTCGGCGCGGGCGACCTGCGTCAGCACGCCGTCGGGCCGCTGGGCCAGCAGGCTCTCGACGAGGCCCCATTGCTCAGTGTCGATCGCGGCGAAGAGCTGGCGGTAATGTTCGCGCTCGTCGGGCGCGAGCACGGCGGAGAGCGCGCGCTCGCCCGGAACCGCGCCGTTCCAGCGCGCCACGAGATCGCCCGATTGCGCCGCCGCCGGCGACACCACTGTCGTCGTCGCCAGCGCCAGCCCTGCCAGAAGCACTGCCTTGCGCATCAATGTGTGGCCGACCATTCCATCCATCTCCGCCAGAACCGGGCCTTGAGCCGGGGGCTTTCCATCAGGGCTTCGAGCGTTTCGCTCATGATGACCGGGCGGTTAACATTGCCATGGTTATTCCCGCTTGAATCATCACGGTTAACAAATCCCAGCATCGGCGCGAGGCCCGTGCCGAAGGCGAGCACCCGGGCCGGGGCGACAAGGGCGACATGATGGGCGGTGACCATGTCCATCCCGCCCGCAGCCAGCGTCGTGAAGTCCGCCATCGGCATGACCGAGGGCAGGGCCGAGGCGATGTAGACCGCGCTCTCGTCCAGGCCCATCGCGGTGAGGATGTTGGCGAGCAGCCGCCCCTGCGGCCCGTTCATCAGCACCTCGCGGTCGCCTTCCTCGGGCTGGGGGACGAGCACCATCAGCGCCGCGCCGGCATTCCCGCGCGGCGGCACACGAAGGGCACCGCGCGCGAGGCCCGCTTCGGGTGCCTCCATCCACCACTCACGGAAGGCGGCAAGGTCGCCCGGGGGCGAATCGCCCAGCGGGTTGCGACGCGGCGCGGAGGGGGCGGGGGGCGTTTCCGGCAGGGCTGCGGAGCGGCGGACCGGCTTGTCCGCAACCGGGCGGTGATCGCCCGTGGCGGCCCGCGCCCCGGCAACCTGACCCGCGCCTGCGGCCTGCCCGGGTGCGGCGGGGGCGGGTTCTCCCAACCACGCCGTAGCGTCATCGGCGAAGTCGTGGTCGACCCCGGCCATGTGCCACCAGGCGAGCGCCGCTTCGCATTCGCGCGCTAAGGAGGGGTCTGGCCAACTCATCGGGGGGTCTTGCTATCCAATGCGGGTCTTGACTGTCCCTGTCCCCGTTAGCAAGTGGACGGAAAAGGCATATCGCCAGACTGTGCGGCCCGCGCGGCAAAAACCAACAAGGATCAGGAATCCCCATGAGCGAACGTGAATCGATGCCCTGCGACGTCGTCATCGTCGGCGGCGGTCCGGCGGGTCTGTCGGCGGCGATCCGGCTGAAGCAGATCAATCCGGAACTGGAAGTGATCGTGCTCGAGAAGGGCTCGGAGATCGGTGCGCACATCCTGTCGGGCGCGGTGGTCGATCCCAAGGCGCTCGACGAGCTGCTGCCCGAATGGCGCGAGCAGGGCTGCCCGATGGCCGAGACCCCGGTGACCGACAACTGGCACTGGGTGCTCTCGAAGACCGGCAAGACCTCGCTTCCCCACGCGATCATGCCGCCGCTGATGAGCAACCACGGCTGCTACACCGGCTCGCTCGGCAACCTCACCCGCTGGCTGGCGGAGCAGGCCGAGGGGCTGGGCGTGATGGTCTTCCCCGGCTTCCCGGCGGCGGACGTGATGATCGACGAGAACGGCGCGGTCGCCGGTGTCATCACCCAGGACATGGGCGTGGCGGCGGACGGCAGCCACAAGGGCGACTACCAGCCCGGCATGGAGATCCACGCCAAGTACACCCTCTTCGCCGAAGGGGCGCGCGGCAACCTCACGAAGCGGATGAAGGCCAAGTACGACCTCGAGGCGAACTGCCAGCCGCAGGTCTATGGCCTCGGCATCAAGGAACTGTGGGACATCGATCCCAAGAAGCACAAGCCGGGCCGCGTGATCCACACGCAGGGCTGGCCGCTCTCGGAGAGCGAGAGCTGGGGCGGCGGCTTCCTCTACCATCAGGCGAACGGGCAGGTGGCGCTCGGGTTCGTGACCGCGCTCGACTACAAGAACCCCTGGGTCTCGCCCTATCAGGAATTCCAGCGCTGGAAGCAGCACCCGGCGATCCGCGAATATCTCGAGGGCGGCAAGCGCGTGAGCTACGGCGCGCGCGCGATCAACGAGGGCGGCTGGCAGTCGGTGCCCAAGCTCGCCTTCCCGGGCGGCGCGCTGATCGGCTGCGCGGCGGGCTTCGTCAACGTGCCGCGCATCAAGGGCAGCCACACCGCGATGAAGAGCGGGATGCTGGCGGCCGAGAGCATCGCTTCGGCGATTGCGGCGGGTAACGAGAAGACCGAGCTGATGGATTACGACGCGGCGGTGCGTTCGAGCTGGATCGCGACCGAGCTGAAGCTGGTCCAGAACGCCCAGCCGGCGGTCGCCAAGTTCGGCGGCGACATCGGCACCGCGCTTGCGGGCATCGACATGTGGATGCGCACGCTCAAGATCGGCTTGCCGATCAGCATGAAGCACCATCGCGACTACGAGATGACCGGCCGTGCCGATCTCTACCCGCCCATCGCCTATCCCAAGCCCGACGGCGTCATCAGCTTCGACAAGCTGACCAACGTCGCCTACAGCTACACCAACCACGCCGAGGACCAGCCCTGCCACCTGCAGGTGAAGGACTGGGAACTCCAGAAGCGCAGCGAATACGATGTCTTCGGCGGCCCCTCGCAGCGCTACTGCCCGGCGGGGGTCTACGAGTGGCTGATCGACGAGAAGTCGGGCGAGCCCCGGTTCCAGATCAACTCGCAGAACTGCGTCCACTGCAAGACCTGCGACATCAAGGACCCCAATCAGAACATCAACTGGGTGACGCCTGAGGGTGGCGGCGGGCCGAATTATCCGAATATGTGATCGGACGGGGCGGCATGTTGTCTCTCGAGCGGATACGTGCCGTCCTGGCTGTGCTGGTGTTCCTCGCCGCGCTCTTCTTCGCCGGCTTCACGAGCGAGAACCCCAAGCAGGTGCTGCCCGGGGTCAACCGTGCGATCCTGATCATCGGCTTCATCCTCGGGGCGTATACGGTCATGCGATGGATCGCGAAGGGCTCTTTCGCACGCCTGCAGCGAAGCAAGCGGCGCGCGTGACAATCACCGAAACCGCCTACGCCAAGATCAACCTCGCGCTGCATATCAGGCGGCGGAGGGAGGACGGGTATCACGAGCTCGAGACCCTCTTCGCCTTCGTCGATGCGGGCGATGTGCTGACGGCGGCGCCGGCCGCGCAAGACAGCGTCACCACGCTGGGCGAGTTCGCGGGGGTGCTCGACAATCCCTTCGACAACCTCGTGGCGCGCGCCCTCAATGCCCTCCCGCGCCCGCAGGGCCTCGCGGTGACACTGGAGAAAAACCTCCCTGTCGCGGCTGGCCTCGGCGGCGGGTCGGCGGATGCGGGGGCGGTGTTCCGGATCGTCGAGGCGCTTCACGGACTGCCGGAAGACTGGCCCGCGCGTGCGGCGAAACTTGGTGCGGACGTGCCTGCCTGCGTCCTCAGCCGCACCCATATCGGCCTTGGCACCGGCACCGAGAAGGAGAGCGTCGAGGATGACCTCGCCGGAACACCCGTCCTGCTGGTCAACCCGCGCGTGCCGCTGTCGACCGGGCCGGTGTTCAAGGCGTGGGATGGGAAGGATCGCGGCGCACTCCCCGAAGGCCCCGCCAGCCGGATCACGCGGGAAGGGCGCAACGATCTCGAAGCCCCTGCCATTTCGCTCTGCCCGGTGATCGCCGAGGTGCTGGCCGCGCTGGCCGACACCAACCCGTGGCTCGCCCGCATGTCCGGATCGGGCGCGACCTGCTTTGCGCTTTACTACACGCCGGAGGCCCGAGATGCGGCGGTAGCGGCCATGCCGGAGGGCTGGTGGACCATGGCGGGGCGCCTCCGGTGATCTGTCCTGAGTCCCGTTCGTGTCGAGCGAAGTCGAGACACCCCGGACAGGCCTCTCGACTTTGCTCGAGGCGAACGGAGGTGGGGGCGTGAACGAGGTCTTCCGCCAGCTCGGCACACCCGCCCCCGGCGGCATCGTGCTCGTCGCCGACCACGCCTCCAACGCCGTGCCCGCTGACATAACCCTCGGTATCCCCGAACGCCTGATGCACGAGCACATCACCCTCGACATCGGCACCGAGGCGATCGCCGAAATCCTCGCCCGCGAGCACGCCATCCCCGCCCACATCGCCGCCGTCAGCCGCCTGGTCTGCGACCTCAACCGCGAGGAGGACGCGCCCGGCCTCGTTCCCGAAGCGAGCGACGGGCACCTGATCCCCGGCAATATCGGCGCAGACCGGGGAGCGCGCCTCGACCGCTTCCACCGCCCCTATCACACGGCGCTGGCCGCGTGGCTGGAGGCCGCGCAACCGGCGCTGATCCTCTCGCTCCACTCCTTCACCCCGCGGCTCGAAACCTCGGATGCCGCGCGGCCGTGGCAGGTGGGGGTGCTCTACAACCGCGACGAGCGCGCAGCGCGCATCGCGATTCCGCTGCTAGAAGCCGAGGGGCTGAACGTCGGCGACAACCTCCCTTATTCGGGGCGCGACCTCAACTACACCATGAACCGGCACGCCGATGCCGAGGGCCGCGCCTATCTCGGCATCGAGCTCAGGCAGGACCTGACGGCCACTCCCGCCGACCAAGCCCGCTGGGCCGCACTGTTGGCGAAAATTGCGCAAAGGGTTGCGTCGGCGCTCACCTGAAGGCAAGGGCGTGTCGCAAATCGCCTTCATCGGGAAATCTTATGTCGCACACCTTTGACAAGTCGAAGCTCCCCAGCCGCCACGTTTCGGTCGGCCCCGAGCGCGCGCCGCACCGCTCCTACTACTACGCGATGGGCATGACCGAGGAGGAGATTGCGCGGCCCTTCGTGGGCGTGGTCAGCGCGGGGAACGATTCGGCGCCGTGCAACACCACCCTCAACGCGCAGGCCGATATCTGCCGCGAGGGCGTGATCGCGGGCGGCGGCACCCCGCGCCGTTTCAACACCATCACCGTGACCGACGGGATCGCGATGGGTCACCAGGGCATGAAATCCTCGCTTATCAGCCGCGAGATCATCGCGGACTCTATCGAGGTTTCGGTCCGAGGCCATTGTTATGACGCTCTTGTCGGCTTTGCCGGCTGCGACAAGAGCCTGCCCGGCATGATGATGGCGATGCTGCGGCTGAACGTGCCTTCCATCTTCGTCTACGGCGGCTCGATCCTCCCCGGCACGCACCGCGGCAACGACGTGACGGTGGTCGACGTGTTCGAGGCCGTGGGCCAGTTCGCCGCCGGCAATTGCCCGCTGACCGAGCTGATCGCCTTGGAAAAGGTCGCCTGCCCCGGCCACGGCGCCTGTGGCGGCCAGTTCACCGCCAACACCATGGCCTGCGTCGGCGAGGCGATCGGATTGTCCCTGCCGAACAGCAACATGGCGCCTGCTCCTTACAGGTCGCGTGACGATATCGCCGTGGCCGCGGGCAAGCAGGTCATGGAGCTCGTCGCCCGCAACCTGCGCCCCCGCGACATCTGCACCCGCGAGGCCTTCATGAACGCCGCCCGCGTCGTCGCGGCCACCGGTGGTTCGACCAACGCCGCGCTGCACCTGCCAGCGATGGCGAATGAATGCGGCATCGACTTCGATCTGTTCGACGTCGCCGAGGTCTTCAAATCAACGCCTTACATCGCGGACCTCAAGCCCGGCGGCAAGTATGTCGCCAAGGACATGCACGAGGCGGGCGGGGTCTACATGGCGATGAAAACGCTGCTCGATGGCGGGTTCATCGATCCCAACCCGATCACCGTCACCGGCAAGACCATCGGCGAGAACCTCGAGGAGATCACCTGGAACCCCGACCAGAAGGTCTTCTACGACGTGAAGAGCCCCATCACCCCCACCGGCGGCGTGGTCGGCCTCAAGGGCTCGCTCGCCCCCGACGGCGCGATCGTGAAGGTCGCCGGGATGGCGCGGCTCCAGTTCTCCGGCCCGGCGCGGGTGTTCGACTGCGAGGAGGACGCCTTCGCCGCCGTCGAAGGCCGCGACATCGCCGAAGGCTGCGTGATCGTGATCCGCTACGAGGGCCCCAAGGGCGGCCCGGGCATGCGCGAGATGCTCTCCACCACCGCCGCGCTCTACGGGCAGGGCATGGGCGAGAAGGTCGCGCTGATCACCGACGGGCGCTTCTCCGGCGCGACGCGGGGCTTCTGCATCGGCCATGTCTGCCCCGAAGCCGCCGACGGCGGCCCGATCGCGCTGGTCGAGGACGGCGACATCATCAGCATCGACGCCGAAACCGGCAGTATCGAGCTCGAAGTACCCGCAGAGGTGCTCGCCAGGCGTCTCGAATCGTGGCAGCCCCGCACCAACGACTATCAATCGGGCGCGCTTTGGCGCTATCAACAGGTGGTCGGAAAGGCGCGTTACGGGGCGATCACGCATCCGGGCGCGAAGGCGGAGACCCATGTGTTTGCGGACATCTAGCGCGACTGTCCTGCCACTGGCGGCGCTGCTCGCGGCCTGCGGGTCCGACAGCGACGCGCCTCCTTCGCCGGCGGCCTCCGCCTCGGCCTCGCCCTCGGGCGCGGTGATGACCTGCGCCATCGGCGCGGGTGCCTCACTGTCCCCGGGCTGCTTCGTCGAGCGCATCGCGGGGACCTCCGAGATCATCCTCTACCATCCCGACGGCGGTTTCCGGCGGCTGACCCGCGATCCCGCCAGCGGCGCGGTCGCCACCCGCGACGGGGCCGAGCAGGTGGTGATGGAGCAGGGCGGGCAGGATGCGGTGCAGTTCAGCATCGCGGGCGACCGCTACCGCATCCCCCTCGCGCTCCTCAACGCCTCGTGAGCGCCGCGCAGGTCCTCACCGCCTCCCAGATGCGCGCCGCCGAGCAGGCGCTGTTCGATGCCGGCACGAGCGTTTCCGATCTGATGGAGATCGCCGCGGGCGGTGCGGCCGAGTGGATCCGCCGCCTGGCTGCGGGCCGGAGCATCACCGTGCTGTGCGGCCCCGGCAACAACGGCGGCGACGGCTACGTCATCGCCCGCCGCCTGCGCGAGAGCGGCAATGCCGTCACCGTCATAGCCCCGCTCGAGCCTGCCACAGATGCCGCCCGCGAGGCGCGCCGCCGCTGGGGCGGACCAGTCGCGAGCGGAGCGGGGAAGGAGCCGGGCGACGTCTTCGTCGACTGCCTGTTCGGCTCCGGGCTCGCCCGCCCCCTGATCCCGGAACACGCGCTGCTGCTACGCGACGTGGCCGCACGCCACCGGTTCCGGGTCGCGGTGGATGTGCCTTCGGGCATCGCCAGCGACAGCGGCGCGGTGCTGGGCGAGCGGTTGCCGGCCTTCGACCTTACTCTCGCGCTCGGGGCATGGAAGTTCGCGCACTGGAGCCTGCCGGGCCGCGGGCTGATGGGGCAGATGCGGCTTGTGCCGATCGGGATCGCGGGCGTCGAGGGCGCGGCGCAGCTGGTCGGGCGGCCGCGCCTCGCCGCGCCTGCCGTCGACAGTCACAAGTACCGCCGCGGATTGCTCGGCATCGTGGCGGGAGCGATGCCGGGGGCGAGCCTGCTCGCAGCGATGGCGGCGCAGCATGCAGGGGCGGGCTATGTGAAGCTCCTTGCCGCCGCGCCTGACCCCCGCACGCCGCCCGACGTGGTGACCGACAGCGCCCCGCTGGCGGAGGCACTTGCCGATTCCCGCATGGCGGCGGTGCTGGTCGGGCCAGGGCTGGGGCGGGACGATGCCGCGCACGATGCCCTCGCGACGGCCATGCGGCAGGCGCGGGCCGTTGTGATCGACGCCGATGCGCTGGTGCTGCTTGCCCTGGCACTGCTCCCGGAAGGCAAGCCGATCCTCGCCACGCCCCATGATGGCGAGCTGGAGGTCCTGTGCCGCAGCTTCGGGGTGATCGCCGAAGGACGCCGTGCCCGGGCGCTCGCTCTCGCAAGGGTCAGCGGCATGGTGGTGCTCGCCAAAGGCCCGGACACCTGCGTCGCGGCCCCCGACGGCCGCCTTGCGCTCGCACCGCCGGCTCCGAGCTGGCTGTCGGTCGCGGGCACCGGGGATGTACTGGCGGGCATCGCCGCGAGCCGCATGGCCGCGGGCAGCGATCCCTTCGCGGCGGCCTGCGAGGCGGTCTGGCTTCACGGCGAGGCGGCGCGGCGGGCGGGGGCCGCCTTCACGCCCTCGCAGCTTGCCGAAAGGGTGCCCGAGGCGCTAGCGGCCTCCCTGTGAGCAGCACCGAACAGATCATCCGCCTCGCCGCCAAGGGCGACGGCGTCACCCCCTCCGGCCGCCATGTCGCAGGCGCGGTGCCGGGCGATGTGGTGGACGGGGCGGGCGAGATCACGCCCGGGCTGCACCACATTGCGCCGGCCTGCCGCCACTTCGCGCAATGCGGCGGGTGCCAGTTGCAGCACGCCGACGATGCCGCGCTCGGCGATTTCGTCACGGACCGGGTGGTCAATGCCGCGCGCGGGCAGGGGCTGGAGGCGGGCGAGGTGCTGCCGGTCCACCTCTCGCCCCCGCATACCCGCCGCCGTGCCGGACTTCATGGCCTGCGCACCGCGAAGGGGGCTGTGCTGGGCTATCGCGAGGGCGGGGCGCACCGGATTGTCGATCTTGCCGAGTGCCCGGTGCTTCACCCGCAGCTCGCCGCGCTGATCGCGCCGCTGCGCGCCTTCGTCGCGGCGCATGGCCCAAAGGCGATGGTGGGGATCGACCTGACGCTGGCCGATCAGGGGGTCGAGGCGAGCCTTGCGCATTTCCCTCTGGAGGGCCTCGGCCCCACCGAGGCGGCGCTGGATTTCGCACGCGAACAAGGGCTTGCACGGCTTTCCTTCGATCAGGGCTATGGACCGGAGACGGTCTGGGAGCCGGAGCCGGTGACGGTGACGCTTGCCGGCGTGCCCGTCGGCCTGCCGCCGGGCGCCTTCCTGCAGGCGACGCAGGACGCCGAGAGCCGCATGGTCGCCGACGCGGCGGAATGGCTGGGCGATGCCCGCATGGTGGCCGATCTCTTCGCGGGGCTGGGCACCTTCGCTTTCGGCCTTCAGGCCAAGGGCAGTGAGACCCGCAAGGTGCTGGCGGTCGAGGCCGATCAGGCCGCGCACCTCGCGTGCAAGGCGGCGGGCGCGCGCAGCGGAGGGGGGGTGCTCGCGCTTCACCGCGACCTGTTCCGCGCACCTCTCCAGCCGGCCGAACTCAACCGCTTCGACGCGGTGCTGCTCGATCCCCCGCGCGCCGGGGCGCGGGCGCAGGTGGCTGAAATCGCGGCCAGCACGCTGTCGCGGGTGGTCTATGTCAGCTGCAATCCCTCGAGCTGGGCGCGCGATGCGGCGGTGCTGGCGGAGGCGGGCTTCCGGCTCGCGAAGCTGCGCCCGGTGGGCCAGTTCCGCTGGTCGACCCATGTCGAACTGGTCAGCCTGTTCGAACGCTAGCCGCGCAGCATTTCAAGCAGTTGCGCCTCAAGCCAGGCGCGGTGTTCGGGCTCGACATAGGCATGCCCCGCGCCGTCGCAGCGGCGGATGCGCGAATCGCTGCGCTCCCATGCGCTCTCGAAGACCTGCGCGGTGCGGTCGGCAGTGGCGAGCAGGATGCGCACCGGGCCGGCAAATCCCGCCAGTCCGGCCGCCATGTCCTGCGCGAGGCTCGAGGGTGGCGGTGGCGGGCTGACGGCGTGAACCAGTCCGCGCACCAGTTTGCGCAGATTCACACCTCCGCCGAGCAAGCGCATGATTTCGTGCGGATTCGTGAGCTTCTCCAGATAGCGCGCGCGGATCGCGGCGGGGGGTGGGGTTGTATCCGTCGCGGTGCCGTCACCGTCGCTTTCGATGGTCCACGGGTTGGAGAGCACCAGCGCGTCGCACCCCGCGCCCTTGGCCAGCATCAGCGCCGAGGCGGCGTCGCAATTGCCGAAAGCCACCACCCGCGACACCTGCGGGGCCATCGCCCGGAAGGCATCAAGAGCGGCGCCTATGTCCTTGGCCGAATGACGGAAACCCCGGTTCTCGCCCTCGCTGTCGCCGATCCCGCGGCGGTCGAAGCGGAACACGGGGAAGCCTGCTGCCGCCATACGCGCAGCCATGTCGGCCTGTCCGCCGAAGGCGCCGCTGCGGATCTCGTTGCCGCCGCTGACGATCAATAGGCCGGTCGTCCCCGGCGCGGTGTCGAGCGTGCCGGCGAGCATCAGGCTGCCGCAGCCGAAGGTGTGGGAAAGGCGGGTCATGCACCTGATTCCGCCAGGCTCTGGACGATCAGCGCGGCGAGGCGATCGGCCTGGCCCGCATCCTCGTCCGGCTCGGCGCGCAGCCACAGCCCGGGGCCGCCGACCTGCGACTGGGCAATGTCGGACTGACCGGGGGCGAGCGCGGGTTCGGCACTTTCCAGCGCGGCGAACATCGCCGCCCCGATCGCCCAGCCGCCGAGCACCAGCCCGCGTGTCCGGCCCTCGGCCATCAGCCCTTCGGAAGTCTCGGTGATCCCGGCCTCGCGCGCGGCGATGGTGCGCGCGCGGATCATGCCGCGCAGCAGTTTCGGGCCGGACTGGGCGGCATAGTGCCAACCCGGAAGGCCGGAAGGCGCGACCAGCCCGCCCGCGCGGATCGCGAGCACATGGGTTGCGCCGAGGCTCCGCGCGGCTGCCGCCATTGCTTCGCTCCAGCCTGCAAGCGTCTGATCCCGAAGCGGGACGGTGCTCTCGTTGCAGCCCGGCAGGTCGGGCAGCAGGCTGTCGATCCCGGCCCCATCAAGCCGCCGCATCACCTCCACGGTGAAGCGGCGCAGCTTGTTTGCCTCGTCAAACCAGGCGGGGCAGACGAGCACCCGTTGCGTCCGACCCCGGTCGAAGGCGAGGAGCATTTCCTCGGCCGTATCAGCCCCGCCGGTTGCCGGGATGGTCCACGTGGAAATCACGCTGAGCGATCTCGGAAGGGGGCGGACGGCAGGTCAGCGCGCCTCGAGCTTCGCGCGGGCGAAGGCGAGCAGACCGCCATAGGTTTCCAGCATCTCGCCGTCGACGTCGTCATCCTCGATCACGATGCCGAGCCGGTCCTCCATCTCGGTAAGAAGGCCCGCGACCGCCATAGAATCCAGTTCGGGCAGGTGGCCGAACAGCCCCGAGTCCGGCCCGAAGCCCGCCGCCTGCGCGGGATCGAGGCCCAGCACGTCGGCGATCAGCGCCTTGAGTTCGCGGTCGAGCGCGTTGTCTGCGGCGTCGCTGTCGAGGTTCGAAGAGGTGGTCATCAGTGCCCAAAATCCCTGTTGCAGGCCGTGGCGGCGGGGCTTAGCCATGCGCGGGGCCGCGTGCAAGCATTGCCCGCGCGCGGGAACAGGCTTCAGTCCACCGTGCGCCGCAGCCACCGCTTGGCGAGCGGGGCCCAGCTTTGCGGACGTGCCGGAGCGAGACAATCGATGCGGAAACGTTCCCGCACCTCCTCCATCCAGTCGGCCTTGTAGCTCTGGTCGCCGGTGCCGAAATCGACGAGTGCCACCCTGTCGGTGTCGATCACGTGCTCGAACAGCGCCGCTGTGAGCGTGGTGCCGGCCGAGAGGTTCTTGTGGCTTTCGAGGTGCGCAAGCTTGTGGATGTAGGCGATGGAATTCTCGACCGTCCAGACCTGCGCCGCCACCGCCACGCCGTCGGCGCGCGCCACCCCGAGCCGCAGCCGCCCGGCTGCGCCCTCGGCTTCGGCAAAGGCGCGCAGCATCGCTGGCTGGTCCTCGGCCGGTTTCCAGCTGGCGGCGTAGATCGCCTCGTAATCGGCCCAGACCTGCGCGTCGAAGCGGGTCAGGATCTCGGTCTCGACCTTCTTCGCCTTGCGCTTCAGCGTGGTGCGCAGGGGGCCGGGGCGGCTGTCCCAGTAGTCGGCGAAGCTGCGGCCCTTGACGGGCAGGATGTGGTTGATGTCGCAAGGCTCGACCGCGACCTGCCAGCCCGCGGCGCGGAAGGCGCGGGCGAGCCGGTCGGCCGATCCGTCCTCGCCGGGCACGGGTTCGAGCGTGACGCGCCACCCGCGCCGCTTGAGCTGCCGCGCAATCGCGACCAGCAGGCGCTCGCCCGCCGGGCCCGCCGGGGCGAGTTCGCGCCAGGTGAAGCTGTACCAGTTGCGCAAGGGCGTGATTCGCCCGCCTGCCTCGGTGAGGGCGAGGGCGGCGGTTTCGGCCCCGTCGCCCGCCATCGCGATCAGGGGCACGAGGCCGGTCTCTGCGAGCAGCGCGAACCACTCCGCCCGGTCGAAGGGCGCGGCCACGCCTTGCGCAGTCAGCGCTTGCAAGACGTTAACGCTATCGTGATACCGCGCTTCGATCACCTGAAAGAACACTCCCGATCATGCCGCAGCTTCCCGATCCTCTCCCGCGTCCGCTCGATATACTCGCCGAACTGGCGGTGGCGGCGGGGCGTGGCGAGGCACCGGCACTGGTGCTGCGCGAGGGCACGCTTAACCACAACCGGTTAAGACAGCGTGTTGCTCTGCTCGCCGGATGGCTTTCGCGGATGGTGCCCGAGAAGGGCGCGCGGGTGGCGAGCTGGGCCGCGAAGGGCGAGCTGACCTGCCTCCTGCCGCTCGCGACGGCGCGGGCGGGGCTGGTGCATGTGCCGGTCAATCCGCTCCTGAAGCGCGCACAGGTGGCGCATATCCTCGCCGACAGCGGGGCGAAGCTGCTGATCGGAACGGGCTCGCGGCTTGCCGGGCTGGAGCCGGGCGATCTGCCCCCGGGCTGCGCGGCGCTGGGCGAGGCCGAGGCGCTGGCGGCGGCCGAGGCGACAGGGGTAGAACTGCCACCCTCCGAGGCCGATCCGTCGGAGCTTGCGGCGATCCTTTACACCAGCGGCTCCACCGGTCGCCCCAAGGGGGTGATGCTGAGCCATGCCAACATGTGGCTGGGCGCGGTCAGCGTGGCGCATTACCTCGGCCTTGCCGACGACGACGTGACGCTCGCCGTGCTGCCGCTGTCCTTCGACTACGGGCAGAACCAGCTTCTGAGCACATGGTATGCGGGCGGCTGCGTGGTGCCGCTCGATTTCCTGTTCCCCAAGGATGTCGCGAAAGCCTGTGCCCGGCACGGGGTGACGACCCTTGCCGCGGTGCCGCCGCTGTGGGTGCAGCTGACGGAGACCGACTGGCCCGATGAGGCGCGCAAGCCCCTGCGACGGCTCACCAATAGTGGCGGGGCGCTGACGACCGATCTGGTGCGGTCCCTGCGCGGCCTTTTCCCCGAGGCGCGGCTGTTCCCGATGTATGGCCTGACCGAGGCCTTCCGCTCGACCTATCTCGATCCCGCGCTGGTCGACACCCACCCGACCTCGATGGGCAAGGCGATTCCCTTCGCCGAGATTCTGGTGGTGAACGATGCGGGTGACATCGCGTCGGACGGCGAGGAGGGCGAGCTGGTCCATTGTGGGCCGCTGGTGGCGCAGGGCTACTGGCAGGACCCGGAGCGCACGGCGGAACGCTTCAAGCCCGCGCCTGCCGCGTCGGAATATGGCGGAATGGCGGTGTTCTCGGGTGACCGGGTGAAGCGCGACGCGCAGGGGCTGCTCTATTTCGCCGGTCGGCGCGATGCGATGATCAAGAGCGCGGGCAATCGCATCAGCCCGCAGGAGATCGAGGAGGCCGCGCTCGCCACCGGGCTCGTCGCCGAGGCGGTGGCGCTTGGCGTGCCGCACGCGCGATTGGGGCAGGCGGTGCATCTGGTGGTGCGCGGCGATGCGGCGGCGGGCGAGGATCTGCCGAAGCGGCTCCAGCGCGACCTGCCCAATTTCATGCAGCCCCAGCAGATCCACTGGCGCGAGGCCATGCCGCTCAACCCCAACGGCAAGATCGACCGCACGGCCTTGCAGAGCCAACTCAACGAGGAATTCGGCGAATGAAGCCCGTCGGCCCCATCCCCGCCGGTTACGAGACGATCGACGGCGAGCTCGCCATCGGCGGACGCCGCGCGAGCGAGCTTGTCGCGGAAGCCGGGCGCACACCGCTGTTCGTCTATTCGCGCGCCCATCTCGATGCGCGGGTGGCGGCGCTGCGGGCGGCCTTGCCTGCGCGCGTCGGGGTCAATTTCGCGGTCAAGGCCAACCCGCATCTCGCGGTGATCGGCCACATGGCGCCGCTGGTCGACGGTTTCGACATCGCCTCGGCGGGCGAGCTGGCGCTGTGCATGGCGGTCGGCATCGACCCGCGCCGGATCAGCTTTGCCGGCCCGGGCAAGCGGGACGACGAGCTGGAAGCAGCGATCCGCGCCGGTGTGACGCTTAATTGCGAGAGCGAGGGCGAGGGCGCGCGGGCGCTGGCGATCGGCGAGCGCCTCGGCGTGCGCCCGCGCATCGCGATCCGGGTCAATCCCTCCTTCGTGATGACCGGGTCGGGAATGAAGATGGGCGGCGGGGCCAAGCAGTTCGGCGTGGATGCCGAACGCGTTCCGGCGTTCGCCCGCCACCTGATCGCGCAAGGGGCCGAGTGGCGGGGCCTGCACATCTTCACCGGCAGCCAGACCCTGTCTGCCGACGCCATCATCGAGGCGCAGGCGAATGTCCTCACGCTTGCCGCCGAGCTGACCCGCACGATCGGCCATGCCTGTCCCAAGCTCAACATGGGTGGTGGCCTCGGCATTCCCTACTTCCCCGGCGACGCCCCGGTCGATCTGGAGCGCGTCGGCGCGGCGCTGGCAGAGCGGGTCGCGGACCTGCCGGTCGAACTCGCCGATACCGAACTGTGCATGGAACTTGGCCGCTACCTTGTGGGCGAGGCGGGTGTCTATCTCTGCCGCGTAATCGACCGCAAGGAGAGCCACGGGACGACCTTCCTCGTCACCGACGGGGGCCTCCACCACCAGCTGGCTGCTTCGGGCAATTTCGGCACGGTGGTGCGCCGCAACTATCCTTCTGCGATTGCAACCCGTTACGGGGCGCAAGCGACGGAGGAAGTAAACATCGTCGGCTGCCTGTGCACCCCGCTCGACCGGCTTGCCGACAATGCCATGATGCCCCGCGCCGAGGTCGGCGATCTGGTCGCGGTGTTCTGCGCCGGCGCCTATGGCGCCAGCGCCTCCCCGAGCGCATTTCTGGGTCATGGTCCGGCCGCCGAAATGCTCGTCTGAGCACGCGCCGTTAACCCCTGCCGGGGCGCTGTCCCGATCCGGGATGGGGCCGGTTTTGGCGCTGTATAACTAACCAGATGTTCACCATTTCCGGCGACAAGAGCCCCGATATCCGGGCGCTTTCGTGTCGCAGGTCGCTCCTGCGGGTTAACGGGGCCCCACCCAGCAACGGCCAAGGATCCATAACCGATGTTTCATCGTCCGCCTCTCAAGCACCTCGCGGCTCTCGGCCTTGCTTCGGCCCTGCTGGGGGCCTGCGCGGGCGGGGGCAAGCAGCTGCCCCCGGCAAGCTACGGCGACGGCTCCGTTGCGCCGTCCGAGGAATACACCATCGGGCCCTTGGACGAGATCACCATCCACGTCTGGCGCAATCCCGAACTCAGCGCAGACAAGGTGCGCGTGCGCCCCGACGGGCGTCTCACCATCCCGCTGGTGCAGGACATCCCGGCGGTGGGCAAGACCGCGACCCAGCTGCAGGACTACATCGCCGGCGAGCTGTCGAAGTATATCGAGCAGCCGATCGTCTCGGTGATCGTCAACACGCCGGAAGGCAACTTCACCCAGCAGGTGCGCATCATCGGCGCGACCCCGCAGCCCGCCTCGCTGCCGTTCCGCGCCAACATGACCGCGCTCGATGCGATGATCGCCGTGGGCGGTCTGGGCGAATTCGCCGCCGGCAACCGCGCCAAGCTGATCCGTCTCGACCGCGAGAAGGGCACCCAGGTCGAATACCGCCTGCGCCTGTCCGATCTCATCCGCAAGGGCGATTCCAGCGCCAATGTCATGCTCAAGCCCGGTGACACCATCATCATTCCCGAAAGCCGGTTCTAAGGGGCGCGCGGGGGCATGAGCGAGATCTTCGACGAGCTGCGCGCCGCGCTGTGGTCGGTCTGGCACCGGCGCTGGATCGCGATCGCGACCGCCTGGGGCGTGTGCCTGCTGGGCTGGCTGGTGATCGCGATGATCCCCAACAAGTACGAATCCAAGGCCCGCGTCTATGTCGACGTGCAGGACGTGCTCTCCAAGCAGCTCGGCATTGCCGGTGACGGCAAGGAAGAGATCATGCGGGTGCGCCAGACGCTCTCGAGCGCCAAGAACCTCGAGAAGGTCATCACCTCGACCCGCCTCGGCGAAGGCATCACCGAGCGCGGCGCGCTCGATGCCGCTATCGCCGAGCTGGAAAAGAAGGTGAAGGTGACCAGCGAGCAGGACAACCTGTTCGAGATCACCGCCGAGATCGGGCGCGGCGACCTCGGCGATGCCGAGAACGCGGTGCTCGCGCGCGATGTGGTGCAGAAGCTGCTCGACATCCTGCGCGAGGAGCACGTGATAGGCAACCGCACCGGGATCAGCACCGCGATCGGCGATCTCGACCGCCAGCTCGACGAGCGCAAGCTCGAGCTCGAACAGGCCGAACAGCGCCGCCTTGCCTTCGAGGCGCAGTATCCCGATCTCGTCGGCGGTTCGGAGAGTCTGTCGAACAAGGTACAGCAGGCGCGCACCGAACTGCGCAACGTCGATGCCGATCTGGCGGCGGCGGAAAGCGGGCTGGCGGCGATCTCCGCCCAGCTCGCCAGCACCCCGCGCTCGCTTGCCGGCGGCCCGCAGGCCAGCGGTCCGCGCGCGGCGCTGCTCCAGGCCCAGACCCAGCTCGCCGAACTGCGCGCGCGCGGGCTGACCGACAGCCACCCCGATATCGTCGCGATGAACCGGCAGGTCGCGCTGCTCGCCAAGCAGGCCGCAGGCGCGGGCGAGGACGCGGGCGGCACGCCCAACCCGGCCTATGCCTCGCTGATCGCGATCCGTTCCGAGCGGCAGGCCAGCGTGGAGGCACTTCAGGCCCGCCGCGCCGCGCTCCAGAGCAATTTCGCCGCGCTCATGGCGAGCCAGGCGAGCGAGCCCGCGGTCGCCGCCGAGGCAAATCGCATCAGCCGCGACTATGACGTGCTGCGCCAGAACTACGAGAAGCTGCTGCAGGACCGCGAGGCGCTGCGCACCCGCGGCAAGGTCGAGGACAAGGCCAGCCAGTTCCGCTTCGACATCATCCAGCAGCCCACCGTGCCGCAGAAGCCGGCCGCGCCCAACCGGCCGCTGCTGCTGCTCGGCGTGCTGGTGGTCGGGCTCGGCGCAGGGGTGGCGGCGGCCTATGCGATGGGCCAGCTCAAGTCGAGCTTCGCCACGCCGCAGAAGCTCGAACGCGCCTTCGATCTGCCGGTGATCGGCGCGATCTCGCTGACCGTTTCCGATGCCGCGCGGGTGACCGAGCGGCGGCGGCTCAAGCAGTTTGCCGGGGCCTGCGGCGGCCTTGCCGCGATGTTCGTGATCCTGCTCGCGATCGAGATTGTCTCGGTCGGGACGATGGCCTGAGGACGGGAAAAGACGATGACCGATCAGGGCAAGATCAATCGCGAAGGCGCAAGGCCGGCATCGCTGTTCGAACGGGCGGATGCGGCTTACGGCCTCGATCCGCGGGCATCGGGGGTGAAGCTGCCGCCCGTGCCGCTCGATGTGCCGCCGGTGCCGCCCGGCCTGCGCCGTCCCGCTGCACCCGCGCCGCAGCCTCAGGGCACCCCCGCGCCGGCGCAGAATGCCACTCCGGCCCGTCCGGCCCCGCAGGCGGTCGCCTTCTGTGGCCCCCGTGCCGCGATCGACCGCGATCACCTGCGCGACGGCGGGCTGATCGTGCCCGAGGACGCGGTGACCGGCCTTCTCGAGGAGTTCCGCATCGTCAAGCGCGAGCTGCTCGCCGATGCCCGCGCCGACGAGAGCGCGTTGTCGCGCCGCATCCTCGTGTGCTCGCCCCATCCGGGCGAGGGCAAGACCTATTGCGCCACCAACCTCGCCATCGCGCTCGCCGCCGAGCGCGGGATCGAGGTGCTGCTGGTCGATGCCGACGTAGTCAAGCCGAGCGTGACCGCGCGGCTCGGGATCGAAGCCGAGCAGGGCCTGATGGATGCGCTCGCCGATCCCTCGATCCTGCCAGAGAGCCTCGTGATCCGCACCGATATCGAGGGCCTGTTCGTGCTCCCCGCCGGCACCGCCAGCGCGCGTGATGCCGAATGGCTTGCCAGCACCCGTACCGCCGAGGTGCTGGATCGCCTCACCGCCGGGGCGGGCGAGCGGATCGTGATCTTCGACACGCCGCCCGCGCTCGCCGCCTCGCCCGCCGCCGAACTCGCCCAGCATGTCGGCCAAGCACTGCTGGTGGTGCGCGCCGACGAGACCAGCCGCGCCGCGCTCGAGGATGCGCAGCAGCTGCTTTCGGCCTGCGGCGACATCAAGCTGCTTCTCAACGCCGCGCGCTACAGCCCCTCGGGCCGGCGCTTCGGCTCCTACGGACCGAAGGGGAAATGATGATGCGTCCCCGCAACTTCGCAGCCGGGCTGATCGCCGCCGTCCTCGTGGCGGTCGGCGGCGCGCCGGCCATCGCTCAGGATCAGGGTCGGGGGCAGGGGGGCGGCACCCCCGGCCAGCGGTCGAACCGCGTGGTCCAGCCCTATATCGAGGTCGGCCAGGTCGTCTCGGCCGAGCTCAGCCCCGGCAACGATGTCGTCACCTTCACCCAGATCGCGGCGGGCGTGGACATCAACGTCCAGGGCCGCAACAGCGGCGCGGCGGTCTCGCTGCGCTACGAGCGCAACATCGGCTACGGCGACGACAGCATCGACAGCGACACGATCAGCGGCATCGCCCGCACGACGCTGTCGCTCGTTCCCAACACGCTGAGCCTCGAGGCGGGCGGACTCGCCTCGCGCACCCGGATCGACGCCGGCGGAGGGACCAGCGCCAACCCGCTGGTGCGCGAGGATGCCGAGAGCCGCATCTATTCCGCCTATGCCGGGCCGAGCCTCAACACCCGCGTCGGCGATGTCGACGTCCAGGGCGTGGGCCGCATCGGGTACAACCGTTTCGAGGCCGACAACGCCCTCGTCACCCAGGCGGGCAACGCTGTCGACGTGTTCGATGACAGCGTGACCTATCTCGGCCAGCTGCGCGCCGGGGTGCGCCCCGACACCGTGCTGCCGGTCGGCCTTGCGGTGACGGCGGGTGGCTTCCAGGAGGACATCGGCAATCTCGACCAGCGCGTGCGCGACCTTTATGTGCGCGGCGATGTGACCGTTCCGATCTCGCCCAGCCTCGCGCTCGTGGCAGGTGCGGGCTACGAGGATGTCGAGATCTCCAGCCGTGATGCGGTGCGCGATGCCAACGGCAATCCTGTGATCGGCGCCGACGGCCGTTTCGTGACCGACCCCACCGCGCCGCGCCGGATCGCCTTCGATGTCGACGGGCTGCTGTGGGACGTGGGCGTGCTGTGGCGCCCCTCGTCGCGCACCAACCTCCAGGCGGCGGTCGGGCGGCGTTACGATTCGACCACCTATTACGGCACCTTCACCTATGTCCCCAGCCAGCGCAGCGCCTTCGCGCTTTCGGCCTATGACGGGGTGAGCGGCTTCGGCGGGGTGCTGAACAACGCCCTCGCGGGGCTCGACAGCGACTTCCAGGCGATCCGCAATCCCGTCACCGGCGATTTCGGCGGCCTCGTCACCGGCACCGAGGGGCAATCGGTGATCGGCGGCCTCGGTTCGACCCGTTCGGCGGCGTTCCGCGGCCGCGGGGTGCGCGCGTCCTACCAGCGCATCATGGGCCGCACCACCGCGGCGCTCGGCGCGGGCTACGACCGGCGCACCTTCATCGCGGCGGCCGGCACGGCGCTTGCGCCTGTCAACGGGCTCACCGACGAGACATATTACGTCATCGGCGGTCTCACCCGCGAGATCGGACAGGCCGCCAGCATCACCACCAACGCCTACGTCAACTGGTTCGACGGGGCGGGGGCCAACGACAATGTCACCGCCGTGGGCGGCACCTTCGCCTACAACCAGTCGATCACCCAGCGCCTCGTGGGCCGGGCGGCGATCGCGGTCGATTACTTCGACAGCGAGTTCACCGCCCAGGACTTCGCCTTCGCCACCGCGCTGGTCGGTCTGCGCTACAATTTCTGAGGGGTAAGCGGCTCATGTACGAACAGTTCTACGGCTTCAGCGGGCGACCCTTCCAGCTGACCCCCGATCCGCAATTCTACTTCGAGAGCATCAGCCACCGTAAGGCCATGAGCTATCTCGGCTACGGTCTCGGCCAAGGTGAGGGCTTCATCGTCATCACCGGCGAGGTGGGCGCGGGCAAATCGACGCTGGTCGCGCACCTGATGGAGCGGATCGACCCGGCGGCGCTCACCGTGGCGCAGGTCGTCACCTCGGCGCTCGACGGGGCGGAGATCGTGCACGTGGTTGCGCAGGCCTTCGGCCTTGCGGTCGAGGGCCACGACAAGGCCGCCGCGCTGGGCGCGATCGAACGTTTCCTCCAGGACGAGGCGCGCGCCGGACGGCGCTGCCTGCTGGTGGTGGACGAATGCCAGAACCTCGAGCTGACCGCGCTCGAGGAACTGCGGATGCTGTCGAATTTCCAGCTCGGCTCGCACCCGCTGCTCCAGAGCCTGCTGCTCGGCCAGCCCGAGTTCCGCCGCACGCTTGCCCATCACCCCGGGCTCGAACAGCTGCGCCAGCGCATCATCGCCTCGCATCACCTCGAGGCGCTCGATGCGAGCGAGCTCGAGAACTACATCTGCCACCGTCTCGCCCATGTCGGGTGGAACGGGCGTCCCGGCTTCGAGGCGGGGCTGCTGGATGCGCTCTACCGTCACACAGGCGGCATTCCGCGCCGGGTGAACCAGGTGATGAACCGCCTACTGCTGCTCGGCGCGATCGAGGAGCGTTCCGAGCTCAGCCTCGCCATGCTCGACGACGTGATTGCCGAGATGGCCGCCGACCAGAACCGCGGCGCGCGCGCCGGCAGCGATCTGCGCAGCGCGCCCGCCGCCGCCGCCCCTGCGGCCGTGCCCGCCGCGCCGCAGGGCAGCCTGCCCGCGACCGAGGTCGCCGCGCTGCTTGCCGAGCGCGATGCCCGCACCGCCGAGCTCGAAGCCGCGATCGGCGAATTGCAGGCGGCCGGCCTCGGCCAGCGCCCGGTACCGGGCGAGGGCGTCTCGCCGGAGGATGCAGCCCTCGCCGAAGCCCGTCTCGCCACCGCGCTCGAGCGGATCGAGGCGCGACTCGAGGAGCAGGAGCAATCCTTCCGTCACGTGCTCACCATGCTGATCGAGTGGCTCGAGGAAGACCCGTCGCGCAGGGCCGCCTGAGGTCATGAACGCGCCCTTTCCCGATCCCTCCGGCATCGCGCCTGCCGCATCCGGCATCGTCAACGGCCTCTCCGTCGATGTCGAGGACTGGTTCCAGGTCGGCGCTTTCGAGAACGTGATCGCGCGCGGCGAATGGGACAGCATCAAGACGCGCGTGGAGGACAATGTCTACCGCGTGATCGACCTTTTCGCCGAGGCCGACGTCAGCGCGACCTTCTTCACGCTGGGCTGGGTCGCCGGACGTCATCCCAACATGATCCGCCGCATCGTCGATGCCGGGCACGAGATCGCCAGCCACGGCTATGACCATGCGCGGGTCTTCACCTTTACCCGCAGGGAATTCGCCGAGGACATCCGCAAGGCGCGCGCCATCATCGAGGACTGCGCCGGCGTGGCCGTGACCGGCTACCGTGCGCCGAGCTTCTCGATCGATCACCGCACCCCCTGGGCCTTCGCCGAGCTGGCCGAGCAGGGCTATGCCTATTCCTCCAGCGTCGCGCCGATCGTGCACGATCACTATGGCTGGCCCGAGGCGCCGCGCTTCGCCTTCCGCCCGCTGCCTTGGTCCTCGATGATCGAGATCCCGGTGACCACCGCGATCCTCGGCGGACGGCGCGTGGCGGCAGGGGGAGGGGGCTTCTTCCGGGTGCTGCCCTATGGTTTCTCGCGCTGGGCGATCCGGCAGGTCAACCGCCGCGACCAGCGCCCGGCGGTGTTCTATTTCCACCCATGGGAGGTCGATCCCGACCAGCCCCGCGTCGGCCACGCGCCGCTGCGCTCGCGCTTCCGGCACTATACCGGCCTCGCCAAGATGGCGGGCAAGCTGCGCGAACTGGTCCACGAATTCCGCTGGGGCCGGATGGACCTCGTCGCCCACCGCGAGGCGGCACGGGCAGAGGACCTGGTGCTGCCGGAGGCGGCGGAATGAACGCGCCGGTCAGGGCCGCGACGATGCTGCGCCCGCTCGATTTCCGCGATGCGGGAGAGGTGCGCCGGATCGAGGGCTTCGTGGCCGAGGCGCGCGGGAGCCTGTTCCACCGCCCGGCCTGGCTGCGCGCCGTGGAAGCCGGCACCGGCCAGCGCGCCGCCGGGTTCGTGGCGGAACGGCTCGGCACGGTGACGGGCTGGCTGCCGCTGACCGAGGTGCGCTCGACGCTGTTCGGCAAGGCGCTGGTGTCGAGCGGGTTCGGAGTCGGCGGCGGTATCATCGCCGCCAGCGAGGATGCCGCGCGCGCCCTTGCCGAGGCGGCGCAGGCCCATGCCATGAGCGGCGGCTACGCGGGGATCGAACTGCGCGGCGGCCCGGTGCCCGAAGGCTGGGACAGCTGGTCCGACAAGCATTGCGGCTTCGAACGCAGGCTTGCCGCCGACGACGAGGCGGAACTCCTCGCCATTCCCCGCAAGGCGCGGGCCGAGGTGAGGAAGGGGCTGGGCTTCGGCCACCGCATCACCATCGGCCGCGGGCGGGATGATCTTGCCGCCCATTACGCCTGCTACAGCGCCAGCGTGCGCAATCTCGGCACCCCCGTCTTTCCCCGCGCGCTGTTCGCCGCGATGCTCGACGCCTTCCCCGAGAGCAGCGACATCCTCACCGTGTGGGCGGGCCAAACCCCGCTGGCGAGCGTGCTCAGCTTCTACCACGATGGCGCGGTCATGCCGTTCTGGGGCGGTGGGGTCTTCGCCGCGCGCGCAGCGCGGGCCAACGAGGTGATGTATTACGAGCTGATGCTCCACGCCCGCCGGCAGGGGATGGAGCGCTTCGATTTCGGTCGCTCGAAGACCGGGAGCGGGCCCTTCGCCTTCAAGAAGAACTGGGGCTTCGAGCCGCAGCCGCTCACCTATGCCGGATGGACCGCGCCGGGGCAGCCCGCGCGCAACATCGACCCCACCGACGCGAGCTATTCGCGCAAGATCGAATTGTGGAAGAAGCTGCCGCTGCCGGTGGCGAACACGCTAGGGCCGTGGATCGCGCGCGGACTGGCGTGATGGGAGGCATCCTTTTCCTCGCTCACCGCGTGCCCTTTCCGCCCGATCGCGGCGACCGGATCCGCTCGCACCACCTGCTGAATGCTCTGGCGCGTCTCGGGCCCGTCCATGTCGGCTGCTTTGCGAACGAGGACGGCGGGGGCGAGGAGGCGCTCGCCGCTGGCGCGGCCTCGGCTTGCATCGTCGCGCGCACCAAGCCGCTGCCGCTCGCCGGGGTGGAGGCAGTGCTGTCGGGCAAGCCGGTCAGCCTCACCGCCTTCCACAGCCGCCGACTCGCCGAATGGGTTCGCGCGACCATCGCCCGCGAGCGGATCGAGGCGGTCGTCGTCTTCTCCGGGCAGATGGGGCAATATGTCCCCGATGACTTTACGGGGCGCGTCATCGTCGACCTGTGCGATGTCGACAGCGCCAAGTTCGAATCCTACGCCGCCGCAGGCGAGCGCGTTTGGCTCAACGCCCGCGAGGCGCGGCTGCTCGCCGCCGAGGAAGATCGCCTTGGACGCCGAGCCGACGCGACGATCCTGATCTCCGAGGCCGAGGCCGAGCTCTATCGCAGGCGGCTCGCCGATCCGGCGCGGGTGAACGTGCAGGTGATCGGCAACGGCATCGACGCCGCCTTCTTCGATCCCGCCGCCGTCGCCCCGCACCCGGCGATCACGGGGCTGCCGGGTCCGCACTTCGTCTTCACCGGGCAGATGGACTACCGCCCCAACGAACAGGCCGTGCTGTGGGTGATCGACGCCCTGTTGCCGCGCCTCCGCGCCGCGCATCCGCAGGCGGTGTTCCACGTCGTCGGCCGCAATCCGACCGCGGCGCTGGTGGCCCGCCACGGGGCGCCCGGCGTGCACGTGTGGGGCGAGGTGGCGGACGTGCGCCCCTTCATCGCCGCCGCCGACGCGGTGCTCGCCCCGCTGCTGATCGCGCGCGGGGTGCAGAACAAGGTGCTCGAGGCGATGGCGATGGCGCGGCCCGTCGTCCTCACCCCCGAGGCCGCGACCGGCATCGCCGCCGAGGACGGCGCGCAGTGGCTCGTCGTCCCGCCCGACCCGGAGGTCATGGCCGCGCGGATCGACGCGCTGCTCACCGAGCCCGGGGCGGGGCCGCGCATCGGCGCCGCGGCCCGCCGCTTCGTGCTCGCGCATCACGGTTGGGATGCGGTGATGACGGCGCCCGTTGCCGCGCTTCTCGGCGGGGAGCGGGACAGGGCGGGGCAGCGCGATGCCGCCTGAAGCCGCCTCCCTCGCGCCCGCTCCTGCCGCCGCCGGCCTTCCCGCCGCGTGGCGCGCGCCGCTTGCCGCGTTGGCCCTCGCGGCGGTGGCGCTGTTCGCGGCGACCGCCGGTGCGTGGGGCGCGATGCTCCACCAATGGTGGAACATCGACACCTATAGCCACCTGCTGCTCGTCCCCTTCATCGTCGCCTGGCTGGTGGCCCTGAAGGAGCACGAACTCGCTTCCCTCGCCCCGCAGCCCCTCGCGCCCGCTCTCCTTGCAGTCGCGGCGGCGCTCGGCCTGTGGGTTTGGGGCGCGAGGCTGGGGATCGATCTCGTTGCGCAAGCGGGGGCGGTGCTGGCCTTGCAGGCGGCGGTGGTGACGGTGCTGGGGCTGCGCGTCAGCCTCGTCCTAGCCGTGCCGCTCGCCTTCGCCTCCTTCCTCGTGCCCTTCGGCGACGAGATCATCGCGCCGCTGCAATACCTCACCGCCGACATTGCCATCGCGCTGACCCGCTGGAGCGGGGTCGCCGCGCGGATCGAGGGGATCCATATCCACACGCCCGCCGGCCTGTTCATCGTCGCCGAGGCCTGTTCGGGGGTGAAGTTCCTGATCGCAATGGTCCAGCTGGGCGTGCTGGTCTGCGCCGTCCGCTTCTCGCGCTGGCGGGTCCGGATCGCCTTCATGGCCGCCTGCATCATCGTCCCGATCCTCGCCAACGGGGTGCGCGCCTTTGCGACGATCTGGGTCGCGCAGGTCATCGGCGCCGAGCGGGCGACCGGGTTCGACCACATCGTCTATGGCTGGATCTTCTTCGCGATCATCGTCGCGCTGCTGCTCGGGGCGGCATGGCGCTTCGCCACGCGCGAGCCCGAGACACATGGCTGGCCCCTCGCCGCGATCGCGGGGTGGCACTGGGTCGCGCGCGCCGAGGCCTTCCGGATTGCGCCCATCGGCGCGGTGCTTGCGATCATCGCCCTTGCCGCGATTGCCGCGCTCGGCCTGCTGCTCTAGGCCAGACGTCGCGATGTGCGGGATTGCCGGGATCTTCCATGCCGAAACCCCCAAGCCGGTCGACCCTGCGCGGGTCGAGCGGATGTGCGACGCGCTCGCGCATCGCGGGCCGGACGGCGCGGGCGTGTGGACCGACCGCGGGGTGGGCCTCGGCCACCGGCGCCTCTCGATCATCGACCTCGCCGGTTCCCCGCAGCCGATGCACTCCGCCGACGGCCGGGCGGTGATCGTCTTCAACGGCGAGATCTACAACTTCCGCGAATTGCGCCGCGAACTGGAGCAGGCGGGCTTCACCTTCCGCACTTCGGGTGACACCGAGGTGATCCTCGCCGCCTACCAGCGCTGGGGCGTCGACTGCCTCGCGCGGCTCGACGGGATGTTCGCCTTCGCGCTGTTCGACCTCGAGAAGCGCCGCCTGCTGATTGCCCGCGACCGCTTCGGGGTGAAACCGCTGTTCTGCGCGCACCTCTCGGACGGCTCCATCGCCTTCGCCTCGGAGCTGAAGGGCCTTCTCGCCCATCCGCAGCTGCGCCGCCGCGTCAACCCGCAGGCGATCGAGGCCTACATGGCCTGGGGCTACGTGCCCGACAGCCATGCGATCCTCGCCGGGGTCGAGAAGCTGCCTGCAGGGCACTTCTGGCTGATGGAGCAAGGCAAGGCCCCGGGGCGGCCGCAACGCTGGTGGGACATCGACTTCACCCACCGTGAGCGGGGGAGCGAGGCCGATCTCTCCGCCCAGCTCGTCCACCTGCTGCGCGAGGGCGTGCGTTCGCGCATGGTCGCCGATGTCCCGCTCGGCGCCTTCCTGTCGGGCGGGGTCGACTCCTCCGGAGTGGTCGCGCTGATGGCCGAGGCGAGCGCCCAGCCGGTGCAGACCTGCTCGATCGGCTTCGATGTCGCCGCCTATGACGAGACCTCCTACGCCCGCCAGGTCGCGGGCAAATTCGGGGCGGACCATCAGGAGCGGATCGTCGCGACCGACGATTTCGCCGCCATCGACAGCCTCGCCGCGATGTTCGACGAGCCCTTCGCCGATGCCTCGGCCCTTCCCACCTGGCGCGTGTGCCAGCTGGCGCGCGAGCGGGTGACGGTGGCGCTTTCGGGCGACGGGGCGGACGAGGCCTTCGCCGGTTACCGCCGGCAGGTGTTCCACCACCACGAGGAACGCGCCCGCTCCGTCCTCCCTGCCGGTTTGCGCGCGCCGCTGTTCGGCGCGCTGGGCCGCGCATGGCCCAAGGCCGACTGGGCCCCGCGTCCCTTGCGCGCCAAGGCGACCCTGCTGGCGCTGGCGGAGAGCGGGGAGGAGGGCTATGCCCGCGGCCTCTCGGTGACACTGCCGGACGGGCGCCGCGCGCTCTATTCCCACAGCTTTGCCGCCAGCCTAGAGGGCTTTCGCGCCGAGGACGAGCTGATCGCCCTCATGCGCACCGCCCCCGGGCGCAGCGGGCTCGACCGCGCGCAATATGCCGACCTCACCTTCTGGATGCCCGGCGACATCCTGACGAAGGTCGACCGCACCAGCATGGCGGTGAGCCTCGAGGCGAGGGAGCCGCTGCTCGACCACCGCCTCGTCGAATTCGCCGCGCGCCTGCCCGAGGGGATGCGGGTGCGCGGATCGGTGGGCAAGCACCTGCTCAAGAAGACCCTCGAACGCTACCTTCCGCACGACATCCTCTACCGGCCCAAGCAGGGCTTCGTCACGCCCATCGCCGAATGGCTGAAGGGGCCGCTCGCCGGGGCTTCGCGGGGGATCGCGACCGGGAGCCTAGCCCAGACGGGGTTCTTCGATGCGAAGGCGATCGCCGCGCTCGCCGAGGCGCATATCGCGGGCCGCGCCGACCATTCGCGCACCTTGTGGCAGCTGCTGATGCTGGAGAAGTCATTGGGCCAGCTCGGGGTGAGCGGCTGACCCGTTTCCAATTCGGTTCGTGCTGAGCTTGTCGAAGCACCGCACTTTCTTCCTGGCTTTGCAAGGAGGAGAAAAGCGGCCCTTCGACAAGCTCAGGGCGAACGGGTTGGGGTGCTAATCCTCGGTCCCGTGGCCCTTGGCCATGTAGTCGGCGCTTTGCATTTCGTTCAGGCGGCTCACCGTGCGCTCGAATTCGAAGGCGCCGTCGCCTGCCTTGTAGAGCTCTTCCGGCGCCGCGGCGGCGGTGACGAACAGCTTCACGCGGTGTTCGTAGAGCGCGTCGATCAGCTTGGTGAAACGGATCGCCTCGTTGCGGTTCTCGGGGCCCATCCGCGGGATGCCGACGAGGATCACGGTGTGGAACGCCTGCGCGACGGCGAGGTAATCCGCCGCCCCGCGGTTCTCGGCGCACAGCTTCTTGAAGCTGAACACGCCCACGCCCTTGAGGCTCTTGGGCACGTGGAGCGTGCGCCCGCCGCCGAGGTCGAGGGTGCCGCTCGGGACGTTGGCGGCATCCTCGGGCGCGAAGTCGGTGAGGCGGAAGAAGGCCTCGCGCACCTGCGCGGTCGCTGCGTCCCCCAGCGGCGCGTGCCACATCGCGAGGCCGCCGATGCGGTCGAGCCGGTAGTCGGTCGGGCCGTTGAGCGAGAGAACGTCCATCCGCGCCTCGACCAGATCGATGAAGGGCAGGAACAGCGAGCGGTTGAGCCCGTCCTTGTAGAGATCGTGCGGGGGCCGGTTGGAGGTGGTGACGATCACCGTGCCCGCCTCCATCAGCGCGGTGAAGAAGCGGCCCATGATCGCGGCATCGGCGGTGTTGGTGACGACCATCTCGTCGAAGGCGAGACAGCGCACGCGGGGCGCCATCGCCAGCGCGACGCTGACCAGCGGGTCCTGCCGCTCGGCCTTGCGCGCCTCGGTGACGAGCCGGTCCAGCTCGAGCATGAAGGCGTGGAAGTGGACGCGGCGCTTGCGCTCGATGCCGAGGGTCTCGACGAAGAGGTCCATCAGCATCGACTTGCCGCGTCCGACGCCGCCCCACAGGTAGACCCCGCGCGGGTCGGGTGTGGAAGCAGCGGTGCCGGTGAGGCGGGCGAACAGGCCGCGTTTTGGCGGCGGCGCTTCAAGCTCGTCCTGCAACTGCGCCAGCCGCTCGGCCGCCGCGCGCTGGTCGGGGTCGGCGCGCAGCTCGCCGCTGGCGATCAGCGCGTCGTAGCGGGCGAGCAACCCCGGCACATTAACCGCGCGGCTGCATCTTGCGCACGATGCCCGAGAAGCTGGCGACGGTATCCTCGTCCTGCACCACCAGCCCGCGGATGAAGACGAGCTTGCCGGTCTCGCGCACGATCTCGGTTAAGGCATCGAGCGGGCGCTGCGGATCGCCGCCGCCCACGAATTGGGTCGAAAGCTCGAGCGTCACCGAGGGTCCGGCATTGCCGGTGCCGATGCGGTGCATGGTCACGAACAGCGCAATGTCGATCAGCGACAGCGTCACCGCGCCGTGGATCACGCCTTGCAGGTTCATGTGCCGCCGCTCGGGGAACATGCGCAGGCGCGCCTTCCCGTCGTCGTCGACGCGGGTGATGAGCTTGCCCATCACCGCGCCGTTGAACAGCGTGTCGTCCTTGAGGTTCCAGTGATGCCAGCCCGGATTGTCCGGGTCCGGCCCGTGCTCGAAGACGTCGTCCTTGAAGCTCACCGGATCAGATCGCGCGCTCGGCCATCATCTTCTTGGTCTCGGCGATGGCCTTGGCCGGCGAGAGGCCCTTGGGGCACACATTCGCGCAGTTCATGATGGTGTGGCAGCGGTAGAGACGGAAGGGGTCTTCCAGGTCGTCGAGCCGCTCGCCGGTCATCTCGTCGCGGCTGTCGGCGAGCCAGCGATAGGCCTGAAGCAGGATCGCCGGGCCGAGGAACTTGTCGGAGTTCCACCAGTAGGACGGGCAGGAGGTCGAGCAGCAGGCGCACAGGATGCATTCGTAGAGGCCGTCAAGTTTCTCGCGCTGTTCGGGCGATTGCAGGCGCTCCTTGCCGCTCGGCGTCGGGCTGACGGTCTGCAGCCAGGGGCGGATGCTGGCATACTGCGCGTAGAAGTGCGTGAAGTCGGGAACGAGGTCCTTGATCACGTCCATGTGCGGCAGCGGGGTGATGCGGATCTCGCCCTTCAGGTCCTCGATCGCAGTGGTGCAGGCGAGGCCGTTCTTGCCGTTCATGTTCATGGAGCATGACCCGCAGATGCCTTCGCGGCACGAGCGGCGGAAGGTAAGAGTCGGGTCGATCTCGTTCTTGATCTTGAACAGGGCGTCGAGAACCATCGGCCCGCATTCGTCGAGATTGATCTCGAACTTGTCGTAGCGCGGGTTCTGGCCGCTGTCGGGATCGTAGCGGTAGATCTTGAACGACTTCACGCGGCCGCCGGTGGCCTTGTGGGTCTTCCCGTTGGCATTGATCTTGGAATTCTTGGGGAGAGTGAAGGTCGCCATGAACTGATCCCGGTTTCGAATTGCACCCTATCTAGCGGCATCGCGCGCCTGCGCAAGCGGGCGGTGTTGCACGCTTTCGCACAGGGGTTGAATGCGCCTCACACGGCGGAACCATGTGCGGGCCGGCGCGCTTTGAGCAGCAATGGCACAGAGCGGACAAGTATCGGAAAAGGTAGCCTGCTTCCCGCGGGTGGCGGCGGTGTTCGGGGCGAGCGGCGGGATCGGCGCGGCGCTCTGCGCGGGGCTGGCGGCGGTCGGGACCAAGGTGGTCCATGCGGGATCGCGGCGGGGGGAAGGGGCGCAAGGGTCGGCGATCCGCCCCTTTGCCTTCGACCTTGCCGACGAGACGAGCATCGCGGCCGCCGCAGCAGCGATGAAGGACGACCCGCCCGAATGGGTGATCATCGCCACCGGCGTGCTGACCCTGGCGGACGGCACGGGGCCGGAGCGGACCTACAAGCGGCTCGATCCTGCCGCGATGGCCGAAGTCTTTGCCCTCAACACCATCGGCCCGGCGCTGATCGCCAAGCACATGCTGCCGCTGATGCCGCGTGGGCGGCCCTTCACCTTCGCGGCGCTTTCGGCGCGGGTCGGGTCGATCGGCGACAACCACCTCGGCGGATGGCATTCCTACCGGGCGAGCAAGGCGGCGCTCAACATGCTGCTGCGGAACTTCGCGATCGAGATGGCGCGCACCCATCCGGAAAGCGTGATCGTGGGGCTGCACCCGGGCACGGTCGACAGCGCGCTTTCGGCGCCGTTCCAGTCCGGGCTGCCCGAGGGCCAGTTGACCGCGCCCGATGTCGCCGCTGCCAACCTGCTCGGGGTGCTGGCCGGCCTCGGTCCCGCGCAGTCGGGGCGCGTGTTCGACTTCCGGGGCGCCGAGGTTCCCGCCTGATCGCGCTTCCCTTGCGGCTCCGGGCGGCTAGACTGCGGCCGCAGGGAGGCGGGGAATGGGGATCAAGAGCTGGTACGAGGCGAACATCATGCCGCGCCTCATCACCTGCGCCTGTTCGCAGGGGCAGGTCATGAAGCGCCGCGCGGCGGTGGTGCCCCGCGCCCGGGGCGACGTCTTTGAACTGGGCTGCGGGGGCGGGATCAACCACGCCTTCTACGACCCGCAGGCGATCACCTCCTATGCCGGGATCGATCCGCACGCGGGGCTGCTGGAGGGCGCGCGCGCCGCGGCGCGGGAAAAGGGCTGGGCGGCGGACCTCAGGCAGGGGCGGGGCGAGGCCATCCCCTTTGCCGATGACAGCTTCGACTGCGTGGTGTGCACCTTCACCCTGTGCTCGGTCGACAACCCCGCGCAGGTCATGGCCGAACTGCACCGCATCCTGCGCCCGGGCGGCGAGGCGCTGTTTCTCGAACACGGGCGCGCGCCCGATCCCGCGGTGCGCGGATGGCAGCATCGGATCGAGCCGGTCTGGAAGCGCCTTGCGGGCGGCTGCCATCTGACCCGGCCGATCGCCACTGCGCTGGAAGGCGCGGGTTTCGCGGTCGAGAGGCTGGGGGAGGGCTACACGCCGCAGGCCCCGCGCTTTGCCGGATGGATGGAGTGGGGGGTGGCGCGCAAGTTCGGGTGATGGGTACCCGTTGGAGGCCCACCCCGCTGCGACTAGCCTCGCCTTCGGCTCGGCAAGTCTCGCTCCCCTCCCGCTTCCGGGAGGGGCTGGGGGTGGGTCCGAGCAGCGGCTGCAAAGAAAAAGGGCGGGAAAGATCGCTCCTTCCCGCCCTCATTTCTTCCGGTCCCGGCCCGGCCTATTCGCCGAAGGTGCGCTGCCACCAGCCGCGGCGCGGCTTGGCCTCTTCCTTGGCGTCGGCATCCCCGGCGTTGTCCTCTTCCGCCGTCTCGACCGCCATGGCCTCGGCGGTCTGGGGTGCGTCGTCGGGACCGGCGATCACGGCCATGTCCTCGGCGACCTGCTCGGAGAGCGATTCGCTGGCTTCGGCAGCGGCCGCCTTGGTCTTGCGCGGGGCGCGCTTGCGCTTGGGCTTCTCGGCCGGCGCTTCCGCATCCCCGGCAGGAGCCGCCTCGTCGGCAGCGGCGGCGGCGAGTTCGGGCGCGAGTTCGGCAGGCGCTTCTTCGGCTGCGACGGGCTCGGCATCCTTCTTCTTGCGCGGCGCGCGGACCCGCTTGGGCTTTGCGGCCGGCGTTTCTTCGGCGGGGGCTTCGGCCTCGGCGGTTGCTTCCTCCAGCGGTTCCTGGGCGGGCGGGGGCGCTTCGGCCTCGCCTTCGGCGTCGGTCACGCCTTCGCCATCATCGCCGGTGGGCTCCCCGTCGGCGCCTTCGCCTTCACCGCCTTCGCGACGCTTGCGACCGCGACCGCCGCGACGGCGGCGCTTCTTGGGACGACCTTCGCCGTCCTCGCCGGCTTCGGGAGCGGCGGTCTCGCCGTTGTCCTCGCCCTCGGCATCGGCTTCGGTGCCGTCTTCGCCGTTGTCGTTTTCGGCGACGTCCTCGCGATCGCGATTGCGGTTGCGGCCGCCGCGCCGACGCCGGCGCTTCTTCTTGCGACCACCCTCGTCGTCTCCTTCACCGCGTTCGCGGCGGGGCTGACGCTCCTGACGCTCCTCGGCCTCTTCCTCGGCGTAATCATCCTCGTTCTCGGGCAGATCGTCGTCGTCCTCGTCGATGATCGGCTCGAACTTGGGCGCATGGACCGGACGCGGCCCGGCGCTCGAGACGCTCATCTTCGCGCCTTCCTGTTCGCCTTCCGGCACGACTTCGACGCTGACGCCGTAACGTTGCTCGATCTCGACGAGGTCGGCGCGCTTCTCGTTGAGGAGATAGATCGCCGCCTCGGTGGAGGCCGCGAGGCGGATGAGCGTGCCCTTGCCCTTGGCCGCCTCGTCCTCGATCAGGCGCAGCGCCGAGAGGCCCGCGGACGACGCGGTGCGCACGAGGCCGGTGCCGTCGCAATGCGGGCAGGGGCGGGTGGTCGCTTCGAGCACGCCGGTGCGCAAGCGCTGGCGGCTCATTTCCATGAGGCCGAAGGAGCTGATCCGGCCCACCTGAATGCGGGCGCGATCGTTCTTCAGCGCCTCCTTCATCGCCTTCTCGACCTTCCGGACGTTGGAGGGGTACTCCATGTCGATGAAGTCGATGACGACGAGCCCCGCCATGTCGCGCAGGCGCAGCTGGCGCGCGATTTCCTTGGCCGCTTCGAGGTTGGTGTGGAGCGCGGTCGCCTCGATCCCGTGCTCCTTGGTGGAGCGGCCGGAGTTGATGTCGATCGACACCAGCGCCTCGGTCGGGTTGATGATCAGGTAGCCGCCCGATTTGAGCTGCACCATCGGGTCATACATTGCCTTGAGCTGATCCTCCGCGCCGTAGCGCTGGAACAGCGGAACCGGATCGACATAGGCCTTCACCCGCCGCGCGTGGCTGGGCATCAGCAGCTTCATGAAGGCCTTGGCCGACTTGTAGCCTTCCTCGCCCTCGACGACGACTTCCTCGATTTCCTTGTTGTAGATGTCGCGGATCGCGCGCTTGATGAGGTCGCTGTCCGAATGGATCAGCGCCGGTGCGACCGAGGCGAGGGTTTTCTCGCGGATCTCGTCCCACACGCGGGCGAGGTAATCGAAGTCGCGCTTGATCTCGGGCTTGGTGCGGCTCATGCCGGCGGTGCGCACGATCAGGCCCATGGTCTTGGGCAGCTTGAGGTCGGAGACCATTTCCTTCAGCCGCTTGCGATCGCTGGTCGAGCTGATCTTGCGGCTGATGCCGCCGCCGCTGGTGCTGTTGGGCATCAGCACGGTGTAGCGTCCGGCGAGGCTGAGATAGGTGGTGAGCGCCGCGCCCTTGTTGCCGCGTTCTTCCTTGACGACCTGCACCAGCAGTACCTGGCGGCGCTGGATCACGTCCTGGATCTTGTAGCGGCGGCGCAGCGCCATGCGCTTGGCGCGCACCTCGTCGACCTGCTTGGCGCGGGCACGGCCGCGCTCGCCGCCCTTGTCGCCCTTGCCCTGGCGGCGACGGCCACGGCCGCGACGGCCGCGTTCCTCGCCGCTGTCGCCGTCCTCGGCGGCTTCCTCGCCGCCTTCTTCGTCGCCGTTGTTGTCGTCGGCGCTGTCTTCCTCGTCGGAGGCGCCGCCTTCGATCGTGGCGACATCGTCCTTGTCGGAGGTGTCGACTTCCTCGACGCCGTTCTCGGCGAAGTCCTCGGCGAGCGCCTCGCCGCTTTCGTCCTCGGCGTCGTATTCGGCGCCGGGCGCGATGCCTTCGTCCTCTTCCTCGGCGCGCAGGCGTTCCTCTTCCTCGGCGGCCTCGGCTTCCTCGGCGAGCAGCGCGTCGCGATCCGCCTTGGGAATCTGGTAGTAGTCGGGATGGATTTCGCTGAAGGCGAGGAAGCCGTGGCGATTGCCGCCGAAGTCGACGAAGGCCGCCTGCAGCGACGGTTCGACCCGGGTTACTTTCGCGAGATAGATATTGCCCTTGATCTGCTTGTGTTCGGCAGATTCGAAATCGAATTCCTCAATCCGGTTGCCTTGCAGAACCGCCACCCGGGTTTCTTCCGGGTGGCGCGCATCGATGAGCATGCGCGTTGCCATTGAATAGTCTCCATGCGCCCGGCCTGGTCCGCGAACGGACGCGAAGGGGGCGCGCATTGTGTGGTGAACCGGCGAGCCCGAAGGCGGTGCCGGAAGGGGAAATCGCGCTGTGAGGAGCAAAGCCGCTCGGCGCGAAGCTCGTGTCTGCGGTGGCGGATGTGCGGGCTAGCGCCGCGCCTTCTCCCGCAACGGCACAGGGGCGCACAGGGCGCATGGTGCTCGTTGTCCGGGAAAAGCGATCTGTCACTGCATCAACCTGTACTGGACCGGGGAGCGAAGAAAGGAGTGTGCCCCGGCGCAAGAGGCGGGCGCGGGCGCAAGGCTGCGCCATGATCCGGCCTCTATGACAGAACTGCTAGCACTGTGGGGCAAACCCCGCAACTCTATTGCGTTTCCTTCGCGCAAGAACGTAAGCCGCTGCGGCAATGAGCTATCGCACGCTTCTGCTGATCCTCGTGCTGGTGCCGGCCGCGCTGCTGGGCGGGGCGGCGGCGTTCGGGCTGACAATCCCGGTGCCGCAATGGGGGCGCGACTATGTGCTGCGCTTCGTGCTCGAGGAAAGGCAGGCGCCGCTCGAGCTGCCGCCGGTCGCCGGGCCCTCCGATCCCTCGCGCCCGCTGGTGGTGATCGATGCCGGGCATGGCGGGCGCGATCCCGGCGCGATCGGGACCGACGATGCGGGTCGGCGCTTCCGCGAGAAGGACATCACGCTCGCCCTCGCACTCGCGCTGCGCGACGAGCTGCTGCGGCAGGGCGGCATCCGCGTAGCGCTGACCCGGGCCGACGACCGCATCCTGCCGCTCGCGCACCGTCCCGAGATCGCCCGGCGGCTCGAGGCCGATCTGTTCATCTCGGTCCATGCCGATTCCGCCGGGGAGAACGCCGATGTCGCCGGGGCGAGCATCTACACCCTCTCGGACGAGGCCTCTAGCGAGGCGGCGGCCCGCTTTGCCGCGCGCGAGAACGATGCCGACCGGCTGAACGGCATCACCATCGACGGCGAAAGCGCAGCGGTGAGCGCGATCCTGGTCGGATTGTCGCAGCAGCGCACCCTGGAGGACTCGATCGCCTTTGCCGGGCTGATCGAGCGCGAGGGGGAGGGTGCGCTCGCCTTCGTCCCCCAGCCGCGCCGTTCGGCCGCGCTGGCGGTGCTGCGCGCGCCCGACGTGCCCTCGGTGCTGTTCGAGAGCGGGTTCGTCACCAACCTCACCGATCGCGCGCGGCTCACCACGGCAGAGGGCAGGGCGCAATATGCCGCGGTGCTGGCTCGGGCGATCAGGGTCCATTTCGCCCGCCGCCGCGAGACGGCGCCGGGCGGCGGATAGGTTCGCAAAGCGGCTAGCCTTGGCCGAGCCTCGCGTGCTAGTTGCCCCCGGTCCATGACCGAGCCTGCCCCCGCCCCCGCCCCCGACCAGACTTCGACCTGGGCCTATCTGCGCTATCGCGTGAATCGCGATGTCGGCGGGGCGCTGGCGTGGTTCCGCGCGCGCTGGCGCGAGAGCCGCCTGTTCAAGGCGGTGGCGATCGCTTTCGGCCTGTTCCTTGCCCTTTGGATCGCGGTCTTCGTGTGGCTGGCGAGCGACCTGCCCGAAGCCGAGGCGCTGCTCACCTACGAAACCCCGCTGCCGACCGTGGTGCGCGGCTACGATGGCGAGATCGTCCACTCCTATGCCCGCGAGCGGCGGGTGCAGCTGCAATATGCCGATTTCCCGCAGAAGCTGATCGAGGCCTATCTCTCCGCTGAGGACAAGACCTTCTTCAGCCATGGCGGCATTGACTTCTTCGGCACCGCCAACGCCGTGTTCGACTATGCGCGCAAGGCCGGCACCGGCGAGCGTGCGGTGGGCGGATCGACCATCACCCAGCAGGTCGCCAAGAACCTGCTGCTGGGCGACGAATATTCGGTCACCCGCAAACTCAAGGAAATGATTCTCGCCAGCCGCATCGAGCAGGTGCTGACCAAGCAGGAAATCCTCGAACTCTATTTGAACGAGATCCCGCTCGGGCGCCGCTCCTTCGGGGTGCAGGCGGCGGCGCGGGCCTATTTCGACAAGGACGTGGACGCGCTCGAACTGCACGAGATGGCCTTCCTCGCGATCCTGCCCAAGGCGCCGGAACGCTATGGCCGCAAGGGGCAGGAACAGGCGGCGCTCGAGCGGCGCAATTTCGTGCTCGGCCAGATGGAGGCGAACGGCTTCATCACCGGTTCGGAGCGACGCGCGGCGGCGGCGAGGCCGCTCGGCCTCGTCACCCAGCGGCGCGAACGCAGCGTCGACGCGGGCTATTTCCTCGAAGAAGTGCGCCGCGAGCTGATCGAGCGTTTTGGCGAGACCGCGGAGGAGGGGCCGAACTCGGTCTATGCCGGTGGTCTTTGGGTGCGCACCAGCCTCGATCCCGACATGCAGCTTGCCGCGCGCGATGCGCTGCGCGAGGGGCTGCTGCGCTATCACGGCGGGCGGGCATGGGCGGGGCCCATCGCGACGATCGACGTCTCCGAGGGCAACTGGGCGAGCCAGCTGCAATCCTCGCCGCTCGGCATCAGCTACAAGGACTGGCGCGTCGGCGTCGTCACCCGGCGCAGCGGACAATCGGCACAGATCGGCTTTTCCGACGGCACCGAAGCGCCGCTCGGCAATCTGCCCAATGCCCTCAAGGCCGGCGACGTCATTGCCGCCAGCCCCTCGGGCAATGGCTGGAATGTCCGCACCATCCCCGAGGCGCAGGGCGCGCTGGTGGTCGAGAGCGCGCAGACCGGCCGGGTGATGGCGATGCAGGGCGGGTTCGATCACCGCCTGTCCGATTTCAACCGCGCCACGCAGGCCAATCGCCAGCCGGGATCGACCATCAAGCCTTTTGTCTATGCGGCGGGCCTCGACACCGGCATGACCCCCTCGACCCAGGTCGATAACTCGCGCTTCTGCTACTACCAGGGCGCCAACCTCGGCGAGAAGTGCATCCGCGGCTCGGGCAGCGGGGGGCAGCACCCGATGCGCTACGGGCTCGAGCAGTCGCAGAACATCATGACCGTGCAGATCGGCATGACCGCCGGCATGAACAATGTCGTGCAGGGGATCGAGAAGCTCGGCATCGGCAAGTTTCCGGCCTATCCCTCGACCGCGCTCGGGGCGGGGGAGACCACGCTGGTCAAGATGGTCGCCGCCTATTCCGCGCTCGCCAACCACGGGCGGCTCAATCCGCCGACGGTGATCGACTACGTGCAGGACCGCCGCGGCAAGGTGCTGTGGCGCGCCGACAACCGCGAATGCCGCGGCTGCAACATGGCGAAATGGGACGGCAAGCCGATGCCGCGCTTCGGCGTCAAGGGCGCGCAGGCGATGGACGCGCGCACCGCCTTCCAGGTGATGCACATGCTGCGCGGCGCGGTGAGCCGCGGCACGGCGACCGTGCTCAACCCGCTGAACCTGCCTCTGTTCGGCAAGACCGGCACCACCACCGGTCCCAAGGACGTGTGGTTCATCGGCGGCACCCAGCAGATGATCGCTGGCGCCTATGTCGGCTTCGACCAGCCGCGCAACATGGGCGGCTATGCCTATGGCGGCACGATCGCCGCGCCTATCATCAAGAGCCTGATCGAGAAGACCAAGCCGAAGTGGTCCGATCTTCCCGCCGTTGCGCCCGCCGGGGTCCGCATGGTGCGCGTCGACCGCCGCTCGGGCAAGCGCGTCTTCGAAGGCTGGCCGACCGACGATCCCAAGTCGGCAATCATCTGGGAAGCCTTCAAGCCCGACACCGAACCCGAACGCTACACCCGCCAGGACGCCATTGCCGCCAAGCGCAACGAGATCCTCGCGCTGATCCGAGCCGGACGCCAGAACGCCGAAAGCGCGGTGATCGATGCCCCGGCGGACGACGTGGAATACGAAGAGGGCGGGATCGACTGATCCGGGCCGGAACCGCCCGCGCCCATCGGAGGTTTGACAGACATGACACGCCGCATCCTTGCCCCGCTCGCCGCGCTTGCCCTGACCGGGCTTGCCGCCGTCCCTCTCGCCACCGCCTCGGCCGAACTGCCGACGGGCGCCAAGGCCCCCGCCTTCTCGACCCGCGCCGCGCTCGCAGGCGAGGAATTCGGCTTCACCCTCAGCGCCGCGCTGGCGAAGGGGCCGGTGGTGCTCTATTTCTACCCCAAGGCCTTCACCAAGGGCTGCACGCTCGAGGCCAATGCCTTTGCCGAGGCCATGCCGAGCTTCAAGGCCGCAGGAGCGAGCGTCATCGGCATGTCGGGCGACGACATCGCCACGCTCCGGCGCTTCAGCCGCGAGGAATGCCGCGATGCCTTTCCGGTCGGGGTCGCCTCGGCGAAGATTGCCAAGGCCTATGACGTGGCGATAGGCAATTCGGGGCTCACCACCCGCACCTCCTACGTCATCGCCCGCGACGGCCGGATCGTGGCCGTGCATTCCGATGCCGACTACCGCGGCCATGTTGAAAAGACGCTGGCGGCGGTGCGCGCGCTGAAGAAGTGAGGCGGGCGGGGCGCTTTACAATCGCGCCGCCGACGCTAAGCGGTGCCGACTTTTTCGCGTGACTGAAGGATAGACCATGCGGGCCGAGGCCCAGGCTTACATCAACCGGATCGAAGCGGCGCTCGCGCTGGTGCGCCTGTCGCTCGACTGGGAGCGCGCGCTGCGCCGGCTCGACGAGCTGAACGCGCGGGTGCAGGATCCGAACCTCTGGGACAGTCCCAAGCAGGCGCAGGCGATCAGCCGCGAGCAGAAGACGCTCGAGACTGCGGTGAACACGGTGAACGAGATCGCCGCCGAGATGGCCGACGCGATCGAATTCATCGAAATGGGCGAGGCCGAGGGCGAGGACACCATCGTCGAGGACGGTCTCGCCACGCTCGCCGCGCTGGCCGACCGCGCCGATGCCGACAAGGTCCAGGCGCTGCTGTCCGGCGAGGCCGACGGGAACGACACTTATCTCGAAATCCACGCCGGCGCGGGCGGAACCGAGAGTCAGGACTGGGCCGAAATGCTGCTGCGCATGTATGCGCGCTGGGCCGAACGGCGGGGCTTCAAGGTCGACACGGTCGAATACCAGGCGGGCGAACAGGCCGGGATCAAGTCGGCGACGCTGCTGATCAAGGGCGACGGCGCCTATGGCTATGCCAAGACCGAAAGCGGCGTCCACCGCCTCGTGCGCATCAGCCCCTACGACAGCTCGGCGCGGCGCCACACCAGCTTCTCGAGCGTGTGGGTCTATCCGGTGATCGACGACAGCTTCGAGATCGAGATCAACCCGGCCGACCTCAAGATCGACACCTACCGCGCGTCCGGCGCGGGCGGGCAGCACGTCAACACCACCGATTCCGCGGTGCGCATCACCCACCAGCCGACCGGCATCGTGGTGGCGAGCCAGCAGGACCGCAGCCAGCACAAGAACCGCGAAATCGCGATGAACATGCTCAAGGCGCGGCTCTACGAGGCCGAGATGCGCGCCCGCGAGGAAGCGGCCAATGCCGAGCACTCGGCCAAGAGCGACATCGGGTGGGGCCACCAGATCCGCTCATACGTGTTGCAGCCCTACCAGATGGTCAAGGACCTGCGCACCGGCGTCGTCTCGACCTCGCCCGACGCGGTGCTCGACGGGGCCATCGATCCCTTCATCTCGGCCGCGCTCGCCCAGCGAGTCACCGGCGAGAAGGTCGAGATCGAGGACGTGGAGTAGGCGCGTATGCGGCTGCGGCATGGGATCATCGCCGGTGCAGGCCTCGTCGGGGCGGCGATGCTCGGTGGCTGCGACGGCCTTGTCCCCGCCGAATCCGCAAGGCCCGAGACCGCGCTCGCCTTTCCCTCGCCCGACCGGCCCGTTGCCAAAGTCGTCTCGAACCAGTTCTCAAACGAGGATGCCCGCGACGAGCGCAACGAGGCGCAGGTCGTGATGGACCTCGCCAACATCCGCCCGGGCATGACCGTCGCCGATATCGGGGCGGGCGAGGGCTACTACACCGTGCGCCTGGCCGAACGGGTCGGCGCCGACGGGCGCGTGCTGGCGCAGGACATCAGCCGCGAGGCATTGGACCGGCTCGGCCGCCGGGTCGAGCGCGAGCGGCTTGAGAACATCTCGATCAAGTTCGGCGATGCCGACAACCCCCAGCTTCCGCCCGACAGTTTCGACCGCGTGTTCATGGTGCACATGTACCATGAAGTGACCGAACCCTACGCCTTCCTCTGGAACCTGTGGCCGGCGCTCAATGCCGGTGGACAGATCGTTGTGGTGGAAAGAGACAGCCCGGTCGGGGGGCACGGCCTGCCGCACACCCTGCTGTTCTGCGAGTTCGAGGCGGTCGGCTACGTGCTGGTCGATTACGCCGAACGCCCTGACATCGAGGGCTATTTCGCCCGCTTCGAACGCGGCCCCAAGCGGGCCGAGCCCGAGGCGATCAAGGTGTGCGAGGCGGGCTGAGGCAGGCCGGCCCCGGCGAGGTTGCGGGGCAGGACCTCCCGCACTATGGCAAGATCATGCAAGATGGCGCCGCTGGGGCGCGAAGGGGATTGTTCATTGTTCAAGGGATTGAGCCCGATCGTCTACGGCGGGCGTGAAGTCTGGCCGCTGGTCGAAGGCGGCAAGGGTGTATCGGCAACCAACCATGCCAGCTCCGGTGCGTGGGCTGCGGCGGGCGGGATCGGCACGGTCAGTGCGGTCAACGCCGACAGCTATGACGAGAACGGCAACGTCATTCCGCAGGTCTATCACGGCCGCACGCGCGAGGAGCGCCATCAGGAACTGATCCGCTACGCGATCGAAGGCGCCACCACGCAGGTGAAGAAGGCCTACGAGATCGCGAACGGCAAGGGCGCGATCAACATCAACGTGCTGTGGGAAATGGGCGGGGCGCAGGCCGTGCTCGAAGGTGTGCTCGAACGCACCCGCGGCCTCGTGACCGGCGTCACCTGCGGGGCGGGGATGCCCTACAAGCTCGCCGAGATCGCAGCGCGCTTCAACGTCAACTACCTCCCCATCGTCAGCTCCGCGCGCGCCTTCCGCGCGCTGTGGAAGCGCTCCTACCACAAGGTCGCCGAGCTGATGGCGGCGGTGGTCTATGAAGACCCGTGGCTGGCGGGCGGGCACAACGGCCTCAGCAATGCCGAGGACCCGACCAAGCCCGAGGATCCCTATCCGCGCGTCAAGGCGCTGCGCGAGACCATGCGCGCCGAGGGTGTCTCGGACGACGTGCCGATCGTGATGGCGGGCGGGGTGTGGTACCTGCGCGAGTGGGAAAACTGGATCGACAATCCCGAGCTCGGAAAGATCGCCTTCCAGTTCGGAACGCGTCCGCTGCTCACCCGCGAAAGCCCGATCCCGCAGATCTGGAAGGACATGCTGCGCACGGTCGAGCCGGGCGACGTGCTGCTCCACAAGTTCTCGCCCACCGGCTTCTATTCGAGCGCGGTCAAGACCCCGTTCCTCTACGACCTGATGCACCGTTCGGAGCGCCAGATCCCGTTCTTCAAGCGCGGCGAGGAGGAAGGCACGGTCCAGCTCGGCGAGGAGGGCAAGGCCCGCAATTTCTGGGTGCGCCCCGAGGACAAGGCCCGCGCCGAAATGTGGATGCGCGCCGGACACACCGAGCCCTTGAAGACACCGGACAACACCATCGTCTTTGTCACGCCGGATTCGCGCGACACCATCCGCAAGGACCAGCAGGACTGCATGGGCTGCCTGTCGCATTGCGGCTTTTCGGCGTGGAAAGACCACGACGACTACACCACAGGCCGTCTGGCCGACCCGCGCAGCTTCTGCATCCAGAAGACGTTGCAGGACATCGCCCACGGCGACGATCCGGACAAGAACCTCGCCTTCGCGGGCCACGCGGCCTACCGCTTCAAGACCGACCCCTTCTTCTCGAACGGCTACACGCCGAGCGTGGGCGAGCTGGTCGAGCGGATTTTGACCGGCGACTAACGGGGCGAGGGCGGTGACCGACGACACGGCGCCGCCGCCGCTTTCGCTGTGGGTCCGCGAGCTGCCGATCACCGTGCCGATCGCGCTCAGTCCGTTGCGGCGGCCGCAGCCGGTCGCAGGCGCCCGGGGCGGGGCAGGGCAGCCGGTGATGGTGATCCCCGGCATCCTGTCGAGCGACAGCGCCACCGCCCTGCTGCGCCGCACGCTCGATCTGACCGGCTACCGCGCCCACGCGTCGGAAATGGGTTTTCTGACCGGGATCCAGCCCGACACGATGGCCCGCGCGATCGACCGCCTCGCCGAGATCGCCGGGGCAGAGCGGCGCAAGGTCGCGCTGGTGGGGTGGAGCCTCGGCGGTCTCTATGCCCGGGTGCTGGCGCAGCGCCATCCCGAACTGGTCGAACTGGTGATGACGCTCGGCACGCCGTTCTCGGGCGATCGCCGCGCCAATAACGCGTGGCGGGTCTACGAGGCGCTGAACGATCACACCGTGGATGCCCCGCCTGTGCCCGACGATCCCTCGGTCAAGCCGCCGGTGCCGACGATCGCGCTGTGGTCACGCAAGGACGGTGTGATCGCGCCTGCCGCTGCGCGCGGCTTGCCGCACGAGCGCGATTCCGAGGTCGAGGTTCCCTTCCACCATTTCGCGCTGGCCTCGACCCGCCCGGCGATCGCCCGGGTTGTGACGGAACTGGGCCGTGCGCTGGCGGGCTAGCGCACCAGCGCCGTCAGCACCTGATCCGGCGGCCTGTGCCCGTCGGCCCACATGCGGATGTTGGCGATGACCTTGTGGCCCGAATCCTCGCGGCCCTCTGCCGTGGCACTGCCGATGTGCGGCAGGGTCATGACATTGGGATGATCGATCAACCGGCGGTCGACGTTCGGCTCGTCCGGATAGACGTCCAGCCCCGCACCGGCGAGGTGCCCCGATTGCAGCGCCGCGATCAGCGCCTCCTGGTCGATAAGTTCCCCGCGTGCGGTGTTCACGATGCTGCTGCCCGGCTTCATCAGCGCGATCCGGCCCGCGTCGATGAGGTGGCGGGTCTCCTCGGTCAGCGGGCAGTGGAGGGTGAGGATGTCGGCCTCGGCCATCAGCGTGTCGACGCTTTCGACATGGCGCGCGCCCAGCATCCGCTCCAGCGCCTCGGGCAGGCGCTTGCGGTTGTAATAGGCGATCTCCAGCCCGAAAGCGCGGGCGCGGTGGGCGACGGCCTGGCCGATGCGGCCCATGCCGATGATGCCGAGCACCTTGCCCGCCAGCTTGCGCCCGAGCAGGCCCGAAGGCGTCCAGCCCGTCCATTCACCGCGCCTGACGAGCGCGGTGCCCTCGCGTATGCGGCGCGGCACCCCGATGATCATCGCCATGGCGAGATCGGCGGTGTCGTCGGTGAAGACGCCGGGGGTGTTGGTGACGATGATCTTGCGTTCGGCTGCGGCGGCCAGGTCGATATGCTCCGTACCCGCGCCGAAATTGGCGATGAGGCCCAGCCGCTCGCCCGCGCCCGCGATCAGATCGGCGTCGATCCGGTCGGTCACGGTCGGCACCAGCACGTCGCAATCCTGCATCGCCGCGGCGAGCTGGTCGCGCGTCAGCGGCGCGTCGGCCTCGTTGAGCACCACGTCGAAGAGCTCGCGCATCCGCGCCTCGACCGCGGGCACCAGATGACGGGTGACGATCACGCGCGCAGGCGCGGCGAGCGGGCGAGTGGGGCGCTGGGTCATGGGCTGTGGGCTAATGCCTGAGGCCCCGCGCGGTCAAGGCGCGGATGCGTTGGGGAGGCTTGAATCCGCAAGGGCTTGGACGCTATCGTCGCGGCGATGAGGGATTTCCGAAAGATCGCAGCTCCGGGCCTTGCCGTGCTGGCGGCCATTGTGTTCGTCGTCGCCCCGGCATGGGCGCAGGACCGGTTGCTGCCCTACTGGGCGACCTTGCGCTACGACGAGGTCAACATGCGCGTCGGGCCGAGCGTGGAGTATCCGATTACCTGGGTCTACAAGCGCAAGGGCTTGCCGGTTAAGGTGGTGCGCATCCGCGAGGGCTGGCGCCTGGTCGAGGACCACGAGGGCACGCAGGGCTGGATATCCCAGAACCAGCTCGATCCGGCGCGCGGCGGGATGGTGACCGGCTCCGGCACCGCCGAGGTCCGGGCCGCCGCCTCGGATGCCGCGGCCGTGAAGTGGCGCGCCGCGCCGGGCGTGATCGCGCGGATGAAGAAATGCCGCGAGGGCTGGTGCGAGGTCGACATCGCCGGCCGCAAGGGCTGGATCAGCGCCGCGCGCTTGTGGGGATCGCAGGACCTGCCGGGCGACGAGTAATGCGCCGCCCGGCCTGCCTGCTGTCCGTCAGCCCGCTGCGGCGGGTGCCGGCTTGACCGTGACCGTCTCGCCGCTGTCCGAGGTTGCGGTGAAGGAACCGTCTTCGCCCGGGGCGCTCTCGGTCCAGCAAACCGGTTTGGCGCCCTCTTCCTTGCCGGTGAAGCAGGTCTTCCCATCGACCACCGCCCAGGTGCCTTCCGCGACCGTTCCGTCGGCGGCGGTATCGGTGAAGGTGCCGTCGGCATTGAGTACGCTGGTGCCGGCCGTGCCGTCGGCGGCGACGACGGTATAGGTTCCCGCCGGCGAGCCGTTGGCAGAAGCCGCCGCGGGCGCCTCGGGCGCGGCCACGGTCTCTTCTGCGGCAGGCTCGCTCGGTGCCGGCTTGCTGCAAGCCGCAAGCAGGCCGAGGCCCGCGATGATCGCCAATTTCTTCATGATGTTTCCCCCTCTGGTCTTGCGACCCGGAAGGGGGTGTATCACGAAGGTTGGCGCTGCGCCAAATCCGACCGTCAGACCAGTTCGACCGCGACCGCGGTGGCCTCGCCGCCGCCGATGCACAGCGAGGCGACGCCGCGGGTCTTGCCCTGCGTCTTCAGGGCATTGATCAGCGTGACGATGATCCGCGCGCCGCTCGCCCCGATGGGGTGACCCAATGCGGTGCCGCCGCCGTTGACGTTGATCTTCTCGTGCGGGATGCCGAGGTCGCGCATCGCGAACATCGCGACGCAGGCGAAGGCCTCGTTGACTTCGAACAGGTCGACATCGTCCACGCCCCAGCCGGCGCGGGCGAGCACCTTCTGGATCGCCGGGATCGGTGCGGTGGTGAACTGCGCGGGCGCCTGGGCGTGGGCGGCGGTGGCGACGATGCGCGCGACCGGGGTCAGGCCCTTCTCTTCGGCGACGCTGGCGCGGGTCAGCACCAGCGCGGCGGCACCGTCGGAGATCGAGGAGGAGGTCGCGGCGGTGATCGTCCCGTCCTTGGCGAAGGCGGGCTTCAGCTGCGGGATCTTGTCGGGGCGGCCCTTGCCGGGCTGCTCGTCATGCTCGACGACGACATCGCCGGCGCGGGTGCTGACCGTCACCGGAACGACTTCGTCCGCGAAGGCGCCGCTGGCGATCGCGCGGTTGGCGCGGGCGAGGCTCTCGATGGTGTAGGCGTCCATCTCCTCGCGGGTCATCTGGTAGGCGTTGGCGGTCTCCTGCGCGAAGGTGCCCATCGCGCGGCCCGGCTCGTAGGCGTCTTCCAGCCCGTCGAGGAACATGTGGTCATAGGCCGTGTCGTGACCCATGCGCGCACCCGAGCGGTGCTTCTTCATCAGGTAGGGCGCGTTGGTCATGCTCTCCATGCCGCCCGCGACGATCACGTCGACGGTGCCGCTGGCCAGCGCCTCGCTGCCCATGATGACGGTCTGCATACCGCTGCCGCAGACCTTGTTGACGGTCGTCGCCTCGACCGAGAGCGGGAGGCCCGCCTTGATCGCGGCCTGGCGCGCCGGAGCCTGGCCGAGGCCGGCCGGCAGCACGCAGCCCATGTAGGCGCGGTCGATGTCCTCGCCCGAAACGCCCGCCCGCTCGACTGCGGCTTTGACCGCAACCGCGCCGAGATCGGTCGCGGCGACCTCGGCCAGCGCGCCCTGCATGGCGCCCATCGGGGTGCGGGCGTAGGAGAGGATCACGATCGGATCGGAGGGGGACAGCTGGCTCATGGCGTGGTTCCTTGCCTGACGGGTGAAGGTGTCGGGGGCCATGTAATGCTGCATTGCAGTAATGGCAATTGGTCCAAGGTGTCGCGCTTGCGTCGGGCGGCGCTTTGCGCGACAACGCGTCGCAAATCAAAACGCATATGTCCGATTGGGAGAACGACATGGCCGACGACCGCCGCGCAGAACTCGAGAGCCTTCTTGCGCGCCAGCGCGCCGCCTTCACCGCCTCGCGCCCCGAGCCGATGAGCCAGCGCAAGGACCGCATCCGCCGCGCGATCGCGCTCGTGAAGGATCACGGCGAGGAATTCGCCAAGGCGATGAGCGCCGATTTCGGCAGCCGCTCCATGCACCAGTCGATGCTGACCGACATCGCCGCGACGGTGGGCGCGGGCAATCATGCGCTCAAGCACATGGATGGCTGGGCGAAGACCGAGAAGCGCAAGGTGCAGTTCCCGCTCGGCCTGCTCGGCGCGAAGGCGGAGCTGCGTTACGAGCCCAAGGGGGTGATCGGCATTCTCTCGCCCTGGAACTTCCCCGTTCAGCTGGCTTTCGGCCCCCTGATGCAGGTGCTGGCAGCGGGCAACCGTGCGATGATCAAGCCCTCCGAGTTCACCGAGCGCACCAGCGAGCTGATGGCGCAGCTCACGGCCGAATATTTCGCGCCCGAGGAAGTGGCGGTGGTCACCGGCGGGCCGGAAGTCGCGGCGGCGTTCTCCTCGCTACCTTTCGATCACCTCGTCTTCACGGGCTCGACCGCCACCGGGCGGCGGGTGATGCAGGCAGCGGCCGAGAACCTGGTGCCGGTCACGCTCGAGTTGGGCGGCAAGTCGCCGGTGGTGATGGGTCGCAGCGCCGATTTCGCCAAGGCGGGCGAGCGTGTCGCCATCGGCAAGATGATGAATGCAGGCCAGATCTGCCTTGCGCCCGATTACCTGATGGTGCCCGAGGACAAGGTCGACGAGGCGGTGGCCGGCGTCACCGGCGCTGCGGCGGCGATGTATCCGCGTCTGCTCGACAACGACGACTACGCCTCGATCGTCTCCGACCGCCATTTCGAGCGGCTCCAAGGCCTCGTCGAGGATGCCCGCGACAAGGGCGCCGAGGTGATCGAGGTCAATCCGGCGGGCGAAGATTTCGCCAACGCCAACCAGCGCAAGATGCCGCTCACGGTGCTCAGGAACGTCAACGACGCAATGACCGTGATGCAGGAGGAGATCTTCGGTCCCGTCCTGCCGGTGATGACCTACAAGGCGGTCGATCAGGCGGTCGACTACATCAACGAGCACGACCGCCCGCTCGGCCTCTATTATTTCGGCGAGGACAAGGCGGAGCAGGAGCGCGTGCTGACCCGCACCATATCGGGCGGGGTGACGACCAACGACGTGGTGTTCCACGTCTCGATGGAGGACCTGCCCTTCGGCGGTGTCGGGCCGTCGGGGATGGGCAGCTACCACGCGATCGAGGGCTTCCGCGAATTCAGCCATGCCCGAGCGGTCTATCACCAGCCGAAGATCGACATCGCCAAGCTCGGCGGGCTCAAGCCGCCCTATGGCAAGGCGACCGAGCAGGCGGCGGCGCGGATGATGAAGTAGGGCAGGGGCACGGCGGGCGGTTTCCCGCAACCTTTGTTCGATTTCCTGCAACATTCCTGAGGGGTTTTCCCCGAGTCGCACCCTTGCGCGCCGCGCGCTAGAAGCCTAGGGCGGCGCCAGGGATTAATAGCTTGGACATCGCTGTGATCGACCTCAGCCAGTATCTGCCGATACTGTTATTCGTGCTCGTCGCCTTCGGGCTGTCGGTGCTGTTCGTCGTGGCGCCGATGGCGGTGTCGCGCCTGACCGGCGTGCACAATCCGGATGCGGAGAAGCTGTCCGAATACGAGTGCGGCTTTCCCGCCTTCGAGGACGCGCGCAGCCAGTTCGACGTGCGCTTCTACCTGGTCGCGATCAGCTTCATCGTGTTCGACCTCGAGGCCGCCTTCCTGTTCCCCTGGGCGGTGAGCCTCGGCAAGACGGGCTGGATCGGATGGAGCGGCATGATGGTGTTCCTGTTCATCCTTGCAGTCGGCCTTGCCTATGAATGGAAGAAAGGGGCGTTGGACTGGGAATGACCAATATCGTTTCTCCTCCCCAGGGACTTCCGGACATGTCGAAGCTCGCGACCGCCCAAGGCGGCGAGGTGCGTGCACCCGATGCCGATTTCTTCAAGGCGCTCCAGACCGAGGTCACCGACAAGGGCTTCCTCGTCACCTCGACCGAGGAGCTGTTCCAGTGGGCGCGCACCGGCTCGCTGTGGTGGATGACCTTCGGCCTCGCGTGCTGCGCGGTCGAGATGATCCACGTCAACATGCCGCGTTATGACATGGAGCGCTTCGGCGCCGCGCCGCGCGCCTCCCCGCGCCAGTCCGACGTGATGATCGTCGCCGGCACGCTGTGCAACAAGATGGCCCCGGCGCTGCGCAAGGTCTACGACCAGATGTCGGACCCCAAGTATGTGATCAGCATGGGCAGCTGCGCCAATGGCGGCGGCTATTACCACTATTCCTATTCGGTGGTGCGCGGCTGCGACCGCATCGTGCCGGTCGACATCTACGTCCCCGGCTGCCCGCCGACCGCCGAGGCGCTGCTCTACGGCGTCATGCAATTGCAGCGGAAGATCCGCCGCGTCGGCACGATCGAGAGGTAAGGGTCAGGACATGGCTGTTCTCCACTCCGCCCCGAAGTTCGCTTCGAACGAGGGCGTGATCGACGCCATCAGCGAGACCATCTCGGTCTGGCTGATCGAGGCCCATGAGGACCACGGCGAGGTGATCTTCCGCATCCAGCGCGATGCGGTCGAGAAGGTTCTGCGCATCCTGCGGGACGATCACGCCTACCAGCAGCTGATGGAAATCGCCGGGGCCGACTACCCGAGCCGCGAGGAGCGGTTCGAAGTGGTCTACATGCTCCAGAGCCTGACGAAGAACCACCGCATCATGGTGAAGTGCTCGGCCACCGAGGACACCCCGGTGCCCACCGTCACGACGCTCTGGCCCAACGCAGGCTGGCTCGAGCGCGAGGTGTTCGACATGTTCGGCGTGACCTTCGCCGGCAACCCGGACCTGCGTCGCATCCTCACCGATTACGGCTTCGAGGGGCACCCGTTCCGCAAGGACTTCCCGATGACGGGCTACACCGAACTGCGCTATTCCGAGGAGGAAAAGCGCGTGGTGTACGAACCTGTCGTGCTGCCGCAGGAAATGCGCACCTTTGACTTCCTCTCGCCGTGGGAAGGCGCGGACTACGTGCTGCCGGGTGACGAGAAATCGCGCGGCACGCCGCCGGTGGCCGAGCCCAAGACCACCGACAGCCCGGCCCAGACCGGCGCGGGCAAGGATGCCGACAAGGCCGCCGCCACGCGCGTCTCGCCGCCGGGGCCCGAGCAGAAGGACACCGGCAAGGACGCCCCCGGTGCCCCTGATCCCACCTCGAAGGAGGGTGGCCGATGAGCATGCAACTCGAACAGTCGCCCACCACCGAGGGCGAGGTCATCACCAACTACACCATTAACTTCGGCCCCCAGCACCCGGCCGCGCACGGGGTGTTGCGCATGGTGATGGAGCTTGACGGCGAGGTGATCGAGCGGATCGACCCCCATGTCGGCCTGCTCCACCGCGGCACCGAGAAGCTGATCGAGCAGAAGACCTATCTCCAGGCGCTGCCCTATTTCGACCGGCTCGACTACTGCTCGCCGCTGTGCATGGAGCACTCCTATGTGCTCGCCATCGAGAAGCTGCTGAACCTCGAGGTGCCGCTGCGCGCCCAGTACCTGCGCGTGCTGTTCGCCGAGCTGACCCGCATCTGCAACCACATGCTCAACATGGGGGCGCACATCCTCGACGTCGGCGCCTTCACGCCGAACCTGTGGATCATGGACCTGCGCGAGGACTGCCTCAACTTCTTCGAGCGGGCCTCCGGCGCTCGCATGCACTCGGCATGGTTCCGTCCGGGCGGCGTCCACCAGGACGTGCCGGAGAAGCTGCTGGTCGACATCGGCGACTGGCTCGACAACCGCTTCTTCCAGCTGTTCGAGGACGCGATGAGCCTCGTCATGGACAACCGCATCTTCAAGCAGCGCAACGTCGATATCGCCGTCGTGTCGCGCGAGGACGCGATTGCATGGGGCTTCTCGGGCCCGATGATCCGCGCTGCGGGCATTCCGTGGGACCTGCGCAAGAGCCAGCCCTACGACGTCTATGACCGCATGGAATTCGACATCCCGGTCGGCACCAATTCCGATTGCTACGACCGCTTCATGGTGCGCGTGAAGGAAGTCTACGAGAGCGCCAAGATCATGCGCCAGTGCCTGCGCGACATGCCGGGCGGCCCGATTGCCTCGACCGACACCAAGGTCGTGCCGCCCAAGCGCGGCGAGATGAAGCAGTCGATGGAAGCGCTGATCCACCACTTCAAGCTCTACACCGAGGGTTTCCACGTCCCCGCGGGCGAGGTTTACGTCGCGACCGAAAGCCCCAAGGGCGAGTTCGGCGTCTATCTCGTCAGCGACGGCACCAACAAGCCGTACCGCTGCAAGATCCGCCCCACGGCATTCTCGCACCTTCAGGCGATGGACTTCATGTCCAAGGGCCACATGCTGCCCGACGCGACCGCGATCCTCGGCGCGATCGACGTGGTGTTCGGGGAGTGCGATCGGTGAAGGCTCTGGAAAGCTTCCTCAATTTCTTCATGAATCTGGTCTTCGAGACTTATGGATTGGCCGCTGCGGCCATCGTCTTGTTGTGCGCGCGGTTCGGCACCCACAAGGAGGGGCCGGCCCCGGATGTCTTGAGCAAAATCAAGTGGGTGGCGATCTCGTATCTCGGCTGTACCGCCTTCATCTTCTTCTCGGCCAGTCTGTTGGAAACGATTAAGCGGGGCAACCTGTCCGGCGATCTCCTAGTTCCCCTGATATTCGTCGTTTCTTCGCTGTATGCGATCGTCGGCCTTGCAGCGGCTTGGGTGGTCTTCCCTCTGTTCATGAGGGCGCGTCCGCATGGCTGATTTGACCCTCGCTCCCGTTTCGTCCGGGCTGCGTGTCCGGCACAAAGCAGTCCGACGGTCGTTCGGACTTTCCGCTGCGTTTGCCATGATCGTGGTCATGGTCGCAGTAGCGAAGGTCGCGCAATACGCAGCCGTCGATGCACTTGGCGAGCGTGTCGGATTCGACCTTGCCAGTCTGATTGGTGTTGCCCCCGTCATTGCTCTCTATTTCTTCCTGTCGGTGCGCTACCCGCACCTGAACAAGCTGGGACTGACCCGTGGCTGACCGTACCCCCGCTCCCGACACCCCCGAACTGCGCGCCCGCTGGGGTGGCTTCACGTGGACGCCCGAGAACAAGAAGACCGCCGACTGGCATATCGCCAAGTATCCCGAGGGGCGTCAGCGCTCGGCGGTGATGCCGCTGCTCGACCTTGCCCAGCGTCAGGTGGGTGCCGAGACCGATACGCAGGGCTGGCTGCCGCTGCCGGTGATCGAATATGTCGCGAAGTATCTCGATATGCCGGTGATCCGCGTGCTCGAGGTCGCCAGCTTCTACTTCATGTACAACCTCAAGCCCGTGGGCAAATTCCACGTACAGGTGTGCGGCACCACGCCCTGCATGCTCCGCGGCTCGGACGACATCATCGCCGCCTGCAAGAAGCGCGGCATGAAGAAAGGCGAGGTCTCTGAGGATGGCCTCTGGACCCTCACCGAGGTCGAATGCATGGGCAATTGCGCCACCGCGCCGATGGTCCAGATCAACGACGACAACTACGAGGACCTGACGCCGGAACGCCTCGATGCCGTGCTCGATGCGCTCGCCGCGGGCCAGCAGCCCAAGACCGGCACGCAGGAGCCGGGCCGTCACACCTCCGAACCTTCGGGCGGGCCGACCACGCTCAAGGACATGGTGACGGAGAACCACGACTACCGGGGCGAGTGGTAAGGTGGAAGCGGTCGCATCCATCCTCGGCGCGCTCGTGCTGGCCTTCATCGCCTACAAGGTGCTGATGGGCCTCGTGCGCGTGGGGGTGATCCTGCTGATTATCGCGGTGCTGGCCGGCCTGTGGCAGTCGGGAGCGATCGGATGAACCCGCTGACGCTTCTCCTCGCGATCCTCGGCCTGACCGGCTTTGCGCTGGGCGCGGTGCTGACCGTGACCGGGCCCTACGAGATGGGCGTGATCGTGATGGGCCTCGGCCTCGTTTTCCAGGTGATTTCGCTGGTGCGCATCAAGCGCGCCAAGAACAAGGGAATGCAGTGATGCTGGCTGACAAGGACCGCATCTTTACCAACCTCTACGGCTATCAGGACTGGAGCCTGAAGGCGGCGCAGAAGCGCGGGGATTGGGACAACACCAAGGCGCTGCTCGCGCGCGGGCAGGATGCGATCATCGAGGAAATCAAGGCATCCGGCCTGCGCGGGCGGGGCGGGGCGGGCTTCCCGACGGGTCTCAAGTGGTCCTTCATGCCCAAGGAATCGCGCGACGGGCGGCCCAGCTTCCTCGTCATCAACGCCGACGAATCCGAGCCCGGTTCTTGCAAGGACCGCGAGATCATCCGCCACGATCCGCACAAGCTGGTCGAAGGCGCGCTGGTCGCCGGCTACGCGATGCGCGCGCGCGCGGCCTATATCTACATCCGCGGCGAATATATCCGCGAGGCCGAGACGCTCCAGAAGGCGATCAGCGAGGCCTATGACGCCGGGCTGATCGGCAAGAACGCCTGCGGTTCGGGCTACGATTTCGACGTCTTCATGCACCGCGGCGCGGGCGCCTACATCTGCGGCGAAGAGACCGCGATGATCGAGAGCCTCGAGGGCAAGAAGGGCCAGCCGCGGTTGAAGCCTCCTTTCCCGGCGGGCGCGGGCCTTTATGGCTGCCCCACCACGGTGAACAACGTCGAGTCCATCGCCGTCGCCCCCACCATCCTGCGGCGCGGGGCGGCGTGGTTCTCAAGCTTCGGGCGCGAGAACAACAAGGGCACCAAGCTGTTCCAGATCTCCGGCCACGTGGAAAAGCCCTGCGTCGTCGAAGAGGCCATGAGCATTTCTTTCGAAGAGCTGATCGAGAAGCACTGCGGCGGCATTCGCGGCGGGTGGGACAATCTGCTGGCGGTGATCCCCGGCGGTTCCTCGGTGCCGCTGGTGCCGGCCGAGCAGATCCGCAACGCGCCGATGGACTTCGACGGGCTCAAGGAACTGGGATCGGGCCTCGGCACGGCGGCAGTCATCGTCATGGACAAGTCGACCGACATCGTGCGCGCGATCAGCCGCCTCTCCTACTTCTACAAGCACGAGTCCTGCGGCCAGTGCACCCCCTGCCGCGAAGGTACGGGCTGGATGTGGCGCATGATGGAGCGCCTGCGCACCGGCGATGCGGCGATCGAGGAAATCGATATGCTCCACGAGGTGACCAAGCAGGTCGAGGGCCACACCATCTGCGCGCTGGGCGACGCCGCCGCATGGCCGATCCAGGGCCTCATTCGCCACTTCCGCCCCGAGCTCGAGCGGCGGATCATGGAACACAACGCCCGCTTCGCGGAGGCGGCCGAGTGACGAGACGGCGCAAGGCCTTCCTTGGTGCGATAACCGCGCTGTTCCTCGCTTCGCCCCTCGCGGCGGAGCCTTCGGATCAGGCGCTGATCGACGGCGCCATCGGACCGCTGGGCGATGCGGAGAACCTGAAGCTGCTCGATTACACGGCGCGCTGTGTGGTCGAGAAGTACCCGCTCGCTGCGGATACCTTCGTGCGCGACACCACCGATGCAACGGCCATGGTAAAGGATAAGGCGCGGCTGCTCGACGAAAATTGCATTAAGGCATACTGGTTCCGCAGCAGCACAACCTCCTACGAACCGGGCGTCTACCGTGTCATCCTGGCGGAGGCCCTGATCGGACTGGCGCAGCAGGACAAGTCCCTGTCCCTCGCGGTTGCCGATGCGGCTGCTACCGATCAGCCTCAACTCCCGGCCGTTCCGGTGTCCGAGGTTCACCCCTATTACCGGCCGATGTTCGTGGTCGACCGGCACGAGGCCCAGCTTTCGCAATTTGCGGACTGCGCCGTGCGGTCCCGGCCCGAGGCGGTCCTCGCCCTCTTGGCGACCAAGCGGGGCAGCGCGGAAGAAGCCGCCGCGCTTGCGGACGTCGAGTCCGCGCCGGCCGAATGTGCGGCCAAGCGCCCCTCCGTTTCCTTCCCGGCTTTCGCGCGTCGCGGAGAATTGGCCTTGCATCTCTACCTATTGAGCCGCCTTTCGGGAGCGCCCGCTCCCAAGCCCATGCCGAAGAGGAGGCGTTGATGCCCAAGGTCACCGTAGACGGTCAGGAAATCGAGGTCCCGGCGGGCGCCACCGTCCTCCAGGCCTGCGAGATGGCGGGCAAGGAAATCCCGCGCTTCTGCTATCACGAGCGGCTGTCGATCGCCGGCAATTGCCGCATGTGCCTCGTCGAGGTGAAGCCCGGGCCGCCCAAGCCGCAGGCCTCCTGCGCGCTGCCCGCCACCGAGGGCCAAGAAATCCGCACCGACAGCCCGATGGTCAAGAAGGCCCGCGAAGGCGTGATGGAGTTCCTGCTCATCAACCACCCGCTCGACTGCCCGATCTGCGACCAGGGCGGCGAGTGCGACCTGCAGGACCAGGCGGTGGCCTATGGCCGCGGCGGCTCGCGCTACCACGAGAACAAGCGTGCGGTGACCGAGAAGTACATGGGCCCGCTGATCAAGACGATCATGACCCGCTGCATCCATTGCACCCGCTGCGTGCGCTTCTCCGAGGAGATCGCGGGCGTCGACGAGATCGGCGCGCTCTACCGCGGCGAGGACATGCAGATCACCACCTATCTCGAGAAGGCGGCGGCGCATGAGCTTTCCGCGAACGTGATCGACCTGTGCCCGGTCGGCGCCCTGACCTCGCGGCCCTATGCCTTCGAGGCGCGGCCGTGGGAGCTGAAGAAGACCCTCTCGATCGACGTCTCCGACGCTGTGGGTGCCAACATCACGCTGCACTCCAAGGGCCGCGAAGTCATGCGCGCGCTGCCGCGCATCAACGACGACGTCAACGAGGAGTGGCTGTCGGACAAGGGCCGCTACCAGGTCGACGGCCTCACCAAGCGCCGCCTCGACCGCGTGTGGGTGCGCCGCGACGGCCGCCTGCAGCCGGCCGAGTGGACCGAGGCTTTCGGCATGATCGCAGGCGCCCTTGAAGGCGACAAGGCCAGCATCGCGGCGGTGGCGGGCGACCTGCTCGACGCCGAGACGATGTTCGCCGCCAAGGCGCTGGTCAATGCCTGCGGCTCGAACCTCACCGAGGCGCGCCAGACCGGCATGACCTATGACGTGTCGAACCTCGCGGCGGTGAATTTCAACTCGACCTTCGCCGGGATCGAGACCGCCGATGCCATCCTGATCGTCGGCAGCAATGTCCGCTGGGAAGCCGCGCTGCTCAACGTCCGCCTGCGCAAGGCGGTGAAGGCGGGGGCCAAGGTCTTCATCATCGGCCCCGAATGGGACCCGACTTACCCTGCGACCTTCCTCGGCTCCGATCTCAAGCTGCTGAACCGCGTGCCCAAGGAACTGGGCGACGTCATGAAGTCGGCCCAGCGTCCGGCGGTGATCGTCGGTGCGGCGGCGCTCGCGAAGGGCGCGCTGCCGGCTGCTCTCAAGCTGGTCGACAAGTTCAATCTGGTCCGTGAGGGCTGGAACGGCTTCAACGTGCTGCACATCTCCGCGGCGCGGATGGCTTCGCTGATGCTCGGCTTCACGCTGCCGGGCGGGATGGGCGACATCGCCGCCGCTTCCCCCAAGGTGCTCCTGAGCCTCGGCGCGGACGAGATGGACTATGCGCCCTACGCGGGCAGCCTCAAGGTCTATGTCGGCCACCACGGCGACAAGGGCGCGCATCACGCCGACATCATCCTGCCGGGCGCATCCTATGCCGAGAAGGACGGGACCTACGTCAACACCGAGGGCCGTGTGCAGTTCGCCGAAAAGGCGGTCTTCGCACCCGGTGACGCGCGCGAGGACTGGACGATCCTGCGGGCGCTGGCCGATGCGTTGGGCGTCACCGTCGGGTTCGACAGCTTCTCGGAGCTTCAGGCGAAGATGATCGCCGCTGTCCCCGCCTTCGGGGAAGAGGGCCTCGCGGATTACGGTGCGCTGCCCAAGGCGGACAGCTCCGCGAAGTTCGAGGGCGAGCTTGCCGGCTATCCGATCAAGGACTTCTACCTCACCAACCCCATCGCCCGCGCGAGCGAGGTGATGCAGCGGTGTTCGGATGAATTGCTCCACGGGGCAGATGTCAGGGAGGCCGCGGAATGACCGCCTTCTTCCAATCCCTCGGCCTGCCCTACGAATGGGCCTGGACCGTCGCGACGCTGACCGGGATCATCGTGATCTCGCTGCTCGTAATGTTCTCCGTCGCCATGGTGATCTATGTCGACCGCAAGGTGCTGGGCGCGATCATGCTGCGGCGCGGGCCCAACGTGGTCGGGCCCTTCGGCCTGCTCCAGTCCTTCGCCGACGGGCTCAAAGTCTTCCTTCAGGAAACCATCATCCCCTCGGCCGCGAACAAAGGCATCTTCCTGATTGCGCCGATCATCACCTTCACGGTCGCGCTGGCGGCTTGGGCGGTGATCCCCTTCGATGCGGGCGTGGTGCTGTCGGACATCAATGTCGGGTTGCTCTACATCCTCGCGATCTCCTCGATGGGGGTTTACGGCGTGGTGATGAGCGGGTGGGCGTCGAACTCCAAATACCCGTTCTTCTCGGCGATGCGCGCCTCGGCGCAGATGATCTCCTACGAAGTCTCGATCGGCTTCGTGCTGGTGTGCGTCGTGCTGTTTGCCGGCACCTTCAACCTCAGCGGAATCGTGAACGCGCAGCAGGGCTTCGGGCTGGGCCTCATCAACGCCTACGCAATCCACCCTCTGCTCTTCCCGATGTGGGTGGTGTTCTTCATCTCGGCGCTGGCCGAAACCGCGCGCGCGCCCTTCGACCTCACCGAGGCCGAGAGCGAGCTCGTCGCGGGCTACCAGACCGAATATTCCTCGATGAGCTTCGCGCTGTTCTGGCTGGGTGAATACGCGAACATCCTTCTGATGTGCTCGCTCAACACGTTGCTGTTCTGGGGCGGGTGGTTGCCGCCGCTCGACATTCCGGTGCTCTACATGGTGCCGGGAATCATCTGGTTCCTGCTGAAGACCTTCGTGTTCTTCTTCATGTTCAGCTGGATCTGGGCGACCGTGCCGCGCTACCGCTACGACCAGCTGATGCGTCTCGGGTGGAAGGTGTTCCTGCCGATGAGCCTGCTCTTTGTCGCTGCGACCAGCGGTTACCTGATGGCGACGGGGCATTTCGACCGGTTCAGCCCGGCCGAAACCGCCGCGTCGCCCGCCGAATTCGTCCAGTCCAACCCCGCGCAGCAGACCGCTGTGAGAGGCCAGTCATGACCACCGTCTCCCACCTCATCAAGTCGTTTACCCTCTGGGAATTCCTCAAGGCGCACGCCTTGACGCTGAAGTATTTCTTCAGGCCCAAGGTGACGATCAACTACCCCTTCGAGAAGGCCCCGCTCTCGCCCCGCTTCCGCGGCGAGCACGCATTGCGGCGCTATCCGAACGGCGAGGAACGCTGCATCGCGTGCAAGCTGTGCGAGGCCGTGTGCCCCGCGCAGGCCATCACCATCGAGAGCGAACCGCGCGAGGACGGCAGCCGCCGCACCACCCGCTACGACATCGACATGACCAAGTGCATCTATTGCGGCTTCTGCCAGGAAGCCTGCCCGGTCGATGCGATCGTCGAGGGGCCGAACTTCGAATATTCGACCGAAACCCGCGAGGAGCTGCTTTACGACAAGGCCAAGCTGCTTGCGAATGGTGACAAATGGGAAAGGGCCATCGCGGCCAATCTTGAAGCCGACGCACCCTATCGCTAGGGCGCGCCAAAGTTTGAAACTCCGTTCGGGCTGAGCTTGTCGAAGCCCTGCACTTCAGTTTCCGGGATCAAAGAAGGACTGCCCTTCGACAAGCTCTGGGCGAGCGGTTGAGAGGCATGGGGATCGATATGATACAGGCCATCGCCTTCTATTTCTTCGCGACCATCGTCGTCGCCAGCGCCGTCATGGTCGTGATGGCGAGGAACCCCGTGCATTCGGTGCTGTGGCTGATCCTCGCGTTCTTCAACGCTGCCGGCCTGATGGTGCTGCTCGGCGCCGAGTTCATCGCGATGCTGCTGGTGATCGTCTATGTCGGCGCGGTCGCGGTGCTGTTCCTGTTCGTCGTGATGATGCTCGACATCGATTTCGCCGCCATGCGCGCAGGCTTCAGCCGCAACGCCCCCCTGGGGCTGCTGATCGCCGCGGTTCTGCTGGCGGAGCTGCTGCTGGGAGTGGGCGCCTACAACGCGGGCGGGCTGACCCTCGGTACGCCTGACGGCAGCGCGGTGCAGGCGGCGAACACTTCCAACATCGAGGCCTTGGGCGCGCTGCTCTACGGCCGCTACATCATCCTCTTCGAGATCGCCGGTATCATCCTGCTGGTGGCGATGATCGGCGCGATCGTGCTGACCTTCCAGCCGCCCAAGCCGGGTGCCCGCGCGCGGCAGGATGTCGGCAAGCAGATCCGCCGCCGCCCGGAAGAGGCAACCGTCATGAAGCAGCCCGGGATCGGGCAGGGGGTCGAGCTGTGATCGGCATCGAACATTATCTCACCGTCGGCGCGATCCTGTTCGTGCTCGGCGTGCTGGGCATCTTCCTCAACCGCAAGAACGTGATCGTCATCCTGATGGCGGTCGAGCTGATCCTGCTTGCGGTGAACATCAACCTCGTCGCCTTCAGCGCCTTCCTCCAGGACCTGACCGGTCAGGTCTTCGCCATGCTGGTGCTCACCGTCGCTGCCGCCGAGGCCGCGATCGGCCTTGCGATCCTGGTGATCTATTTCCGCACCCGCGGCTCGATCGCGGTCGACGACATCAACCGGATGAAGGGGTAAGGCTCCGATGCATCCGATCTCTATCATCGTTTTCGCGCCGCTGCTGGCTGCCCTCGTCGCAGGGTTGGGCAACCGCATGATCGGCAACGTCGCGGCCAAATCCGTGACCACCGGCGCGCTGTTCCTGTCGGCGGGCCTTTCGTGGCCGATCTTCCTCGGCTTCCTCGGCGGCACGGAAACCGCCGCGGTCGTGCCCGTGCTCAAGTGGGTCGAGAGCGGCACGCTCAGCTTCGACTGGGCGCTGCGGGTCGACACGCTCACCGCGATCATGCTGGTGGTGATCAACTCGGTCTCTGCGCTCGTGCACCTCTATTCCTGGGGGTACATGGAGGAAGACCCGGATCAGCCGCGCTTCTTCGCCTATCTGTCGCTGTTCACCTTTGCGATGCTGATGCTGGTGACGGCCGACAACCTCGTCCAGATGTTCTTCGGATGGGAAGGGGTGGGCCTTGCCTCCTACCTCCTCATCGGCTTCTGGTTCAGGAAGCCCTCGGCGGGCGCGGCGGCGATCAAGGCCTTCGTGGTCAACCGCGTCGGCGACCTCGGCTTCATGCTCGGCATCTTCGGGACCTATCTGGTGTTCCAGACGACCTCGATCCCCGAAATCCTCGCCGCTGCCCCCGCCATGAGCGGTTCGACTATCACCTTCGTCGGCGTGCGCCTCTACACGATGGACATCCTGTGCATCCTCCTGTTCATCGGGGCGATGGGCAAGAGTGCGCAGCTCGGCCTTCACACCTGGCTGCCCGATGCGATGGAAGGCCCGACGCCGGTCTCCGCGCTGATCCACGCAGCGACCATGGTGACGGCGGGCGTGTTCATGCTGTGCCGCCTCTCTCCCATGTTCGAGACCGCGCCGACCGCGCTGATGATCGTCACCATCATCGGTGCCGCCACCTGCTTCTTCGCCGCCACGATCGGGACGACGCAGTGGGACATCAAGCGGGTGATCGCCTATTCGACCTGTTCGCAGCTCGGCTACATGTTCTTCGCGGCGGGCGTCGGTGCCTACGGCGCGGCGATGTTCCACCTCTTCACCCACGCCTTCTTCAAGGCGCTGCTGTTCCTCGGTGCGGGCTCGGTGATCCACGCGATGCACCACGAACAGGACATGCGCTACTATGGCGGCCTTCGGAAGCACATCCCGCTGACCTTCTACGCGATGCTGGCCGGCACGCTGGCGATCACGGGCCTCGGGGTCTATCACCTCGGCGCAGGCTTTGCGGGCTTCTGGTCGAAGGACGCGATCCTCGAAGTCGCCTTCGCGCGCGGCAATGGGGCCGGGCAGGCCGCCTTCTGGGCCGGTGCGGGTGCGGCGCTGCTCACCAGCTTCTATTCGTGGCGCCTGATGTTCCTCACCTTCTGGGGCAAGCCCCGCTGGGCGCAGTCGGAGCACATCCAGCACGCGGTGCATGACGGCCACCACGACGGCGACCACCACAACCCGCCGAAGCAGGAGCATGCCGGACACGACGCGGTGCACGACGTTCCCTCGGCGGACGATCACGAAGGCACGGCAGGCTATCACCCGCACGAAAGCCCGGTGTCGATGCTGATCCCGCTCGGCGTCCTGACCGTCGGTGCGATCGCGGCAGGGCAGGTCTTCGCGCCCGCCTTCCTCGATAGCGCGGCCTTCTGGAACGGCTCGATCTTCTACAACGAGGCGCTGATCCACGCGATGCACGCGGTCCCCTACTGGGTGAAGTATACTGCCTTCGTGGTGATGATCCTCGGCTTCGCGGGCGCCTACCTCGCCTACATCGCCAGGCCGGACATCCCAGGCAGGTTCGTTGCCACCTTCGGAGCCTTGCACAACTTCGTCTACCGCAAGTGGTACTTCGACGAGCTCTATGACGCGCTGTTCGTGAAGCCCGCCTTCGCCTTCGGCCGCTGGTTCTGGCAGCTCGGCGATGTCGGCACGATCGACCGCTTCGGCCCCAACGGCATCGCCTGGGTGGTCGATCGCAGCGCCACCGCGGCCAAGTCGATCCAGTCGGGCTACGTCTACACCTATGCGCTGATCATGCTCCTCGGGCTGGTCGCCGCTGTCACCTACGTTCTTCTTTAGGAGCGCGCTTCGTAATGGAAGGCCTTCCCATCCTGTCGCTGATGATGTGCGTGCCGCTGGCGGGCGCCGCGGCGTGCCTGTTCGCGGGCGCCAATGCCGCCCGCTGGATCGCGCTCGGGGCGACGCTCGTCACCTTCGCGCTCGGCGTTCTCCTGTGGTCCAACTACGAGATCGGCGGCCCGCAGTGGCAGTTCACCGAACGCGCCGAGCTCTTCGCGGGCTTCAGCTATGCGCTGGGGATCGACGGGATCGCGCTGCTGCTGATCATGCTCAGCGTCTTCCTGATGCCGGTCTGCATCCTGGCGAGCTGGGATTCGATCGAGAAGCGCGTGGGCGAATACATGGCGGCCTTCCTGTTCATGGAGGTGCTGATGATCGGCACCTTCGCGGCGCAGGACCTGTTCCTGTTCTACGTCTTCTTCGAGGCGGGCCTCATCCCGATGTACCTGATCATCGGCGTGTGGGGCGGGGACAACCGCATCTACGCGAGCTACAAGTTCTTCCTCTACACGCTGCTCGGCTCGGTGCTGATGCTGATCGCGATGTTCTGGATGGTGGCCGAGGCCGGAACCTCCGACATCCCGACGCTGATGGAATACGGGTTCCCGGCAGGCGCGCAGACTTGGCTGTGGCTGGCCTTCTTTGCGAGCTTTGCGGTGAAGGTGCCGATGTGGCCGCTCCACACCTGGCTGCCCGACGCGCACGTTCAGGCACCAACCGCAGGTTCGGTGATCCTGGCGGGCGTGCTGCTGAAGCTCGGCGGCTACGGCTTCATCCGCTTCAGCCTGCCGATGTTCCCCGAGGCATCCGCGCAGTTCGCCTGGCTGGTCTTCGCCCTGTCGATGGTGGCGGTGGTCTACACCTCGCTCGTGGCGCTGGTGCAGGCCGACATGAAGAAGCTGATCGCCTATTCGTCCGTGGCGCACATGGCGATCGTCACGGTAGGACTTTTTGCCTTCAACGTGCAGGGTCTGGAAGGCGCGATGATCGTGATGCTCAGTCACGGGCTCGTGTCGGGGGCGTTGTTCCTTTGTGTGGGGGTCATCTACGACCGGTTGCACACCCGTGAGATCGCCCGTTACGGCGGCCTCGCGATCAACATGCCCTACTACGCACTCTTCTTCCTGCTGTTCACGATGGCCTCGATCGGCCTTCCGGGGACCAGCGGCTTCGTCGGCGAGTTCCTGTCGCTGGCGGGGATCTACCAGACCTCGAGCCTCGTCGCGCTGATCTGCACCACCGGGATCATCCTCGGCGCGGCCTACATGCTCTACCTCTACCGCCGCGTCGCCTTCGGCGGGCAGACCAACGAAGACGCCGCCGCCATGCCCGACATCTCGGCGCGCGAGTGGATCATGATGGCCCCCATCGCCGCCGCCGTGCTGTGGATGGGCGTCTATCCCGAGAGCTTCCTTGCCCCCATGCGGGCCGACATCGCCGTGCTCGACGCGCGGCTTGCGAGCGCCGCCCCGGCGGGTGACGCCCGCCTCGCGCCGGGCACCCCGCGCGTCGAGGCCGCCAATGCGCTGTCGCATCACGGGGCTTCCGAGCATTCGAGCGCCGAGGAGGGCGCGCACTGATGGATTTCGCCGCTTCCTTCGCGCTCGTCATTCCCGAGCTGCTGCTGAGCTTCACCGGCCTGGTGCTGCTGCTGGTCGCCGCGTGGAGCGGTGACAAGGGTGCCCGCCAGATCGCCATCGGCGCGGCCGCCGCGCTGTTCGTCGCCGGTTTCCTGCTCGTCCCCGGCCTCCACACCGGAAGCGACGGTCCGGCAACGCTGGCCTTCGGCGGCCTACTCAAGATCGACAGCTTCGCGCTCTTCGCCAAGGCCCTGATCTACCTTTCCGCGATCGCCGCCCTGATGATCGCGCCCGCATTCTTCGCCGGCCCCGCCGCCGGTACGGAGCGCGGAATGCGCGCCGAATATCCGGTGCTGGTGATCTTCGCCGCGGTCGGCATGAGCATCATGGTCTCGGCCAACGACTTCATGAGCCTCTATCTCGGGCTCGAGCTCAATAGCCTCTCCGCCTACGTCTTGGCCGCGATCCTGCGCCGCGACACGCGTTCGGGCGAGGCGGGGCTGAAGTACTTCGTGCTCGGCGCGCTCGCTTCGGGGATCCTGCTTTACGGGATGAGCCTGCTCTACGGCTTCACCGGCGGCACCTCCTTTACCGCGGTGCGCGCAGGGCTGAGCGGCGAGATGGGCTACGGGGCGCTGTTCGGGGTGATCTTCGTGCTATCGGGCCTCGCCTTCAAGATCAGCGCCGTGCCGTTCCACATGTGGACGCCCGACGTCTATGAAGGCGCGCCGACCCCCGTCACCGCCTTCTTCGCCACTGCGCCCAAGGTCGCCGCTGTGGGCCTCACCGCGCGCGTGGTGTTCGAAGTGTTCGGCGGACAGGTCGCCGCATGGCAGCAGATCGTGATGTTCATGGCGCTGGCCTCGATCGTCTTCGGCGCGCTGGGAGCCATCGGGCAGGAGAACCTGAAGCGCCTGCTCGCCTATTCCTCGATCAACAATATCGGCTTCATCCTGCTGGGCCTTGCGGTCGCCAATGCCGACGGGGCGGCGGCGATGCTGGTGTACCTTTTCATCTATGTTGCCATGAGCATCGGCTGCTTCGTCGCGCTTCTGATGCTGCGGGCCGAGGATGGGGCGCTCTACGAGTCCTTCGCCGACATTCGCGGCCTCTCGGTCACCCGGCCGGCCATCGCCTGGGCGCTGCTGCTGTTCATGTTCAGCCTCGCCGGCATCCCGCCGCTGCTCGGCTTCTACGCCAAGTTCGTGGTGTTCCAGGCGACCATCGAGGCCGGCCTCGTCGCCTTCGGCGCCATCGCCATTGCCGCAAGCGTGATCGGGGCCTTCTACTACATCAAGTTCGTCAAGGTGATGTTCTTCGACGAGCCTGCGGGCCTCGTCACCGGCAAGAGCGAAGCGGGCCACTGGGTGCTGCTCGTGCTGACCGCGCTTATCATCTCGCCGCTGGGCTACCTGCTGACGCCCTCGCTGACCGATCTGGCCGGCAAGGCCGCCGCATCGCTGTTCCTCGCGGTTTGATCCACCTCGTCGAAGAGACCGGATCGACCAACGCCGACCTCGCCGCGCGCCTGCGCTCGGGAGAGGGGTGGGCGGAGGGGTCATGGCTGGTCGCCCGCCGCCAGACCACCGGGCGCGGTCGGCAGGGGCGGGAGTGGTTCGACGGGGCGGGCAACTTCATGGGCTCGACCGTCGTCGCGCTCGGGGAACCCGCCCCGCCGCCCGCGTCGCTGAGCTTCGTCGCCGCCCTTGCCGTGCACGATGCATGTGCGGCCGCAATCGGGGAAGGCGCCGAGCTTGCGCTCAAGTGGCCCAACGACGTGCTGCTGGAGGGCGGGAAGCTCTCCGGCATCCTGCTCGAGATGGTGCGCGGGCACATCATCGTCGGGATCGGCGTCAACCTCGCCCGCGCGCCGCAACTGGCCGACCGCAAGACCGCAGCCCTCGCCGACTTCGCCGCCGCCCCGCCGCTCGAGGATTTCGCCGCCAGTCTTGCCGCCGCCTTCGACCGCCGTCTCGAAGCCTGGCGCACCTACGGCCTCGGCGCGACGCTCCGGGCCTTTCTTGCTGGCTCAATCCATGCGCAAGGCTCGCCGCTCACCGTCCACGATACGGATGGTTCGTTCGTCTCGGGCACCTTCGCAGGGCTCGAGGAATCCGACGGGGCCCTGCGCCTGCGCTTGGCGGATGGCCGCGAACGTGTCATTCGCGCAGGCGATATCTCCTAACCCGAGGACCGAAGTATATGCTGCTCGCCGCCGATGTCGGGAACACCAATGTCGTCTTCGCGCTGTTCGACCTTGCCGCGGACGGCACGCACACGATCCGCGCGCGCTGGCGCATCGCGACCGATCCGCGCCGCACCGGTGACGAATATGCGGTGTGGCTGCTCCAACTCCTCAAGATCGAGGGCGTCGAGCGGTCGGACATCAGCCAAATCATCGTCGCCTCCGTGGTACCGCGCGCCGATCACAACCTTACCGTGCTGTGCGAGAAGTATTTCGGGATCACCCCGCTCTTCGCGGGGCAGGGCGCCGCGCGCTGGCGGTTCGAGATCGACGTCGACCAGCCCAGTTCGCTGGGAGCCGACAGGGCGCTCAACATCCTGGCCGCCCACCACAAGTACGGCGGCGACCTGATCATCGTCGATTTCGGGACCGCCACCAAGTTCGAGGCGGTGGACTTCACCGGCGCCTACAAGGGCGGATCGATCGCACCTGGGATCAACCTTTCGCTCGACGCCCTTGTCGGCAAGACCGCCAAGCTCCCGCGCATTGCGATCAAGGCTCCCGCCAGCCGCTCGGTCATCGGCCGCAACACCGAGGACCAGATGCTGATCGGCGTGTTCTGGGGCTATGTCGCGATGATGGAAGGCATGGTCGCGAAGATGAAATCGGAGATCGGACGGCCAGCAAAGGTTGTCGCCACGGGAGGGCTCGCCATATTGTTCGACGACGCGACCGACATCTTCGATCACGTCGATGCCGACCTCACCCTCGATGGCCTCGCCATCCTCGCCCGTCAGGCCGAGGGCGGCTGATCCTCCCAGACAGAACCGGACTGACCTTGAAGAACGATTACACTCCCGAAGACGAACTCCTGTTCCTTGCGCTCGGCGGCTCGGGCGAGATTGGCATGAACGTCAATCTCTACGGCACACAGGGCAAGTGGATCATGGTCGATCTGGGCATGACCTTCTCGGGCAACGAATATCCGGGCGTCGAACTGGTCTTCGCCGATCTCGACTTCATCGAGGAGCGGCGCAAGGACCTGCTCGGCATCGTGCTGACCCACGCGCACGAGGACCATATCGGCGCAGTGCCCTATTTCGCGGGCGATCTCGGCGTTCCGCTCTATGCCACGCCCTTCACCGCCGATCTGGTGGCGCGCAAGCTGGAGGAGGCCGGGCTGCTGGGGCAGGTCGAACTTAACATCATCGAGGAAGACCACGGGACGCTCGAACTCGGGCCCTTCACCATCACCTACTTGCCGCTCGCCCACTCGATCGCCGAGGGCAACGCCCTGCTGATAGATACGCCGCACGGCCGCATCTTCCACACCGGCGACTGGAAGCTCGACGAGGAACCGATCATCGGCGAGCCGACCACCGAGGAAGAACTGCGCGCCATTGGCGAAGAGGGCGTGCTGGCGCTGGTCTGCGATTCCACCAACGTCTTCAATCCCAATTCCTCCGGCAGCGAGGGCGCGGTGCACCGTGCGCTGATGGAGGAGGTCGCGCGTCATTCCGGCAAGCGGGTTGTCGTCACCACCTTCGCCAGCAACGTCGCACGCCTGCAAACCCTGGGCGAGGTCGCGCGCGAGACAGGGCGGCAGATCTGTGTCGCGGGCCGCTCGCTCGACCGGATCATCGAGGTGGCGCAGGACAATGGCTACCTTCAGGACTTCCCGACGCCGGTCGATTTCGACACCGCGATGGGCCTTCCCCGCGGCGAGGTGCTGATCCTTGCGACCGGTGGGCAGGGCGAACCGCGCGCCGCGCTGGCGCGCATGGCGGAGAACAACCACCCTATCGAACTGACGTCAGGCGACGTGGTGCTGTTCTCCTCGCGCCAGATCCCGGGTAACGAGATCGCCATCGGCCGCATCCAGAACCAGCTCGCCGCACGCGGGATCGCGATGGTGACCGACCGGCAGGCGCTGATCCACGTCTCGGGCCACCCCGGGCGGCCGGAGCTCGAGGCGCTTTACGACTGGCTCAGGCCCGAGGTGCTCGTGCCGGTGCACGGCGAGATCCGCCACATGGCCGAACAGGCGCGGGTCGGCAAGGCAGCCGGAATTCCTGCGCAGGTCGTCCAGAAGAACGGCGATCTCGTGCGCCTCGCGCCTGGCAAGCCCGGCAAAATCGCCGAGGTGCGCGCGGGCCGTCTGGTGCTCGACGGCGACATCATCGCGCCCGCCGACGGCGAGGCGATCACCATGCGCCGCCGCATTGCGGGCGAGGGGGTGCTGGTGGTGGTGCTGGCGCGCGGCGCGGAGCCGGTGATCGAGGCGGTAGGCCTGCCGCTCGACGAGGACCTGCCCGAATTCCTCGCCGAAGCCTCGCAGGATGTCCTCAACGCGATCAAGCGCCTCAAGGGCAGGGACGCACGCGACGAAGCGGCGATCCGCGAGGCCGCCCGCCTTGCTGCCCGACGTGCAGCGCAGCGCTGGTCGGGCAAGCGGCCGCAGGTGCGCGTGGTGATGCCCGGGGCGGCGGCCTGATGCAGATCACCTCAGTCGCCGCCATCTATTTCCTGTTCTGGGTGATGAGCGCCTTTATCATGCTCCCCTTCGGCGTCCGCACGGCGGAGGAGGCGGGGGTCGAGAAGGTGCCGGGACAGGCCGACAGCGCGCCGGTCAATTTCCGGCCCGGCCGGCTCGCGCTGCGCGCGACGGTGATCGCGGCAGTGCTGACCGCGCTGTTCGTCGCCAACTATCTCAATGGCTGGATCACCGCCGCCGATGTGGACTTCCTGCCCAAGCCGCCGGGCGCGGGCCGCTAGGTCCTGAAGCGCTGGATCGCCTGGGCGAGCGCCACGTAGAGCTTGCCCATGTCCGACCCGAGCATGGTCACGCTCAGCACGTGCCCGTCACGGGTCGAGAGCGTCTGGCGCAGCAGAGCCTCGAAATCGTGGATATAGCGGCTGACATTGGCCCTGAAGGTCTCGTCGGCGCTGTAGAGCGCGGCGATGTCCTTGGCGGTGCCGTTGTCGATGAGCCGGACCGCGCGGCGAGTGAAGATGCCGCGGTCCCCTTTGAGATAGGCCTCCCACGCCGTGTCCGCGATCTCGCTCGACAGCGCGCCCGCGATGTCGATCGCGGCCGAATTGAGCGCATCGGTGATCAGCGCCATGCGCCGCGCGAAGTCGTTGTTGACCTGCTCCTCGGCCAGCTCGCGGGCGCGGCTGATGCGCTGTTCGAGATTGCCGGTGAGCTCGTTGACCTTGACTAGCTGGTCGCGCAGCTGGATCGCCGCCTCGCGCCCGACGCCCGAAGCGTGGGCGGCGGACTGTTCGAGCTTGCCGAGCGTCGCCGCAGTCTCGTTGCGCAAGGTGCGCTCCAGCGCCTCGACAGCTTCGGCCCCGAGGGCGCCTGCCGCAGCCAGCATCCGGTCGCGCGCGCCTTGGTCAAGCGTGGCGAAGGCCTGCTTGATCGCGCCCTCGAGCTGCCCGAGCGCTTCGCGCAGGCTCTCCTGCGCCGCACCGCCGAGCGTGCCGCTCTCCTCGGCCAGACGGGCGAAACCGCCGCGTAGGCCCTGCAGGCGGGCCAGAGCGTCCTCGGTCTCCTCGGCGAGGCGTGACTTGAAGCCGGCGATTGCGATTTCCGCCGCGTCGATCTCGGCGCGGGTCTTGACGAGATAGTCAGAAAGGTCGCTGCCCGCCTCGGTGCTCCGGAGCATCAGCGCCCCGACCTTGTCCGCCCGGGCCTCGACGCCCTCGATCGCGGCGTTCGCCTGGCCGATCGCGGCGGAAAGGTCCTCGCGGCAGGTGCGCGCGCCCGATTGCAGGATCTCGAGTAGGCGCACGCTCTGGTCGGTGAGCTGTGCCATCTGCTCCTCGGTGGTCGCCAGCGCCACGCGCTTTTCTGCGAGCTGCTGCGAGATGCCCTCGAGCGCGCCCATGAGGCTCGCACGCGCCGCCTCGCCGGTCTGTCCGGCCTCGCCGACCACGCGGCCGAGTTCGGCCACGCGCGCGGCCATGTCCTCGCTCTGGATCACCAGCTTCTCGATCTCCGCCATCTGCGCCTCCCGCCGCTGGGCGAGAGCATCGTCGAGCGCGGCGAGGCGCTGCGCCAGGACTTCGCTGGCCTGCGCCTCGTGGGTCTCGAAAGCAGCCTGGCGCTGCTCGATCAGCTCGTCGAAGCGGCGGTTGCGGGCCGCGAGCTGTTCGTCGAAGCGGATCGCCTCGTCGCGCAGTTGGGTGATGCGCTCGCCCGAGGCCGCGCTGGTGCTGCGGTCGAGATCATCGACCAGACGGAGCTTTTCGAGCAGCCCCTCGTGCAGCGCTGCGATCGCTTCGGCAAACCGTGTCTGCGCGGTCTCGCCGGCCTCTTGCAGACGCGCGGCGATGGTTTCGGTCTCCTGCGCCGCCGTGCCCGCACGCTGGCGCAGCGCCGCAAGCGCCGCTTCCTCGAGTTCGGACACGCGGGCACGATAGGTCTCGGCCTCGGTTTGCAAGGCGGCGAAACGCTGGGTCACCAGCGCCTCGATCCGTGCGAGCTGGTCCTCGAAGGCGGACAGCGTCTCGCCCACATTGCCGCCGAGCCGCGCGACGAGGGCCTCGCTTTCGGCGCCTGAGGCGGCGAGCCGGTCGAACCCGCCCGCGAGCCGTCCCAGCTGCTCTTCGGCCACACGTCCAGCGCCGCCGATCTGGTTCGCCACGTCTCGCGCGGCATTAGCGATCACCGGCAGATCGTCACGCAGGCGGTTCATGTTGCCGAGCGCCGTTTCGCTCGTGTTAGCGATGGTCTCGACCTCGGCGCCATTGTTGCGGATGAGCGCCTGCAACTCGCCCGCGTGGGTCGAGAGCCGCTCGGCCGCGATCCGCCCCAGCGCCTCGAGATCGCGCGCCTCGGCGGCGAGGAATTCGCGCGCGAGGCTGAGCTCGCGGTTCACGACCTTGAGCCGCGCCTCGAGCGCCGCGCTCTCGCGGCTCATCGATGCAGCGGTGGCGGCGAAACGGTGCGCCTCGGCGCGGGAGGTGCGCAGCGCCAGCAGCCAGACGATCCCGACCAGCACGACCGGGACGGCCCAGGCGACGACCAATTCCGCCCCTTGCGCCGGCGTGACCCCGGCGGTGATCGCCGGAAGCTGCGCCCAGACGAAAAACGCCGACCACCCCGCGACGACCAGCAGTGCCAGGGCCGGCGCCAACCATCCGCTCCGGGCAGGGGAGGGGGCCTCGACAGTCTCTTCGTCCTCAACCCAGGTGTCGGCGAGGTCGAGCGCCTCCTCGCCTGCCTCGATCTCGCCGGAAACCATGTCCCCCGCGCCGTCATCGCCGCTCTTGCGCCCCAAGGCGCGCATCTGGTGCCGTCCTGCCATGGGACACTCCATACCACAGCGCCTTTCGGGATAAACCCCGCTTTAACCCAATCAGGTCTATCCCTGCCGCATGGCGTTCAACCACGGTGCCCTCGATGCGACCCTTGCGGCTGCGGCCGGCGATGATGCCGTGCTGCTGCGCGAGCTGCGCAGCGCCTTCCTCGAAAGCGCGGCCAAACAGCTCGATCTGCTGAAGCGCGCCCGCTGCGACGGCAACTGGCACGTCGCGGCGATGCGCCTGAAGGGCCTTGCCGCAAGCTTCCACGCCGACGACCTTCTCCAAGCTGCCGAAATCGCGCTCCACGCCGCCCCCGGCGAGCCGATGGCGATCCGCGAGGTCGAGGCGGTGCTCGCCCGCTTCAACCGCGCCCACAGCCGCGATCCGAAGTTCCGCTGATCCGTCGCGCCGGGCCGCGAATGGGGGCAACCCCGCGGCTCCCGCTTGAACCGCGCCGCCGAAACCGCCAATTCCTGATCCTTCCGGCGGGAGAGATAAGAGAAGGGTGGAGCCATGCGCATCGGTCTGATCGCCGCGCTCCGGCGGAGCGATGACGGCACATTGCGTGCCGCCATGCCGCTTGCGGGACGCAGCGTGCTGGGCTGGCAGGCGGCGCTGCTGACGGATCTCGGGGTCGAGCGGGTGCTGTGCCTTACCGAAAGCCTTGCCGCCACTGACGATATCCTCGGTCTTCAGCACGCACTCGAGGCGGGCGGGGTGCAGTTCCATGCGCTCAAGGGATTTGCGGCGCTGCCCGCCCTTGTCCGGGCGGAAGACGATCTCATCGTGCTGCTCGACGGACTGGTGCCCGATCCGCAGGTGGTGCGGGCCGTGTTGGGCGGGGGCAGCGAGGATCGCGTGAGCCGCGCGGTGGCGACGATCCCCGCCGATCATCCGCTGGCCGTGAGCCGCCCTGCGGATTTCGAGCGGATCGACGCGAACCGCCACTGGGCGGGCGTTCTCGCCATGCGCGGCGCGCCGGTGCAGCATCTGTCCGATTTCCCCGAGGATGCCGACGCCATATCGCTGCTGCTGCGCCTTGCGCTTCAGGCCGGCACGCCGGCCCGCGAGCTCGCCGCGCGCGAACTGGTGCCGGAGAGCTGGCTGCTGGCCGAGAGCGCGGCGGCGGTCGAGCGGCACGAGGCAGACCTCGTCGCCCGCGCCGCCCCGGTTGCCGACTGGCGCGCACCATCGGCCTCGCTGGCGGGGATGCTGGTGCGGTCGCTGGTCCCGCGCGGTCTGGCGCAGGGTGGGGTGGTCGCCGGGAGCCTCGCGCTGGCGGCGCTGTTGGGAGCGCTGATGCTCGCCGCCTTCGGCTTTCCGGCGGCAGGCCTCGCGCTGGCGGCGGCAGGAGTCTTCGGCGGCGAGGTCGCCCGGACCTTCGGCACGCTCGCCGCGCGGCTGCGGCGCGAGGACCGCATGCCGCGCGGCGGGGCGGTGCTGGGCGCTGCGGCAGACGCGCTTGTCGCCCTTGCCTTGTGGTTCGCGCTAGCGCCCTGGCCCGAATGGCAGCCGCTTGCCGTGCTCGGACCGGTTGCCGTAGGCCTTGCCCGCGCCGTGTCACGCCCGCCGGGCGCGAACCTCACGACCATCGCGGGCGACCGGCCCGCCATGCTCCTTGTCCTCGCGCTTGCCGCCGGCTTCGGCCTTTTACCCGAAGCGCTCGCCTGTCTCGCCTTGGGGCTGGTCGCAGCTTTGCTGCTGCGCCGCTGACAGGATTGATCTAACCCGTCCTTAACTATGCCGGCGCTAGGCCGGATGCGATAATGGGCGAAGAGACGATGGACCTTGCCGCCGACCAAGCTGTCGAGGCGATCCTGCGGGACGAACTCGCGCGGGAAGCCCGCGCGCTGTCGGCTGTCGTCCCTGTGCTGCGTCACCTGCTCGGGTCGGAAGCACAGGCCCTCCTGAGCGAGGCGATCCTTGCCCGCGTGCGCGGGATGATCGGCGATCTTGCCGCCCAGCTTGTCGCCGCAGAGGCCGGCCACGATCCGGCGACCCGCGCCGTCGGCATGGATCCGCTCGCGGCTGAAGCGCTTGCCGAGACTCTCACGGGCGATGCGGAGCTGCTCGCCCATTGCCATGCGCTGGCCGCCGAAAGCCTTGCCGCCGAGCGCCTGCACCAGCGCCACGCCATCGACCCGGTGCTGAGCCCGCTCCTGCAGGAGCTGATCGCGTCCGAGGACACCGCAGTCGCCGCACTGGCGATGGCGGCTCTCGCGGCGCAATCGCGCTTCGTACAGGGCCAGCGGCGGATGGAACTGCCGCTCGGGGAACTGCCCGCCGAACTGTTTCACACCCTGCTCGCGCGGCTGCCCGAGGGACCAGGGCGCGCAGGGCTGGTGGCGGCTTATGACGAGGGCGCCTCGCGGCTCGGCCTGATGGCGCGACTGGTGGCGAGCCTGCGCCGCGGTGTCGTCGCCGCGCTGGCGCTGGATCACGCGGGGCTGGCAATGTTCGCGAGCGCTCTTGCCGTGACCACCCCCACGCCCCGCGGTGCGGCGGTGCTTGCCTGTCACGAAGGGCAGGGGATGCGCTTTGCCCTGCTGCTGCGCGCCGCGGGTCTCGCACCGCCGGCGATCGAGCGCCAGTTGCTGCTGGTCGAACCCGCCGGTCGCCCGCCGCGCATGCTCGCCGCCGTCTCGCCCGAGCGTGCCGCCGCGCTGCTCGGCGGCGAGCAGGCGGGGTGATGAACGCCATGGACCGCACCGACAGCCTGCTCGGCGCCTATGGCCTGACCGACGCGCGCGACCGGCTGCTCAGCGCGGATGCGCCGCTGGCCGAGCTGCAGGAGCGTTGCGGGGGCGATCTGCCAGGAACGCTGGCGATCCCCGAACTGCTCGCGCTGGTGCAGCAGGCGCGGCGCATGGGCCTCAGGATCGCGCGCGGCTTTTCCGCCTATGACGGCGATGCCGAGGTTTCGGGCTTCGCCCGCATCCATCCGCTCGCCGAAGACGACGGAGGCGGCTGCGAGGTGCTGGTGGAGAACTGGCAGCGCAGTCCCGTGACCCCGCCGAATCCGCGCGAATTCGCCGATCGCATCGATGCCATCGACCGGGCTACCGCCGAGGTCAGCGGGCGGCTCGACGCGCGCCAGCAGGTCCAGGTGCTCAGCGCGCGCGCGCGGGATGCCGCTGCGCTCGAAGCCGCCGCGCGCGCGGCACCGGGGCGGGTGTGGAGCGATCTGGTCGAGCTGACCGGCATCAGCCACCACCAGCCGCTCCACTGGCGGTTGCTCGACGGTGCGGCCTGCCGCCTTCCCGGCTCGGCACGGCACTGGCGCGCGCGGCTGATCCCGCTAGGGCCCGACCCGCACAACCCGCAAGGCTTCGAACTGCTGCTCATCGCCGAGGAGCCGCTTGCCGGGGCCCCGCCTGCCGACAGCGCCAGCGAGGCGCCCGAGACCGCGACGACCCGCCTCGTCGGCACCGCGCTCGCCCCTGTGCTGCGTCAGCCGGTGGCCCGGATCATCGCCAATGCCGAGACCATTCGTGCGCGCCTCGCGGGGCCCCTGCGCGAGGAATACAGCGAATATGCCGGCACCATCGCCAGCGCGGGCCAGCACCTTGCCGCCATGCTCGATGACCTAGCCGATCTAGAGGTGGTCGAAACGCCCGGCTTCAGCACGGCGCGCGAGCCGGTCGACCTTGCCGATGCCGCCACCCGCGCCGCCGGGATCCTCGGCGTGCGCGCCCAGCACCGCGAGACGGTGCTGGTGGTCGAGGGCGAGCGCGGGGCGGCGGTTGCCACGGCCGAGTTCCGGCGCGTGCTGCAGATCCTCATAAACCTCGTCGGCAATGCCATCGCCTATGCCCCGGCGGCGAGCACGGTGACAATCTCGGCTTGTGCCGCAGGCGAGGGACGGGTGGCGGTGACGGTCGCCGACGAGGGCCCGGGCATCACGCCCGAACAGGCGGAGCGCATCTTCGACAAGGGCGAACGCCTCGGCCGCGACAGCGACGGCGGGCGCGATAAGGGATCGGGCCTCGGCCTCTACATCTCGCGCCGGCTTGCCGAGGCGATGGAGGGGAGCCTTACGGTCGGGAGTGCGCCCGGCGGGGGGGCGGTGTTCCGGCTCGAACTGCCGGCCGCCTGATCCGCACCGCTCAGCGGCGCGCGCGCCAGACCGCAAGCCAGATAAGAGCGGCGCCCGCAAGCGCCGTTCCCGCCCCGCGCCAGGCCCAGTCGCCTTGTCCGAGCATGAAGCTGTCCGCCGGCCAGTGCAGCACGCCGGTGCCCTGCAGCACCCAGATAAGACCGAGGGCGACAAGGAACATCCCTGCCGCCCTCAGCATCAACATTGCTTTTCAGCCTCTCAGCGTGCGCTGAGCGGCACGTAGTCGCGCTGCGTCGGCCCGGTGTAGAGCTGGCGAGGACGGCCGATCTTCTGGCCGGGATCGCTGATCATCTCGTTCCACTGCGCCACCCAGCCCACGGTGCGGGCGAGGGCGAAGAGCGCGGTGAACATGGTGGTCGGGAAGCCGATCGCCGAGAGGATGATTCCCGAGTAGAAATCGACGTTCGGGAACAGCTTCTTCTCGATGAAGTAGGGATCGCTCAGCGCGATCTCCTCCAGGCGCAGCGCGGTTTCGAACAGCGGGTCGGTGACCTTGAGCGCGTCGAACACCTCGCGCACGGTCTTCTGCATCACCGTCGCGCGCGGATCGTAGTTCTTGTAGACGCGGTGGCCGAAGCCCATCAGGCGGAACGGATCGTTCTTGTCCTTGGCGCGGGCGATGTACTCCGGAATACGGTCGACCGTTCCGATCTCGCTCAGCATGTTGAGCGCGGCCTCGTTGGCGCCGCCATGCGCCGGGCCCCACAGGCAGGCGATGCCGGCCGCGATGCAGGCGAAGGGGTTGGCGCCCGAGGAACCGGCGAGCCGCACGGTCGAGGTCGAGGCGTTCTGCTCATGGTCGGCGTGGAGGATGAAGATGCGGTCCATCGCGCGCTCCACCGCCGGGATCACCTCATACTCCTCGGCCGGAACGCCGAAGGTCATGCGCAGGAAATTGCCGGTATAGGACAGGCGGTTGTCCGGATACATGAAGGGCTGGCCGACCGAGTACTTGTAGGCCATCGCCGCGATCGTCGGCATCTTGGCGATCAGGCGGTGCGAGCTGATCTTGCGGTGCTCGGGATCGGAGATGTCGGTGCTGTCGTGATAGAAGGCAGACAGCGCGCCGACCACGCCGCACATGATCGCCATCGGGTGCGCGTCACGACGGAAACCCCGGTAGAAGGTCATCAGCTGCTCGTGCAGCATGGTGTGACGGGTGATGGTGTAGCTGAAGTCGTCGAGTTCCTGCTTGCTCGGCAGCTCGCCGTTCAGCAGCAGGTAGCTGACTTCCATGAAGCTCGAATGCTCGGCCAGCTGGCCGATCGGATAACCGCGGTGCAGCAGCACGCCCTCGTCACCGTCGATATAGGTCAGTGCGCTTTCGCAGCTGGCGGTCGAGGTGAAGCCGGGATCGAAGGTGAAGGCTCCCGTCTGCGCGTAAAGCTTGCGGATGTCGATGACGTCGGGGCCGGTGCTGCCTTCGAGCACGGGGTACTCGTAGCTCTGGCCGCCGATTTCGAGTTTCGCCGTCTTGTCTGCCAAGATCTGTCTCCTGTCCAAAATCCTTGTGTGGCGCTCTGTGCCCGCGCAGCCTGCCTCAGGCGGCCTGCGCTTCGAGCCGGGCGAGCGCCTCGTCCCGGCCCAGGAGGACCAGCACGTCGAAGATACCGGGTGATGTCGTCGCCCCGGTCAGCGCCGCGCGCATCGGCTGCGCCAGCTTGCCGAGGCCCAATCCCTGCTCCTCGGCGAGCGCCTTCGTAGTGGCTTCCAGTGCCTCGCTTGTCCAGTCGTTTTGCGCTGCAAGTGCGTTGCAAACCGCGCGCAGGATGGTGCGGGCATCGCCTTCGAGCAGGGCCTGCGCTTTTTCGGTCATCGCAAGCGGGCGGGTGGCAAAGAGGAAGCCTGCGCCTTCAGCCACTTCGTTGAGGTTCTTTGCGCGCACTTTGAGCACCGGCATGGCCTGCGCCAGCAGCGCCTCGTCCGCGTTCTCGCCGATCCGTGCCGCAACCAGCGCGGCAAGACGCGCATCATCGGCCTCGCGCAGGTAGTGGCCGTTCAGGTTCTCGAGCTTTTTCATGTCGAAACGCGAGGGACTCTTGCCCACTCCGTCGAGATCGAACAGCGCCACCGCCTCGTCGCGGGTGATCTCCTCGCGGTCGCCGTGGCCCCAGCCGAGCCGCAGCAAGTAGTTGAACAACGCCTCGGGCAGGATCCCGAACTCGTCGCGATAGGCCTCGACCCCGAGCGCGCCGTGGCGCTTCGAGAGCTTGGCCCCGTCGCTGCCGTGGATCAGCGGGATATGGGCATAGACCGGATCGGGCCAGTTACCTTCGATTTCGTTCATCGCGCGGATGATCGGCAGCTGGCGGAAGGCGTTGTTGAGGTGATCGTCGCCGCGGATGACGTGGGTCACGCCCATGTCGTGATCGTCGACCACCACCGCGAGCATGTAGGTCGGCGTCCCGTCGGCGCGCAGGATGATGTAGTCGTCGATTTCCTCGTTCTTCACCGTCACCGCGCCCTGGACGCGGTCGTGGATGGTGACCTCGCCATCGGTGGGCGTCTTGAGGCGGATGACGAAAGGAGCGCCCTCGGGGGCCTCGGCAGGGTCGCGGTCGCGCCAGCGCCCGTCGTAGCGCAGCGGCTTCTTCTGGGCGCGCTGCTCCTCGCGCATCGCCTCGAGTTCCTCCGGGGTGGCGAAGCACTTGTAGGCGTGGCCCGCGTTCAGCAGCTGCCAGGCGACCTCGGCATGGCGCTCGGCGCGGTCGGACTGGAACACCGGGGGCGCGTCGTAATCGAGGCCCATCCAGTCGAGCCCCTCGATGATTGCATCGATCGCCTCCTGCGTGGAGCGCTTCTTGTCGGTGTCCTCGATGCGCAGCAGGGTGCGTCCGCCGTGGTGGCGCGCATAAAGCCAGTTGAACAGCGCCGTGCGTGCCCCTCCGATATGCAGGAAGCCGGTGGGCGAGGGGGCGAAGCGGGTCACGACTTCGCCGGCGGTGCTGGCGGCGGGGGTGCTGCTTTCGCTTGCCATGGGCGTTGACTTCCTGTTCATTTCGAGCGGTTTGGGCCTTGACCGGGCCGATCGGGGGCGAGCCGATGCGCGATGTGCCGATCATACCGATGGGGGACGATCCGGGCGGCGGCGAGGCCCCCGGAGAACCTCGCCCGCGCCCTTGGCAAACCCTTGGCGGCTTGTCCAGCACCGGCAGCCGCGGGGGGTGGCGCGGGAGGGGGCTGGATGCGGCCGAGGGCTTCCTCGCCGCAGCCGGGTTCGACCGCGCACCATGGCTGGCGGTGGTCTTCGCGGGCGGCATCCTCGTCTGGTTCGCGCTGCCGACGCCGACACACTGGATGGTGGCGATGGCCGGCGGCGCGGGAGCGGCGCTCGCCGCGCTGGCGCTCTGGCCGCCCGGAAGCGCGGCGGACGAGACGCGGGGCAACCTGCGCAGGGCGGTGGTTGCCTGTGGGCTGGTCTTCGCGCTCGGCCTGGCGGTGGTGTGGGCACGCTCCGCGATTGTCGGCGCCGCGCCGATCGCGCGGCCCGCGGTGATGCTGATCGAGGGGCGGGTGCTCGCCCGCGAGGATCAGCCTGCGGAAGGCCGCCTGCGGCTCACACTGGCGATGCGCGAAGCGTCGGACACGGCGGCGCGCAAGGTCCGAATCAATGTGCCGCTCGCGGCGCTGGGCGAGGGCGGGCCGCCCCCCGGCCTTGCCGAAGGTGCGGTTGTGCGCCTGCGGGCAAGGCTGATGCCGCCGGCACACCCGATGCTGCCGGGAAGCTACGATTTCGCGAGGGCCGCGTGGTTCCAGGGACTCTCGGCAACGGGCACGATGGTCGGGCCGCTCACGATGATAGCTCCTGCCCCCGGGAGCGGCGGGATCGCGGCGCTGCAACGCGGGCTTGCCGATCATGTGCGCAGGCAGGTGACGGGGTCGCCCGGGGCGATCGCGGCGGCCTTTGCGAGCGGCGACCGCGGCGGTATCGCGGCGTCGGACGAGGCGGCGATGCGGGATTCGGGGCTCACCCACCTGCTCTCGATCAGCGGGCTCCATGTCAGCGCGGTGATCGGCGCGGCCTATTTCCTCGCCTTGCGACTGCTCGCCCTCTGGCCTGCGCTTGCCCTGCGGGTGCGGCTGCCGGTGGTGGCGGCGGGGGCGGGGGCGCTCGCGGGGGTGGGCTATACGCTGCTGACCGGCGCCGAGGTGCCGACGGTGCGCAGCTGCGTCGCCGCCCTGCTGGTGCTCGGCGCGCTGGCGCTCGGGCGTGATGCGCTGTCGCTCAGGATGGTGGCGCTGGCGGCGGGGTTCGTGCTGCTGCTGTGGCCGGAGAGCGCGATCGGGCCGAGCTTCCAGATGAGCTTTGCCGCGGTGCTGGCGATCGTCGCGCTGGCAGGTTCCACGCCCGTTCAGGCCTTCCTCGCCCCGCGCGAAGAGCCGTGGTGGGCGCGCGGCGGGCGGCGGGTGGTGGTGCTCTTCGTGACCGGGGTGGTGATCGAGTTCGCACTGATGCCGATCGTGCTGTTCCATTTCCACCGCGCCGGCGTTTACGGCGCGCTCGCCAATGTGGTTGCCATTCCGCTGGTCACCTTCATTGCCATGCCTCTGATTGCATTGGGACTTCTACTCGACACGCTGGGGCTGGGAGCGCCCGTGTGGTGGCTGGTCGCGCGCGCGCTGGAGCTGCTGCTCGCCATCGCGCATCTCACCGCCTCGCAGGCGGGCGCGGTGCGGCTGATGCCGCAGATCGGCGGGCTCACGGTGGCGCTCTTCGCGGCCGGCGGGCTGTGGCTCGCGCTGTGGCGCGGGCGGGTGCGGCTTGCCGGTTTGCTGCCCGTCGTTGCCGCGAGCGCGATGGCGGCGGCGACCCCGATTCCGGATTTACTGGTGGCGGGTGACGGTCGGCAGGTGGGTGTCACGGTCGAGGATGACGAAGGAAACCCGCGCCTGCTCGCTCTGCGCGACAGCCGTTCTTCCTACACACGGGACAACCTGATGGAACTCGCCGGCGTCGCGGCCGAGCCCGTGCCGCTGGCCGAGTGGCCGGGAGCGCGCTGTTCCTCGGCCTTCTGCACGGTGAGCCTCGAGCGCGGGGGTCGCGAATGGGTGCTGCTGCTGGGGCGGGGGCGCGAGCAGGTCGAGGAGCGCGCCCTTGCGGCGGCCTGCGCCGAGGCGGACATCGTCGTGGCCGAGCGGTTTCTCCCGCGCTCGTGCCGTCCGCGCTGGCTCAAGGCGGACCGGCGGTATCTGGAGCAGACGGGAGGCCTCGCGATCGACCTCGCGGACGAGCGGATCGCCACCGTCGCCGCGAGCCAGGGCGAGCACGGGTGGTGGCGGGGCGGCAAGGAACGGGTTGGAAAGCTGCGCCCGGAGGCAAGCGCCGAAGCACCGCCCGGTCAGGCAGCACCACACGAAGCAACGACCGGGCGATGAAGCGGCAATGACACCGGCACGACATCGCCTTGGGACGGCGCTCGCCGGGCCACGACAGGATGGAAAAAGGGGCGCCGTAAGCGCCCCTCTAACTCCAACATGTTCGCAGCCATCCGGCCGGGATCACCTCAGTGATAGCGCCGCAGCAGGCCGGCGAGCTTGCCCTGCACCTCGACCTCGTCGGGGCGGTAGTATTGCGGGTCATAGGCCGCATTGGCCGGATCGAGCCGGACCTGGCCGCCCTCGCGCCGCAGATACTTGAGCGTCGCCTCCTCGCCGCGCACCAGCGCAACCACGATCTCGCCGTCGCGCGCGGTGCTGGTGCGCCGCACCAGCGCGAAATCGCCGTCGAAGATCCCGGCCTCGACCATCGAGTCCCCCGAGACCTCGAGCGCATAGTGTTCCCCCGGGCCGAGCAGCGCGGCGGGCACGGGCAGGGTCGACTGGCCTTCGAGCGCCTCGATCGGGGCCCCTGCGGCGATGCGGCCGTGTAGCGGCAGCTCGATCACGTCGTTCGCCGCCTCGGGCGCGCGGGGCGCGGGCGAGGGCATGGCCACCACATTGTCGCCGGCCGGCGCAGCACGAGAGGGCGTCGTGTCGCCCGGTTCCCGGATCACCTCGAGCGCGCGCGCCCGGTTGGGCAGGCGGCGCAGGAAGCCGCGTTCCTCCAAGGCGGAGATCAGCCGGTGCACGCCCGACTTGCTCTTGAGATCGAGCGCCTCCTTCATTTCCTCGAAACTCGGCGAGATCCCGGTCTCCTCCAGCCGCTGCTGGATGAAAACGATCAGCTCGCGCTGTTTTGCCGTCAGCATTGGTCAAGTCTCCTGTGGTCGCACCCACGGTGCGCCGGTCACAGCGCACCATGCCAATCCCTTGCGTGCGCCAAGAGGCACCCCGAACAGGTGCGTTGATTGCACTGGCCGCCCGCCATTAAGGTGAACGAACAAGGAACAATTAGGAAACTAAATTGCCCGAGTCAAGCGCGGCCCGCAGCAAACCCGCGCAATTCAGCCATTCTGGAGGCGGAACACCGGAACGGGCGCGCCCGCGGGGACGGGCGGGGCACCTGCGGGGCGATCGATCAGGCAATCGGCGGCCGCCAGGGCGGAGAGCGCCGAGGAATCCTGCGATCCTGCCAGTCGCACCGCGTCCCCCTCGCTCACCGCCCGCAGGAACTCGCGTCGGGGGCCGACGGCGGGCAGAGGCTCGCCCGCGCGCAGGATCACGGGGCGGGGCAGGGGATCGGGATCGCCCTGCGCCGCCCGCACCAGTGGCAGGGCGAAGAGGAAGGCGGTGACGAAGCTCGACACCGGATTGCCCGGCAGGCCGAGGATCACCTGGTCGCCGCGAGTGGCCACCAGCAGCGGCTTGCCCGGCTTGATCGCGATCTTCCAGAAGGCGATCTCGGCGCCCCAGTCGGCGAGCGCGGGCTTGATCAGGTCATGGTCGCCGACCGAGGCCCCGCCCGAGGTGACGAGGACGTCCGTGCCCTCGGCCAGAGCCAGCGCCCGGGCCAGCGCCTCGCGGTCGTCGGGCACAGGCCCGATGCGCGTGACCTCGCACCCCAGCGGCGCGAGCATCGCGGCGATCATGGCGGCGTTGCTGGCGGGGATCTGGTGGGGGAGGCAACGGGCGGGATCGGGTGCCAGCTCGTCCCCGCTGTCCATCACCGCCACGCGCACCCGCTGGGTGACGGGGAGCGTGCCATGTCCGCCCGCGAGGGCCAACGCGAGGCGGGCGGGGGTGAGCCGCGTGCCTTTCGCGAGCAGCAGGTCCTCGGCATGGAAATCAAATCCGCGCGCGCGGATGTGCCGGCCGGGCGGAGGCATCTCGGTGGCGGTGATCCTCCCGTTCTCGTCGGCCGCGTCCTCCTGAAGCAGCACCCGGTCGGCTCCCGGTGGCACCATCGCGCCGGTCGAGATGCGCACGCACTCGCCGGGGGAAAGGACATCGCGGAACGGCGCGCCCGCTCGGCTTTCGCCGACCAGCCGCCATGGCCCTTCACCGGGGGCGAGCGCATAGCCGTCCATCGCCGAGAGGTCCGCGGGGGGCTGGGTCCGCGCGGCCCGCAGGTCGGCGGCAAGCACGCGTCCGAGCGCGGCATCGGCGGGGACGGTCTCGGCAGGCAGCACGGGTGCAAGGGCAAGCAGGCGGGCCTGCGCGTCCTCGAGACCGAGCGGCGCGGTCATTCGGGCGCAGTCCAGTCGCCCGACTTGCCGCCGGACTTGGCGATCAGGCGCACGGCGGAGATCACCATCCCCTTGTCGAGCGCCTTGGCCATGTCGTAGATTGTCAGGAGTGCGATGGAAACGGCTGTCATCGCTTCCATTTCCACCCCGGTCTTGCCCGTGAGGGAGGCGGTGGCCGTGGCGCGGATGGCGCTTTCCTCGTAATCGAATTCGATGTTCACCGCCTCGAGCCCGAGCGGGTGGCACAGCGGGATCAGCTCGCCGGTGCGCTTGGCGGCCATGATCCCGGCGATGCGCGCGGTGCCCAGAACGTCGCCCTTGGGGGCATTGCCGGCACGGATCGCTTCCAAGGTTTCAGGCCGCATCGCGATCCGCCCCTCGGCGACCGCGCGGCGGGCGGTGGCGGGCTTGCCGCCGACATCGACCATGTGCGCCGCGCCGCTTTCGTCGAGGTGGGTGAGTCTGGTCATGGGCCTCCCTAACCGTTCGCCTCGAGCGAAGTCGAGAGGCTCAAGACCGGTGTCTCGACTGCGCTCGACACGAACGGGCCCTTGCTACTGTGCCCCGAGCAGGGCGCGGGTGGCACTGGCGATATCGTCAGCGCGCATCAGGCTCTCGCCGACGAGGAAGGTGCGCACGCCCGACGCGGCCAGACGCGTGAGGTCCGCGTGGGTGTTGATGCCGCTCTCGCCCACTATCAGCGTGCCCTCGGGCATCAGCGGGGCGAGACGCTCGGTGACGGCGAGCGAGGTGGTGAAAGTCTTGAGGTCGCGGTTGTTGACCCCGATCAGGCGCGATTGCAGCACGCGGGCGGCGCGCTCGAGCTCGGCCTCGTCATGGACCTCGACCAGCACGTCCATCCCCAGTTCGCGGGCGGCGGCCTCGATCTCGGCCATGAGGGTATCGTCCAGCGCGGCGACGATGATCAGGATCGCATCGGCCCCGATCGCGCGCGCCTCGAGGCACTGCCAGGGATCGACCATGAAGTCCTTGCGCAGCACGGGGAGGGCGCAGGCGCTGCGGGCTTCGATCAGGTAATCCTCGTGACCCTGGAAATAGGGCGCGTCGGTCAGCACCGAGAGGCAGGCCGCCCCGCCCGCCTCGTAGGCGGCGGCGTGCTCGGCCGGGCGGAAGTCGGCGCGGATCAGGCCCTTGGAGGGGCTGGCCTTCTTGATCTCGGCGATGAGGGCGAATCCCGAGACGGCGCGCGCGCGCAAGGCGGCCTCGAACCCGCGTGGGGCGGTCTGGATGCGTGCGGCGCGGGCGAGCTGGTCGTCGCTGATCGCCAGCTTGCGGGCGGCAACGATCTCGCGCTTGGCGGCGCAGATTTCCTCGAGCTTGTTCATCGTCTCACTTCGCTAAAGCAATCCAGCGTTCGAGCAAGGCCAGGGCCGCGCCCGAATCGATCGCCTCGGCGGCCATGGCTGCCCGCTCCGGCCAGCTTTCGCCGCGTCCCGCGACCGTCAGCGCGCCCGCGGCGTTGAACAGCACCGCATCGCGATAGGGGCCGGGGGTGCCCATCAGCAGCGCCCTGAGCGCGGCGGCATTGTGCCGCGCATCGTCGCCCCGGATCGCCTCGATAGGCGCATGGGGGAGACCGGCGGCGGAGGCATCGACGCGCTCCATGGTGAAGCCGTGCCCCGTCACCACCGCGACCTCGTTGCCGCCCGCGAGGCTCAGCTCGTCCAGCCCCTCGTCGCCCGAGACGATCAGCGACCGCCCTGTGCCGAGCCGCGCCATCGCGCCGGCATAGATCGGGACATAGGCGGGCCGGGCGATGCCGATGAGCTGGCTCTTCACCTTTGCCGGGTTCGACAGCGGGCCCATCAGGTTGAAGATCGTGCGCTGGCCGATCTTCACGCGGATGGGCTGGATGCGCGCCATCGCGGGGTGGTGGTTCTTCGCGAAGAGGAAGCAGATGCCGATCTCGGCGAGCGTCTTCTCCGCCGTGCGTCCGGCCGCGTCCATGTCGAGCCCGAGGGCTTCCAATGTGTCCGCCGCCCCTGCTTTGGAGCTGGCGGCGCGGTTGCCGTGCTTGGCGACCGGCACCCCGCAGGCCGCGACCACGAGGCTGACCGCGGTCGAGACGTTCAGGGTGTGGTGCCCGTCGCCCCCCGTCCCGCAGACGTCGATCGCGCCCTCGGGCGAGGCGATGGGGATGAGCCGCGCCCGCAGCGCCCGCGCCGCGCCCGCGATCTCGTCGGCGGTCTCGCCGCGCGCCGAGAGCGCGATAAGGAACTGCGCGATCTCCTCCTCCGACGGCGCCCCGTCGAGCAGGGTGCCGAAGGCGGCCTCGGCCTCGGCCTCGCTCAAGGGGGTGGCGATGTCGGGCAGCAGGCTCATGCGCGCAGCCTTTCGGGCAGCACCGGCTCCAGCCCGCACAGCCGCACGAAATTCGCGAGCAGCGCATGGCCATGCTCGGTGGCGATGCTTTCGGGGTGGAACTGCACCGAATGGATCGGCAGCTCCGCGTGACGGAAACCCATCACGGAGGGGTGATCCGCGCCCGGCGTTTCGGCATGGGCATTGGCGACCAGCGCCTCGGGCACGTTCACCACTTCGAGGCTGTGATACCGCGTGGCGATGAAGGGTGAGGGGAGCCCGGCGAACACTCCCGACCCGTCATGCGTCACCGGCGAGGTCTTGCCGTGCATCAAGCCGCCGCGCTGCACCGTGCCGCCGAAATGCTGGCCGATCGCCTGATGCCCGAGGCACACGCCCATCAGGGGCTTGCCCGCATCCGCGCAGGCCGCGACCAGATCGAGGCTGATTCCGGCCTCGTTGGGCGTGCAGGGGCCGGGCGAGATCAGGAATCCGGAAGCATTGGTCCGCAGCGCCTCGGCGGCGGTGAGGGCGTCGTTGCGCTCCACCCGCACCTCGGCGCCCAGCTCCATCAGGTAATGGACGAGGTTGAAGGTGAAGCTGTCGTAATTGTCGATGACGAGGATCATTCGCTTGCCGCCCCTGCCTTCTCTGCCCGCTTCGTCACCACGATGATCGGCCCGACGCGGCCCTTGTCCATGCGGCCGGTCGCCGGGTCCCACAGGGAGGACACCTGCCCGTCGAGATAGAGCGCATTGGCGACCTTCAGTTCGTCGCGGAAATAGCGGGCGAGCTGGCCGAAGCTCACCGGCGCATCGGCGATCACGAAATGCGCCTTGCCGCCCGCGTCCACGCCCACGCCGTTGCGGATCGCCTTGGAGGGCCCGTCGTCCTGAATATCGGGGTGGAGCTTGCCGCCGTCGAGCAGCAGCGGGCCCGACTGGGTGCCGAATTCGGGCCGGTCGCCCACGGTGTTGAAGAAGGTGTTGCTCCCCAGCACGCGCCAGCTTCCGCCCGAGCCGAAGAACACGCCGTTCGGCTTCATGTAGAAATTGCCCTCGCCGGTCTCGCGGTTGAGTTCCGCCAGGCGCTCGCCGTTCTGGACGTAGTAGCCGATGGGCTTGAGGTCATCGCCGTACATGCCGCCGTTCATGGCGAAGGCGATGGTCGCCGGATCGACGCTGGCCGCGAAGGCGGAAAGCGAGGCGAAGGGCTGCTTGTCCGGCCCCACATTCGCCATCTGGATGCGGTGCTGCGCGGGATCGGCGATGCAGTGGGTGAGGGGGACGCCCTCGAAGGTGACGCTCTTGCAGGCCGAGGGCACCGCAGGCTCGGTCGCGGTCGCGGCCGGATCGGGGGCGGCGGTTTTCTCGACCTCCGAGCCATCGAGATTGACGCGCACCAGCGCCTCGCCCTCGGGGGCTTCGGAGCAGGCGCCGAGACATGCGAGCGGCAGCAGCACCGCGAGGAAAACGCGCCTCATTGGCCGTATCCCGGCTCGCCCGCGACGCGCACCGCCTCGCGTGCGGCGGCGATCAGGGCGCCCGCCTTGGCGCGGCATTCGGCGAGTTCGTAGTCGGGGTCGCTGTCGGCTACGATCCCCGCGCCCGCCTGCACGTGCATCACCCCGTCCTTCACCACCGCAGTGCGCAGGACGATGCACGAATCGAGGCTGCCGTCGGGCGCGAAATAGCCGACGCCCCCGGCATAGGCGCCGCGGGTCTCGGGTTCGAGTTCGGCGATGATCTCGCAGGCACGGATCTTGGGTGCGCCCGAGACGGTGCCCGCCGGGAAGCCCGCGAACAGCGCGTCGAGCGCGTCCCTCGATCCGTCCAGCTGACCGATCACGTTGCTGACGATGTGCATGACATGGCTGTAGCGTTCGATGGTGAAGCTGTCGGTGACCTCGACGGTTCCGGCCGCCGCCACGCGCCCCACGTCGTTGCGGCCGAGATCGAGCAGCATCAGGTGCTCGGCCCGTTCCTTGGGATCGGCGAGCAGCGAGGCCTCGTTGGCCTCGTCCTCCTCGCGCGTCTTCCCGCGCGGCCGGGTGCCGGCGATCGGGCGGATCGTCACCTCGTCGTCACGCACGCGCACGAGGATCTCGGGCGACGAGCCGACCAGCGCGAAGCCGGGAAGGTCCAGGAAATAGAGGAAGGGCGAGGGGTTCACCCTGCGCAATGCGCGGTAGAGCGCCAGCGGGGGGAGGGTGAAGGGGCAGGTGAAACGCTGGGCGAGCACCACCTGGAAGATGTCGCCCGCGACGATGTATTCCTTTGCGGCCAGCGCCATCGCCTTGTAGTCCTCGGGCGCGATCACCGGGGCAAGGTCGGGCAGGCTTTCGGGCACGGCATCGCTCTGGCGGGCCGGGGCGGCCTGCGCGAGCAGGCTCAGCGTCGCATCGATCCGCTCGCCTGCGCGGGCGACGGCGGCCTCGGGATCGGCGGCCTCCCAGATCGGGGCGATGGCGAAGAGCGCGTCGCTGAGGCGGTCGAAGACGAGGATCACCGTCGGGCGCACGAAAAGCATGTCGGGCAGGTCGAGCGCGCTCTTGGGCGCGCGCGGCAGGGTTTCGACGAGGCCGATGGTCTCGTAGCCGAAATAGCCGACGAGGCAGGCGAGTGCCGGGGGCAGGCCCTCTGGCACGGGATCGATGCGGCAGGCGGCGGCAAGCGCGCGCAACTCGGCCAGTGCATCGTCCGCGAGCGGCGCGAAGGCTTCGCGGTCGGTGCGCCATTCGCGGTTGATCGCCGCGCGCGCGCCCTCGGCCCGGAACACCAGATCGGGATCAAGCCCGAGCAGGCTGTAGCGCCCGCGCACCTCGCCGCCCTCGACGCTTTCAAGCAGGAAGTCGCCGCGCCCCGGCACGATCAGCCGCCGTGCCGCGCCGACCGGCGTGTCGCTGTCGGCGATGATCCGCCGCCACACCAGCGCGGGGCGTCCCTGCGCCAGCGAAGCGGTGGCGGCAGCGGCGTTCTCGGGCAGGCCTGCGGCAGTCGGTATCACGAAGCGGTCGCTTGGGCTCACTGCTCGCCGACCAGCTGCCGGCGCACGGCGGCGATGGCGTTGTCGTTGCGGGTTACGCCGAGCTCCTTGCGCATCGCGGCGGTCGCCTGGCTGCGATACTCCTCGGACAGGGTCTGGCCGAGCTGCTGGCGGGTCTGGGCGATCATCTGGCCTTCCTGGTCGAGCGGGAGGGTGCTGATGTCCTCCAGATCGACGATGTACCAGCCGATGTTGCGCGGCGCCTCGAGTGTCTTGGCGGTGCCCTCGGCCATGCTGAACATCAGGACCAGCGGCGGGGCGATGCGACCGCGCTGCTGGGCGAGCAGCTGGCGGCGCTCGAGATCGATCACCTCGCGCTCGAAGCCAGGCTTGTTCTCGGCCGCCATCGCTGCGGCGAGAGGGGTGCCGCCGCGCACCTTGGCGAGGATGCGCTCGGCCGCCTGCTTGGCGAGAATTGCACCCTGCGCCCGCTTCCATCCGGCTATTGCGGCGTCCCTGACCTCGGCGAGCGGCGGGGCGCTGGCTTCCTCGACCCGGGCGACCTCGAAGATCACGAACTGTTCGCCCGGCACCACCTCGGCGAGCTGCGGCTCGCTCTCCTCCATCTGGAAGGCGGTCTGGAGCACCGGCGCGAGCTGCGGCACGATCTGCACCTCGGGCTTTCCGAAAGCGCGGCCGTTGGCGAGCAGGGCGGGGGTGGTCTCGACCTTGAGGCCATAGGCCTTGGCGACCTCGGCGAGCGCGGTGCCGCCGTCGACCTCGCCTTCGATCTCGGCGACGAGATCGGCGATCGCGGCAACGCGTTTCTCGCCCGCCAGCTGCTCGGTGATCTCGGGCGTCGCCTGGGCGAGGCTGCGGGCGGGGGTGCGCTCGATCCGGTCGACGCGCGCGACATACCAGCCGAGCGTGCCCTGTGCCGGTTCGATAACGCCGCCCTGCGCGGCCTTGAACGCGGCTTGCGCGAAGGCGAAGCTGGTCGCCCCCGCCATCGCCTCGCGCTCGCGCGCCTCGGAGGACGAGGCGGTGAAGCCCGCCTCGCGGGCGACGGCTTCGAGCGAGGCGCCGCCGGCGATGCGCGCGGCGAGCGCCTTGGCGGCGTCCTGGGTGGGGACGACGAAGCTCGTTACCGCGCGCTTCTCGCTCGCCGCATACTTGGCCGCGTCACGCTTGTAGCGTTCCGCGATCTCGGCGGCGGTCGGAGTGGCGTTGACCTTGAGCGTGTCGGCACCGAACACGGCGAAGCGCAGGGTGCGGCGTTCGGGACGGATGAACTGGGTGCGGTTGTCCTTGTACCACGCGGTAAGCTGCGCGTCGGGCGGATTGCCCGCCGGCGCGAAGGCGGCCGAGGGGATCAGCGCGATCTCGCCCTTGCGCTTTTCCAGCACCAGCGCGGCATATTGGCGGGCGATCTTCTCTGGCAGCTGCGGCGCGGCCACTGCCGAGCGGAGCAACTGCTGTTCGAGCAGGCCGTCCTGCAGGTCGCGGCGGAAGGTCGCATCGCTCAGGTTCCGCGAGCGCAGTGCGGCGAGGTAGGTCTGTTCGTCGAAATTGCCGGTCACGCCCTGGAAGGCAGGAATTTTGAGGATCTCGCTGTTCACGAGATTCTCGCCCGCGCGCAGGCCGTAGCGTCGGCCGTATTCGCCCACGGCGAAGCGGTCGATCAGCTGGTCGATCACCTCGTCGAGTCCGCCCTCGGCGACAAATTCGGGCATGGTCAGGGTGGGGTTCTGCGCGCGCACCTGGTCGAGCGCGGCGTTTGCCGCCACCGGCAGTTCGGAGATCGGGATCCCCTCGCCCCCCACTACCGCCAGACGGTCGCCGCCCGACACCCCGCCGAAGGTGCTGCCGGTGATGTCCGAGGCCGCAAAGGCCAGCGCCATGAGCGCAAGGAAGGCCAGAACGATCGGCAGACCGATCTTCGAGGCGAAAAAGCGGCGGAAGAAGGAAATCATCGGCGTTACGGATCCCATCCGGGGCCGGCCGGGTAGGGCCGGGATGTCTCGGGCACGCATCGCGGGAACCGCCGCGACGCACCGCGCGCTTTAGAGGCCCTGCGACTGCGCGGCAACAGGTGTCAGCGCCTTTTGACTAGTGGGGCTTCCTCGGCTAGCGGACGCGGCCCCGGCGCTCTACAGCAGAAGACAGAATCACGACCCGCCGGGCCTATCCCTCTCAATAATATAGAAGTGCAAAGGCAGATCATGACCCGCCGACCCTATATCGTCGGAAACTGGAAGATGCACGGCACCCGCGCGATGCTGTCCGAAGCGCGCGCGATCGACCGTGCGGCACAGCGTCACATGAAGGTCGAGGTGGCGCTCGCGCCGCCTTACACGCTGATCCACCCGATCCACCGCGAGGCCGAGCAGATCGCGGTCGGCGCGCAGGATTGCCACCATGCCGAGGGCGGAGCGCACACCGGGGACATCTCGGCGGCGATGATCGCCGATGCCGGCGCCAAGTTCGTGATCCTCGGCCATTCCGAGCGGCGGCAGGACCATGGCGAGAGCGATGCGCTGGTGCGCGCCAAGGCCGAAGCCGCGCTGGCGGCGGGGCTACGCATCATCATGTGCTGCGGCGAGAGCGCCGAGACCCGCGATTCGGGCAAGGCGGTGGCTTTCGTGAAGCGCCAGCTCAAGGCCTCGCTTCCGCCTGCCGACCGGATCCCGGGCGAGATCGCCGACCGCATCACCGTCGCCTACGAGCCGATCTGGGCGATCGGCACCGGCAATGCCGCCACCACCGACGACATCGCCGAGATGCACGCCGCGATCCGCGCGCTGCTGGTCGAGCTGCTGGGCGAGGAGCAGGGCGCGGAGGTGCGCATCCTCTACGGCGGTTCGGTCAAGCCGGACAATGCGGCAGAAATCTTTGCCGTGCCCGAAGTCGGCGGAGCGCTGGTCGGAGGCGCGAGCCTCACCGCCGACAGCTTCATGGGCATCGCGCTGGCCGCGAGCGAGCCCTTCGAGAACTGAGGCGGCGTCCGCGCGCCGCGCCCTCTGCGGGGGCGCTGCCTGCGGGCGGGCTTGCCGCGCGCGCGTCTCGCGCCTACATGGCGCGCAACATCCGCAACCGGGCGACCTGATCGCCCCTGCCACGAGAAGTCTTCATGTCGCTGTTCATCTTCCTCACCGTGATCCAGGCCCTCGTGGCCGCCGCGCTGGTCGGCGTCGTGCTGATGCAGCGCTCCGAGGGCGGCGGGCTCGGCATCGGCGGCAGCCCGGGCGGCGCTTTCGGCGCGCGCGGGGCGGCGGACTTCCTGACCCGTTCGACCAAGTGGCTGGCGGTCGCCTTCGTGGCGCTCTCGATCGTGCTCGCCGGTCTCGCGGTGCGCGAAAGCCGGGTCGGCGGGGTGACGAGCACGCTGGACCGCGCGGCTCCGGCACCGGCAGCGCCCGATCTGCTCGCCGATCCGGTCCCGGCCCCCGCGCCGGCTGAATCGGCCCCGGCCCCCGCGGCACCCGAAGCCACAGGCGAGGGCGCGCAGTAACGCCGTTGCTGCCGGGCGCGCGCCGCTGCGCCCGGTCTGACCGCTGGTCACCCCACACCGCTGTGGATGGCGCCCCCGCGCGGGGCGCAATTCGCTTGCCCCGAATCCCTCCTGTTGCTTAAGGCCCGAATCCCATGGCGCGGTTCATTTTCATCACCGGCGGCGTGGTCTCCTCGCTCGGCAAAGGTCTCATGGCAGCCTCTCTGGCGGCCCTCCTTCAGGCGCGCGGCTACAAGGTCCGCATCCGCAAGTTCGACCCCTATCTCAACGTCGATCCGGGGACGATGAGCCCCTACCAGCACGGCGAGGTCTTCGTCACCGACGACGGGGCCGAGACCGATCTCGACCTCGGCCATTACGAGCGTTTCACCGGCGTCTCGGCCCGCCAGAGCGACAACATCACCTCGGGTCGGGTTTACCGCGACATCATCGCCAAGGAGCGCCGCGGCGATTATCTCGGCGCGACCGTTCAGGTGATCCCGCACGTCACCGACGCGATCAAGGAATTCGCGCTCGCCGACCAGGGGGACCATGATTTCATCCTGTGCGAGATCGGCGGGACGGTGGGCGACATCGAATCGCTACCCTTCATGGAGGCGATCCGCCAGCTTCGTAACGAGCTCGAGCCGTTCCAGACGGTTTCTGTTCACGTGACGCTGGTGCCCTACATCAAGGCCGCGGGCGAGCTTAAGACCAAGCCGACCCAGCACTCGGTGCGCGAACTGGCGGCGCTCGGGATCAAGCCCGACATCCTGCTGTGCCGTGCGGAGCACCCGATCCCGGAAAGCGACCGCCGCAAGATTGCGCAATTCTGCAACGTACGGGCCGAGGCGGTAATCCCCGCGCTCGATGCGCCCTCGATCTACTCCGTCCCTCAGCAGTATCACGCCGAGGGTCTCGACCGCGAGGTGCTGCGCGCTTTCGGCATCACCGACGCGCCCGAACCCGACCTGTCCGCCTGGAAGGACGTCACCGACCGTCACTTCAACCCCGAGGGTGAAGTCACCATCGCGGTGGTGGGCAAGTATGTGGGCCTCCCCGATGCCTACAAGAGCCTCAACGAGGCGCTGGTGCATGGCGGACTCGCCAACCGCGTGAAGGTCAATATCCGCTGGATCGACGCCGAGATCTTCGAGGGCGACGACGACAGCCAGATCATCGCCCAGCTCGAACCGATGCACGGCATCCTCGTCCCCGGCGGCTTCGGCGAGCGCGGGAGCGAGGGCAAGATCGCGAGCGTGCGCTTCGCCCGCGAGCGGGGCGTGCCCTTCTTCGGAATCTGCCTCGGGATGCAAATGGCCTGCATCGAAGGTGCGCGCGCGGCGGGCTTCGAGAAGGCGTCCTCGACCGAGTTCGGCCCGACCGACACGCCCGTCGTCGGCATCATCACCGAATGGATGAGCAAGGAAGGCCTCCAGAGCCGCGCCGAGGGCGGCGATCTGGGCGGCACGATGCGGCTTGGCGCCTACACGGCCAAGCTCAGCCCCAACAGCCACACCTCGCGCATTTATGGCGGCGCTGAGACGATCTCCGAGCGCCACCGCCACCGCTACGAGGTCAACAGCGCCTTCATCGAACCGCTCGAGAAGCAGGGCCTGATCTTTTCGGGCATGAGCCCCGACGGGTTGCTGCCCGAGATCGTCGAGCGGCCCGATCATCCATGGTTCGTGGGTGTGCAGTTCCATCCCGAACTGAAGTCGCGCCCCTTCGATCCGCATCCGTTGTTCGCCGGCTTCATCGCCGCAGCCTTGCAGCAGTCGCGGCTCGTCTAGGAGCGTCCTGTCTATTTTGGCAGGGGGCGACGAAAAGCCATCGGACCGCGTTAGCGGTAGGGGCGTGGCGGGCCCTTTCACCGCGGCGGAACGCCCGATGCAATCCTTTGTTTCACCGGCCTGATGGGCCGTGTCGTATCCTTACAACCTGTGCAGATTGCCCTTGCGTCTTGTTGCGATTCCGCATTAGACCGCTGGCCGTTGGTCACGGTTTTTCAGGAAACCGGCCGCTAGGACTTATCCGTGCCGCCGTGCTTCATGGCAGCAGTCCGGAGCGGTCCTTTCGGGGGTGTTCCAGTAACGAGCTTGTTTGGTGTTGTCCGTCTTCTGCGACCCGGACGGACAGGACCGGACAGGGCGACGAAAGTCGCGGGGGCGGATCGCAAGATCCGCCCCCTTTTGATTCGTGCCGGCTTGCGGGCCGGAGGTCAGGCGGCGCTGGCCGCGTCGCTGTCGTCGGGAGACGGCACCGCCGTCAGGGTTGCCGCGCCGCCGATGGCGATCTTGCGCGGCTTCATCGCATCGGGAACCTCGCGCACGAGATCGATGATCAGCAGCCCATCGGCGAGGTCCGCGCGCTCCACCCGCACGAAGTCGGCCAGCTCGAAGCGGCGTTCGAAGCCGCGGTTGGCGATGCCGACGTGGATCAGCTCCGAGCCGTCCTCGGCCTCCTCGCGCTTGCGGCCCTGCACGACGAGCAGGTTCTGCTGCGCGGTGATGTCGATGTCCTGCGGCCGGAAGCCCGCCACCGCGAGGGTGATGCGGTAATTGTCCTCGCCGCGGCGCGAGATGTTGAAGGGGGGGTAGTTGTCGCCGGCATTGAGGCGCGCCTGGTTCTCGAGCAGGTCGAACAGGCGATCGAAGCCCACGGTGGAGCGGCGATAGGGGGTGAAATCGAAACGCGACATTGGCAAATCCTCCTCTGGAGCAATTTGGTTCGGGCGCGGGCCTGCCGGATGCAGCACCCGCCTTGCCGCCGTGACCGTTTCCCGAGACTGGCGAAACGCGGCGACAGGCCCTATCTGGTTTTCCGACGAGAGCTTTCAAGAGGTGCAAATGGCCGCCCCCCAGATCGACATCTACACCAAGTTCGCCTGTCCCTTCTGCGTGCGCGCCAAGCGCCTGCTGACCGAGAAGGGTGCCGTCTTCAACGAATACGACATCACGATGGGCGGGCCGAAGCGCGAGGAAATGCTCGCCCGCGCCCCGAACGCGATGACGGTGCCGCAGATTTTCATTGGCGATACCCATGTGGGCGGGTCGGACGATCTGGCCGCGCTTGAACGCGAGGGCAAGCTCGACGCGCTTCTCGCGGGATAGGAGCAGACCGTCTGATGCTCACCATCGGCGTCCTGCAGATGACCTCGGGTGTGGACCCGGAGGCCAATCTGGCGGTGATCGAGGATGCCGCAAAACGTTGCGCCAAGCGCGGCGCGCTGATGCTGTTCACCCCCGAGATGTCGCTGCTGCTGGACCGTGACCGCGCCCGAGCGCGTGCCTGGATCGAGAGCGATGCGCAGGACAGGGTGATCGAGAGCCTCTCTGTTATCGCGGCCAAGCAGCATCTCGATATCGTGGTCGGCTCGATGCCGGTGGCGGCGGGTGGGGGCAAATGGGCCAACCGCACGCACTACTTCCACCCCGATCTCGGCCCGCCTGTCACCTACGACAAGATCCACATGTTCGACGTCGATCTCGCCAGCGGTGAGAGCTGGCGCGAAAGCAACGCCTACGAACCGGGGCGCGAGGTCGTGACGGTCGAGGATACGCCGCTCGGACGGCTCGGTCTCACAATCTGCTACGATCTCAGGTTCCCCGCGCTGTTCGGTGCGCTTGGTGACCGCCGCTGCGATGCCATCGCCGTGCCCGCCGCCTTCACCCGGCCCACCGGCGCGGCCCACTGGCACGTGATGCTCCGCGCCCGGGCAATCGAGGCGCAGGCCTTCGTCATCGCCGCAGCGCAGGTCGGCCGGCACGAGGACGGGCGCGAGACCTATGGTCACTCGCTTGTCGTCGACCCGTGGGGCGAGGTGCTGCTCGACATGGGCGGCGATGCGCCGGGCCTCGGCTTCTGCGACATCGACCTTGGGCGGATCAGGGAGGTGCGCGCTCAGGTTCCTGCTCTTGCCAACCGGCGGGAAATCGCCAAATCCTGACGCGCCATGATCGTCTACGACCTTGCCTGCCATGAAGGCCACCGTTTCGAAGGGTGGTTCGGCTCCTCGGCCGATTACGAGGACCAGCGCGCCCGGGGCCTGCTCGCTTGCCCCTCTTGCGGTTCGGGCGAGGTAAGCAAGGCTCCGATGGCCCCTGCCGTGCCCGCCAAGGGCAACAGTCGTCAGGAGGTGCTCCCGTCCGAACCGCGGCCCATGGCGAACACGCCGATGCCGCCAGAGGTGCAGAAGGCGCTGGCGGCGCTCGCCAAGGCGCAGGCCGAGGCGCTCAAGAATTCCACCTGGGTCGGCGACAGGTTCGCCGAGGAGACCCGCAAGATGCACTATGGCGAGCGCGACAAGGCCCCGATCCACGGGCAGGCGAGCCTCGCCGAGGCCAAGGCGCTGATCGAGGAGGGCGTGCCGGTCGCGCCGCTGCCTTTCCCTGTGGCGCCGCCCGAAAAGTTGAATTGATCGGAAAGCCCCTGCTGCTATGAAGCCGCTCGGGACCCCGTAGCTCAGCAGGATAGAGCATCAGATTCCTAATCTGAGGGCCGCGCGTTCGAATCGCGCCGGGGTCACCATCCACCCCATTGTCTGCCGGACAGACAAAAGGCGCTCGGCCCAACCGGAGTGACAGGCGATTGACCCGTCATTCGGTATCTGGCCGTAGCGCCTTTCAAGAACCTGTTTACCGACAGAGGCTTAACAAGAAGTTACGCCTTACACCTTGTGTGTCAGCCATCGGGTACAGCAGCTGAGTTGCGCCAGCGGCGCTCGGCATGGGCGGAGAGGAGCAGCACGCCTGCCGACATGGTCAACAGCAGCGAACAGGTCGCGCCCCATCCGCCCAGATCGTAGACCGCCGTGCCGAGCGCGCTGCCGATCGCTCCGCCGATGAACATCGCGACGATGTAGCTGGTGGTGAGCCGTGTGCGGATGTCGGGCGCGAGGGTGAAGAGCGTCATCCGCCCCGTCACGTCGATCGTCGGCCCGACGAGGTTGGTGAGGAGCAGCGGCACCATCACCCCCCAAATGCTGTGCCCGAGCGGATAGAACAGCGCGATGCCCGTCATCTGAACTACCGCCGCCCCGAGCCTTGCGCGGCGGGGGCCGACGCTGTCCGCCCAGCGCCCGAGCCGCGGGGTGCTGAACACGCTGACCGCGGCGATCGCGGCGAGATAGCCGACATCATCGGTCCCGTAATCCATCGCAGGGCTCGTTAGATGTAACGCCAACGCCAGCCAGGTCGCGGTGAAGGTCGCAAAGTTCAGGCCCTGGATCGCGGCGGACAGGCGCATGTCGGGGTGTCTTGCAGCAAGGGTGAAGACCGAGGCGATCAGCGCCCCGTAGCCTGCCGGGGGCTGCTTGGCGGTGGCCTCGCTTTTCATCGCGAAGGGCAGGAATGCGGTCACCGCCACCATCAGCACCAGCGCGCAGACATAGACCGTATGCCAGTCGGCGCGCGCGGCGATGATCCCCGCGCCGACCCGCGCCACGAGGATCCCGAAGATCACTGCGGCGGTAAGCTGCGCCGTGACCTGTCCCAGCCGCTCGGGCGCGACCCGCCTCGAGGCGAAGGCGGGGATCAGGTAGGGCGCGATGGTGACGAAACCGAGCAGGGTCGAGGCTGCGGTGAAAGTGACGAAACCGGGGGCGAGCACCATCCCTCCGAGGCACAGGGTCTGGCCCGCGACGAAGATCAGGCACAGCCGCCGGTTCGGATAGAAATCGCCGAGCGGCAGAAGCAGCAGGATCCCGAACGCCAGCGCCAGTTGGTTGAGCGCCGGCACCAGCCCGATCTCCGCCTCGCCGACGCCGAAACCGCGTGCGACCTCGCCGATGATCGGGTGGATGTAATAGGCATTTGCTGTGACCACCGCGATGGTGAGGGCGAGCGCGCGCTCCTGCGTGCGGGTCAGGTAGGCGGGTGCGGGGGCAGGGGAGGCTTCGGTCAAATCAGGAAGCCTGCCTTCCGCGCCATCGCGATCACGCCCTGCGAGAGCGCCTCGGGGTGGTCTTCCTGGCTGAAATGGCCGCACTTCGGGAGCATCGCATGGGGCTGACCGGCAGCGCCCCTGATCCGACCGGTGAGCAGCGGGGCGGCGCGGCCGAGGACTGGGTCATCCTCGCCGAACAGCGTCAGGAAGGGTTTGTCGAAAGCGGCGAGCCCCTCCCATGCCGCGATGTTGTCGGCGACCCCGTCCTTGTCGTCCTCGACCGGCACCAGCTGCGGAAAGGCGCGCGCGCCCGCCTTGCTGGCCTCGTCGGGGAAGGGGGCGTCATAGGCGGCGACTTCCTCGGGCGAGAGGGTAGTCTGGCAGCCGCGGTCCATGATTCCGCCGATGCGGAACTCCGGCGAGGAGCGGGCGAATTCGCGCCATGCGAGAAATCCCGGCGACGCCGTGCCGCCGCCGGTCGGCAGAAAGGTGTTGCTGGCGACCACGAAGGCGAAACGCTCCGGTTCCTGCCCGACGAGGCGCAGCCCCAGAAGCCCGCCCCAGTCCTGGCAGAACAAGCCGGCCACCCCGGGAACGACCGCGTTGCGCCATTGCTTCAGCCACCCGGCATGGCGGGCATAGGTGTAAAAGGCCTGATCGTCGGGCTTGTCGCTCTTGCCGAAGCCGATGAGGTCAGGCGCGAGGCAGCGGAAGCCGGCGTCCACAAGCAGCGGGATCATCTTGCGATAGAGATAGGACCACGAAGGCTCGCCGTGGAACAGCAGCAGCGGCGGGGCGTCCTTCGGCCCTTCGTCGAGGTAGTGCATCCGGGCCGACAGGCCCTCGCCGAGGTCGATGGTCAGCCAGTTCTCGGCGAAGCCGTAGCCCGGCAGGTCGGCGAAGCGGGCGGGGTCATGGGCGATGATCTGCATGGATGGGGCCTCCCTCTCTGGTGAGTCGGTAGCAGATCGAAACGGGATTGCCAGACCCCGTGTCTTTCGCGAAAGCGCGCAAATTGGTGAGGTGGACTTGCGCGCGCGGCGAAGGCAAGCCGTCGCCGATCAGGAGGAGAGAACGCGTGTCGATGTCCGCCCATGAGCCCGAGGAACTGGCCGAGATCCGCCGTGCGGTGCGCGCGCTGTGCGACGGTTTTCCGGGGGAATACTGGCGCGCCAAGGATGCCGTGCGCGAATATCCGGCGGAATTCGTTGATGCGCTGACACAGGCGGGTTTCCTCGCGGCGTTGATCCCGGTCGAGCACGGCGGGAGTGGCCTCAGCCTCGAAGCGGCCTGTGTCATCATGGAGGAGATCCAGGCGAGCGGGTGCAACGGTTCCAGCGCCCATGCGCAGATGTACATCATGAACACCCTGCTGCGGTATGGCTCACCGGAGCAGAAGGCGGCCTATCTCCCCCGCATCGCCAGCGGGGAGCTGCGCTTGCAGGCCTTCGGGGTGAGCGAGCCCACCAGCGGCACCGACACGCTATCCCTGAAGACCCGCGCCGTACGTGACGGTGATCATTATCTGATCAACGGCCAGAAGATCTGGACCAGCCGCGCCGAACATTCCGACCTCATGCTCCTCCTCGCCCGCACCACCCCGCGCGAGGCGGCCGCGAGCAAGACCGAAGGCCTCTCGATCTTCCTTGTCGACATGCGCGAGGCGCTCGGAAACGGCATGACGGTGAAGCCGATCCGCACGATGATGAACCACTCGTCCTGCGAGGTGTTCTTCGACGATCTGCGGATCCCGGCTTCCGCACTGGTGGGCGAGGAGGGCAAGGGCTTCCGCTACATCCTCTCCGGCATGAACGCCGAACGCATCCTGATCGCGGCTGAGTGCATCGGGGACGCCAAGTGGTTCATCGAGAAGGCGACCGGCTATGCCAGGGATCGCAGTGTCTTCGCGCGCCCCATCGGCCAGAACCAGGGCGTCCAGTTCCCGATCGCGCGCTGCTACGCCCAGATGCGCGCCGCCGAGCTGATGGTCCATCATGCGGCGCGGGTCTATGACGAAGGCGGCAATCCGGGGGAGGAGGCCAACATGGCCAAGCTCCTTGCTTCGGAAGCCAGCTGGGCGGCGGCGGACATGTGCGTCCAGACCTTCGGCGGCTTCGGTTTCGCCGAGGAATACGACGTCGAGCGCAAGTTCCGCGAGGCGCGGCTCTATACCGTGGCGCCGATCTCGACCAACCTGATCCTCTCCTACCTTGCCGAACACGTGCTCGGCCTGCCGCGTTCCTACTGAAACCGGGCAATTCCCCACCGGATTCCTGCGCATTGCGGCGCATTCTTCTTGCAGCGAAAGGCCAAGTGTGATTCTGTCGACGGCAGCGGCAAGGGGACAAATCGCGTCATGCGCAGACCGGCGACGGACAACAGGCTCAAGAAGGTAGCCGCGCTGGGCGGCCTGCTGCTGCTCGCGGGCTTTGCCGTGGCCGGGCCGACGGGCCTGCTCGCCTGGAGCGAGAACGCGACCGCGCTCGAACAGCGCAAGGCCGAGATTGCCGAGCTCACCGCGAAGCGCGATGGCCTGCGCAACCGCGTGATGCTGCTCGACCCCGAGGCCGCCGACCCCGATCTTGCCAGCGAGTTGGTGCGCGATCAGTTGGGCGTGATGCGCGAGGACGAGGTCGTCCTCACGCTCGAGGACGAGTGACCCGATCCTAACGCGCAAGGCGCGCTGATTTCGTATGCGCGTTCGGTTTTCTGCAACGCCTTGCCGTTGCGTCAACCCCGTCCCACTGCCTATAGAGCAAACAGTTGGACGGCGCTTCTCCTCCCCATGAGCGCGCCAGAGAGAGGGATACTGTCTTGGCCAAACAGCCTGCTAAGAAGTCCGCCAAGCCTGCGGACGATGCCGATTTCATTCTCCATTCGCTCCAGGACGCCTTCGAGGCGAACAAGCGCTACAAGGCGAGCGAGGCGGAGATGCTCGAGTTCTACCGCCAGATGCTGCTGATCCGGCGGTTCGAGGAAAAGGCGGGCCAGCTCTACGGCCTCGGCCTGATCGGCGGGTTCTGTCACCTCTATATCGGCCAGGAGGCGGTGGCGATCGGCCTGCAGTCGGCACTCGACAACGAGCGTGACAGCGTCATCACCGGCTACCGCGATCACGGCCACATGCTCGCCTACGGGATCGACCCCAAGGTGATCATGGCCGAACTGACCGGCCGCGAGGCCGGGATCTCGAAGGGCAAGGGCGGGTCGATGCACATGTTCTCGACCGAGCACAAGTTCTACGGCGGCCACGGCATCGTCGGCGCGCAGGTGGCGCTGGGTGGGGGCCTCGCGCTTGCGCACCAGCACAATGAGGACGGCGGCCTGTGCCTCGCCTATTTCGGCGACGGCGCGGCGAACCAGGGCCAGGTATACGAGACCTTCAACATGGCGGCCTTGTGGAACCTCCCCATCGTCTTTGTGGTCGAGGACAACCAGTACGCGATGGGCACCGCGACCAAGCGGTCGTCTGCCGAGACCCGCTTCTACCGCCGCGGCACCGCGTTCCGCATTCCGGGGATGGAAGTGAACGGCATGGACGTGCTTGAAGTGCGCGCGGCGGCCGAAGTCGCCTTCGCCCATGTCCGCGCCGGTAAGGGCCCGGTGCTGATGGAGTGCAACACCTACCGCTACCGCGGCCATTCCATGTCCGACCCGGCGAAGTACCGCACCCGCGAGGAAGTGCAGGAACAGCGCGATCATCACGACCCGATCGAGGGGCTCAAGAAGGTCCTGATCGAAGCCGGCAAGACCGAGGACGAATTGAAGGCGATCGACAAGGCGATCCGGGCCGAGGTGGCCGAGGCCGCCGACTTCGCCGAGACTTCGCCCGAGCCGGGTGCGGGTGAACTCTACACCGATGTTCTCGTGGAGGAGTACTGAGCCATGGGGATCGAACTGAAGATGCCGGCGCTCTCGCCGACGATGGAGCAGGGCACGCTCGCCAAGTGGCTGAAGCAGGAAGGCGACCGGATCGAGCCGGGCGACATCATCGCCGAGATCGAGACCGACAAGGCGACGATGGAATTCGAAGCCATTGATGAAGGCGTGTTGGAGAAGATCCTTGTGCCTGCGGGCACCGAGGACGTGGCGGTCGGCGCGGTGATCGCGCTGATCGCAGGGGAAGGGGAGGCAGCTGCTCCTGCACCGGCGCCCGCGCCCGCAGCCGAGCCCGCTCCTGCTCCGGCACCCAAGGCCGAGAAGCCTGCTGCGGCCGCGCCTGCCGCCGATCCCGCCATTCCCGCCGGCACCAACCTCGTCAGCACCACCGTGCGTGAGGCGCTGCGCGACGCGATGGCCGAGGAAATGCGACGCGATCCCCGCGTCTTCGTGATGGGCGAGGAAGTCGCCGAGTATCAGGGCGCCTACAAGGTGACCCAGGGGCTGCTCGCCGAATTCGGCCCGAAACGCGTGATCGACACGCCGATCACCGAGTACGGCTTTGCCGGCATCGGTACGGGCGCAGCGATGGGCGGCCTGCGTCCGATCGTCGAGTTCATGACCTTCAACTTCGCGATGCAGGCGATCGATCACATCATCAACTCGGCCGCCAAGACCAACTACATGTCGGGCGGGCAGATGCGTTGCCCGATCGTGTTCCGCGGCCCGAACGGTGCCGCCTCGCGCGTGGCGGCGCAGCACTCGCAGAACTACGGGCCGTGGTATGCGAGCGTGCCGGGCCTCATCGTCATCGCGCCCTACGACGCGGCCGATGCCAAGGGGCTGATGAAGGCGGCGATCCGCTCCGAGGATCCGGTCGTCTTCCTCGAGAACGAGCTGGTGTACGGGCGCAGCTTCGATGTTCCGGATGTCGATGATTACGTCCTTCCCATCGGCAAGGCGCGGATTGTGCGCGAGGGCAAGGATGTCACCATCGTCAGCTATTCGATCGGCGTCGGACTCGCACTCGAGGCTGCGAACACGCTGGCGGGCGAAGGGATCGATGCCGAAGTGATCGATCTTCGCACCCTGCGTCCGCTCGACAAGGAGACTGTGCTGAAGAGCCTCGCCAAGACCAACCGCCTGATCGTGGCGGAAGAGGGCTGGCCGACCTGCTCTATCGCCAGCGAGATCATCAGCATCTGCATGGAGGAGGGCTTCGACCACCTCGATGCGCCTGTCCTGAGGGTCTGCAACGAGGACGTGCCGCTTCCCTATGCCGCCAACCTCGAAAAGCTTGCGCTGATCGATGCCGCGCGGATCGCCGAGGCGGCGCGCAAGGTGTGCTACAAGTAGAGCCTGCCCGGCAGGGCCGCCCGGCCGCGATCAGGTCGGGCGGGCTGCCGAATAGGTGGTGCAACTCGCCACCGGCCCGCCGGCGTAAAGCCGGGTGAGGTCGCGGTTGTCGCGCACGTTGAAAGCGGCGGTGTAGGTGATCGTCTGGCCCTCGAAGATCTCGACGGGCAGGGGCGAGGTGAAGTCGTAGGCGACTTCGACGAACATCACCGCAGTTCCTTGCGAGGCGGTGATGTAGCGACCCGGCTCACCCATACCGGGGAAGGAGGTTCCGGTCGCGCCGGCCCCCTCGCGGCCATAGGTCGAGTCATGGCGCTTCGCGCCGCGGCACCGCTGCCATGCGATCCACTGACCGCCCTGCGCATTGCGCTGGAGGCTGGAGATGATCACCCGCCCCTGGCCGAAGATGTTGATGTTGTCGCCGAGCTTCTCGGCTCCGATCAGGGTCTCGGCAATGTCGCGCTCGAACACCTTGCGCGCTGTCAGCACGTCCTGCTCCCCGACGCGCGAGGCGTTGTCGGCGACCTGCATGGCGATCTGGCTGACCTGCAGGTGGGTGATCACCAGCAGCGCCGTGTCGGTGCCGAGCATACCCATGCCGAGCACGAGCGGCGCGGCGAAGGCGAATTCGACCATCGCGAGACCCGAGCGGTCCCCGGAGAGGTGGCGGGCAAAGGCCCGCGCCTTCGCCAGCGGCGAGACCGGTTTGGTGTCGGTCATGTGCAGTTCCTCGTCGTGGTGATGCGGTCGTTCTGCTCGTCGAAAGGCTGGTTGCGCAGCACGGTGGAAGCCTCGAGGGTGACCTCCTGCGGCAGGCCGATCATCCCGTAGAGCGGGAACAGCCGCGGATAGGAAACCCGCGCGGTGTAGAGCACGGCGTCGCGCGCACCGCCGATCCCGTCCTTGCCGCGATCCGCATCCCACTGGCCGTTGTCGTTGGTGTCGACATAGGGTTCGTTGTTGTTGCAGATGTCGTCGTCGTTCTGGTCGGTGAATTCCTCGGGCTCGCCGATATCGGCGAAGTCGAAGTGCGACACCTTCTCGAACACGACCGTGGCGCTGGCCGGCATGAGCGAGCGGACCTGGTCGGCAACGCGCTGGTCGATGTTCGCCTCCTGGCTGTTCGCGTTCTCGAGGGTGAGATCGCGGCCCGCCTTCTGCAACGCGCCGTGCAACACCGAGCTGGTGTACTGCGTGTGCGCGATGTCGAACAGGCCGATGACCATCAAGATCAGGACCGGTCCGACAAAGGCGAACTCGACGAGGGTGACCCCGCTGCGGTCGTCGCGCAGCTGCCTGAGGAAGTCACCAATACGGTGCAGGCGGCGCATCACGAGGTGAGCCTCAGCGCGGCGATCTTCTGCGCGATTTCCTGAAATTGCGCATTGAGGGTCGCCGAATCGTTGGCCTGGAAGGCGCGTCCGGGGGAGGCGCAGTCACGGAGATTCTGCGTCAGGGTTGTCCCGAAGGCGACCACCCAGACGGTGATGTTCTCCTGCTGGGCGGCGCGGCAGATGGCCTGCAGACGCGCAGCGCGGCGGGTCGCTTCACGGTTGGAGTCGCCATTGCCGGTGACGCGGCGATCCCACCATTCGATGCCCTGGGTCGAATAGTTCTCGACCCCGGTCACCAGAAGGCCGTCCGTCATGAACACGATGTGCCTCGCGATCGCATCGCCGTTGGGCGCTTCGGCGTTGTCGGCGGCGAACATCCCGCGCGGCGAGATGAAGCGTGCGCCCCAGAGCATGCCGATATCGTGATAGGTGTTGCCGCTTGCTGCGAGGCTGTTGACGTAGTTCTGCAGGTCGGTGCGGGTGAAGGGCTGGCCCGTGCCGATTTCCCGGAGCCGCATGGCTGCGCGCGGGCAGACCCAGCCGGGGCGGTCCTGGTTGCCGGTCGAAGTCAGCCAGGAAGTGGTGCGGTTCCCGCTGCCGTCGCGTCGTTCATAGACTGCACTGTTGAGCGAGGGCTTCCAGCGCTGGGCATCGTTCTGCGGCACCAGGTTGATGTTGAGGTCATGGGCCGCATTCGGAATCGGGCTGTAGTTACCGGTGGTGTCCATCCAAACCGGTTCCTCGATGCAGCCGCTCCAGGTCTGGGTGATCATCGCCCCGTTGGTGCCGACCGGGATCTGCAGCGTGTTGTTGTTGTAGATCGAGGAGAGGTTCACCGTCTCCCATCCGGCGGGGCTGCGCGCCGGATTGTTGACGTTGCAGGGATTGGCGACGCCGGGCGTGACTTGGCAATAGATCCACTCGCGGAACTGCGGCGTGACGTCGGTCGCGGTCAGCTGACGGGTCTTGCGGACCCGGGCGCGGCAACCGGCAAGGTTGTTGTTGCTGCCGTTCCACGGCCACTGGTTGAGCACGAATTCGGTCGCCGCGAACACCTGCCAGCTCTGGGTCTGGCCGTTGACAGTGACGGTATAGGTGTTGGGGTAATTGGTGCAGACATTGCGCGCCGTTGTCCCAGCCGAACCGTCGGTACGGAAGCGGTAGTGATCGGTGTTCGTCGAGTTGAAGTTCGAAGTCGACCGCGGCAGGAATTCGACAGCGTCCGACAGGACGATCGTGTCGCCTTCATTGTTGTTGGGGAAGGCGGCCGGCCAGTAGCGCGCGACGCGCGACTGGTAGGTGTGGCTGTCGGCCATGTATTCGCGCGGGATCGAGAAGCCGACATTGACCTGCTGCGAATAGGGCACCACGCCGTAACGCACCTGTGCGCTCGCCGAGGTTGCTGCCTGCACGGTATCGTAGAAGTTCATCACCGCGCTGCGCAGCGCGACGATCTTGGAGCCCGAACCCGAGTTGCACTGGGTACCGTCGGGACACTCGGACATCGAGCCCGTAACGTCGAGCACGAACATGATGTCGGTGTTCGAGATGTTGATTTCGGCGCTGCAAGAGACGGTGACGTTGAACTCGTTGTAGCCGAAGGCGCCCATGATGGTGGTGGGGAGGGTGGCGCTGGCATTGCCGAACACCACGCCGTTGCCATCGGAGGTGAAGTTGCGCGTGCGTCCCGAGACGCCGTAAATACCTTCGTTGAAGTTCTGGTCGAAGAAGTTGAGGCCGATCTGGCGATGCGCGGTTGTGAAGGTGTCGTCGGTCATCGCCCTTCGTGCGGCGAGCGCGCCAGCGTCACAGGCGGCCTGCATGCGCGCGGTCGCCATGTAGTAACGACTGGCGTCGACGCCGCCGCCCACCATCGCCATGAGCGGAACCATCGCCGCTGCGGAAATCGCGAGCGTGTTTGCGGACTTGTCGCGCAGCAGCCTGCGCATGAACGACATTCCTGTCTGCATTTCTCGCCCCATCGGATCGGTGCCCCTTCCTGATGCCGCACGCGCAAATCGCGCAGGCATTCCAGATGCAGCCTGAGGCCTTAATCGGGTCTGGTAAGCGGATTGCCAAAGTTCGTGGTTAGCGAATTCCTAATGGCCGTTAGCGGTCGGCTTTCGCCCCTTGCGTGCCGGGCCGGGACAGTTTGCTTGCCAAGCCTGCAAAGCCTTGGTTAGGCGCAGGACCGTGACCCCCGATCCGACCGATCCCCTGCCTCCCGAGGCCGAACTGGCGCTGGCCTGGTCCGGCCCGAAGGTTCGCGGGCCGTTAAGCATAGCTCTTCAGTTTGATCGCAGACTGGCCCGGATCGTGGCCCGCACCAGCGAGCCGATGCTTGGCCAGATGCGGCTCGCCTGGTGGCGCGAGGCCCTTGCAAAGCCACGGGATCAGCGCCCGCGCGGGGATGCCGTGCTCGATGCGATCGGGGTGCATTGGGAGGGGCGGGAGAGCGTGCTCGCGCCAATGGTTGACGCTTGGGAGGTGCTGGTTATCGCCGAGAAGCTTGGCCCCGAGGAGGCAGCCTCTTTCGGTGCCGGGCGCGGGGCATTCTTTGCCGGACTTGCCGATGGAGAGGCTTCCGGCTTGGTGGCGGCGCGGCTCGGGCTGGCCGGGCGGCGCTGGGCGCTGGCCGATGCCGCCGCGGGCGTTTCCGATACGGCCGAGCGCGCGGTGCTGGTCGCGGCCGGGCTCGCGCCGGGGGAGGGCGTGGGCAGGATTCCGCGTGCCCTGCGCGGTCTTGCCGTGCTCGAAGCGCTCGCACTCCGTGCCCTGCGGGGAGGAGGACATCCGCTGATGCTCGGCCGGGGCGCGCCGCTGGCAGCGCTCGGTGCCGCTATCTTTCGCGCATGATTACGTATATTTACGGAGCGGGATCGTAGCAAAAAGGGGGGGCAGACCCTTGCGACAGATCGTGCTGGGAGTGCTGGGTGGCTTGGTCCTTGCCGGGGTGGGCGTGTTCTGGTGGCAGGGCCGTGCGGCGATCGAACAGGGCGCTCCGCCGCCTGCTGCCGCGCTGCCCCCGACGGACCCGGAACAGCTTCCGCTTGCCAATCCAGGCAGTCTCAAAGGTCCCGCGCCGCCCGAACTCAGCGACCTCAGCCGCGAGGAACAGCGCTTCTTCCGCTATGACCGCAACCGTGACCGGCTGATCAGCCGCAACGAGATGCTCGCCAGCCGGACCGAAGGCTTTCGCAAGCTCGACAAGGACGGCAACAACCTGCTGACCTTCGAGGAATGGGCGGTTGCCACGGTCGACCGCTTCGAAAGCGCCGACATGGACGGCGATGATCGCCTGACCCCGCGCGAATTCGCTGCCACGGCTCCCAAGCCCGCGGCGAAGAAGCCCGCCTGCAAGTGCTGAGCCGCTAGGCCGGTACCGCCGCGCGGGTCTCGCCGATCCAGCGTTCGAGATCGGCCTTGGCGCGGGTGGTGTAGGCCTCCTTGCGGGCCTTCTTGCCGACCTCGTGGAGCGGTGGGAACAGGCCGAAATTGATGTTCATGGGCTGGAAGGTCTCGGCCTCGGCATCACCGGTGATGTGGCTGAGTAACGCGCCCAAGGCGGTTGTTGCGGGCAGAGGCTGCCATGCCCGGCCCGCCAGTTCCGCCGCCGTCATCATGCCCGCCACAAGACCGATCGCCGCGCTTTCGACATAGCCCTCGCAGCCCGTGACCTGCCCGGCGAAGCGGATATGCGGCGCGGCCTTCAGGCGCAGCTGGCGATCGAGCACTTGCGGCGAGTTGAGGAAGGTGTTGCGGTGAAGGCCGCCCAACCGGGCAAACTCGGCGTTCTCCAGCCCCGGGATGGTGCGGAACAGCTCTATTTGCGCCGCGTATTTCAGCTTCGTCTGGAAGCCGACCATGTTCCACAGTGTGCCGAGCTTGTTGTCCTGCCGCAGCTGCACCACGGCATAAGGCCAGCGGCCTTGCGGGAACTCGGGCGTCGTGTCGAAAGGATTGTCGAGCCCCACACCCTTCATCGGTCCGAAGCGCAGCGTGTCCACCCCGCGCTCGGCCATCACCTCGATCGGCATGCAGCCGTCGAAATAGGGCGTGTCCTTCTCCCACTGTTTGAACTCTGTCTTCTCGCCCTCGATCAGCCCCTTGTGGAAGGCGAGATACTGCTCCTTCGTCATCGGGCAGTTGATGTAGTCGCCGCCCTCGTTCGAGGCCTCAGTCCTTTTGTTCCAGCGCGACTGGATCCAGACCTTGCTCATGTCGATGGAATCGCGGTGGACGATGGGGGCGATGGCATCGAAGAAGGCGAGCCGTTCGGCCCCGGTCGCGCGCACGATACTGCCCGCCAGCGCCTCGGCCGTCAGCGGGCCGGTGGCAACGATGGTGAGGCCCGCCTCCGGCAAGGCATCCACCCGCTCGCGGACGATGGTGACATTGGGGTGCTGGCTCAGCGCCTTCTCGACCTCGGCCGAGAACACGTCGCGGTCGACCGCCATCGCGCTCCCGGCGGGCACCCGCGCGACTTCGCCTGCACGCATCACGAGGCTGTCGAGCGCCCGCATCTCGTGGTGAAGCAGGCCGACGGCGTTCTTGGCATCGTCGTCCGAGCGGAAGGAATTGGAGCAGACCAGTTCGGCGAGACCATCGGTCTGGTGCGCGGGGGTCATGTCGCCGCTGCCGCGCATCTCCGACAGTCGCACCCGCACCCCGCGCTGCGCGAGCTGCCAGGCCGCCTCGCTTCCGGCGAGGCCGCCGCCGATTATGTGCACATCGTGGGAAGTCGCAGGTCCGGTCATGGCGGGGCAGGTAATTGCGTGTTAGCCCCCCGGCAAGCCCTAAGGGGTTTGCGACAGGGACGGGACCGAATGGCGAGGCAAGCACTGATCGAACAACGGCCGTGGCTGCTGGCGAGCATCGCCGCGGCGGTCGCCTATTACTTCCTGCGCGACAACCCGGTGGGGGAGGGCACCTGGGGCCTCCTCGCCAAGGGCGCCTCGGTCGGCCTGCTCGCGGTCTATTCGTGGGTGCGCGTGCCGTCGGACTGGCGGGGGCGCGACGGCATTTTGCTGGTTGTGGCATTGGTGCTGGCGGCGGCGGGCGACGTGGCGATCGATCTCAATTTCGTAATCGGCGGTGCCTTCTTCGCCACTGCCCATATCGTGGCCGTGATCCTCTACCTGACCAACCGCCACCCGCGCCCCTCGCCGACCCAGAAAATGATCGGGGCTGGGCTGCTGATCGGAACCCCGCTGGTCAGCTTCCTGCTGAGCGGGGCGGCCGAGGTCGCGATCTATGGCGCCTTTCTGGGCGCAATGGCGAGCGCGGCCTGGATGAGCCACTATCCCCGCTACCGCGTCGGCACCGGGGCGGTGCTGTTCGTGGTCAGCGACTGGCTGATCTTCTCGCGCATGGGGCCGATCGACCTCGCTCCGCTGCCCGATCTGCTGATCTGGCCGCTCTACTATGCCGGGCAGGTCATGATCGCCACCGGGATCGTGCAATGCCTGAGGGGTGAGCAGCCCGTCAGGTGACGGGCGGCTCGGTCTCGCCCGCAAGTTCCGCAGCGATCGCTTCCTCGGCCGGGTTCTCCGGCTCCTCGGTTTCGTCGATCAGCGCCGCACCGACGATGTGTTCGCCCTTGGCCACATCGAAGATCCGAATGCCGGACGAGCCGCGGCCCGAGATGCTGAAGCCCTTGAGGCTCTCGAACCCGCCCTCGATCAGGTGGCGGAAGTCGATCCCGAGCCGGATCAGCTTGGCCTGGTCGGTCACCAGCATCAGCTGCGAGCCGTGCTTGACGGGGAAGCTGGCAACCACCGGGCCGTTGCGTTCCGGATTGCTCTCGGGCGTGCCGATATTGGTGATGCCCTGCCCGCCGCGCGAGGTGGTGCGGTATTCGTAGGCCGACGAGATCTTGCCGTAGCCGTTGGCGGTGATGGTGAGGATGAATTCCTCGGCCTCCGCCATTGCCGCCACCTGATCGGCGGGCAGGGTCGGCACGGCGCCGTTGTTCTTCCATGCCGCCGCGCGGACGTAGGCCTCGCGCGTTTCCATGTCGGCAGTGAGCGGGGCAAGCACCGCCATGCTGACGACCTTGCCGCCCTTCTTCAGGCTCATGCCGCGTACCCCGATGCCGGTGCGGCTCTTGGTCTCGCGCGCGTCGGTGGCGGAGAAGCGGATCGCCTTGCCGCTGTCGCTGGCGAGGAAGATCTGCTGGTCTTCGGTGAGCAGCTGCACGCCGATAAGCCGGTCGCCCGAACCCTCGACGAAGCCCATCGCATACTTGCCCGCGGTCGGGATGTTGGCGAAGGCGTCCATCGAGTTGCGGCGGACCATGCCCTGTTCGGTGGCGAAGACGATATTGAGGTCGGCCCAGCTCGCCTCGTCCTCGGGCAGGGGCAGCACGTTGGTGACGCGCTCGTCCTCGCCGAGCGGAAGGAGGTTGACCATCGGGCGGCCCTTGGTCTGGGGGCCGCCTTCGGGCAGCTTCCACACCTTCATGCGGTAAACGCGCCCGGTGTTGGTGAAGAACAGCACCGGGTTGTGGGTGCTGGTCACGAACAGCTCGACGACGGCGTCCTCGTCCTTGGTTGCCATGCCCGAGCGGCCCTTGCCGCCGCGGCCCTGCGCGCGGAAGGTGTCGAGCGGAGTGCGCTTGATGTAGCCGCCGTGGGTGACGGTGACGACCATCTCCTCGCGCTCGATCAGGTCCTCGTCGTCGAGACCGTCCCATGCGGGCGCGATCTCGGACAGGCGCGGGGTGGCGTAGGTCGCCTTGATCTCCTCGAGTTCGCCGCGCATCACCTCGTAGAGCTTCACCCGGTCGGCGAGGATCGAGAGATATTCCTCGATCGCGGCGGCAAGGCCCTTCAACTCGTCGCCGATCTCGTCACGGCCCAGCGCGGTGAGGCGGTGGAGGCGCAGTTCGAGGATCGCCTTCACCTGCCGTTCGGACAGGCGATAGGTGCCGCCGCTCTCGTCCGCGTTAGGCTCGATCGCCTCGACCAGGCGGATATACTGTGCGATGTCGCCGATCGGCCATTCCTTGGCGAGCAGCCGCGCGCGGGCCTCGGCCGGATTGCGGGCGGAGCGGATCATCGCCACCACCTCGTCGAGGTTCGAGACCGCGACCACGAGGCCGAGCAACAGGTGCGCCCGCTCGCGCGCCTTGTTCAATTCGAACTTGGTGCGGCGGGTGATGACCTCCTCGCGGAAGGCGATGAAGCTCTGCACGATGTCGCGCAGTGTGAGCGTTTCGGGGCGGCCGCCGCGGATCGCCAGCATGTTGGCGGGGAAGCTCGACTGGGCAGGCGTGTGCCGCCAGATCTGGTTCAGCACGACTTCCGGCGTGGCGTCGCGCTTCAGGTCCACCACCACGCGCACACCCTCGCGCGAGCTTTCGTCGCGGATGTCGGCGATGCCGTCGATGCGCTTGTCCTTCGCGGCCTCGGCGATCTTCTCGACGAGGTTCGACTTGCCGACTTGGTAGGGGATTGAGGTGAAAACAATCGACTGGCGCTCGTTGCGGCCGCGCTCGATCTCGTGGCGGCAGCGCATCAGGATCGACCCGCGGCCCGTGGTGTAGGCCATCCGCGCCCCGTGAGTGCCGAGGATCAGCGGCGCGGTCGGGAAATCGGGGCCGGGGATGAACTTGATGAGCTCTTCCGAGGTGATGTGCGGGTTGTCGATGAAGGCAAGGCAGCCGTCGATCACTTCGCCGAGGTTGTGCGGCGGCACGTTGGTCGCCATGCCGACCGCAATCCCGCCCGCGCCGTTGACCAGCAGGTTGGGGAAGCGTGCCGGCAGCACCGTCGGCTCCTTGCGGGAGCCGTCGTAGTTGTCGGTGAAGTCGACCGTGTCCTTGTCGAGATCGTCGAGCAGCGAATTCGCCACCCGCGCCAGCCGCGCCTCGGTGTAGCGCATCGAGGCCGGCGGATCGGGGTCCATCGAGCCGAAATTGCCCTGACCGTCGATCAGCGGCACGCGCATCGACCAGGGCTGGGTCATGCGGGCGAGGGCATCGTAGATCGCCGCGTCGCCGTGCGGGTGGTAGTTGCCCATCACGTCGCCGACGATCTTGGCGCTCTTGCGATAGGGCCGCCCGGCGACGAAGCCGCCTTCCTGGCTGGCGAAGAGGATGCGGCGGTGCACCGGCTTCAACCCGTCGCGCACGTCGGGCAGCGCGCGGCTGACGATGACGCTCATCGCATAGTCAAGATAGCTCGACTTCATCTCGTCGACGATGTCGATGCGGTCGAAGCCGCCCATGGGTGCGGGCGGGGTGGAATCGAGGATGTCGCTGTCGTCGCTCAAGGTCGGGGCCGTTTCTGCTTGTGTCTGGTGCCGCGTTCGGCGGGCCGGGCCATATCAGGGCCGGGGGGTTCCCACCATTTAGGCACATGACGGGGACTTCGCCACCACCCAGGCAGAACACAGCGGGAACGGGGTGCATTTTTCCACACTTGGAAGCCCCGGCCGCGCCAATCGTCACGACGGCATTCAAAGCCCGTTCAGCACGGCGCGGCTAGCGGCAATTGCAAATCCCGCGCGAGCCGTTCAAAGGTCCGTCCGGATTCCGTCGCAGGGCGTGCTCCGGCAAGGGGCGCCCGGCTGCGCTACTTGTGGAGGATGCAGTGACCAATATGTCTTCGCCCCGTGCCTCGACCCGCCTCGCGCGCCAGCTTGCGCTGGCCATGGCGCTCGCCGGCGGCACCGCCGTGCTGGCCGTGCCGGGCTTTGCCGACGCGGCCTATGCCCAGAAAAAGAAGAAGGACGAGAAGGCCGACGCCGGCAAGCCGGTCTATTCGAAGGAATTCGTTGCGGCCTACCAGCCGATCGACACGGCCCTGCGCGCGCCGACGGCCGACCTCGCGGCGCTCAAGCCGCAGGTTCTCGCGCTCCTGCCGCTGGCCACCTCGCCCGACGAGCAGCTCGCGCTAGGCGGCATGATGTTCAACACGGGAATCAACGCCAAGGATCTGCCCCTGCAGTTCCAGGGCGTCGAGCTGATGCTGGCGAGCGGCAAGGTCAAGCCCGAGGAAACGGGCAAGTTCAACCTGGTCGCCTTCCAGATCGCCAACGAACTCAAGCAGTACGACAAGGCCCGCGGCTACCTCCAGAAGGCGATCGACCTCGGCTACAGTGCGCCGAACGTCTCGACCTCGGACCTGCAGATGAACATGGCCGAGCTCTACTTCTCGGAAGACCGCTTCACCGAGGGTCTCAAGTATCTGAGCGACGCGATCGCCGCGAAGAAGGCTGCCGGCCAGCCGGTCGACGTGCGCTGGTACAAGCGCGGCGTCTCGGTCGCCTACACGAACGAGATCGTCCCGCAGGTCTACGACTTCGTCCAGGCCTGGGTGAGCGATTACCCGACCCCGGAAAACTGGCGCGATGCCGTCAACCTCACCCGCAACCTCAACGAGTACGACGGCCCGGTGCTGCTCGACCTGCTGCGCCTCGGCAAGAAGGTCGGCACGCTGAAGGAAAAGAACGACTACGTCTTCTACATCGAATCCGCCGACACGCGCCGCCTGCCGGTTGAGGTCAAGGCGGTGATCGAGGATGCCTACGCGACCGGCGTCATCCCCAAGGGCAGCGACAGCTGGGTCGAGGAGCAGTTCAAGACCGCCAGCGGCCTGATCGCGGAAGACCAGAAGGCCCTTCCGGTGCTCGAGCGTGACGCCAACGCGCCGACCGCGCGGCTGCGGACCGTGATCGCGGCGGGCGATACCTTCCTAAGCTACGGCGAATACGCCAAGGCCGCCGGCTTCTACGAGCGCAGCCTGACGATGCCCGAGGTTGACCGCAATCTCGCGCTCACCCGTCTCGGCATCGCGCAGATCGGGGCTGGTGACGTTGCTGCGGCCCGCGCCACTCTCGCCAAGGTCGAAGGTCCGCGTGCGCCGATCGCGATGCTGTGGACCGCCTATGCCGAGCAGGCCGGCGGCGCCACCGGCGGCTGAACAGCCAGCGTTGCAGGCTGAAGCAGGACAGGGCGCCGGGCGGGCTACCGCTCCGGCGCCTTTTCCTTGTGCCGGCCAACGCCTCAGCGCAGGCGCTTGACGTAGACCTGATTGTCGCGGCGCTCGAGCTTGAAGTTGTCGAGTGAGGCGAAGAGATCGGACAGGCGCTTGAAGCCGTAGTTGCGCACGTCGAAGCTCGACCGGTTCCCTGCGATCTGCCCGACCTGCTGGAGCAGGGCATAGCCCTCGTCGTCGCGCTTCGCTTCGCGATAGGCGGCAAGGATAAGCTCCTGCAGGTCGTCCACCGCCAGCTTGCTTGCAGGCTTGGGGTCGGGCGCCTCGTCGCGGGTGCTGGCGATCAGCTCGTCGATGTAGAGAAACCGCGTGCACACCGCCTTGAATGCTTCCGGCGTCTTCTTCTCGCCGAAGCCGTAGACCAGGATACCGTCCTGCCGCAGGCGCGTGACGAGCGGTGTGAAGTCGCTGTCCGAGGTCATGATCCCGAAGCCGTCGACCTTGCCCTGGTAGAGGAGATCGATGGCGTCGATCGTCATCGCCATGTCGGTGGCGTTCTTGCCCTTCGAGATGTCGAACTGCTGCTGCGGCCGGATGCCGAACTTGTTGGTGATCCGGTCCCACTTGGCGAGGTTGTCCTTGGCGAAATTGCCATAGGCGCGCCGGATGTTGACCTGGCCCAGCTCTGCCATGACGGTCAGCACCGGATCGATGGCTTGCGGGCTGGTGTTGTCCGCGTCGATCAGCAGAGCGATGTTTCTCAAGGTGGTGTCCGTCATTGCGCCGCTATGCAGTGCGGCTGCGCACTTCGCAAGAATGGCAGTCCCCCCTGCGCTTGCGGGACAGCGCGTGCGCGCTTAAATGGCCCTCATGAACGACCTCTCCAGCCCGCCGCAGCCGACCCCTTCCGAGGAGCGGCCCGCCCGCCAGCGCAAGCCCGACTGGATCCGCGTGCGCGCGCCGGTGAGCGAGGGCTACAACGAAACGCGCCGCCTGATGCGCGAACTGAACCTCCACACCGTGTGCGAGGAAGCCGCCTGCCCGAACATCGGCGAGTGCTGGACCAAGAAGCACGCAACGGTGATGATCCTCGGCGATGTCTGCACCCGCGCCTGCGCCTTCTGCAACGTCAAGACCGGGATGCCGCGCGCGGTCGATCCCTTCGAGCCCGAGAACACGGCGATCGCCGCGGCGAAGATGGGGCTCGAGCACATCGTCATTACGAGCGTCGACCGTGACGATCTCCCGGACGGCGGCGCCTCGCAATTCGTCAAGGTGATCGAGGCGCTGCGCCGGACGACGCCGAACACCACGATCGAGATCCTCACCCCCGATTTCCGCGGCAAGATGCGGCGCGCGGTGGAGATGATCTGCGAGGCGGGGCCGGACGTGTACAACCACAACCTCGAGACCGTCCCGCGGCTATATCCCACGATCCGCCCCGGTGCGCGCTACTACGCCTCGTTGCGGCTGCTCGAGGAGGTGAAGGCGCACAATCCGCTGATCTTCACCAAGTCCGGGATCATGCTGGGGCTGGGCGAGCAGCGCCTCGAGGTGCATCAGGTGATGGACGACATGCGCAGTGCAGAGGTCGATTTCATCACCATGGGGCAATATCTCCAGCCGACGCCCAAGCACGCCAAGGTCGAGGAATTCGTCACGCCCAAGGCCTTCGTCGCCTATGGTGCGATTGCCCGGGCGAAGGGCTTCCTTCAGGTCGCCTCCAGCCCGCTGACCCGGTCGAGCTATCATGCGGGCGACGATTTCGCGAAGATGCGCGCCGCCCGCGAGGAGAAGCTTGCGCGCGAAGCGGCGCGTTCGGGGGCCAAGGCGTAAGGCCTGATGCCGGGAATTCGCGAGACCCGCCGCCTGCCTTACAGCGCCGAGCAGATGTTCGATCTGGTCGCCGATGTCGGCCGCTATGGCGAGTTCCTGCCCTGGGTGATCGCCACCCGTGTCCGCTCGAACAGCGAGACCGAGATGGTCGCCGACATGGTGGTGGGCTTCAAGGCGATCCGCGAGAGCTTCACCTCGCGCGTGAAGAAGGATCGGCCGCGCGAGATCGATGTCCATTACCTCGACGGGCCGCTCAGCGATCTCGATAACGTCTGGACGTTCCGCGCGGTGGACGATCACACCTGCGAGATCGATTTCCTCGTCGACTTCACCTTCAAGAACCGCCTGTTTGAGCGCATTGCCGGGCAGTATTTCGACAAGGCCTTCCGCAAGATGGTAGAGGCCTTCGAGGCGCGCGCGGCGCAGCTTTACGGCAGCAGCAATTCGAGCGCGCAGAGCGTCGCCTGACGGCGGATCTCCGCTCTGCCGCCGGGGCCGTCCCCTCCTTCAAAGAACCTGAGCTCGCCCTCCGGCTCGCCGACCGAATTGCGAACCACGCGGGCGAAGACCACCGTGCCCACCGGCTTGAGCGCGGTGCCGCCGCCCGGGCCGGCGACCCCGCTGATCGCCACCGCGACATCGGCTTTTGACCGCTCCAGCGCGCCCTTGGCCATTGCCCAGGCGCATGCGATCGAGACCGCACCGAAAGTCTCGATGATATCGCGCGACACGCCGAGCATCTCCATCTTCGCTTCGTTCGAATAGGTCACGAAGCCGCGGTCGAGCACCGCAGAGGAGCCCGCGATCTCGGTGATTGCGCCTGCCACCAGCCCGCCGGTGCAGCTTTCCGCCGTGGCGAGCTTGCGCCCGAGTGCAGTGTTCTCGGACACGACGCGCTCGGCAAGGGCGGCGATATCGTCTGGCAGGAGCGCGTTCGGCATGGCGCTTACCGGGCCGCGCGCGCCGGGGCAGGGGCGGTGCAGACGGGCGGGTTCTTGAGATCGGCAAGCTCGACCACGAAGGCGATCAGCCCGCCGACATTCTCGCTCGGCAGGGGGCTCAGGAGTTCCAGCCCGCGCTCGATCTTGCCGCAGCTGTCGCCCTTGATCTGCTCGGCGATCATCTGGCCGACGAGCGCATCGACGAAGGGCCGCAGCGAGTCTTCCGGCATGGCCGAGAGCATCGCCTTCATGTCCATGCCGCCGGCCTCGCCCGCTGCTGCATCCTGCTCCATGAAGGTCTTCAGGAAGCGGAAGGCGCCCGGCCATGCCTTGCTCTGCCCGGCGCGGAAGGGGGCAATGTAGTTGTCGCCCCGGCGCGCGATGAAGCCGTTTGCCGAGAGCCGGTTGGCGCAGGAGGTGCGGGCGGCGTCATAGGCGATCGGCATGGCGTAGACCACGGCGTCCGACAGGTCGGCAGGGGCGACGCAGGCCTGTTGCTGGGCCTGCGCGGTGTGCGCCGTGGCGAGGGCGGCAAGCGCGAGAGCGGGGGCGATCATCCGGTGGGTCATGGCGGGGCTCCTCAAGGGGTGCGGGTGACAAGGACGATGGCTTGGGCGGCGATCCCTTCGCCGCGGCCGGTGAAGCCGAGTTTCTCGGTGGTGGTGGCCTTGATGCTGACGGCGCTCTCGGCGAGCCCCATCAGGCGCGCAACCTCGGCGCGCATCGCAGGACGGTGGGGGCCGATCTTCGGGGCCTCGCAGATGAGCGTCAGGTCGACATTGGCAATGGCATAGCCCGCGCCGCGCGCGAGGCCCACGGCGTGTTCGAGGAACTGCCCCGAGCGCGCCCCGCGCCATTGCGGGTCGCTGGGCGGGAAGTGCGTGCCGATGTCGCCTTCGCCCACGGCGCCGAGCACCGCGTCGGTGATGGCGTGAAGCGCCACATCTGCGTCGGAGTGCCCTGCAAGGCCCTTGTCGTGCGGGATCTGCACCCCGCCAAGCCACAGCTCCTCGCCTTCCTCGAGCCGGTGCACGTCGAAGCCCTGGCCGATGCGGAAGGCGGGAAGGGCGGTCTGGTCCATGAGGTCCTCGGCAAAGGTGATCTTCTTCAGGCGCTCGTCCCCATCGACCAGCGCGACTGAACCCTTGCTGGCTGTCAGCACCTGGGCATCGTCGCCCGCGTCGGTCGGGCCTTCCCAGCCGCGGTGGGCGGCGAGGATTGCGGGGTAGCGGAAGGCCTGCGGGGTCTGGACCCGGCGCAGCGCCTCGCGGGTCGCCTTGCCGGCCATCACGCCGCCTTCGCCTGCCACCGCGAGGCTGTCGACCACCGGCAGCACGGGGATCGCGCCGGGGTGCTCCTCCAGCGCCGACAGCAGGCGGGCGATCACCTCGCGTGGCAGGTGAGGCCGCGCCGCGTCGTGGATCAGGACACGGTCAGGCGCTCGCTCCGCCAGCGCCTCCAGGCCGGCGCGCACCGAGTCCTGCCGGGTCGCTCCGCCGGGGACAAACACGAGCCCCGCAATCCCGGCCAGCGCCGCTTCGGCCTCGGCAAGGGTCTCGGGTGCGATCACCGTTACGATCATACCCGCACCCGCGTGTGCGAGTGCCTCGATAGACCACCGGATCACCGGCTTGCCATTCAAGTCCCTGAATTGTTTGGGTTTATTCCCGCCAACGCGCAGACCCTTGCCTGCCGCCACCACGATCGCTGCGAAGGGAGGGAGGGGGGCGGGACCGGGCATCGGGACCTTCGCTTAGGCACTGGACGGCCTTTCGGCAATCCACTATGCGCCTGCCCATATTTTAGGCAATGCCCCCGACATGACCACGCTTCCCCCTCCGCCGCCCTTGAAGCCGATCGCCATCGGCCCGGTCACCGTGGCCGAGCCCGTCGTGCTCGCGCCGATGACCGGCGTCACCGACATGCCGTTCCGCACGCTGGTGCGGCGCTACGGCTCGGGGCTCAACGTCACCGAGATGGTGGCGAGCGAGGCGGCGATCCGCGAAACCCGCGTCAGCACGCAGAAGACCGCGTGGGACCGGATCGAGGAGCCGGTTTCGATGCAGCTGGTCGGCTGCGACCCCGCCAGCATGGCCGAGGCGGCGAAGATCCAGGAAGGCAACGGCGCGGCGATCATCGACATCAATTTCGGCTGCCCGGTCCGCAAGGTCGTCGGCCAGTTCGCCGGCTCGGCTCTCATGCGCGAGGTGCCGCTCGCGGTCCGGCTGATGGAGGCGACGGTCAAGGCGGTAAAGGTGCCCGTCACCGTCAAGATGCGCATGGGCTGGTGCCACGACAGCCTCAACGCCCCCGAGCTCGCCCGCATCGCCGAGGATCTCGGCGTGCAGATGGTCACTGTCCACGGCCGCACCCGCAACCAGATGTACAAGGGGAGCGCCGACTGGGCCTTCGTGCGCAAGGTCAAGGAGGCGGTGAACATCCCCGTCATCGTCAACGGCGACATCTGCACCATCGAGGACGCTTCCAGGGCGCTCGAGCAATCGGGCGCCGACGGGCTGATGATCGGGCGCGGCGCCTATGGCAAGCCGTGGCTGCTCGGCCAGGTCATGCACTGGTGGCGCACCGGCGAGGCGCGCGCCACCCCCGGCATGGACGAGCAATATGCCCTCGTCGTCGAGCACTACAACCGGATGCTCGACCACTATGGCCGCGACACCGGCGTGAAGATGGCGCGGAAGCATCTCGGTTGGTACACCAAGGGCCTTCATGGCTCGGCCGAGTTCCGCAATCAGGTCAACTTCATCGACGATGCCGATCAGGTTCTCGGCGAACTCGAGCGGTTCTACGCCCCCTTCCTGATGCAGCAGGCTGCCTGAGCGTGGCCAGCATTCCCGTGGAGCCGCAATCCGAGGCCCGGCCCGATGCCCGCGCGCAGCTTGCCGGGCTCATCTTCGCCGTGGTTCTGGTCGATGCCGAGGGCTGCATCGCCGAGGTGAACCATGCCGCCGAAGACCTTCTCGGCACCAGCGCGGTGCGCCTCGTGGGCACCCGGCTGACCGACCGTATCGGCCCGCTCGATCCGCGCGTTGAGGCGCGGCTGCTTGCCGGTGACGAGGCGCTGGTGGCGCGCGATCAGGCGATCCGCAGCGGCGCGCAGGAGGTCCGCGTCAACATCACCGCCTCGCCGCTCGGCGGCTATCCGGGATGGCGGGTGGTGACGCTGTCGCAGATCGGCCACGACGAGGCGGCGGGGCCCGCGGGGGGTGAGGCGATGCTGGGCGCGCCGGCGGTGCTGGCGCACGAGATCAAGAACCCGCTCGCCGCGATCCGCGGAGCGGGGCAATTGGTCGCTCGCAAACTCCCCCACGCCGACAAGAAGCTGGCGCGCATGATCACCGACGAGGTCGACCGGATCGCCCGGCTGATCGACCGGATGCAGCAGCTGGGCAGCACCCGCACCGGCCCGGTCGAGGCCTGCAACCCGCACGAGGCGATCCGGGCTGCGGTCGCCACCATGCGCGCCGCGGGCAGCGCGCTCGGCGAGGTAGAGATCCGCGAGGAGTTCGATCCCTCGCTTCCCCCCGTGCTCGCCAACCGCGATGCGCTGGAGCAGGTGCTGATCAATCTCGTCTCGAACGCCCGCGACGCCGCCCTGGGGCCGGGCGGCCCCGGCGCCGGCGGCGGGGTGGTGACCGTCCAGACCCGCTTCGTCAGCGGCCTTGCCTTCAGCGCCATCCGCAACGGGCGCGCCGTGCCCTTGCCGATCGAGATCACGGTCTCGGACAACGGGCGGGGCATCGATCCGGCCCTGCGCGACCACGTGTTCGAGCCTTTCGTCTCGTCCAAGCCCTCGGGGCAGGGCCTCGGCCTGTCGCTGGTGCGCAAGCTGGTGCGCGACATGAACGGCAACGTCAGCCACGATCGCGACGCGCGCGCCGGGCTCACCCATTTCCGTCTGCACTTGCCGCAGGCGCCGGATGAGGTCTGACACGATGCCGACCTCGCGCCCGGTCCTGCTGGTCGAAGATGACGCCGCGATCGCGACGGTGATCATCGCCGCGCTCGAGGACGAGGGCTTCACCATCGTCCACTGCACCGGCATTGCCGCCCGCGACCGCCAGCTCGATCAGCGGCGCTTCGGGGTGATGCTGACCGACGTGATCCTCGAGGATGGCGATGGCCTCGCCAGCCTCGCCGCCGTGCGCGAGCGCGCGCCGGATATGCCGGTGATCGTGCTCTCGGCCCAGAACACGCTCGATACGGCGGTGCGCGCCAGCGAAAGCGACGCCTTCGAATATTTCCCCAAGCCCTTCGATCTCGACGAGCTGGTGCAGGCGGTGCGGCAGGCGGCCGGATCGCGCGCGCCTGCGGGCGAGGAGGCCGGTGCCACGATCCCGGGCGAGGGCGAGCGGATGCCGCTGGTCGGGCGCAGTCCGGCGATGCAGGGCGTCTACCGCATGATCACGCGGGTGCTGCGCAACGATCTCACCGTGCTCATCACCGGCGAAAGCGGGACCGGCAAGGAGCTGGTGGCCGAGGCGATCCACGAACTGGGCAACCGCCGTACCGGGCCCTTCGTCGCGGTCAACACCGCCGCGATCCCCGCCGACCTCGTCGAAAGCGAGCTGTTCGGCCACGAGAAGGGCGCCTTCACCGGCGCCATTGCCCAGGCGATCGGCAAGTTCGAGCAGGCCAATGGCGGCACCCTGTTCCTCGACGAGATCGGCGACATGCCCGCCGAGGCCCAGACCCGACTGCTGCGCGCGCTGCAATCCGGGCGCATCCGGCGCGTGGGCGGGCGGCAGGAAATCGCGGTCAACGTGCGGATCATCGCCGCGACCCACCGCGACCTCACGCCGATGATCGCGGCGGGCACCTTCCGCGAGGACCTGTTCTACCGCCTCAACGTCGTGCCGATCGTGCTGCCCCCCTTGCGCGAGCGGCGTGAGGATATCGCCGCGCTGGCCCAGCACTTCCTCGTGCAGGCGGCGGAGGACGGCCTGCCGCGCCGCGTGCTGAGCGCCGAGGCGCTCGAACGGCTCGAGCAGCGCACCTGGCGCGGGAACGTGCGCGAGCTTCGCAACGTCGTCTACCGGCTTGCGCTGATGGCGCGCGAGGAGCGGATCGACGCCGAGAGCGTGGGCGACATCATCGGCCCCGAGATCACCCCCGCGAGCGTCCCGGGCGAGGGCGGGCAGGGCGGCTTCGGCGCGGCGCTGGCGGGCTGGCTCACCGCCGAGAGCCCGCCGCCCGGCAGCCTCTACCACCGCGCGCTTGCCGCCTTCGAGAAGCCGCTGATCGAATATGCGCTCGGCCGCACCGGGGGCAACCAGCTGCGCGCGGCGCAATTGCTGGGGATCAACCGCAACACGCTGCGCAAGCGGATCGGCGAGCTGGGCCTCGAGCCGGAGCGGTTCTCGCCCTCCTGATCGGCGCAAGCGCGGCACGTCATGGCGCATGACTGCGACATTTTCGCGGTTTCATCTTGCATCTTTGCCACACCATTGTTGTAAAGCGGCAACGATGGAGCAGTTGCCGCCCAAAGCACCGAGCCTCGCCTTCCGTCAGCCGCCGCGCTGGTGGCGGCGCTTCATGCTGGCTGCGCGCCGGGCGAACCTGTTCCTCTGGCTCGAGGGCGGGGCGGTCGTGGCACTGGTTGCGGCGGTGTTCGCCACCTGGTCGGCCTACAGCCGCACCGGCAGGCCCGACGATCTGCTCCCGACGATGCAGGTTTCGCTGCTGCTGATGGCGACGCTGGTGCCGGCGATGACGCTGCTGGTGCTGATCGGCCGCCGCCTCGCGCTGCGCCGTGCGGCGGGCAGCACCGCGCGGCTGCACGTGCGGCTCGTGTTCTTCTTCTCGATGGTCGCCGCCGTGCCGACCCTGCTGGTGGCGGGGTTTGCAGCCTTCCTGTTCCAGACCGGCGTCGACTTCTGGTTCTCCGACGAGTCCCGCGGACTGATGCAGAACGCCAATGCGCTGGCGCAGAACTATTACGACGCCAACCAGCGCAACGTCGAACAGAACACCATCACGATGGCGACCGACATGCGCGAGACCCTCGCGCGGGTGCCGATCACCGATCCCGACTTCCCCGATTTCTACGCCTATCAGGCCCAGGCCCGCGAGATTTCCGAGAGCGCGATCCTGCAGCGGATGCCCGACGGCTCTTTCCGCACCGCCGCCGCCCTCAACCTGACCAAGGACAACAGCCCGCTCGCCTTCAGCCGCGAGGCCCTGCCGCGGCTCGACGGGGGGGAGTTCGCCGTCGTGATCGGCAGCCCGGAACGGATCGAGGCGCTTGTGCCGATCGACGCGCAGACCGGCGTCTACCTCTACAATGCCCGCACCACTGAGGAGACGATGTTCAACTCGTGGTCGCGCGCGCAGTCGATCGTGACCGCCTATGACCGGCTGACAGGCAGCGCGCGCACGCTGCAGCTGCGGTTCAACATCGCGCTGGTGGCGGTGAGCCTCCTGCTGGTGGGCCTCGCGATCTGGTTCGGCCTGCGCTTCGCCGACCGGCAGGTGGAGCCGCTGACCGATCTGGTCGGCGCGGCGCGCAAGGTGGGGCAGGGGAACTTCGCCCTGCGCCTCGAGGGGCGCACCGGGGCGGACGAGATCGGCCTTCTGAACCGCGCCTTCAACCGCATGACCGCGCAGCTCGAGAAGCAGACCCAGGCCCTCGTCAGCGCCAACCGCCAGATCGACGATCGCCGCGCCTTCACCGAGGCGGTGCTCGAATCGGTGACGGCGGGCGTGGTGTCGGTCGATGCGGACGGGCGCGTGACCCTCATGAACTCCTCGGCCCAGGCCCTGCTGGCCCCCGAAGGCGCGGCGAGCATGATCGGCGAGGCGCTCGAGGCGCTCTCCCCCGAACTGGTGCGCGTGATCGGGGAGGGCAAGGAACGCGCGGTCGTTACCCATGCCAAGGGCACCGAGCTTCTCACCCTCGCGGTGAAGGTTGCACCCGGCAGCAGCGGGGGCCACGTGATCACCTTCGAGGACATCACCCGCCAGCTGCTCGACCAGCGCCAGGCCGCATGGTCCGACGTCGCCCGCCGGATCGCCCACGAGATCAAGAACCCGCTCACCCCGATCCAGCTCGCGACCGAGCGCCTCAAGCGCCGCTATCGCACGCAGGTGGGCGACGAGGACCGCGAGCTCTTCGACGATCTCACCAACACCATCGTCCGGCAGGTCGGCGACCTCAGGAAAATGGTCGACGAGTTCTCCTCCTTCGCGCGCCTCCCCAAGCCGGTGTTCCGCGACGAGGACGCGCTCGATCTCGTGCGGCAGGCGGTTTTCCTGCAGGAAGTCGCCCATTCCGGCATCGCCTTCAGCGTCTCGTCCTCCGAGCTTCTCGACCGCGAGGTGCGCTGCGACCGGCACCAGTTCGGCCAGGCCATGACCAACGTGCTCAAGAACGCGGTCGAGGCGGTCGAGGCGCGCGCCGCCGAGGCCAAGGGTGCCTTTGCCGGCGAGATCGCGGTCACCTTGCGCGATGCGGGCGAGGCGATTGTCGTCACCATCGAGGACAACGGCATCGGCCTGCCCGCCGATCGCGAGCGCATCACCGAACCCTATGTGACCACCCGCGAGAAAGGCACCGGCCTCGGCCTCGCTATCGTCAACAAGATCGTCGACGAGCATGGCGGCGACATGAGCTTTGCCAGCGCGGCCAGCGGCGGCACGCGCGTCACCCTGCGCTTCGCCCGCAATCCCAACCCAATTGAAGGCGCCCAAGCATGATGGCGCTTTCGCTTTTCCCTTACCTGCCAACCGAAGGACCCGCCTGATGGCCCTCGAAATCCTGATCGTCGACGACGAACGCGACATCCGCGAACTGGTGGCCGGCGTGCTCGGCGACGAAGGCTATGCCTGCCGCACCGCCGCCGACAGCAACGAGGCGATCGCCGCGATCGACGAACGGCGGCCCTCGCTGGTGCTGCTCGACGTGTGGCTGCACGGCAGCCCGATGGACGGGCTCGAGCTGCTCGATGCGATCAAGACGCGCGAGCCGAACCTGCCGGTGATCATCTTCTCGGGCCACGGCAATATCGACACCGCGGTCGCCGCGGTCGGGCGCGGGGCGATGGACTTCATCGAAAAGCCCTTCGAGGCCGAGCGCCTGCTGCTGCTGGTCGAACGCGCGACCGAGACGGAGCGCCTGCGCCGCGAGAACAGCCGCCTGCGCGAAGGCAGCTGGGGCAGCGCCGAGTTCACCGGCAATTCGCCCGCGATCAACGCCGTTCGCGCGACCCTCAAGCGCGTCGCCAGCACTGGCAGCCGCGTGCTGATCTCCGGTCCCGCGGGCGCGGGCAAGGAAGTCGCCGCGCGCCTGCTCCACGCCTGGAGCGCACGGGCGAACGGGGCCTTCGTGCTGGTCAACTCGGCGCGCATTACCCCCGAACGCTTCGAGCAGGAACTCTTCGGCGAGGAAGTGAACGGCAAGCAGGTGCGCCCGGGCCTGCTCGAACTGGCCGATGGCGGCACGCTCTATCTCGACGAGATCGCCGACATGCCGCTCTCGACCCAGGCCCGCATCCTGCGCGTGCTGACCGACCAGAGCTTCGTGCGCGTCGGGGGCACGCGGCAGATCGGGGTCGACGTCCGGGTCGTCTCCTCCACCACCCGCGATCTCACCGTCGAAATGGCCGAGAAGCGGTTCCGCGAGGACCTGTTCTACCGCCTCAACGTGGTGCCGGTGACGATCCCCTCGCTCGCCCAGCGCCGGGAGGACATTCCCGCGCTCGCCGAGCATTTCTTCACCCGATATTCGAACGATCAGGGCCTCGCGCCGCCGGAAATCTCGTCCGAGGCGATGGCCGCGCTGCAGGCCTATGACTGGCCGGGCAACGTTCGCCAGCTGCGCAATGTCGTCGAGCGGACCATCATCATGACCCCGCGCGACAGGCTCGGCACGGTGGAGCCCGACATGCTGCCGCCCGAGATCATCGGCGGCCAGATCGGCCTTGCCAGCGACAGCCTCTCGGCGATCATGGGCGTGCCGCTGCGCGAGGCGCGGGTCAGTTTCGAGCGCGAATATCTCTCGATCCAGATCCGCCGCTTCTCCGGCAACATCTCCAAGACCGCGAGCTTCATCGGCATGGAACGCTCGGCGCTGCACCGCAAGCTGAAGCTGCTGGGCATGGCTGACCGCCGCGACGGGGAGGAATAGGCCGGGCGCAGGCCGCGGCAATTTTGGGCAAAATCAATTCTTGTCCCCGGGCGGCGCAGTCGCCATTATGGCGCAAGAAGGGTTGCCGTTCCCCGAGCTTGCGGCAGCCTGACCAACGCGGACCGCAACATCGGCCGCCAAGAACAGGAGCCAAGACCATGTCCAGCGGGCGAACGCTCTCCCCACGTCCGATTTCCCGCCCGGCAGCACCCGAACAGGCCGAAGGCAAGGGCGGCGGTTCCGCTGTCCGGCTGAGCGGCAATCTTCAGGACGCCTTTCTCAACCTGCTGCGCAAGAACAAGATCCCCGTCACCATGTTCCTGGTGAAGGGCGTCAAGCTGCAGGGCATCGTCACCTGGTTCGACAATTTCTCGATCCTGTTGCGCCGCGACGGCCAGTCGCAGCTTGTCTACAAGCACGCGATCAGCACGGTCATGCCCGGCCAGTCGCTCGATCCGGCGCAGTTCGGCAGCCAGGCCGGGGGGCGCAAGCAGAAGCTGCTGCAGGACGTGTTCCTCAGCCGCGTCGCCGAGGCCGAGGTTCAGGTCACGATGTTCCTGGTGAACGGTGTGATGCTCCAGGGGCGGATTGCCGCCTACGACCTGTTCTGTATGCTGCTCGAACGCGACGGCGCGGTGCAGCTTGCCTACAAGCATGCCGTCTCGACCATTCAGCCCGCCAGCCCCGTCGACCTCAGCGTCGATGACGAGGATGGCGACGACGACGGGACCGACGACTGAGCTTCGACAGCGATCTTCAGGATGAGGTGACCCGCGGGGCGCGGGCGCTTGTGCTGTGCCCGGACATCCGCGCGCTGCGCTACGATCTCGACGCAGCCGAGCGCCTCGCCGAGGCCGAGGGGCTGGCGCTCGCGATCGGCGTGGTGATCGCCCATTCCGCCGTGCTGCCGGTGCGGCAGATGCAGCCCAACACCCTGTTCGGCTCGGGCCAGGTCGAGAACATCGCGATCTGGTGCGAACAGCACGAGGCCGAGCTGGTGATCGTCGACGGCGCGCTGACCCCGATCCAGCAGCGCAATCTGGAAGACCGGCTCAAGCGGAAGGTTATCGACCGGACCGGACTGATCCTCGAGATCTTCGGCGAACGCGCGGCGACCGCGGAAGGGCGGTTGCAGGTTGAACTCGCGCATCTCGATTACCAGCAGAGCCGTCTTGTGCGCAGCTGGACCCACCTCGAACGCCAGCGGGGCGGCTTCGGCTTCCTCGGCGGGCCGGGGGAAACCCAGATCGAGGCGGACCGGCGGATGATCCGCCAGCGCATGGGCCGCCTGCGCCGCGAGCTCGAACAGGTGAGGAAGACCCGCGCGCTTCACCGCGACCGGCGGGGCAGGGCACCCTGGCCGGTGGTGGCCCTCGTGGGCTATACCAACGCGGGCAAGTCGACGCTGTTCAACCGCCTGACCGGCGCCGAGGTGATGGCCGAGGACCTGCTCTTCGCCACGCTCGACCCGACGATGCGCGCGATAGGCCTGCCGGGCGTGGAGAAGGCGATCCTTTCGGACACGGTGGGCTTCATCTCCGATCTCCCGACGCAGCTTGTCGCGGCCTTCCGCGCCACCCTCGAGGAAGTCACGGCGGCCGATGTGATCTGCCACGTGCGCGACATGGCCAATCCCTCGCACGCCGCGCAGAAGAAGCAGGTGCTCGAGGTGCTTGCCGATCTCGGCGTGGTCGATCCGGAGACCGGCACGAGTTCCATCCCGATCCTCGAAGTCTGGAACAAGTGTGACTTGCTCGACGCTGAATCGCTTGCAGAATTGCGCGAGGCGGCAGAGGGGCAGGGGGCGGTGATCCTGTCCGCCGCGACCGGGCAGGGCGTGGAAGTGCTCGAGGCTGAACTCGCCCGGTTGCTGACGGGCGGCGCGCGCGAGGTCAGCTTCGTGCTGCCGGTGAGCGACGGCCGCCGGCTTGCGTGGCTCCACGCCCACGGCGAGGTGCTCGCCGACGAAGATGCAGGCGAAAGCGGGGACGGACCGATGCGGCGCGTGACGGTGCGGCTCAATCCCAAGGAACTGGGCCAGTTCGCCAGTCTTTCCTGAAGCCTAGCGCTGCTTCTTGACCTGCTGCCAGAGCTCTTCCTGAGCCTCGAGGGTCAGCGTGGCAAAGGTCTCCGGACCGACCAGCTGCTCCATCGCCCGGAACCGCGCCTCGAACTTCGCATTGGCAGCGCGCAGCGCATCCTCAGCGGCGATGCCATGGGCGCGCACGAAATTGACCGCGGCGAACAGCAAGTCGCCGGCTTCCTCGAGCTTGGCCGCGTCCGAGGTGGCGGCCTTGAGTTCCTCGATTTCCTCGGCAATCTTGGCTTCCGAGCCTGATGGATCGGGCCAGTCGAAACCCGTGCGCGCGGCGCGCTTCTGGAGCTTTTCGGCCCGCATCAGCGCGGGTAGCGCGAGGGCGACACCGTCAAGCGCGCTGGCCACGCCCTTCGATGCGCGTTCGCTGGCCTTGATGTCCTCCCAGCGCGCTTCGTCCATCGTGCCGCTTTCGGCCCCGAAGATGTGCGGATGGCGCGCTTCCATCTTGCCGCTGATCGTCGCTGCCACGTCGTCGAAGGCGAAGTGGCCGGCTTCCTCGGCCATCCGCGCGTGGAAGACCACCTGCAGCAGCAGATCGCCGAGTTCTTCCTTGAGATCTGCCATGTCGCCGCGGGCGATCGCGTCGGCGACCTCGTAGGCTTCCTCGATCGTGTAAGGGGCGATGCTCGCGAAATCCTGCGCGAGATCCCATTCGCAGCCGTGCTCGCGATCGCGCAGGCGGGCCATGATGCCCAGGAGGCGGGTGATGGGGGGCTGGTGGGGCGTCTCGCTCATCCGATCCTTGTCTGTGCAATTTAGACAAGACACTATTTCCGCCAGATAGAGATGTCACTGACT